>Ga0316197_10003537_pt1 | contig 11115 bp, 7 predicted proteins | sample OudBiesiAoxic_MG_FD_204939 | JGI IMG/M metagenome (GOLD analysis project Ga0316197, IMG submission 204939) | Coastal sediment microbial communities from Oude Bieten Haven, Netherlands - site A oxic | ecosystem: Environmental > Aquatic > Marine > Coastal > Sediment | place: Netherlands...
GTCGCACTCCCTATCTTATTTTATTCAATTGGCAAAGCGTATTACGCTTCACTTGTTGATGCGACAGAAAAAACCCTCGAAGCACAGCTTTACTCGCTAATATCTGAAGTCGACTTTACTGAGCATGGTATTATTATGCCCAGCACTATTTTAGCGCCTGAGTTAAACAGATTAAATTCAGATACCTACGCAATGATTTATCGTGACGACGATCCTATTTGGAATTCAGAGTCGGCTGTAAATTTAAACTATGTACCACAGCAAATAGAAGCCAAGGCAGGTGCTGCCGACTTTAGACGTGTGGAGTATAATAATACCGCGTACTGGCAACTTAGCCTTACCGTAATTTTAAACAACATAGATCAATCAGAACAAGCCCGCTTTATATTAGTTAAACGTAACGACGCGCTACTTCGTTTAATGGACGGCTTTAAGCAAACCCTTGTAGATTGGATGTTTATAATGGGAATTGCAATTGCAGGCCTCATGGCAATTGGTTTTATTTGGAGCGCTCGCCCACTCCAAAGACTCGATAAAGAAATAAAGGCGATTGAATCGGGTGATATTCAAGAAATTAAAGGCCTCTACCCTGTTGAGCTGCAAACAATAAAAGCAGATTTAAACTTATTGTTAGAGTCGCAACAACGCCAAAAAGAGCGCTACAGAGCCTCATTAAGCGACCTTGCTCATGCACTTAAAACACCGCTTGCGGTACTGAAATCAAGTCCATTGGCAAACGATGCCGATGCACAAGAACAACTCGACCGCATTAATGTGATGATCGAGCACCAATTAAAACGTGCTGCTACAGGTGCATCAGACACGTGGAAAAAACAAACGCCTATTAAGCCTGTCCTAGATTCAATACTCAGCGCTATGGCCAAAGTATATCGTGATAAAGATATTATTTTTAACTGTACTGTTACCGAAAAAGATTATTTTTTAGGTGACCAAACAGATTTAATGGAATTACTTGGTAACTTAATTGATAACGCCTGTAAAGCGTGTCGCTCTCAAGTAGCAATACAAGTTATTCAAAGCAAAACTTTGTGTATTGGCATTAGCGATGATGGCCCTGGCGTACCAGAGGATAAACGCGAATCTTTACTTACACGCGGTACTCGCCTCGATACATACGAAAGCGGACACGGCGTAGGCATGGCGATTGTATCTGACTTAGTTAAGTCTTATCACGGAACACTTACCATTACCGATGCTGATAACTTAGCTGGCGCTCAATTTATTTTAGAGTTTAATTACAATGACAAAAAGTAACTGGTTATTAAAACTCACTGCCATTGTGCTATTAGCTACAAGCCAGTTCAGCTTTGCAGATGAGGCATGTACCTTAACTGCTAAAGCGACTACTGATGAAGCTAAGCGGTATATTCAATGCCTGGATGCCCAAATTGATAAAGCAAAGCAAGTACAAGGAAGTTGGATACTAAAGCGTAAATTTGAGCTAATAAGATCAGAAGAAAGCACAGGAAACACTCAGGTACTGCCGTTATTTATGCGCAGTATTAAAAATAACGAAAAATACCTAGAAAGTGCCTGTCAATGGCGCTATTTAATAAAGCTTCCTAATACGACAACAGCAGCCATTAGATATAAAATTTGTGAAATTGAGCTCATAAATCAATTTACAGAAGCGCTAAAGAAACCATTTTAACTAAACTAACTAGCTAAGTTGTTCTGCACATCCTCTGCTCTGCTTGACAAAATACTTATATAAAAACAAACTATCTACTAGTAGATTGCTAAATAACTAATGGGTAATAAAATGACTAATCAAGTAATTATTATAGGTGGCGGGCTTGCCGGTTTATATAGTGCATACAAGTTGCAACTACTTAATATTCCTTACTTATTACTAGAAGCTAAATCGCAATTAGGCGGCCGAATTTTTGCTGCACCGTCACAAATAAATAGCGATGTTAGTTTTGATTTAGGCCCAACGTGGATATTTCCTCACCAACCAAAAATTCAAGCTTTAGTAAAGTCACTACGCTTAAGTATATTTGAGCAGTACTCCAAAGGCGATGTGTTATATCAAGCACCTAACTCCAAGCAACCTCAACAAATTGCAGGTGCTGGGGAAATGCAGTTATTTAGACTCAAACACGGCATGAATACCTTAATAACTGCCTTGTATGAGCAACTTAATCCTGATTCAGTATTGGTAGGTCACAGCGTCACTGAGCTTAAAAAGAACGATAATAGCTGGCAAATTACTGTTAATCACTTGGGTAATATAAAGCACTTTACTACTAAAAAACTAATTTCAGCAATTCCTGCTCGTATGGTTACAGCACATTTAACACCTGAACTTTGGGCTAATCCAACACTCATAAACCGCCTAAATAGCGTACCTACATGGATGGCAGGACAAGCCAAATTTATAGCCACTTTTGAGCATGCATTTTGGCGTGATAAAAACTTATCAGGACAATGCTTTAGCCGCGTAGGCCCTATGGTCGAAATTCATGATGCTAGTGCCGACGATAGCAGTTACGCCGCATTATTTGGTTTTATTGGAGTGCCCTACTTATCACGAAGCCAAGTAACTAAAGAGCAATTAATTCAAGCATGCACACAGCAGCTTAGCTACTTTTATGGTAAGGATGCTGAAAAGGCAACGGGGTACTTTATTAAAGACTGGGCAGAGGATAAGTTTGTAACTAATAGAGACGATCAAACTCAGCCATCACAACATCCCGAATTTGATTTTTCTGGTTTGGATGAACAGCTTAGTAACTTAAATATTTATTTTGTAGCGAGTGAATTTGCAAAACAAGAAGCGGGATATTTAGAAGGTGTTATAAACGCAGTAGATGACGCTATTAATTCATTTGTTAACTAATAGCCCTGTATTTACTGATAAGTTAATCATCAAGGGCTTAAATTTACAGCCCTTGATGATTATAGATGTTAGTTATTTTTAGCAACGTCTTCGCCACTGCCCAGTAAAGTGGCAACCCACTTACCTTCGGCACTGGCTTCTAAGCCTATTTTTACAATCATCGTTAATGGCACAGATAAAAGCATACCCACAGTACCTAATAACCAACCCCAAAATATTAATGATAAAAATACCACTAATGTTGAAAGGCCCAGCCCTTTGCCCAAAAATTTAGGTTCTACAATATTGCCCATTACCGTATTTATTGTTAAATAACCTGCCGCAACAAGCCCTGCAATGAGTGGACCTTGGGTAATAAGCGCAAGTAATACAGCTGGTAAAGCCGCAATGATTGACCCTATATTAGGAATGTAATTAAACATAAATGCCAATACGCCCCACAGCACAAAATAATCAACGTCTAAAATCCATAAGTAAAACGCAGCAATAATACCCGTACCTAAGCTTACTAGCGTTTTAATTGCCAGATACGAATTAATAGACTCTAAAAAGCGGTCAATTTGCTTCATTTTGCTATCAGGGTCTTCAAGTGCCATGTGTATTTTTTTGCTCAGCATTGGCCCTTCAAAAAGCATAAAAACAACGGTTAAAATAATTAAGAACATGTTTGCCATTACGCCACCTAAACCAGTGAGCATATTAGTAGCCACATCAACCATTTTGCCAGGGTCGAACATATTGATTAACTGATCTTTATTGATCAGTATGTTGTATTGTGATGCTAAATCGACCAGCCATACAAATTCTTCTTTCAGCTGTGCTTTATACTCTGGAAGTTGCTGCGAAAAATCATTTATTGATTGCCCTACAAGCCCGCCAAGGCTTACACCTAAGCCAACTATAATAAGCACCACCAACATAATCGCAATGCCTTTGGGGATGCGGTAACGCCCGAAAAATTTGATAAGCGGATTACAAATAATGGCTATAAACGCCGCCAAAATAAACGGAATAATAATGACACTCGCTGCTTTTATTCCCGCGAGTACGACTACCAAGGAAGCAAAAACGATTAAGCTTTTATTTACTCCAGTTAAACTTGCCAATTTATTAATCCTTTTTTTAACTATATCGCTTTAGTGTAAGGCAAAAGGTAATTAAATGAAATAATTACGAAGTGATCATAAAAGCCTATCTCACGTATAAATTTGCAAAGCTGTTTGCTAGCGAGTATGTTTTTTAATCACTTGCTACTATTTTATTGTAAGGATTAATAATGCATATATTTGTTACTGGCGCGACAGGGTTAATTGGTAAGCACTTATGCCCTTTTTTACTTCATCATAATACTGTTACTGTACTTAGCCGCAATCCAACTAAAGCAAACGTATTATTAGGCCATAAAGTAAAAGCCGTAAGTGACATTAGTGATGTTGACTTTAATACTGTTGATATCGTTATTAACCTTGCTGGCGAGCCTATTGTAAATAAGCGTTGGAGCGACAAACAAAAGCAGATAATACGCGATAGCCGTATTGGTGTTACACAACAAATTAGTGAAGCTATTAAAGCTTGTAGCACTCCCCCGCACACTTATATATCTGGAAGCGCCGTTGGGTTTTATGGTCGACAAAATAGTAACCCTATTGATGAAACTTTTGAAAACCCATACGACGAATTTAGCCACCAGCTTTGTAAAGACTGGGAAAATGCAGCCTTACTTGCGCAATCAGAACAAACTAGAGTGTGCCTTTTGCGCACCGGTATTGTGTTAGCTAAAAAAGGGGGGGCATTAAGTAAAATGCTACCTGCTTTTAAATTGTGTTTAGGCGGCCCAATTGGTAACGGGGAGCAAGGTATGTCCTGGATACACATCGACGACATGATTCAGCTAATACTCTTTATTATTAAGCACCCTGAAATATCTGGTCCTGTTAACGCAACTGCGCCAAATCCTGTGAGCAATGCTCAATTTAGTAAAAGCTTAGGTGAAGCGTTATCGCGACCTGCATTTATTCCTATGCCAACCGCTGTACTTAAACTATTAATGGGTGAAATGTCAGACTTACTAACAACCGGGCAATTTGTAGTCCCTAATAAAGCACAGTCTCATAATTATAGTTTTCACCACCCCGATATTAAATCAGCTTTAGAGAGTTTGGTTTAGCGGGCGTTAATAATTGTTAAGTTAAAATCCCCCCAAAATTAAGCATATGGGTAAACCACTACTTTTTACCCATATTGACCTTTGAAGATTAATACATAATAATTAGCAAGTTTTCCGCCCCGGCTATTCCTACCTTTAATAAAAGAGATCCTTAAATGCTACACCTGCCTACAATTATAAGTCTCTCATTTATTCTTAACGTATTAATAGGATTGTTTTTTTTATCCGTACACAACTTTAAAAAGCAAACATCATTTTTATTATTTGGCTTAGCATGTATTACCTTTGCATTTGCCGAGTTATTAGCTTGTTTAAAATTAGTGATTGATTTCCCCTTTGTTACGCACTATTTGGCAGATATTTTTATATTACTAAGTCCATTTTTAATTATTGTTGGATTACATAAATACAAACACAGCAAACCATTAAACTTAGTCCCTCTGTATTATTTGCTCGGTTTTACAGCGCTGACCTTACTGCCCATATATCCTTATTCAGCAGGGCAAATGCTAACAAGTTTTGTTATTTCGGGCTTGTATCTTTACTCAGCTTACATTATTAAAAGTATGAGCTTTGTAGCAACGTTGCAGAAAAAAGCGCTTGTTGTGTGCTTTTTAATTCATGCTCTTTTAATGCTCACACAAACAACATTACTCGCAATTCCTTACCTCAGTGCTAATCCAGCTAATTACCTTGAGTCATTACAATTTATTTTAAGTAGCCATTTAATTTTAGCTACTTGCAGCGCACTTATATTACCGTATCTGCTGGCATCAAATACTGAACATACACTCTCAAGCCTAGCTAACACCGACACGCTCAGCCAGTTACTCAACCGCCGTGGCTTTTTTACAAAGAGTAAAGAAGCACTAAGTAGCCCTAAAAATGCAAACAAAAATGTGTCTGTTATTTTGCTCGATATTGATTTTTTCAAACGTGTAAACGATCAATTTGGCCACGAAACCGGCGATCAGGCAATTAAGTGGATATCTCAACATATTAAAGAACAGTTTTTAAATGTAGGTATTAGTGCCAGAATTGGCGGAGAAGAGTTTGCTATTTTATTGCCAGACTACAGCCTAAGCGCAGCAAAAAATGATGCCGAGCAGCTAAGAAAGAATATAAGTACCCAGTCTTTTTACCATGACGGTCAACTTATTAGCCTCTCGGTAAGCGCTGGAGTAAGTAATGCGCTCAATGGTGAGGCCACGATAAAAGAGCTACTTGCCTATGCCGATAAACGTCTTTACTTAGCCAAAGAAACTGGGCGAGACAAAGTGGTTACCTTTGATGAAAAAAGCTTACTAATGCAAAGCTAATCTTCAAAGATAAATACGCCCTAATATCTACATAAAAAAAGCCCTTTATTAAAAGGGCTTTGGTAAACACACAATAGAGTTATAAACTACTTACAAGAGAGTGTAGCCTCATCTGCTTTATTTGGCACAAACTGAATATTAGCCACAGAAATTGATGCTTTACCATTGCTGCGTAAGCTAAATGGGCTTGTTAGGTTTGCAAAATTAACACCCTTATCAGCAAAACACCCTAAATCGATTGATACTGACTGCCATTTATTCTCAATGGTTTTGTCTACCACTGTAGCTAAATCAATACTTGCACCACACTCACCAGAACAAGTCATAGCAAGTGCTACCTCGCTCGTTAGTGCTTCGTTTAATTTAATATCAAAGCTAATTACACTATCGGCTTCAACGTAGGCAATGGTATCTTCTGCAAAGCTTGTTACTATTTCAGCACTGGCTTTTTGTGCACCGCTAAAGTTAAATTGACGAGCATCTTCTTGTACTATTTTGTCCTCAGTTCGGTATTTAATTGCACCAAATTCATGAGTACTACTCGATACATCTAAAAGCTCATCGCCCGACTTTAGTAATAAACGCCATGGCGCCACAGGAGCACCAACAAGTATATCCATACTCGTAAGCGCTGAATTATCAAGTTTAGAGTCTTCATCAAGGTCGTCAGCTAACACGTTTTTATCGCCATAGGCTAAACCAAAACCATAAGGCAGTAATGGGTCGTAATTTTCATCGCCTTTATTAACCGCAGTTTGTACCGCCGATTTAGGCCAAGAAAACGACAGCTTGCCTTTAAAGTTATTTTGTATGCTGCCGTCTGCCGCTTTTAATATAACGTCAGCAATACCTGCACCTTCAGTGCCTGGTAACCATGCAGCTACAAACGCATCAGATGCGTTAAGTTCGCTGTTAACCCACATAGGCCGACCTGATATAAACACTGATACAACAGGAATGCCCTGCTCTTTTAACGAGCTTAAAAGTGCTAATGACTTTTTATTTCCGCGTTCAAATTCAAGGTTATCTTTATCACCGTTACCTTCTGCATAGGGTTCTTCACCAAATACAACAATGGCAACATCAGGACGTTGCTCAAACGTGCCATCAGCGCTTAAAGTAACACTTCCACCTGCGGCAGATATCTGCTCTTCAAGCCCTTTATATATCGAAGTAGCACCTGGAAAATCAGCGTTTTTGTTATTAGTACCTTGCCACGTAATGCTCCAACCACCCGACTGCTTGCCAATATTATCAGCTCCATCACCTGCAACAAGTACGCGTTGATTAGGTGCAATAGGTAATAGATTATTTTTATTTTTAAGTAATACAAGCGATTCGCGCACAGCTTCGCGCGCAACTTCGCGGTGCTCTTGCGCCCCAATCAGCTCTGTTTTACCTGAGTAAAGACGCTCAGCAGGGCTTGGTTTATCAAATAAACCAGCGCGCAGTTTTACACGTAATATTCGGCTCACTGCATCGTCAATACGCGACATACTAATTTCGCCCGACTTAACTTGCGCTATTGTATTGTTATATAGAGGTTTCCAGGCACCTGTTGGCACCATAAAAATATCAAGACCTGCATTAACGGCTTGTGCACAACTTTCGTTAGTACAGCCTTCAATTTGGCCATGACCATTCCAGTCACCAACAACAAATCCATCAAAACCCATACGTGTTTTTAATACGTCAGTAAGTAAGTATTTGTTGCCGTGATTTTTAACGCCATTCCAGCTATTAAACGATGCCATAACCGATTGGCTACCTGCTGATAAACCACCTACATAACCTTGTGCATGAATATCAAATAGCGATTGTTCACTGTCGATATTGTTACCCTGATCGTCACCGTCAACCGTTCCGCCGTCGCCAATAAAGTGCTTAACCGTGCTAATAACACGCTTATCACTTAAAAAGTCGCCATCGGCTTTACCTTGCAAGCCATTTACTATAGCTGCTGAGTAATCGTGTACAATCTTTGGATCCTCTGAATAACCTTCATACGTTCTGCCCCAGCGATCATCGCGCACTACCGCAACTGTAGGTGCAAATACCCAATCAATACCCGTAGCCATTACTTCTACTGCAGTTATAGATGCTATTTGCTCGATTAAATCAGGGTTATTAGCCGCGCCTAAACCAATATTATGTGGAAAAAGCGTCGCGCCAATTACGTTATTATGGCCATGTACTGCATCGGTGCCCCACATAGTTGGAATTTTACTGCCATCAACTGAATCATCGACAGAAGCTTGATAAAAGCTCTCAGCTAAGGCTACCCAGTCCATTGGTGTTGCATGTTTGTCGCCATTAGGGAATGCACCACCGCCATTAAGGTATGAACCAAAGCCATATTTACGCATGTCTTCTACGGTAATATCACGTATTTCTGGCTGAATCATTTGGGCAACTTTTTGCTCAAGTGTCATGGCTTTTAAATAGTTAACTATTTTAGCTTCAATATCGGCATCTTTTTTAACGGCAATATTAAGTTTTGGCCAAATTTGCGCTGTTTTAGATAACGTTTCATTACTTTCAACCGATTTCACTGCGTCGTTTGAACAAGCCGATAAAGTACCTACTGATGCAATTAATGTAGCAAGTGCTATTTTATTAAGTGTAAAAGGGGTTTTCATTATAAAGCCTCCTGTGCTTGAACTGGTTTGCTTCCGCTTAAACCATAAAACACGATAAATATGTAACATAAAATAGGTAAAACATAAGAAAGTTGAACACCCACACTATCAGCAAGCGCACCTTGTAAAAGTGGCACTATTGCACCACCTACAATCGCCAAACACAAAATACCAGAGCCTTGAGCGGTATGCTTGCCAAGTCCATTTAGCGCTAAACTAAAAATAGTGGGGAACATAATAGAATTGAATAAACCAACCAATAGTATTGACCACATTGCTAATTGACCCGACGTGCTCATAGCAATAATGACTAAGATAATAGCCATGGTTGCGTTAAAGCCAAGTACTTTACCAGCGGGTAATTTTTGCATTACAGCAGCACCTATAAAACGCCCAACCATAGCACCACCAAAATAATAAGTGATGTAATGAGCTGCAACATGCTCTTTAAGTCCTGCAATATGTTCTTGTGCTAAAAAGCTTACTAAAAAGCTACCAATTGCCACTTCTGCGCCAACATACATAAATATACCCACAGCACCTAATGTTAAGTGGCGGTATTGCCATGCACTGCCCTCAATAGTGTCTGAATTTTTAGCCGCTTCTTTTTGCTCGCTCATAATGTCTGGAAGCTTAAGCCATGCAAAAATACCGGCTAATAAAATAAGCATTGCAGCTAAAAGTAGGTAAGGAAGTTGTACTGATTCTGCATTTTGCGCAGGTGTTAAAAAGGCATCAGACGCTGAGTCCAGAATTAACAGAGCACCAAATGATGGCGCAACCGTAGTACCTAACGCGTTAAAAGCTTGAGTAAGCGTTAAACGAGAAGACGCTGTTTTTGCAGAACCCAACAAACTTACATAAGGATTTGCAGATACTTGTAATAACGTTATGCCACTGGCAAGTACAAATAAAGCGAATAAAAATACAGGATAACTATGTAAAGACGCTGCTGGGTAAAATAAGATACACCCTACTGCCGCAATTAAAAGCCCAACCACGATTCCTTTTTTATAACCAAGCTTTTTAACAATGTATCCACTAGGGAGTGACATTAAAAAGTAAGCGCCAAAAAAGCAAAACTGCACAAGCATTGCTTGAACATAAGTTAAATCGAAAACCGCTTTTAAATGCGGAATCAAAATATCATTTAAGCAGGTAATAAAACCCCACATAAAAAATAGTGAAGTTAAAGATGTAAGTGCAAAACCATAGTTTTTATCTTGGTGGTTTTGCGACTGTGTGTGTGATGTCAGTGGTGCTGAACTAGCCATGTGCTCTCCGCAATTTATTATTATAAATTGATCTTCAGTAAGTAATTAATACAAACCCCGCTAAGGCGCAGTATTTAAGAGTTGACCTGAAGATTAATTAACATTAATCTAAAAATGTAAGCGCTTTCACGGCTAATTAAATACGAACATGTTACATATTTCAACAACTTTTATTTTTAATAATGTTTTGTACCCGCTGAAAGACAGTAAAAATAAGCGCTAAGCGTGCAATTAAGTTCTCAAAAAGGTTTGTAACCAATGACAAAAATATCATTACCATTTAATTCACCTCTATTAACAAAAGACTTTGTTTATGGTGTAGCTACAGCATCATTTCAGATAGAGGGCGGATATGAGCATCGCTTACCGTGTATTTGGGATACCTTTTGTAGTACTGCAGGTAAAATTGCTGACAATTCACATGGTCATATTGCCTGCGATCATTACAACAATTGGCAACAAGACATAGATTTAATAGAGTCTCTAGGTGTTGATGCTTACAGGCTTTCTATTTCATGGCCTCGCGTGATGACTCAAGACGGAAAGTTAAATCCCGTAGGCGTTAAGTTTTATACTGATATTTTAGATGAGCTAAAACGAAAAAATATAAAAGCCTTTGTTACTTTGTACCACTGGGATTTACCGCAACACCTTGAAGATGAAGGCGGCTGGCTCAACAGAAAAACAGCTTATGCATTTGAGCAATACGTAGAACTAATTACTAACGCATTTGGAACTCGAGTGTATTCGTACGCTACATTAAACGAACCCTTTTGCAGCGCGTTTTTGGGTTACGAAATTGGCATACATGCCCCAGGCTTAGTCGGCAAGCAGTATGGTAAAAAAGCAGCTC
>Ga0316197_10003538_pt1 | contig 11115 bp, 12 predicted proteins | sample OudBiesiAoxic_MG_FD_204939 | JGI IMG/M metagenome (GOLD analysis project Ga0316197, IMG submission 204939) | Coastal sediment microbial communities from Oude Bieten Haven, Netherlands - site A oxic | ecosystem: Environmental > Aquatic > Marine > Coastal > Sediment | place: Netherlands...
CCCTCGCGTGGGCGCGCTTTGGCTGCAGCTGCGGCTTCATACTTCTTGACGGATCCATCTGGCGATGCTGTTGCTGTACCGGAATGATCGATCTCAACGACATCGACGTCCTTCGATGTTCCGGATTTCTTGTTCATCTTCGCTTCATAACGGCTTCGATGAACCAGAAATCCTCCGTTACTCAAACCCCTAAATTTGTCGGGTCGGTGCTGACGTCAGGCGGAGGAGAGGCTATGAAACCGCCCTGTCCGCCTCAAGACAATTTGTTCTGACAAGACCCACAGTTCAGTTCACATCTCAATAACCAGTCTCGGCTCTGGCATCAAAGGCTTGCAGCATAAGCCAAAAAAATAAACCCAGATAGCGCAATCGATACACCCATTGGGAATTCGGCATCCGTTTGCATTGACTCCCATTCGGCAAAGCCACTTTGCCCCCCCCTGCGCACCACATGAATAAGGATCATACCAAGCAGCAAAGACCACCCAAAAACAATCAAATACACAGATGCCAAATGACTGGGGACAAACAAGAACATCACGGGTATCATCTTGGCGTCACCGCCCCCCATGACACGTAGGGCAAACATGCCCGCACAAATCGCGAACGCCAGCCCTCCAATAACAGCGCGTGTCAATGCTTCGGTGGTTCCCAACAAAGGGGCGCAAAGTATGAACAAACACAAACCTGTCATCACCATGGTATTTGGAATACGTAGATACTTCATGTCTGATAACGCCACCGCTACAAGAATGGGACAGAATACGATGAAGAGCACTGCGTCCGTAAATGCGAACTCTTGCATTACGCCGACATCCGCGTTGGCTCGAGTATGGCGCGTTGCTCTTCGATTGAGATGAGGCGCTTGGCCAATTGGTGGAACCCTTCGAAACCGGTCTTCGCATAAATGTTTCGCAAGTGCGTACGTACCGTAGTGGTAGAAACACCCATTTCTGACGCAACGGATTTTGCCACCAACCCTCGCGACACAAGAATGCAAACCTTGTACTCCGTTCTTGTCAGACCTGCGTAATTCTCAGCCGCCAGAATTGGGAGGTCCAACCCAAAGAAGTGCTGTGTCGTTGTTTTTTTGCGCACCAAGGCCTCGGTGACTAATCCGGAGCGGCGCACCTCAAATGCACGAGCCAATGAAGCTGAAAACCAATGATATTGACTGCACCAATCGTCTTTCGGTGTCTTTTCGAAGTGTAGTATCAACAGATCAGCTTCTCGCTGATTTCGTGCCAGAGTAACGAACCCGACGTCGACAAATATTGTGCCTCGTTTCCAGATTTCAAATTCCGCGCTGCGCAGCAGCTTGGTATCTTCGATCATAGACATCAGGATTGGTGCTCCAATATTAAAGTGTTTAAGGCCAGGTCCAATCGCCTGTCCAACCGGCGGACAGGTATTGATTGAGAGAGTACCAGACGCGTCTGCGGCGGCGATCGTTCGGGAGCGCCCAATTTTGGTTTGAACACGCGTGATTGTCCCGCTTGAAGCGCCAAAAACGGACAAGGCAAGCTTGAGCGAGTTTTCTAAAGGCGCAACTCCCTGGCCCCACTCCATGAAGCTCAGAAGCGCTTCAGCGTAGGCTCTGTCTGTCCGCGTCGGGTTTTGTGGCTCCGCGGCGAAGCCAATACTTGTTAACGACACAATACTGGTACTCCAACAAAAGTCCCAGTTGCTCGACAAAAACACGCGCCAAGCCTTAACTCCCCATGAAATATTTACTCGAATTGTCTCATAGCCCGAAGGAATTTTTACTTACGTGTGATTATGAGGCGATATTGTTGTGCCTTCGTGTTCAATGCGACTGCGCAATACAGGACTGTTACGAAAACGTTTCCATGTATCGAATCACGATAGGCGCGAGGATCAACGCAATAATTGATGGCAACATGAGGGTAGCCAGTACAGCTGACATCTGAACAGGCAACTTGTTGGCCTTTTCTTGCGCCTTCATTTCCCGCATGCCGCGCATTTCTTCGGCATAAGTGGTCAATGCATCGGACATGGATGTTCCGAAACGTGACGATTGAATGACGACGTTAACGAAAGAAGACATCTCATCGATTCCAGTACGTCGCGCCATCCTGAGCATCGAGCTATCCCGATCTCGCCCAGCGTGAATTTCACTCAGCATTACGAACATTTCTTCCGCTAATTCGGGGGCTGCCACTTGAACTTCTGAGGCAACCTTGAGCAATGCCTGATCGAAACCCATGCCTGCTTCAATCCCGACTTGCAGCAAATCCAGCATGTTGGGAAACGCCTCTTCGATGGCTTTCTGGCGTTTCCTTATCTTTGACTTCAGCCAGTAAGCGGGCCCGAAAAACCCAACTCCACACAGAATGGCGACGTGCTGCAGGATGTTAATTGACGGCATACCGCTGAGATAGCTAACCAGCCAGGCTGGTGCGACGGTAGTTTGTGATAGATATATCAATCCAAAGAACACTGCTGGAAGCCCAAAGCCGAGCGCCAGCCGAGAAAGGTAATAGCCAGTCACGGCGTTAGGTTGCAAAAAGCCTGCGCGCGCGAGCGTGTGTGCAACTTGCCGGCGTTCATCTTCGTTTTCTGGGATTAGAGCTGTGGCCAATCCGGACGGGACATGAGCGTTGGTATTCTGAAGCCCAGACGCAGTGAGTGAGGGACCACGACGCGTTCCCGACATGCGCTCCGCTGCGACGGATTTTTCCGCAAATGGACGCAGGGCACCAATCACTGCAAATAGTGTACCCAACCCGATGGCCGCCAGCAAAGCCGCCTGCCCAAAACCGCCAACCGCCCAACCGTTAAGAAATGTCAAATCCATTGTTTTGTGTCCTTAAATGCGGAAGTTAACGAGGCGGAACAACAGCAGGGCGTTCATGACCACAGCCGCCGCAATACACGCCATGACTGGCCAGAAATTCGGATAATTCATAACTTCGCCGTAGTAACTGGGCGTCGTGATCGTCATCACAGCAGCAATCGCGAGAGGCAAGGAAGACAGGATATACGCAGTGAGACGCCCCTCAGAAGAAATTGCGCGAACCTTTCGACGCAATGCCATCCGGGACCTGATTACGCGCGAGAGAGTCGATAGGACTTCGGACAGGTCGCCACCTGAACCTGATTGCATGTTGATGGCAATGGACAGGTAGTAAACATCTTCTTCGTCGATCCGATCGGCCATTTCTCGCATCGCATCTGTCAACTCATCCCCGTAAGCGACCTGATCGACAACGATGCCAAACTCACTACCGACTGGGTCCGGCATCTCATTGGCGACACTTTGCAACGTTGTATTCAAAGGGTGCCCGACACGTAAGCCGCGGGCCATCAGATCCAGAGCATCCGGCATTTGCCGTACCAGACGGGCCATACGCTTGCGGTGCACCGTGCCCAAAATGATCAATGGAGCGACCAGAAACGCGACACTTGCAACAGCAAAGGCCACAAGTGGCTCTGCAACCATCGCGCCCGCTCCGGCAAAGACAATAAAGCCTGCAGCACAGGCGAAGGCGAACAAGGCTGGCGGAATAGTTAAACCAGCATTCCTGAGCGCGACACGCAAATCGCCGACGAATGGAAGATTGCCCAAAAGCCCCTTTTTTTCTTTAGGTTTAAGTAAGGCGAGAATTTCATCGCCAGATTTACCCTGGGCTTGCAAACGCATCCTCCTGTTCGCAGCCTCCGCGCCGTTTTCGCCCCTCAAAAGCAATTGGCGCATGCCCTCGAATGCCATCAACGCACCGAGAAAAATAACCGCGTAAATCATAAAACGAGCATCACCCAGTTCTGCTTCCAGACTGCGCCCAAAATCGGTGTCAAAAAAGAACTGATTGATCAGTGACTGGAGCCACTCCAACATTAGCTTGCTCCTTTCACGAATTTCATTTCCGACAGATCAATCCCCGCAGCAGCCAATGCTTCTGCTGCTTTCGGTCGGATACCGGTGGGCACAAATTCACCCACAATGCGATCGTTCTTATCTTTGCCCAAACGTTTGAATACAAAGATGTCTTGCATGGTCACCACGTCCCCTTCCATTCCGGTGATTTCCGAGATGGCAGTGACGCGGCGCGACCCGTCCGATAGACGCGCTAGTTGAATGACGAAATGCACCGCTGACGCAATAGTTGCCCGTATCGCGGCATGTGGCAGTTCAAGCCCACCCATCTGCACCATCTGCTCGACCCGCGACAGTGCATCGCGCGGCGTATTTGCATGCACCGTTGTCATCGAACCATCATGTCCAGTGTTCATGGCTTGCAACATATCGAAGGCCTCGGAGCCGCGCACTTCACCAACGATGATCCGGTCTGGACGCATCCGCAGTGCGTTTCTCACCAGATCACGCTGGTGAACTGCTCCGGTCCCGTTCGGGCTTGCCGGTCTCGTTTCCATACGCAGCACGTGATCTTGTTGCAGTTGCAATTCTGCGGCATCTTCGATGGTCACGATCCGTTCACGTTCGCTGATGAAGGATGACAGAGCGTTCAACGTTGTTGTTTTTCCCGATCCCGTGCCGCCAGAAATCAGGATATTGAGCCTTGTTTCCACCAACCCTTGCAACAATGTTGCTGCCGTGGCGTCAAGGGCACCAATTTGCACCAGTTTATCCATCGACAAGGGTTCCTTGGCGAATTTGCGGATCGACAACGAGGGCCCATCAACGGCGCAAGGACGCACCAATGCGTTGACGCGACTGCCATCCTCAAGGCGCGCGTCCACCCAAGGCTGGCTTTCATCAATTCGGCGACCGACGCGGGACACGATTTTGTCGATGATACGCAGAAGGTGGCGTTCATCCCGAAAGCGTGTGGACGCTTTTTCAAGAACGCCTAAACGCTCCACGTAGACATGATTGTGACCGTTCACGAGGATATCATTGACCGTTGGGTCGGCCAAAAGCGGTTCGAGCGGGCCAAGCCCCAACACCTCATGCATCAACTCTTCCACCAGAAGTTTCAGGTCATCGCTGCGCAGGGCACGCCCCTCTTCACGCAAGCCTGTGATGACCAGTTTTCCGATTTCGCCGCGCAGGGTTTCTTCTTCGATTTGGTCCAGAATTGTGAGGTTCAACGAATCCAGAAGCAGGTTGTGCATCCGCGCCTTCAGCTCGATCCGGTCGCTTTGAGCGGCCTGTTCGGCCTGCTCGCGTTTGATTTCTTCTTCTGATGGTCCGGTATTGTCAGCCACCAGTTGGACAACTGGATTTGAGACTGACTTTGCCGTTCTGCTTGTTACGAATTCCCTAAACAAACCATTTACCTCTTACTGTATTAAACGTGATGCGACTGGCTGTGATCTTTGTCGCTGTTGATCTTAAATCTGCGCCTGACGCGCTGGCATTTCTGTGCTTATGTCTTTGGCCAAAGTCTGGATCGCTTTAGCGATCCCAGAACGCGGTGCGACCTGACCCAGTGGCTTGCCGCGATCCAGCGCCTCGCGGGCGGGCTTGGGGTCATCCGGAATCCAATGTTGGAACTGTGCTTGAAGTAATTCAGCTGCCGCCTTGTGATGCGCTGCCGCAAAAACTGGTTTCTTCTCGCGCGTGGCAACAACCTCGATGGCAAGACCAGGGTGTTCGGCCATGTAAAAGTCCATCAATTTGCGCGCAGCACGTACAGACGGCACAGTTACATCTGTTGCCAAAAGCAGCCTGTCAGCCTTGGCGAGAACCGGTTCGATCCAGTCGACCAATGCGCGCGGCAGATCGACTATGATGTAATCGTGCGACTTTTTCAGCGCGTCGATTATGGCCGAAATCTGAGCGCTGGTCAGAGCACTGAGCGGGCCATAGCGTGGCGGTGCAGTCAGCACAGACAAACCGTCTGTTGTTTTTACCAAAGCTTGATTGACGAAAGCCGCATCGGGTTGGGTTCCATCCATGGCCATCCGCCAAAGAGCCTCGGATTCCTCGACATCCACCAGCGACGCAATTGATCCAAATTGAAAATCCAGATCAACCAGCGCGACCTCAGCTTCCGGCGACCGGCGACGCGACTTAGCTCCGCGACGCAATTGATCAGCCAAGTTGACCGCCAATGTCGAAGACCCAATGCCGCCGCGCGATTGCGCAATGACGATGACCTTGCCTTCGGTCGCCTGACCACCCCAGACCGCTGGCAAATTGGCTACGCTGCGTTCATGCCAGGATTTGATGTTTGGAATCACCTCTTCTTCCATTGCATCCCGCGGCAGGACCTCGTCAACGCCAGATTTGTTAAGCGCCCTCGCAGCAGACAATGGTAGATCTTCTTCGGCCAGCGCAATCAACCGGGTTGCTCCTCCGCGGGCATGACCAATGTCTCGAACGGCTTTCATACACTCAGGATCCGAATGATCCCAATCGAAGAGAATAATGTCATGTGACGCCGCCAAGCGGGCCGCAGCGCCGTTCAGACCTGTCAGCGTTTCGCATTTGGAGGTCAGCTCAAAATCAGAGTGTGGCAATAACTTGGCGATTGTCTGGTGACAGTCGTTGTTTGGCGAGATCACCAGCATGGAACTTTTCTTAATACTCATCTGAAACTCTCCTAGTTTGACGCACCCGATGCCAGGTCTTCACCCGGCAACGAAACGCTCATATTGGGCAATGCTATACTATTGGCGAATGCCGACTGTTGTGTTGCGTCGCTTGCAGCAAGGGCAGCCAGCCCTCCCAACGGCAACACAAAATTAAAATTTAAATTAACCAGTTCGACTGTAACGATCGGGCTGTAAGGGCCACCTAGGAAACCGATGCGACCATCAAAGATATAGCGCAGCCTGACGTTGGCCGGTGTGGATCCTGGTGGCATAAGTGCCTCGATACGGTCCCAGATTTCCTGCCCCGTGGTCGTGCCTGTGTTCAAGGCACATGTTTGTTCGCCACCGCTCGCACAGACGCCGCTGCCTTGACACAGCGTTCCATATTTTGGTGCAGCGTTTCCGGGGGTTGTTGCAACTGCCGCGATGGTTGTTGGCACATTGTTGCAGACCGGTGGGCGAACAGCGGCTGTTCGCGCCGCGATCGACGTTGCTTTTTGGGCCATGGACTCTATCCAGAAAAGACGACCGTAATCAATTAAAGCGAAAAGCATTAGCAAGAGAAGCGGCACAACAATGGCCAGTTCCACAACAGTGGTGCCTGCTTCATCGCGCCCAAATCGACGCAGGAAGGAAACCCGATCTGTCATAGCCCGTAGACCCGGCTTTGATCGCGCACTTCCGTCGTCAGCGGGCCAAGTGCACTGCCGAAAAGACCAAAAACTCCGCCCCAGATGTAGTCGATTTCTATCTCTGCACTGACCTGCACGATGGCCGCAGTTCCATTGCGGTAGCCTCCGGTCACGCATCTGTCGAGGGTGGGTGTGACATCGATTACGCGTGCTGCGTTTGGAATGACGGACATGTCAGAAATGCTATTGGTCACAATTTCGGTAACCATCGCGTCATAGACAGCGACATTACCGCCAGAGCAAAGATCCGACGGAGCCACGCGTGCAACCATTCTCGCTGCGTCGCGTACCCCGTAAGAAGCCGTTTGATAAATCCAAGCCATGCGCCCGCCATCGATCACGACCGCAAGAAAGAGAAACAAGATCGGTATTACGAGGCCAAACTCTACCAGAGCGGCCCCATTTTGATCTTTGCCAAAGCTTTTGATAAATGAGGTCATACCACGGGTCATCTGACCAACTCCACGACGTCACGAAAACGACCACCCAAAGTAGAAGAGCCTGCTCCGTTTCCGCCCGCGCTTCCAACGACTTCGACCCACAGATCAAATTTTGGTGGCGAAGTTGTTGAGTCACCAACTGGGCGCAACAGGAATATTTTGAAAAATTCTTCTACCGGAACATCCTTGGCCGCGCCGTTTATTGGATTTGCTGTGCAGTCTATACCTGCGGCGATGAACACACGGCGATCTGGGTCTGGAACAGTGGTATTGGAGCATTGGCGGCGCCCGGTTTCGGACTTACCGTTGAGGATCGGGGACGATGCGGAGGGCCCGCCTGCGGCTTTGATCTCTTCCAGATACATCTGGTAACGGGTAGTTTTGCCGAGTGCCGGATCCGTGCCGTCATGGTTCATCGCGACATAAGACGTGCGCCCATTGCCCCAGTTGCCGTCTCCGAACCGTCCGTTGCCGCTGCAACCAGTTGCAAAGCAATCATCTGGCGGGAAGGGCATGCTGTCGGGCGATGAGGCTGCGTTGTTTCCTACGCACTGGTTGCCGCCACCACCTCCGCCCCTGATCAACCCCTTGATCACGTGCGGACCGGGCCCATACTCAGGAGAATTGCGCTTACCGCTCATAATTCCGTTAAACATGTCAAAACGCGTGTTGAAAATGGCGTTCTCGATACCGACTTTCTGACCGGGTTCGATATCGACACCATGTTGGGAAAAACACTGTGTGATGTTGCCGGCTGCCGCGATCAGGCAGGCATCAAGGTTGACACCTTTCAAACCGCCGCAGGGGCCTTCTGGGTTCACCTTGACCTTTGATGGATCAAGAAATCCAAAGTCACCTGGTCCCCAGCCTGCGCCTTGGCCACCAGAGCGCAACAGTATCGTGTGACCGATATTGGCGTCCGCAGTGTAGTTTGGACTGGGCAGGCAGAACATCAAGGGGGTAATGTCACAGGCATACTGCGTAAAGCTCGCAATCGCGACAGCACCCACCTGATCATTGGGCAGACCAGCCCCGAGCAAAGCGTTCATCGCACGTGCGAATGGCAGGAAAACCGTACGCGGCGTGGCGGTGACTTCGACGTACGCGGCATCAGCTGCATTCGTCGTTGCGAACGGCGTTACCGAGGCTGTGTCAACCGCCGGAAGACCGCTGAGAAACCGCAGGCTGTAGTCAAGCGATGACCCCAGATCTGAGCCGCCATCCGCAAAGGTTTGCCGGTCGCGGATCATAGCTGCTGCTGCATTCGTCGCGCGTGTAATGGCATCATCTTCGCCATCCAATTCACCGGCTGCAGCCAAGGCGACGTGGTCGACATAGGATTGCAAATCTCCCTGTGTGGCCGCCAAACGACCCAGATCAAAGGTGATTGCGGCCATACCGACAATCACCACGAGGCAGATCGCAATGAAGACAAGTACCCCGCCTTCTTCATCTCCTTGGAACTGTTTGATCTTGCGCAGAAACACGAATGCTCTCCAGAGTAAGGGGTCAACGAGTGGGAACTTCTTCAACGTTAGTCGCTGCACGGCGGACACGAATTACTGGGCGCGGCGCGCTCTCCGGTGTCGGCGACGTTTCCGTAATAATGTCACTCAGGCGAACAGCAGCCAGAGGTTTGTCTTCGACAGCGTCCAACGAACGGAGCGAAAGGCTGAGCTTGCCCGCCTGCTGCGCCAAAGCGAGTTTTTGACCCTGATCAGGTGTCACTTCGACAGTAACGGTGCGCGCGACACCGGCTTGTTCGATTTGTTCATCGGCGGTTTGATCGACGCCGACGACACGTACATTTTGCAGAACGGTCACGGCGCGCAGTGTCTCGTTGCGCCCTTGCGTTAACACAATGTCCACAAAATCACCTGGCGTAACAAAGCCACCCACGCCGCTTCCTGCGTCAACATTGATTGCCATGGCGCGGCTATTGGCGCCTAGTGTCTGAACAATTGTGACTTTCTCACCAAAGCCTGACACTTTGGAGACTAACAGCAGCTCACCCTGCGCCAAAGCACGTTTGGCGCGACGCGGCTCAATCCCTCCACCAGCCAGAACCGTACTAAAATCTGTGAACACGCCAGGGGGCACGGCATTCACTGGCCAGCTAATCGATGTCAGCATGTGGCCTTCAATGCTTGCACCAAAGGGAATATCCTGCGCTGCGGCAACAACTTCGACGACGCCAGATGTGGCGGCATCCGCTGAGTTCGCGCTGAGCTGGGTCTGCGCGACCTGAACAGCGCCGCCCGCGACACCCAAACCTACAACAGTCATTAATATGGATCCAAACCGCATAGCACTCTCCTCTTGATGGCTGCGCTTTGAGGTCAGCCGCATTGTCAAAAAACAATTTTCAGAACGGCGACACCGATCGTGTCGCGGAAATGTGCGTCACCCGCACCACAATGAGTGCGGGTAACAAAACACTCAAACTTAGCGGCTAGCTGCTGTGTTAGCGGCTGAGAAATTGCCGGAAGTTGTGCCGCCCAATCCTGTCAGCAGCGTGCCGCCAACTGCAATCGCGATGAACAGGGCAATGCCATACTCAACGAGGGTTGCACCACGCTCGTCTTTGCTCAGAAGGACGAAAAATTTACGAACCAAATTACTCATGATGAAAACTCCAAAAGTTGCACGAGTTAAAAGAAGGCCACCCAAAGCGGGAAGCGGTTACCTGCCGAAAGAACAGCCCTCCGACCCAACAAACGTAGCAACTCGAAACAAGTCGCGCGCCATCACAAAGAGTCGGAAATACATCCTTAAGATGTAAAACGCCCCTAAACGCCGCCATCAGGTTCCCGATTAAGGTGAAACTGTGTTTTGATCGCGAACCAGTTGTCATATTTTTGCCCGATTCGCGGCGATCCAGATTGTCTAACCCTCAGTTTCAGCACCTATGATTTGCAGTTTCTCTAATGTGGTGAACTGCTACTTTTCTGTGGGTGCGACGCCAATTTGGTTGCGTCTTCATCGATCAAATTTGCCACTCTTGCCCTCAATTCGAGTCCCTCGCGTATCACGTCTGAAATATCTTCACCGGCGCATCTTTGATCCGGTGCGACGGGAGCCCATGCATCTGCCATGGGCAGAAGATGTAGACTTTATGACCGAACAGCTTTGCGTGTCCGCGGGTGGTCGGGATCAAAGCGGCCTAGATCGACCGGGAGACCCCGAAAATCGGCCCGCTGAGCGCGATCTCGCGATTTTCCGGGTGGGTATAGGCGCCTAGATCAGTTTGGCCGGAGCGGAGAGGCGAGGAGCGCGTTATCCTCGTCGCTCGCGATCGCGTCGTTCAAGCGTTTGGCGTTGCTGACTGCGCGCCCGCCCGCTTGCAGGGTTTGCGGAGCGGTGGCGGTGCCTAGTTTGAGCTTGGTTATTTTCGCCATCAAGCTTTTATCCAAATTGACAAGTGCGGTCGCGGCGCCGGTCTGGATCTGCCGCCCGGTTTT
>Ga0316197_10003539_pt1 | contig 11114 bp, 10 predicted proteins | sample OudBiesiAoxic_MG_FD_204939 | JGI IMG/M metagenome (GOLD analysis project Ga0316197, IMG submission 204939) | Coastal sediment microbial communities from Oude Bieten Haven, Netherlands - site A oxic | ecosystem: Environmental > Aquatic > Marine > Coastal > Sediment | place: Netherlands...
CTCACTGATTCCCGAGGGCGTGCACTGGCTGAAGGCAGCCGTGGGTGGATTTGATCCGCAGAACAACCGCATTACGCTGGAAGACAGTCGACCCGTCTACTACGACCGGTTAATCGTCGCGCCCGGTATCAAGCTGGACTGGCACGGTGTGGAAGGTCTGGTAGAGTCCCTGGGGCATAACGGTGTGACCTCAAACTACCGTTACGACCTGGCGCCCTACACCTGGAAGCTGGTGAGCACGCTGCGCAAAGGCCGCGCAATATTTACCCAGCCGCCCATGCCGATCAAGTGCGCCGGCGCACCACAAAAAGCCCTGTACCTGTCCGCCGATCACTGGCTGCGCAATCGGGTATTACACAACATCGACATCGATTTCTTTAACGCCGGCGAGGTCCTGTTCGGAGTAAAAGAGTATGTTCCCGCCCTGATGGAATATATTGAACGTTACTCTGCGCGCCTTCACTTTCGTCATCGGCTGGTCAGGATCGACGGCGACGAAAAAAAAGCCTGGTTTGAAGCTATTGGCGAAAATGGCGATAAAAATACGATTGAGGCCGACTTCGATATGATCCACGTCTGCCCACCCCAGTGCGCACCGGACTTCGTGAGCCAGAGTCCACTGGCGGACGCCGCAGGCTGGGTGGATGTGGACCAGAACACCCTGCGTCACAAGCGGTTTGCCAACATCTGGGGGCTGGGTGATGCCATGAACGCACCCAACGCGAAGACGGCAGCAGCCGCTCGCATGCAAGCACCGATTGTCGCCAACAACCTGCTTGAGGACATGGGTCTGGTGCAGGGCCTGGCGCATTACAATGGCTACGGCTCCTGCCCGCTTACCGTGGAGCGAGGAAAAATAGTCCTTGCAGAGTTCGGCTACGGCGGCAAGTTGTTGCCCAGTTTTCCGCGATGGGTTATTAATGGTCAAAGGCCGTCACGCCTGGCGTGGATACTCAAGGAAAAAATACTTCCACCGGTCTACTGGAAAGCAATGCTGAAAGGAAAGGAATGGATGGCTGATCCGGAGCAATCTAAACGCGGGAAATCGCCCGCTTGAGCAACAGCCCCTCGCGCTTTTTCCCGCCCCTGACCTGGGCTCGCGATTACGACAGTGGCCTGCTCGCCAGTGACATGCTGGCGGCAATCATCGTTACCATCATGCTGATACCCCAGTCGCTCGCCTACGCCATGTTGGCGGGACTGCCCGCCGAGATGGGGCTGTATGCCAGCATCCTTCCACTGATCGCCTACGCCCTGCTGGGCACCAGCAGAACACTCTCGGTAGGACCGGTGGCGGTGGCCTCACTGATGACAGCCACTGCCGTGGGAAAAATTGCCGCGGAGGGGACGGCGGACTATGCAAGCGCCGCTATTGTCATGGCCATGCTGTCCGGATTAATGCTGCTGGTAATGGGTTTTCTGCGGTTCGGGTTTCTGGCCAATTTTCTTTCCCACCCCGTAGTCTCGGGTTTTATCACTGCATCGGGTATTCTCATCGGGCTGAGCCAGCTGCGTCATATTCTTGGTATCCACGGAGAAGGCGACACCTTAATCAGGCTGACCGCCAGCCTGGCTGACAATATGTCTGAGCTGAACCTGATTGCCGCGACCACCGGCATCGCCACTATCGCCTTTCTGTTCTGGGCCCGCTCAGGTCTGAAACCCTTGCTACTGAAATCGGGACTGCCTGATCGAAGCGCTGACATTCTCGCCAGAACGGGACCCGTACTTATCATCGTAGCCACCACAATCGCCAGCTACCTTTGGAGGTTCGAGGCGCACGGTGTCGCCCTGGTCGGCGCTGTCCCGCGCGGCCTGCCAGCATTGGGCATGCCGGTATTTGAATTACAGTTGTGGGCTGACCTTGCAATACCAGCACTGCTGATCTCCATAATCGGTTTCGTTGAGTCCGTATCCGTGGGCAAGACACTCGCGGCCAAGCGAAGACAGCGCATTGATGCGAACCAGGAGCTGGTAGCACTGGGCGCGGCCAACGTGGCGTCGGCGACTTCGGGCGGCTTTCCGGTAACCGGCGGTTTTTCTCGCTCGGTGGTCAATTTTGATGCAGGTGCGCAAACGCCAGCTGCCAGCATATTTGCGGCGATCGGCATAGGCCTGGCGGCACTGCTGCTTACACCGGTGTTGTTCTTTCTCCCCAAGGCAACGCTGGCCGGAACCATTATCGTGGCCGTCACCAGCCTGATCGACCTTTCGGTGATACGGCGGGCCTGGAACTACTCGCTGTCAGACTTTATTGCGGTTATCACGACCATTGCCGCAACTTTGTTGCTGGGCGTCGAACTGGGTGTACTGGCCGGCATCCTCGCCTCGGTGGGTCTGCACCTGAGCAAGACCACGCGTCCGCATATCGCGGTGGTGGGTGCGGTGGCGGGCACCGAGCACTTTCGCAACATCGAACGGCACAACGTGATTACCTACCCAAACCTGGTCTCACTGCGGGTCGATGAGAGTCTTTACTTTGCCAATGCGAGTTACCTGGAAGATTATATTTACCAGCTTATCGCCGAAAACGACGGCCTGGAGCATGTCATACTGCAATGCCCCGCGGTAAATGAAATTGACTTGAGCGCGCTGGAAGCGCTTGAGTCTATCGATCACCGCTTGCGTGAACAGGGACTGACCCTGAACCTGAGTGAGGTCAAGGGCCCCGTCATGGATGCCCTGATAAAATCTGATTTCCTGGATCACCTCAGCGGCAAGGTCTATCTCACCCACCACCAGGCGGTGAAGGAATTGAAGACAGACGAAATTGAGCCCTACATTATCTAGGGCGCGCTGAACGGCGGAGTGTGTCGTTTGAAAAATCCGTTTTCAAGAAAGTACATCGTCTGCTCGATGACCTCGTCATCCCACATCATGAAAGTATGACCAACCGGCAGTTCAAGAAAGTCCAGCATACCCGGCACGATGGTCTCTGCCACGGCTACCGTGCCGTCGGTTGGACCATCAGGTAAACCTGGATAAAAGGAGAGATTGCTGGAAGTACCGGCAATCACGCCAAGCTGAAAATTGACCCGGCCCAGGCCACGCGGCACAGAGTCATCGGATGTACCCAGCTGCGCCACGGCCTGCGGCATCAGTGTATGCAGAATGGGTGTCGAGCCAGCGTAATCCGCCAGCTGGCTGCCCTGGTTGGGGGGTCCCAGCATGACGACCCGCCGCAAGCCCGGAATGTCCCGGCGCTGCGCGTACTCGCGTACCAGGATGCCACCCAGTGAGTGTGTGACAAAATCGATCGTGGCAGAACCCAACGCCTGGCAGGCCGACAGACCGTGCTCGACAGCCTGTACGGCCAGGTCCTGTATGGAATAGCTCCTGGAGGGATAAGTCTCGTTCACCACCTGGTAACCGCGCTCTTCCAGTTGCCACTGCATGCCCTTCATGGACAGGGCAGAGCGCAACAAGCCATGCAGCAATACCACGCAATCTGGCGACGACTCCAGGCGCTGCCTGGCGGTAGCCGCTTCCGCAGGTCTGGGGCCGGCCAGCAGCACCAACAGAAAAACGACTGTCAGACCCTGCAAAATGGCCCGGCAATAACCCGCAGCGGTACCTGTGCGGGCGTAATTGTCGCCAATGGTTGGCCGGGTGTGATCAGTAATTGCTGCGCTCCTGACCCTTTTGCCAGATGCGCAAGAATGCCTTTTCCATCGCACCCTCGGCTGCCAGCCCCAACTTCTCCTGCCAGTTTTTCTTGTGCACAAACCTGACATCGAACACATCCCAGTCTTTCAGGCGCGACTGCAAAAAATCATCGCTGGTCTGCAATTCGTCGACCAGTCCTACTTCGAGGGCTTTCTGCCCGTACCAGATTTCACCGGTAGCGACTTTCGCAATGTCGACCGAGGGGCGGTTGGTGCTGACGAAATCCTTGAACAACTCATGGGTTTCCTCCAGTTCTTCGGCGAACTTCTCCCGCCCTTTATCGGTGTTTTCTCCAAACATGGTGACGGTGCGCTTATATTCGCCAGCGGTAAACAGCTCGAAGTCGATGTCGTGCTTCTTAAGCAGCCGGTGGAAATTGGGCAACTGGGCAAGCACGCCGATCGAACCGATCACAGCGAAAGGGGCCGCCACGATGCGATTTGCGACGCAGGCCATCATGTAGCCCCCACTGGCTGCCACCTTGTCCACGGCGATTGTCAGCGGTACGCCGGCGTCGCGGATGCGCTTCAGCTGGCTCGCTGCGAGGCCATAGCCATGGACCATGCCACCGGGGCTTTCCACCTTTACCAGGAACTCATCTCCGTCCCGCACCTGTAGCAACACGGCGGAAATCTCTTCGCGCAGGTTGTCCGTGGCACTGGCCTTGATGTCGCCGTCAAAATTCAGCACAAACAGTCGCTTGCGTCCCTCCTCCGACTCGTCTGCAGCTTTGCCACGCTTTTTCTTGGCAGCCTTCGCGGTAGCCTTTTCAGCCTTCTTTTCCGACTTGAGCTCAGCTTTCAGCACCTCCGGCTCGACCACCACCTGTTTGATCTGGTGCCCGATGTCACGGTACTTCTCGTTAAGGTCCCTGATCTCTATTTGACCCTCCTGTTGCTCTGACTTCTGCTTCTGGCCAAGCGCTACCACGCTGGCCAACACCACGAGTATCGCCGCGACAAAAGTGACGGCCTGGGCAAGAAAAAGCCCGTACTGATATATGTATTCCAAGATTGACTCCAAAAATTACGGTAAGTTGGAACGGTCGAACTGAGCCACGTAGTGCCTGATCAGCTGGCCGGCAACCGATGAAGGCGGCGGGATCATGGGCAACTCGCGATAATGAAACCAGCCGGCGTCGGCGATTTCACGCTGGTCACAGACGATATCCCCTGCGGTATGCTCTGCGAAAAACCCCAGCATAAGCTGGTTGGGAAAGGGCCAGGATTGGGACTGAAAATACCGCAGGTTGCCGACTTCGACGCCGACCTCTTCCCTGACCTCTCGCACCAGCGTCTCCTCAACGTTTTCACCTGCTTCGATGAAACCTGCCAGGGTGCTGTACATAGGGCCCGGGAAATTGACGTTGCGGGCCAGTAACAGCTCCTCGCCGCGAGTAACCAGTACGATGATACACGGCGCGATGCGGGGATAATTGATCACGCCACAAGGCGCGCAGCGCATCGCACGCTCCTGGATGTCCACCTGCATCCGTTGTCCGCAGCGGCCACAGTACTGGTGGTCACGCTCCCAGTCCAGCAATTGCGCCGCCCTGCCGGCCAGTGCGAACAGTCGTTCATCAACCTTGCCAAGAATATGGTAAAGGTTGCCACGCTGGTACTGCAGTGGATCGACCTCCTCCACCGAATCTATTTCAAGTACATAGCAAGGTTGGTCGCGCCAGTAGCCCAGGAACTGGCGCCGCACTATGCTCCAGCCGTGGTCTTCCAGCTGGCGCCGTTCGATGAGACAGACTTCATGGGCGCGCATGTCACTTAACAGCTCACCGCGCTGAAATACGATGTGCAACTCGTTGTCTGCACTGGGGGGCGGGACATGGTCGGGTCGAAACACGGCGCTTGATTCCGGTGGCTAAAAGACCGGCCATAATAAGCCCGCCCCCTGCAGGGGGCAAGGGCTGTGGAAATCTTCGATTACTGCCATTCATTCACGTAGAATGGCGCCGGGATACCCGAGGATACGACCCAAGATGAGCGACACCACAGCAAATGCCCTATGGATGAATTTCCTCGGCTCCTCACCGACGTGGTACAAAAAAACCATCGTCGCCTTTTTACTGCTTAATCCGCTCGCTCTTTACCTGCTCGGTCCGTTCGTAACCGGTTGGCTGCTGATTGCCGAATTCATTTTTACGCTCGCGCTGGCCCTGCGCTGCTACCCCCTGCAACCCGGGGGGCTGCTCGCCATAGAAGCAATTATCCTGGGTATGACCTCGCCCCAGACAGTCTTCAACGAAACCGCCGCAAATTTCGAGGTTATCCTGCTGCTGATGTTTATGGTGGCAGGCATTTACTTCATGAAAGAACTGCTGCTGTTCGTGTTTACGCGAATACTGCTCAAGGTCCGGTCAAAAGTGCTCCTTTCCCTGCTGTTTTCACTGGTAGCGGCATTTCTCTCGGCCTTCCTGGATGCCCTGACGGTGACCGCCGTATTGATCAGCGTGGGCGTGGGCTTTTTTTCCGTGTATCACAAGGTCGCATCCGGCAAGAACTTCGCTTCGGAGGGCCATGACCACTCGGTGGATGACGGCGTGCACGCAAACCACAGGGATGACCTGGAACAGTTCAGGGCTTTTTTGCGCAGCCTGCTTATGCACGGCGCGGTAGGCACTGCCCTGGGCGGTGTTTGCACCCTGGTGGGCGAGCCCCAGAACCTGTTGATTGCGACTATTGCGGGCTGGGACTTCGTCGAATTTTTCCTGATCATGGCTCCCATCAGCATGCCTGTGCTGGCGGCCGGGCTGTCTACCTGTTACCTGCTGGAAGTGAGCGGACGGTTTGGCTATGGCGCGCAATTACCGGTAAGAGTGCGAGACGTGCTGGTCGAATTCCAGGAGCAGGAGGAAGAACGCCGCAATGCTCGCTCCAATGCCCGGCTCGCGGTACAGGCTATAGTGGCCTTCATCCTCGTCGCAGGGCTGGCCCTGCACCTGGCAGCCGTGGGACTTATCGGGCTGATGGTGATCGTACTGCTGACCGCGTTTAACGGGGTAGTAGAAGAACATCAACTGGGCCATGCCTTCGAGGAAGCCCTGCCGTTTACCGCACTGCTCGTGGTGTTCTTCGCCATTGTGGCGGTTATTCACGACCAGCACTTGTTTACGCCCGTTATCGACGCCGTATTGTCAATGGATTCGGAAACCCGTCCGTCTATGTTTTTCATGGCCAACGGCGTGTTGTCGATGATCAGTGACAACGTGTTCGTCGCCACGGTCTATATCAACGAGGTTAAGGCAGCCCTGGACGCCGGCACCATTAATCGGCAGGAGTTTGACCACCTGGCAGTCGCCATCAACACCGGCACCAACCTGCCCAGCGTGGCGACACCCAACGGCCAGGCGGCGTTTCTGTTTTTGCTGACCTCCGCACTGGCACCACTGATTCGACTTTCATACGGGCGTATGGTGATGATGGCAGTGCCCTATACCGTCGTTATGGGTGGTGTGGGGCTGTCCTGCGTCTGGTTCTTTCTTTAGGGATCTGGCTAGCCACCCTCGGCCAGTTCGCGCCATAGAACCCGGCCGCCACTGGCCGCGGCGATCGCATCCAGATGCGCATCGTGAGCGGCCTGTTCGGCTGGCGTAGCGCGTATAACAGGCAGTGCCGGGCGCTGCGAGTTGATCCGCCGCGGCTGTTGGCCGCCAGACTCTCCCTCGGAGCTGTTCGCTCCCGCATCCGACAACTGCAGATTTGTCTGGCCCCCCGTCATTGCCAGGTACACGTCAGCCAGTATCTCAGCGTCCAGCAGCGCGCCGTGCAGGTCCCGCTGTGAGTTGTCCACGTCATACCGCTGGCACAGCGCATCCAGGTTGTTGCGTTGACCCGGGTGTTTGGCGCGAGCCATAACGAGCGTATCGATAACTGAACACCGATCCTTGACCGCGCCGTAATCGTCAGGGAGACGCGTTAACTCCGCATCGAGGAAGCCCAGGTCAAATGGCGCGTTGTGGATAATCAGTTCGGCACCATTGATAAATTCGATAAAGTCTGCGGCCACCTTGGCAAACAGCGGTTTATCATCAAGGAACTCATTGGTGATGCCGTGTACCTCGATAGCGCCCTGGTCAATTTCACGCTGCGGATTGATGTATTGGTGGTAGTGGTTCCCGGTCAGCCGTCGGTTGACCAGCTCCACGCAGCCAATTTCAATAATTCGATGACCCTGGGAAGCCTCTAGGCCGGTGGTCTCTGTATCGAGAACAATCTGCCTCACGACCCCACCCCTGCACTGCCCAGTTCATCGATACCGCGGTTGGCCAATTCATCGGCCAGTTCATTTTCCCGGTGTCCGCTGTGACCCTTCACCCAGTGCCACTCCACCTGGTGCCGTTGATTCTGCTCATCCAGCTCCTGCCAGAGATCCACGTTCTTCACCGGCTGGCGCCCCGCCGTCTTCCAGCCCTTCTGTTTCCAGTTGGCCAGCCAGGTGGTAATCCCGTTTTTCACGTAGACCGAGTCGGTGGTAAGCGCCACGATACAGGGTTCACGCAAGGCCCTGAGCCCCTCGATGGCGGCCTGCAGTTCCATCCGGTTATTGGTGGTCTGGGCCGCCCCTCCATAGAGGGAGCGTTCCACGCCGTTGCAGCGCAGCAACACGCCCCACCCACCGGGGCCTGGATTGCCGCGGCATGCGCCATCGGTAAAGATTTCAACCTGTTTCAACTGCTAATTTCCCTGTCTTGGATGTTCATGTTGGGCGCTCCCGCTGCGGGAGGGCCGGAACGGGGTTGGCGCGGCAGCGGGTTTCGGCACAAGACCTATCAGCCGCTCCCTGCGCAGTTGCCACTGCCTGCGCGGCCGGTGTACTGCCGATACCTGTTTGATCGCGTGTACGATATACAGGCTGCCGCCGGGCAGGTTATGGCGATTACTCCAGTCGTTCAGGCCCATCAGCCAACGCCGAATAGCACCCCTGCCGGCCAGTGGTACCGCTGCCAGGCGAGTGGCGCCCTGTACCTCGCACCCCAGCAGGTGGAGCCAGTCGGTCAGACGGTGTTCACTTACCGCGGTTTGCCTGCTCCACAGCGATTTACGGCTGATGCCGCGCAACCTGGCACCGATGCCGGTAAGGCTATGAGGATTGAAACCCACAATAATCAGCTGGCCCTGGGGCGTGAGTACGCGCTGGATTTCCCGCAGCACCTGGTGCGGGTTGCGGGCAAAATCGAGTGAATGGTGAGCGATGACAGCGTCAATACTGTCGCTTTCAAGCGGCAACTCATCCGCCAGGGCGACCAGGCTGACCTGATCGCCGGCTCGTTCCACCGCATAAATGCGGTGATTGATAGGGCTGCTGCCGAACAGCGCGTGAGCTCTGGTGGTGCCAGTCTGCAACAGGTGGTAGCCGAAGGCCGTATCCAGAATGGCGTCCACCGACTTGCGCGTGCACTCCAGCAGGTAGCGCCCGTTATCGCGGGCATACCAGGCTTCCAGTTCGGTCAAGATGTCTATACAGTCACCACTGCGTGCAAGGCCCCGCTACGTCAACCCGTCAGGGCGACCAGGGACCCGTTCCCTTCGAGCGGCCATGTTACTGCATTTTTCCGGTATTTGGATGGCCAGCCTGCCTGTTCTCCTGAATGCCCCAAAACAGGGGCTGGTACCGGTTTTGCGCGCCAAACAGCAGGAAACCGCAGTAATCGCTGGACTCAGCATCGTCGCGAGCTAGACTTTAAAGCGGTATTTAACAAATATTTTTTCTGTATGAGGCGGCACCTAGACTGCTATGAACGTGTGGCTCAAGGTAATGAAATAAATAATATATTTAATAAATACATTATGTTAAAGCACTTTATTATAGTATTTTCTAGCTTGTCTTTCCTCAGCGGCTGTCAGTCAATGAGTACTGGCGGCAGCATATCGACCAGCAGTTCCGCACTTGCGCAGGACAGCCTGTATCCCAATTCTCCCGCCATCGAGAAACCCTTTCCCTGGTCCGGTGGCAAAACTCCCGCATCGACAATGAAAGCGACGGACGATCACTCGGACCTGTGGCGGCGAATTGGCTCTCAACTGACCTGGCAGGATATTGATAACCCGCGCGTAGACCAGGCACGCGAAGCCTTCCTGGCCCAGTATAATTACCTGCCACTTCTGTCAGAACGTGGCTCTTTATATCTTTACTACATTGTGGAGCAGGTCGAAAAGCGCGGTTTACCCATGGAACTGGTGCTTGTGCCTATTGTGGAGAGCACCCTGGACCCCTTCGCGTACTCCTCCGGTTCGGCCGCGGGTTTGTGGCAGATTATGCCTACCACCGGCCAACACCTGGGACTGCAGCAGGACTGGTGGTTTGACGGTCGGCGCGCCATACGCGACTCAACCCGGGTCGCGCTGGACTACCTCGAAGAACTCAACGCACAATTTGACAACGACTGGATGCTCACACTCGCCGCGTATAATGCCGGCCGGGGACGAGTCTCCCGTGCCCAGCGCAAAAATATCGAAAATGGCCGGCCCACCGATTATTGGTCCCTGGACCTGCCGCGGGAAACCCAACGCTATGTTCCCAGGATTCTCGCCATGACCCAGATACTTGCTGAACCCTCTGATCACGATGCCGACATCCCGCCGGTTCCCAACGAACCTGCCTTCGAGGTAGCCCGGACCGGCGGCCAGATCGAATTGGCGCAGGCCGCCGAGTTGGCAGACCTGAGCGTCGAAACGCTAAAGGAACTGAACCCGGGCCACCTGCGCTGGGCAACCGCTCCGGACCGGGAACATGAAATTCTTGTTCCCGTGGGCTACGGTGCGGTGCTGGAGGGAGAGATCGCCGAACTGCCGCCCGAGCAACGCGTACGCTGGCGCTACTACCGCATCGAGTCCGGGGATAACCTGATAAGCATCGCGAAAAAATTCGACACCGACGTGGCCCTGCTGCGCCAGGCCAACGGCATCAAGGGCAGCATGATTCGGGCCGGCAGTACCCTGATGATTCCCGCCAGCGACTACACAAGCGGTCTGGCCATCGCCGGCGACGCGCCTGCTGCAAGTATTGGTTACAAGGTCCGCCGCGGGGACTCTCTCGCCCGCATCGCCGGTAAGTACAAGGTGACCGTGGATGACATCGTGGCGTGGAACGCGCTGGATCCACGCAAATACCTGCAGCCAGGCCAGACACTCAAACTCCATCTCGGCGGTTTCTGAGAAGCGCCGGTGGAGGCTCCTGCCCCGCACCGCACTTGCTACTGATGTCTTCGACAGAAATCTGTCAAACGCCCTTCGGTGCTTTCAGCTTGCGCCGCTACCCGGCACGCCGTAATGAATCTCTGCTGGCGTGGTGCGCAGCGGACCTGCTGCTACTGGAAGAGATCAATCGTCTGGGGATTCCGGGCAATCAGACCCTGGTGGTCAATGACGAGCACGGCGCACTGACCGTCGCTCTGCAGCCACAGGCCCTGTGGACTGATTCTGCTCTCACCGCCCTGG
>Ga0316197_10003540_pt1 | contig 11111 bp, 7 predicted proteins | sample OudBiesiAoxic_MG_FD_204939 | JGI IMG/M metagenome (GOLD analysis project Ga0316197, IMG submission 204939) | Coastal sediment microbial communities from Oude Bieten Haven, Netherlands - site A oxic | ecosystem: Environmental > Aquatic > Marine > Coastal > Sediment | place: Netherlands...
AAAGATAGCGGCATTCAAGCAGGGATGCTTGGGCCACTTTCGCCGGCGACGACTCTTAAACTAGTGCCATCCGGGCTAGCCGGACATCCAACCTACCCGGCACCTGCGACGCCGAAGCTGATCGCCTCCGCCATGCGCAGCGCCTCCAGATTCGGCCTGACCTCATGCACGCGATGCACTTCGACACCGAGCTCCCGGGCGTAGGCCGTGAGCGCCACCGTTCCCCACGAGCGCTTCGCCACCGCGTCGCTCCCCACCAGCTTGCCGATGAAAGATTTCCGCGACACACCGATCAGCAGCGGCCGGGTTCCGACGCGCAGCTCCGGCAGGCGGCGCAGCAGCTCCAGGTTGTGCTGCAAGGATTTCCCGAACCCGATCCCCGGATCGAAACAGATCCGCTCCGAGTCGATGCCCGCGGATTGGCAACTCTCGAGCCTCTCCTCGAAAAACTCCCGCACCTCGCTGACGACATCGGCATACTCCGGTGATGCCTGCATCGTCCGTGGCGTCCCTTTCATGTGCATCACGACCAAGCCGGCACCGCATTCCGCCGCGACTTCGAGCATCCGCTCGTCGCCACGCAATCCGGTAACGTCGTTGATCACGTCCGCCCCGGCAGCCACCGCGGCCTCCGCCACCTCCGGTTTCGAAGTATCGACCGAGATCATGGTGGCCGGTCTGCGAGCCCGGGCGAACTCCCTGATCACCGGCACCACCCGCTCCAGCTCCTCTTCGACCTCGACCTCGGCTGCGCCCGGGCGGGTCGATTCGCCCCCCACATCGATGATCGCCGCCCCCTCAGCCTCCATCTCACGGGCGTGCTCAAGCGCCGCCCGCAGGCCCGAAAACTCCCCCCCGTCTGAAAATGAATCGGGAGTCGTGTTCAAGATCCCCATCACCAGCCCACCAGCCGACAGATCGAGCAGGCGATCCCCCACCCGCCAGGACGCGGCTGCCGCCCTGGCCCCGGAGCCAGAACCCGCCGGTTTGTGGCTTGCCCCTGAATCATTCACACCCTATAATCGCGCCGGATCCCCCCGCCGCAAACCCCCAATTAACCCGCTTCCCGAGCACACGGACTCGGACAAGACTGCTATGAACCGCCTCATCGCCATCACCTTCCTCGCCGTCGCCATCGTCAGCGCCACCACTTCCAGTGCCCAGATTCGCCGCTCCGGCCAAACCAATTCCGATGACGGGATCTATTCCCGCACGGTCATCCATCCAGACGAGACACGCACGGTCTCGAAGCAGGACATCAACAACAAGATCCGCGAGAAGCGCACCCTCGACAAGAACGGCATCCTGCTGATGAAGAGCATCTTTCAGCTCAACGCCGGCGGCCAACCGGTCAACGGGCTCGTCTACGACGGCCGCAACCGCCTGCTCTACCGCAGCGAGTTCACCTACGACACTGCCAGCCGCCTCCAGGAGGAGCGCGTCTTCGGCGCCGACGGCACGCCCGTCCGCCGCCTCGTCTACAAGCCGGATCGCTTCGGCAAGATGAAACCGTTCGCGCTGAGCTTCTCCGATGGTCGCGGCGGATCTAACACTCCCACCCACAGCGAGAACCTCGAGAGGTTCTCCACCAATTCCCCGCACGCCTACCGCGGGGATGCAGGTGGTGTCGCACAGACTCCCTCCGCCTACCGGAAGCCCGCCGCCTCAAGCAGCCGGTCAAGCAGCAGCCGCAGCACGAAGCGCGAGCGCCGGTTCCGGATCTTCCGCCGGGACTAGCATTGCCCGAATCACAAGAGTGAGCTCTGGGCGTGCGGCGATCGCGCCGCCTTGCGCTCAGGCGATCGGATCCGGGCAGACGTCGCGCCGCCCGCAGCCGATGCAGTGATTCCCCAAGTAGAGCTCGTCCAGCTCCGCCATCAGCTCGCGGATCATGACGCGGTCGTCCGTCAGCACGCCGGCTTCGAAATTGCGGCGCTTCGGCGACTTGGCGCCGACGCCAGCCCCGGTCAGGTTGGCCGATCCGATGTAGGCCACCCGCCCGTCGACGATGAAGACCTTCATGTGCATCCTCGGGCAGAGGATGCGCTCGAATCGCTCGTTCTCGACCAGCTCCGGGAAGCGGTCGAAGTCCTCGCGGAACCGCGGACCAGGCTCCTTCGCATGGATCAGGCGCACGTCCACGCCAGACCCGACGAGACCCGCCAACACAGAGAGGAACGGGATGTACTTTTTCCCCGCACCCGCCACGTGTACATCTTTGATGTCCGCAGTCGCGATCCACAGGAACTTCTGCGCCTCCGGGATCACGCCGGCGATCACCCGCGCATAGTGCGCCTCATTCAAAATCAGATCGTGCATCAAAAAAGTCTCGACAACCCAAACTCGGGCGTTAGTTTCCCGGAAGTTAACGCATGCATTCCATCTCGGACAGCCTCAATCTTAGCCAGCTCCTCCAGGGTCTCCTCCTGCTAGGGTTGGCTACCCGTTAACTTTTCCCCTTCTCACCACCCGTCCCGTGGCGCGAGCATCCCTGCTCGCAAGCCCAAAATGCATTGGCCGCAGCGCCTGCATACCGCTCTGGACAAGCAAACCTTTCATCTTCTACTTTCACACCTTCCCACATTCCATACCCATGCCCGACAAGATCACCATTTTCGACACCACCCTGCGCGACGGCGAACAGACGCCTGGCGCATCCATGACAATCCGCGAGAAAATCGACGTCGCACGCCAGCTCGAACGCCTCGGCGTCGATGTCATTGAGGCCGGCTTCCCCGTCATCAGCGACGGCGACTTTCAGGCTGTCCACAGCATCGCTGGAGAATTGCAGAAGCCGATCATCGCCGGGCTCGCGCGCTGCGTGGAGAAAGACATCGAGGCGGCCGGCAGGGCGGTCGCGCCAGCCGGGGCACGCGGGCGCATCCACGTCTTCCTCGCCACCTCGAAGATCCACCGCGAGCACAAACTCCGCAAAGCCAGCGACGAGATCTTGCGCATCGCCGTCGAGAACGTCAAACGCGCCAAGGCGCTCTGCGAGGACGTCGAGTTCTCGCCCGAAGACGCCTCACGCACCGAGCCCGAGTTCCTCGCAGAGGTGACCCAGGCGGTGATCGAGGCTGGCGCGACCACCGTCAACATCCCCGACACCGTCGGCTACGCCGTGCCGGAGGAATATGCCCAGCTCATCGCCCACCTCTACAAAAACGTCCCCAACATCGGCGACGCCGTCATCAGCGTGCACTGCCACAACGACCTCGGCCTCGCGGTCGCCAACTCGCTGGCTGCCGTGAAACAGGGCGCTCGCCAGATCGAGTGCACCATCAACGGGCTCGGCGAACGTGCCGGCAACGCCTCGCTCGAAGAGATCGTCATGGCCGTCAAGACGCGCGGCGATTTCTTCCAGGACTTCGAGCTCGGTATCAACACGTCCGAGATCATCCCGACCTCGCGCCTCGTCAGCCAGGCGACCGGGTACCTCGTGCAGCGCAACAAGGCGGTCGTGGGCGAGAACGCGTTCGCGCACAGCAGCGGCATCCACCAGGACGGCATGATCAAGAATGCCAACACCTACGAGATCATGACACCGGAGTCCGTGGGCTGGGGTGCCACCGACCTCTCGCTCACCAAACACAGTGGGCGCAACGCGCTGATGACCAAGGTTACCGAACTCGGCTACGAGCTGAATGACGAAGAGAGCGCGCGCCTGTTCGAACTGTTCAAAGAACTGGGCGACCGCAAGAAGTCGATCCTCACCGAAGACGTGCGCGAACTCGTCGATGAGGCCACCCAGGAGCCAGAGCACCCGTGGAAGCTCATCAACTTCGCAACCAACAGCGGCAGCGAGGCCGACCAGGTCGCCATGCTCGAACTACAGCACGCCGACGAAGAGGAGCCGCAGAAGACCTCCGCCATCGGTGACGGACCAGTCGAGGCCGTATTCCGTTGCGTCGCCAAACTCACCAAGATCAAGGCGACCCTCAACAACTTCGACATCCGCGCCGTCACCGGCGGCAAGGACGCGGTCGGCAAATGCTTCCTGGAGCTCAAAGACAAAGACGGCAAGATCGTCAAAGGTCGCGGCGTCAGCACCGACATCGTCGAAGCCAGCCTGCGCGCCTACCTCAATGCTATCAACCGGATCGCACGGAAGTAAGGGGATCCGGCAGGCTCCCTACGCCCCACCATGGGCCGGAACGAGATGCCGAATGGCTGCTGTCCGGCAATAAATAAGTGGGCAGAGGATAGGACTGGGCTTGGGCTGGGCGAGATCAGCCTGCTAGACTTGCGGGCATGAAAAGATCTGCCGCCCTCACCATCACGCTGATTTTCGCGGCGCTCGCGTCGATCAGTGCCAGGCCACGCAACGTCATCCTCATCATGGCGGACGATTCCCATGCGGATAACTACGGGTGCTACGGCAGCGAATATTTCAAAACCCCACGTCTCGATGCGCTCGCAAAGAACGGTGCCAAATTCAACCACTGCTACTCCGAACCGGTCTGCACCTCCAGCCGCGTCAAAATGATGACCGGCCGCGATGGGATCCGTAACTATCGACAATTCGGCACCCTCGACCGTGGGGAAATCACCTTCGGCAACATGCTGAAGGACGCCGGCTACGCAACCGCGATCGCCGGCAAATGGCAGCTCCATGGCGGGGATCGTGGATCGCTCGCACCCGGCTGCGGCTTCGATACCTACTGCTTATGGAACTACCCGGGCACCGGGCGATCGCGCTACTGGAACCCGAGTATCATGCGCGACGGCAAACTTCTCGAGACCGATGAGAATGACTATGGCCCGGATCTCATGACCGACTTCCTCATCGAATTTATCGAGAAGAGCGGCGGGCGCCCATTCTTCGCCTACTACCCGATGCTCCTCGTCCACTCGCCATTCCCGCGCACCCCCGACAGCAAGCAGGACGACGCCACTGCGCTCGAAAATTTCCGTGATATGACACGCTATGCCGACCGATGTGTCGGGCGCATCATCGACGCGCTCGACAGGCTGGAGCTACGCGAAGATACCGTCGTCCTCTACACCACAGACAACGGCACGCACCGCAATCTCCGCTACCCGTTCAAAAATGAGCAGCGCCGGGGAGAAAAAGCCTTCGCGACCGACGGCGGAACCCATGCGCCACTCATCGTCAACTGCCCGGGGACGGTCCCGGCAGGGGCCGTCATCGAAGACCTGGTCGACTTCTCCGATTTCCTCCCGACGATCGCCGATATCACCGGGGCGAAACTGCCCGACGTCGCCCTCGACGGCCGCAGCTTCTGGCCACAGTGCCAGGGGAAGACTGGCGATCCGCGCCAGTGGATTTTCCAATATTACTATCCGAAATTCAATGCTGCCGCAGACGCCCATGGCCAGGGCGTGAATAGCAATGAGATCGTGTGGGCGCAGACTCAAAAATTCAAACTCTACCGGGACGGCAGCCTCTACGCCACAGCAGACCGCCACGAGAAACGTCAGATCGAACCCCAGACTGACAAAGAGGCCGACGCTGCGCGCACGCTTCTCCAGGGGGCCATCGACTCGATGCCGACCCGTGCCGCCAAGCTCGCCGGGCAGAATGAGAAGACTGTGCTATTCGATGGAGAGTCCCTCGACGGGTGGACGACCTCCGGCTCCGCAAGGTGGCGGATCGAGAACAAGATCCTGACGGGAGGACAGGACGGCGATCCAAAGCGCAGTGGCCTGCTGATGACAAAACAGCAGTTCAAAGACTTCGAACTCGAACTCGAGTTCAAGATCGACGAGCACGGCAAGTACAACAGCGGAGTCTACCTGCGCCGCAGCCCAGAAGCCCGGGGCCTCGAATGTTACCAGGTAAACATCGGTCGGGGCGCGGCGGAGGAATATACCGGCCTCTACCTGGGCGACTGGCTCGACAAAGGCGATGAGCACGACAAGATCCGCAAGCCAAACGAGTGGAACCACCTGCGTGTCCGCGCGATCGGAGCCCACATCCAGGTCTGGCTCAACCGAGAGAAGATCGTCGACTACACGGACAAGAATCCAAAACCCGAGCTCCTCGAAGCTGGCTCGATTGCCCTCCAGACCTACGGCGCAGAGGGGCACGCCGGCTGGGTCAAGTTCCGCGATATCTACGCTACCAGACTATAGACTGACCTGCAGGGCACGCTGCCCCACCGCGGCCTATGCTGGGCAAAATCTTCCGCCACGAGCAGGAAACCCCACTTCGACAAACCCTCTAGCCTATGCCAATCTTCCTCCCATCGTGCTGCCGAAGACCGACCAAGACGAGGACCTCCCTCCACGCGTCCGCACCGCGGGAAAATTCTTCCGGCGTGGTAATTCGAAGCATTGGATCAAGGCAGTCACCTATGGCCCCTTCGAACCGCGTGATTCCGACGACATCGGCCTCCCTCCCGAACCGGTCCTGCAGGCAGATCTGCACTCACTTGCCGAGCTCGGCGCGAACACGCTGCGCGTCTACGAGCCGCCGCCGCTAAGCTTCCTCGACGCCTGTGCCGAGCATGGCCTGCAGGTGATCGTCTCGGTGCCATGGGAGCATCACATCGACTTCCTCCGCGATCCGCAGCGGCGCACCGAGGTCATCCAGTCTCTAAAGAACACGGTCGTCCGCTACCGTGGGCACCCAGCGCTGATCGGCTACTTTGTAGGCAACGAGATCCAGGCGACGATGGTCCGCTGGCTCGGTGCCCGCAAAGTGAAGCGGCTACTCGAGGATCTGATCGACACTGGGCGCGAGGCCGATCCCGGCGCCCTCTTCGGCTACGCGAACTACCCGTCGACCGAATACCTCAACCCGGACAACGCCGATTTCGTCGCTTACAATGTGTATCTGGAGGAGCAGGATGCCTTCGAGAAATACATCGCCCGCCTGCAGAATATCGCCGGCGACAAACCGCTCCTGATCAGCGAATTCGGCATCGATTCGATCAGCCACGGGCAGGACCAACAGGCACAGATCCTGTCGTGGCAAATCGAGAGCGCGATCACCTCCGGCACCGCTGGTACGACGATCTTCGCCTACACGGATGACTGGTTCCGTGGCGGTCAACACGTCGAGGGCTGGGACTTCGGACTGGTCGACCGCGGGCGGGCGCCGAAACCCGCCTTCGCCGAAGTCCGCGACCGGCTCAGGGCCGCGGATTCCCCCAACCGCTTCCTCCTACCGAGCGAGGCCCCGCCCGTCTCGGTGATCGTCTGCACCTACAATGGCTCTCGCACGCTGCGCGAGTGCCTGGCCGCGCTCGAGAAGTTGGACTACCCTGACTACGAGGTGCTGGTCGTAGACGACGGGTCGGATGACGAGACACCCACGATCATCGAAAGCTTCCCCTATGTGCGCCGGCTCCACCAGGACCACGGCGGTCTGAGCAAAGCCCGCAACCTGGGCGCCGCAAAAGCGAGGGGGAAAATCCTGGCATACACCGACGATGATTGCGTCGTCGATGAACACTGGATCAGCTACCTGGTCGCCACCTTCGAGCAGGGCGGCTTCGGCGCGGTCGGCGGACCAAACATCTCTCCACCCGCCTCATCATTGACGCGCGCCTGCGTCGCCGCAGCCCCTGGTGCACCAGCCCACGTGCTCCTCACCGACCGGGTCGCCGAGCACGTCCCGGGATGCAACCTCGCCGTCACCCGCGAAGCCTTCGAGCGGATCGGCGGGTTCACGCCGGAATACCGGACCGCTGGCGACGATGTCGATTTCTGTTGGCGCCTGCAGTCCGCCGGCTATGAGATCGGCTTCAGCCCGGGCGCCATGGTCTGGCACTACCGGCGCTTCCGCACGCGCCTCTACCTCAAACAGCAGATCGGATACGGGAAGGCCGAGGCAATTCTCATCCGCGACCACGCACAGCGCTTCGGCATGCTGGGCGGCGCCCGCTGGCATGGCATGGTCTACCAGGGAGGTGGGATGCGGCTTGTCGACCGCATCCCGCGGATCTACCAGGGCGTGTTCGGTTACGCCCCATTCCAAGCCATCTACACGCAGCCGCGCAGCGACTTTTTCAATATCGCAACCAGCTTCCAGTGGCTGGTTCTCGCGGGTCTGCTCGGCATCGCCGGCCTGTTTGCCCACACCTTCTGGATCATTGCTGCCCTCATGGTGCTCGCCACGCTCGCGATGACAGCGAGGGAAGCGCTTAGGCTACGGGTCGAACCTCCCTACTCCACGCGCAAAGGGCGTGTGCAGCTGTTCTTCCTCTGCCTCACCCAACCCGTGCTGCGTGGCGGTGCCCGCTTCCTCGGCACCTTGCGCCGCGGCACCCTTCCGCGCGGCCCGGTCCTCGGTGGCAAGTTTGCCAACTTCCCAAAGTTGGCCTTCTGGAAACGTGTCGGGCACCTCGCCCTCTGGTCCGAGGTGGGCGCGGACCGGGACAAGCTCCTCGGCAAGCTCGTCCCGACCCTCAACACCCTCGGCTGGCCATTCGCGCTCGACAACGGATGGAAAGACTGGGACCTCGAGCTGAACCGCAGCCGCTGGTGGGTCGTCCGCCTCACCACAGTGACCGAGTACCACGGCGACGGAAAAGTCCTGACTCGGGTGCGCTTGGCCAGCAAAGCCACCTCTCTCAATATCGCCTTCAACCTTGTCGCCGCCTGCTGTATCGCGCTCGTCGCCCTCAGAGTCCCGTCCAGCCTCCCCTGGTTGTTCGCCGCTTCGATCACGTGGTGGATCGCCATCGAGTTGCGCCACCGCCAACTGGTCGACGCGCTCGCAGACGTCGTCACCAACGTCGGCAAGGAGATCGGCTTCAAACCGGTCACAAAGTAGTCAAATGAAATGGGGCGACGCTCTGCAATCGCCACCCTCGCTCTCCAAAAGCCCACCGCCCGATGCAAGCACTCCGCACCAACGATTTCGACTACCACCTCCCCGAGGAACTCATCGCCTCCCACCCGCCCGAGCGTCGTGACGCCAGCCGCATGCTCGTCGTCGACCGCAACTCCGGCAGCATCGACCACGCCCACTTCGCCGACTTCCCGAACCTCGTCGAAGAGGACGACCTGCTGATCCTCAACGATACCCGCGTCGTCCGCTCGCGCTTCTTCTCCGACGACGGGAAGATAGAGATCGTCAAACTCGAGGGCGCCGACGCCACCACCTGGAAATGCCTCGTCCGCCCCGGCAAGAAGATGCGCGCGGGAAGATCGACCACGATCGGCGGTATCACGGGCACCGTGCAGGAGGTGCTCGAGAAGGGCGAGCGCATCATCAGGTTCGATGCCCCGGTCGACATCGAACGCCACGGACAACTAGCATTGCCACACTACATGGGGCGCGAGAGCGAGATCGACGATCTGACGAGGTACCAGACCGTCTACGCCGAGAACGACGGCGCGATCGCTGCGCCGACTGCAGGCCTACACTTCACCGAGGAGATTCTGTCACGCCTGGACCACACCGCGATCACCCTCCATGTGGGTGTCGGCACCTTTGCCCCGGTCAAGGCGGACCTCGTCGCCGAGCACGAGATGCATACCGAGCGCTATGAGATCTCCGAGGCAGCCGCCAGGAAAATCAATGCCACCACCGGCCGCAAGATCTCTATCGGCACCACTGTCACCAGGGTCTTGGAGCATGCTCCGAAACCGCTGCAGGCCCACGCTGGTGAGACCGACATCTTCATCTACCCGCCCCACGAGTTCAGGCAGGTCGACGCCCTCCTCACCAACTTCCACCTCCCCAAGAGCACCCTACTCATGCTCATCTCGGCGTTCGCCAGCAAGGAACTCATCGAAGAGGCCTACGCCAAAGCCATCGAGGCCAGATACCGATTCTACAGCTACGGCGACTGCATGTTCATCCAGTAGAAGCTTCGATTCCCAGGCTAGCGGCTCGGTTCCTCTCCCCAACCCTGGGCTTTGGGGCACGGTTGGGGAGATGCGCGAGGGCATGCCACATCGACAAGGAGGAGGTGCGTCCCGCTCCTCCCTCGGGCCTCGTGAGGCGAATGAACCCGCGTCCGCCTCAGCGGCACGCCGGGCGCTCGCCCTACAATGCCGGGCACTGGAAGTGGCTGGGTCGGCCTGGTATAGCTCAAAAACCCCTTGGAAATCCACCGACCCTGCGCCAGATAGATTCCTACAAAATGTCCGACGAGTCCAAGCCAGAAGAATCCACCGCCGCCCCAGGCTCCTCCGAGCAAGAGTTGATCCAGATCCGCAAGGACAAGATCGACAAGCTCCGCGCCCTCGGCGTCAACCCCTTCGGCGGGCGCTTCGAGATCAGCGACGAGATCGGTGAATTGCGCGGGAACTTTGCTGAGGGGAAGAAAGTCACTGTCGCCGGGCGCATGACTGCGCACCGCGACATGGGCAAGAGCCACTTCTTCGACATCTCGGATTTCCAGGGGCGGATCCAATGCTACGTCAACGCCAAGGGTGTCAGCGAAGATCAGTTCGAGGCCTTCAAACTGCTCGACCTCGGCGACTGGATCGGCATCAGCGGCGAGACCTTCAACACCAAAGTCGGCGAACCGACGGTGAAGGTCGAGAGCCTCACCGTCCTGTCGAAGGCGATCCGCCCGATGCCGGACAAATTCCACGGCGTCGCCGACCAGGAGCTCAAGTACCGCAAGCGCTACCTCGACCTGATGTCGAACGAGCGCAGCCGCGACATCTTTCTCAAGCGCTCGCTGATGATCCGCGAGATCCGCGAGTTCCTCCAGCAGCGCGGCTTCCTCGAGGTCGAGACCCCGATGTTACAGGACATCCCGGGCGGCGCCGCCGCGCGACCGTTCGAGACCTACCACAACGCGCTCGGGATGCCGCTCTACATGCGCATCGCGCCGGAGCTGTTCCTCAAGCGCCTGCTGGTCGGCGGCATCACCAAGGTGTTCGAGCTCAATCGCAACTTCCGCAACGAGGGCATCAGCCGGCGCCACAACCCGGAGTTCACCATGCTCGAGGCCTACTGGGCCTTCGCCGACTTCGAAGCGATGGCCGACCTGGTCGAGGAGATGACCTGCCACCTCGCAGAAAAATTTTGCGGCACGCTAAAGATCGAGCACAAGGATGCCGACGGTGAGGTCACGCGCACGATCAATCTCGAACGCCCGTGGAAACGCGAGAGCTACCACAACCTGCTCAAGGAGATCGATCCGCAATGGTGGGAGTACGATGCCGCGAAACGCCGCGAG
>Ga0316197_10003541_pt1 | contig 11107 bp, 7 predicted proteins | sample OudBiesiAoxic_MG_FD_204939 | JGI IMG/M metagenome (GOLD analysis project Ga0316197, IMG submission 204939) | Coastal sediment microbial communities from Oude Bieten Haven, Netherlands - site A oxic | ecosystem: Environmental > Aquatic > Marine > Coastal > Sediment | place: Netherlands...
AGTCCACTGTAATCGGAAACCCGTGTCAAAAAAGTGTCGGGTCTATCGGCGTTCCGCCGAGGCCTACCACCCCGAAGTGTTAGGTCCTAGGCGGACCGCCAGAGGGATCCCGTCTTTGGGATTTGGGTGCACCAAAACGGAGTATTCAACGCAGCAGCTAGCCGAACTCCACAGCCCTTTAATAATCAATATAGGCCCGATTTTCACCATTCCAAAGCACATTGGGTTGTAGAATAGCCCTCTGGCTAACATCCTGCCAGGTGGTTTGTTGATGTTCCTTGTAGTTACGGCGCATGGGCTATTGCCGCGGCGGCTCTCAGTTCTCTGGCTTACTCAAAAAATCGCGCGCTCATTTTTCACGTCGTAGCCACTCACCTACCTATCAACTACCTCCCATCGCCGCCAAACTCCATCTGCTACCGCCTCAACAGTGTTGCAACCAAACGCCCAGGTAGTGATGCCACCACAGAAACGAAACCGGGCGCCGGCGGCGGGAGTCACGGCGTCAAAACGACGTTCATGCGAAGCACACAACACTGAAACTCGCAGATATGTTTACACATGCACTCACTACGGATGCACAACGCTTGCCCGAGGAAAAAAGGGAGTATGCATCAGGCATGGAGCGGAGCCAAAGACTTGCGGGTACAATGGATGCACTAGCCATGCCAAGAATGGAGGAGTGTGCATTAAGCATGGGGCAAAAGTCAGAACTTGCAGCCACAGCGGATGCACCAACAACGCCCTCAGGAAAGGAGTCTGTATAAGGCACGGGGCGGAGGTTCCTCCGCGTAGAAGATGTAGTCATGAGGGATGCAACAATCAAGCCGTGAAGGGGGGCGTCTGCAAGAGCCATGGTGCAAACACAACACCAACAACAATGGAAGTCACCGAACACAAATACTTCGTCGAACTTCCTCCAGGCACTTCCGAAAAACTGCAAACGGCGGCGAAAGTTGCTGTTCGATCAGGCAAGGGAGAGTTCGTTGTCAACTGTGAAGACGATGTGTATCAAGAACTTGAGTTCCAATTTCAACAACAATTGTGCACGATGGGCAACGGCACCTTCACTGATAAATGCAGAAAACAATTCTCTTTTGAATGTCCTGATGGTGGTGTGATAGATTCAATCCAAACTGCACTTCAGAGGAAGATCAGAGATGGTTATGTTTTGAAGAGGGGCAATGTCTTGGTGACACGTAAATCAGGGAAGAAACATCCCCTGAGGCAACAACTTCATTGGGATTTCAAAGGAAGATTGAGGAGATGGAGATTTTTTGTAATTATTCCTCTTGATAACGGCCAGACTATCTTTGTGCGCAAGGGTAGCAATTTGGAGAGACTCCATCTGAGAAAGGATTGTGCATTTGTCGGACACGGGGGTCTCGTACACTGTGGCTCAGAAACGCCAGGCATGAGGGTTCACTTCGAATTCGTCCCGCAGAGGGCCAACATCAACGACGATGAGGTAGTGAAGACGCACTTTGCTCTCGACCCTACCTATCCTCATTAATAATAATGCAGCAGTTATTTTATTTATTTAGTTTATTACATTAATTTACGCCTAAGTTGATTTCCTCTTGACCTCTCTTGCTGCCCCTATTCTCTCTAGAGAGAGATGATAAACCAACTTGGCCTTGTGCCCCGCCTTCCTATCTAGTGCACTCCTCTGCAACATTTTAGGCAGTTGTCGACCTATTGCCTCCCCCCCCTCAGCCTCCCTCTACCTCTCAGAGAAGAAAATTCGACGATGATGAACACAATACGAGCGTCTAGTATCTCAGTTTCTGTGGTATCTGCGCAGCGGCGGCTGCCTAATGGGATGAATTAGGCCCACCGCTCTCTCCTTCCCCATACTCAGCAGCCCCTGCACTGCACTCGCCCCTGGCTTCTAACCTCCTCATCCGTTCCATGAAGGCCTGGTATTCTTTGAAGCTCTCGGGCTTCTTAATGTCCTTAAACCGCAATCTCTTGAATGAATAAAGCCCACCCAATGTTCGAGGACGCGACAAGACCACATATATCCAGTTGATCCTCTTGTTCCACGAAACTACAATGACGTTGTCTTTTGTCATGCCTTGAAGCTTGTGGCCAGTTACGGCATCGCTCGAATTGACCATAAACTGGGTAATCTTGCACTTCATCTCCATTCCATTGTCCTTCACCGCGACCGTCCTGGTACTGGGCGTCATCTTGAACCTGCCACCCGTCAACTTCTCAAACTCGATGTATTCAACATCCTTGCATGAGACCGTCCACACTTTTCGTCCGTCCCACATCTTGACCCTCTTTTCAGCTTGGTCCTTCATCTTGAGGCCAACTACTCGGCATTGAGTGCCATTTCCCCGTCTGGACTCCACTGGTCCATCGTTTAAGTCATCATTGTCCACGCACATGAAATGTGCACCAGGATAAAGGCGCAGACACGGATCGACGAGCTTTCGACCATACCTCACTTTGTCATCGCCAAGTTCAAGGACAAGTCGACGCATGCGGCCGTGATTGTAGCTTTGGTTCACAACAGTTGGTTGCACATCTGCCTCAACCATGACGGTGTGTTCGGGTGGCAATTCATCGCTGTTGGCCAACGGATGCGTCTGTCGGAGATGCTCTTGGAATATGCCACCAGTGATGGCGTTTCGCTCTGCATTGAACGGGCAGGCATAGCAAGTTTCTCCGTCTAACTCCCTTGGCAATTCCAGCCCAGTGCGGCTGCCAATAACTCTGGAGTTTAAATATTCTTCGTCTTCTTCCGGAAACGTTCCCGTCAGCCAAACTTGCTTCAAGAAGTTACCGTACCGCGGGTCGTCCTTAAAGCGATGCATTCCCTCCAATATTACGGCCGAATTGATGTTGTTTTCAAAGTGTTGCGATGTCTTTGGGTGCCAGATCTGTTCCTTGCTCCCTGAACCAACCGGAGTTTCCTGCATGAAATCTCCAGAGAACACGATGGAGAAGCCACCAAACGGCTTTCTCCGCTCTCCTACCTTCTTCAGAGCTTTGTCTATTGCGAGCAGCTCCTTGTCCCTCAAGAACGATATTTCATCCAAGACCAGAATGCGTACGCTCTCGTACTCTTTGATGTCATCGTCGGTGATCCTGTCCAGTTCCTTGGCTGCATAGGTGGCTTTTGTAGTTGTCCTCCCTCCAAAGAGTGAGGCGGCCGCGCCAGTGTAGGCAGTGAAGAGAAATGTGTTTTCGTGCCATCTAATCCCAACAGCCTTGCTGAACTCGAAGCAAAATGCTTGAGCTACTGTCAACCCACTGCTTTTGCCAGCGCCTGCCATTCCAGTGAGGAACAAGAGCAACTGCTCCTTTCCGCCCATTGCTTTTAACTGCTTGATCAATTGCTGCAACTCCGAGTCTTTGGCATCAAGCCCCAGTGCCTTGACCATGCTCTCTCCAAGCTTGTCGTTCTCTTCAAGAACCAAGCCTAGCAAGAAGGTGCAGGAAAGTTCCCGGTACAATCTGTACTGCTTTCCATCAAGATGCAGCCCCTTCTTCCTTGCCAGTTTTCGCGCAATTCCACGTAGCGTTGGAACTCTGGTTGCAGTTTCTGGAGTCTCTGCAACATCAGATGCATTGCCATCTTTGCTTGCCGACTCGTCTGCAGAAATTGTGATTGGTGAGGTTCATGCCAAAAATGAAGACTGCCAGGCGCCGAATGGAGCGGGAAGAGCAACTTACCTTCTGAATCGAGAGAGGAGTAAGTGTCGCGATATTCTGATCCGGTCAATAGCGACCCAGCTATCAATTTGAACTTTGTTCTGTAGCTATTGCCCTTCCACTGATCAGCCTCTTTGTTGCTTGCCTTTTTCTTGGTCTTGGGCTTCGTACCAGCAGGTTCATCTTGGACAAATATGGAGTCATTTGAACTCAGCCGAGCATTTAATAGCCGACTGATGCCAATGTTTTGGTCGACGAGTTTGCGGTGATTGTATCGGTACGCAGATTCATTGACCTCAGCCGGAGCATCATCGTCTGGCTCGCCAAAGAAGTAAGAAATGTCCTTCATGTTGTCAAGGTCACTCTCCTTCTTCTTCTTCTTCTTGTCGCCGTCTGGTGTTTCATAGCACTTCGTTTTACGCGTGAGAAAGGTATCAGTGCGACCGTTCGCGCCCATTGCGGCCTTGTTGTCTTCCATATTTTGCAAGATTTCGAAGCCCTTTGCCCAAAATCCACCCACGTATTGATTACGCCAGTCGTCCCGTGATTCGAAGCAAGGATAATTCTTCTTCTCCTCCCTGTTCTTGATCCACACCGTCCGAGCCTCGTCAAATTTCTCCCAAAAGCTGCCAGCCTTACTCTTAAGATCCCCGAGATCTCTGTAAGGACAGAAGAGCATATTTGCAAGTTTAGCGAAGCGCTCTCGATCCTCTATGACTTCGTCGCTGGGAACACAATCTTCTCCTTCTACCAGCATCAGCCGCTCGACTCGACATATGTGTCCTCGCTTGTGAGCCTCTGCAGATGCTCCGCCCAACGACATTTCATCCTCGGCGACGTCTGAACCATCACCACCATTGTTGTCATCCTCATCACCAGCTACAGACACTGCCCCAGCTCCCTGCATCATCGTAGCGGCTGTGATGTCTGCCACCCCCGGCTGAGCCTCCCCCTCCTGATTTGCATTCTTGAACTGGGTTGAAAACTCCTCACGCTTGCTCTCTTCCTCATCCTCGTCAATTCTTGGTAAGTATACAATTGGAATGACATACTTGGGCCTCGGTTTCAGGTAGGCAAACTTGTGACCAGGGTGGTCTGAAGTGAAACGAAGTTTGTTGCTTGTCCGCTCCTCTTCCTCTTCAGACTGCCGCTCTTTCTTTGAATAAAATTTTTGATACTGCATTGTGTACTGAAACAAACACATGTCTTCGAGATCTTCAGGGCGATGACAATAGTCATTTGCTGACACATCCGGCCAAAACGTCAGTGACTTGTCTTTGTTTTCGCAGTAGCGCAAGGTGAATGTTTCCTTTCTAGACACACCATCCAATTCATCTTCCATCTGACTCAGGAGGAGAGGCTGAAAGCCAACCGAATGAACAAACCTCGTTCCTTTTTGATGGACAATATTGGCTGCCATATCTGCGCTGACTGTGTCTCTTGACGTTGCGGCATTAATTGCTGAGAGCATTAGCTTCAAACCCTCCACAAAATCTGGCTCACTTCGCTCACTTTCGGAGACACCATTTGTCCTATTCAACTCTTCTCTCCTGTGGATGCTCCTTATGACTCGAGCCGCAACCTGCTGCCTTGGTATGCTGTCATCATCTTGAGTGCATTTTGAAACATACAGTGTTTGGTACATCAGTTGTGCAATATCTCCTGTTGACACATTCGTATTGCAATTCAGAATGTTGGATATGGGAACGCTGTGAGTGTTCAGGTATTGACTGCCCTGATGCCGTTTCATCTGAAATCCATATCGGGGCACGTTCGCCATCTTGCCGTCAAGCATGTAACGTTTGATCTCCTCCTTGCCTGGATCATCATATATATTGGTGACGAGACTGCACAAAAACGCGAAGAAGAACCTGCACTCGCAGCCCTTCTTGAAGCAACCTTTTGCATGTTCCCAAAAGTGTTCGTCGTATCGAAGTCTCAGCAGAACTTGTCTCACTGTCGGATCTTTCCAAAATGTATCCAGTAGAACTTGTCCCACTGACGGATCTTTCCAAAATTCATCCAATCTGTCTTCGAGGTCAGGGACAGGCTCCATCCAGGGACGATCACCCCTGTCGTCCCAGCTGTAATTTCCGCTGGGACTCACATTATTCCATGGATTGAGGAAGGTGGCAAGGAACTCGGCGTCTTCCTCCAAAGGCACATCCTCAACTCCCTCTGGCAATTCAGCAGCATCCTCTTTGTGACTTTCCTCGGCTTTCTTCTTCTCCAGATACTTTAAGTCATAAACATGCCTTGCGCAAGCCACGTCCAGACGTGCCCTATCCTCTCCAAAGCGTCCGTTTAACAAGGTGGGCAAAGAAGGGAGCAGATGCATTCGCTCCAACCCCGCCCAGACTGCATCACGGGGTATCACTTTTTCTGCATCATCAGGCACCCCTTTTTCTTTGCACATTTTGCATTGCATGAGACGCCCCCCAACCTCGTGACATCCATCCTCATGCCTTGCCTTTCGAAACACAGCCGGCTCGCGGTCGATGAATTTGTCTTCTGTGGGCTCAAGGTCCTCGTGAGAGCAGCAGTAGTGTTTTCCGTCATCAGCTTTTTGATCACATCCAGTGTACAAGCATTCTCTTTTGAGGCAGCGCGTCACATTATCTTGAAAACGCACAAGATCACAGCTAATGCTTTGCTCAGGCTCAATGCCCAAATGCGAGCGGCAGAAGTGTTTTCCATCAACAGCTTTCTCGTCGCATCCATCTGCCAAGCATTCTCCTTCGTAGCAGTGAACCACCTCAAATCCATCTGGATAGGATGAACTCATGACCATGTTGAGATAGTTGACGAGTTCTTTCCTGGCACATCTTCTTATTTCCTCGTCTTCGTCGTGCATCAGGTCCCGCAGCCTTCCAAACAACTTGACCCAAAGGAGCCAATGACCGTGGAGATACCCTCGTCCCTGCTCCTCATCAGCTCTGCTATATGCATCAAGAATACCAAAGACTCCTCTCTTTCCCACCTGCTTTGCACTGTCCCACGCCAAAAGGCTTTCCAACAATATCCTCATGGCGCCTTGGTATTCAATTGCACTCGCTCCAGGATACTTAAGCCCCCGCTTTTGACGCAAATGCAGATCAAGTTCGCAATCATCTTCAGACAAGTCTAGGCTTGGAAGGTTGTGCTGATAAAATGGGTAGAGATAAGAGGTGAGATATTGAACAAAATATGGCATGGGCGAAACAATTTTGACAAAGACAAGTTGGCCGGCAGTAAACGGGCTATCTTGCCAGGAGCCTGCTACTACTCCAGCAAGCCAGCCCTCCAAATTTTTTAGCGTCGCAGCCACTGACCGGGCCACCATCAAATAAAACACAGCCACTCGCCACAATCCCCCACCATCCAGGCCGCACCGCTCCCCAATGACGCGGCTAGTATCGCCGTCATCTGCAGCTGCAGCCGCCATCATATTTCACCCAAATACAGCAAAAACATCATCATACAATACCCAACGGGGCGAACAGGCTTACCTCTTCTCCGGTTGCCGCATAAAGTCGTATCCGAAAGCTGCCTTCCACGCACGGCGAAACGGTCAGCATAAAGCTGTGGCGGCCAAAATAGTCTTGCATTGCCAAGTTCTTGCGCCTCGCCTGTTTTGCGGCCGCAGCTGTATGGCCTAATGCCCTGCATGATGCAGATACGGCCTTCAAAAAACACCCCGCGACGCCAGTCTCACGGCCCTGCTCCTCCTCCATCGCGGCTTTCAGTTCTTCTTCTGTCATGCGGGAGATTACATCTGCGAGCTTCATTTTCTTGCCATCGCCGTCAACGTGAGAAGTGATATTATTGCATTGTAACCTGGCCGCATTATAGGCTCCCCATCTGTCACGCATGGCACGGATGAGCAGCACGAACTCCGGCCTCATGAACTGCGGCGGCGACAGATCGAGGTAGTGCTTAAAGCACTCCTCGACTGATATTTTATTTCGCCGATTGATGTATGGCCCTCCATGGCCGAAGGGAAATTGAATCGGCCTAACATTCTCCAGCAATATCTCGGAGTGACCTGCATAGTTTCCCCCCGATGCAATCAATGTAGGACCCGACCGACCTTCGAGGAGCGACATAGCAAACTCCTGGCTTGTTTTGAACACATTTGTGTTGCTATCAGGATCGCCTGCAGTCGGGAAGTAGCAGGTCCCTTCCTCAAATGTCTCTTCTCTTTTCTGGCCCTTTTCGCCAGGAGAAGGTTCGTCTGTATTGTGCTCTGATGCAGGGTCTTCGATAATGATTGGTCTTGGGCATTCGCTCGGAACTGGGACGTTTTTGAAGCCTGGATGGCCAGAGTGCTTGACAAACCACGTGAGGAGACCAAGAAACAATTTTGTATCAATCTCAGCCTGCTGCCGTGCAATATCTTTCTGCTTGGGAGTCATGGCTCCGCTCAAAACACAGAGTATTTGATCACAGTGTACCTCATTCAAGTACGAAAATACTCCACCCATTCGAGACAGGTCGGCCTCGAAGAATTGGTAATTGCCACGAATTTTTTTGGACTGTCCTCCAGTGTACGAAAAGATCCACGCATGAGGTCGGACTGGTGCTATGGCGGCGGATATGAGTGCAGTTATCATTTCATCGCCAACTTTGAAGGTTTCCTCCTTGCCATTTATTTCCACTACGAATTTCGTTGGAATGGATCCGATAGCAAACCCGTTGGAAATAGCATGCCTTGTAGGACATTCCCTTTCCTCATCGCCACTCTTCATTCCATTGTAGCATTGCGAGCATACTTCGTATACGACATCGCCATTTTCGAGTTCGGTGCGCCTCGACCGTGGCGAGAGGAGCAATCCTTCCAAGCCCTCTACCTGATATTGCTTTACCACCTCTGGGTGCAATTCTCCGTGGAATTCGTTATAGCTATCGACACTGAGTTGGTCTGTGAACTCCTTGATTTGGTGCTCTGAGATCTGCTTCAGTACTTCAGCGCCTAGTTGGATAATTCGGTCGCATGTGACGCATACATTTGCTTGGTGCTTGTTAATATCGCCACCGATTGCTGTTCTGCAAATGAGTTCCCGTGCCTTCTCCACAGGCCCATCTATGTCAACGCTTTCGCACAGTTTGGGCACGCCATTGTCGTAGAATTCAACCTCGCGGGCTTTGGCATTTTCGTCGTGGTAACGCTGGTTACGTCCACGCCTTTCCCTTTCAAGGCGAGCTTCTTTCTCTTCTTCTGTCTCTTGTTCTCTGTACCGGCTAGTCCGCTGCCTTTCCTTCTCGAGGCGAGTTGCATTTGCTTCTTCTGACTCTTGCTCTCTCTCTGCCCTTTTCCGATTCGCTTCTGCATAACGTTTCGAGCGCTTGGGCTCAGGAGGATGAGCCTCTTCCAACGCCTTCTCTTGCCTCCTCCTGTAGAACTCATCCTGCTCTTCTCGCCTCCTTTTCGCCTCCTCTTGCGCTGACAGTACCACACTCTTCCCATAGATCTCCTTCTCCTTCGCCTGAGCAAGGCGTTGCCTATTCTGCTTTTGTCTTTCTTGCTCCGCTTCTTCCATCTTTTTGCTAAGGCGGGTTTCCCTCCTCTTCGTGGCTGCCTCTTCCCTTTTTTCAGTAGTCATGCGTGCCCTGGACTTTTTCGATCGATCTTTGGAGCTCATTCCACCTGCTTCTTTTGGCCGACCTCGTTTTCCAGCACCCCCGAGCAGTGCTCCACTTGGCTTGTCAGACGTGCATTTGGAGAGCAACGCATTTTTCTTCATTTGAAGCGAGGGCGGCATCGGGTCGAAGGGGTCAAAATTTAGAGAGGATGTTGGTGGTCCACCGGGATCTTCAGTATCCTCTTCATCAATAGCACTCTTTCTAGCTTCTCTCTCTGCGTCAGTGAGGACAAGGCCATCGTCCTCGTCAACGTATCTGCTGCCGTCCACATCGTCTATGCACCTGCTGACGCTAACCGGAGGGGTGGTGCGAGATGCCGCCTCATCCAATTCCATTAGGGTACCGACGAGCCAATCATCAACATCCACGCACGGCTCGTGATCGTCTGTTGCAGATTCCACTGTGTCAAATTCCGTGGAAGTGTGTGCATCCATGTTCCTTTTTCGGGAGATTATCCTTCTCCCTCGTATGATGCCGATGATGCCACCGGAGAGATTCCGCAGCAACGAGCGGACGGATGTCATCGCTGCCGCCATCGTCGTCGTCGCCGTCTTGCTCCATCGGCGGGACGTATCGGCCGAGTCAACTTGTGTGGGCATGGTCTATACTATCTGCCCTATTCGCCTTGGTTTAAGAACGGCGCTTTATTAATATTATATGTAGTGACGGTATCGGAGGGGATGCGGCGGGTGGTTCACGTTGGCGGGCGAGTAATTTTGTTTGAACTGCCTGATGAATTGCCTGGAATTGGTCGCCCTGCCGCTGAACGCGCGCCGGCGGGGGGGGGCGTAGTGTATTTGTATCGTTTGTTGCGTGTCGATGACTTTGTACCGGTCTATGCGTTTGCAATGCGCTCCACTATGGTGTTGACACTGCTTGTGTTTTGTTTTTATGATTGTGTTTGTGCTCCTCTTGTCATTGGAGATCTCGAACCCGCCAAAAATGGGCTCATACCCCACGGACCCCAACATTTTTTGACGTACTAGTCATCGCGAGAAAGGAGACCAAAAGGGGACCCAAAAGGGGGTCCTTGGTTTTTTGACCACGCCTTTTTTTGACGTCAATCGCGAGAAAGGGACCAAAAGGGGACCCAAAAGCAAACCAAAAGGGGGGCCATTAGGCATCTCGCGAGCAAGCCAAAGGTGGTCTGTGTCTTTGGTAGTGCAAGTGTTAAGTGTTACAAGCACTTGGCGTACCAAAGGTGGCTTGGTTTGTCGCCACTAACCAAAGGTGGTTTGTGTCTTTGGTAGTGCAATTGTTAAATGGTGACTTGCAGAGGGTGAGTCCTCTTTGGTCCTCTTTTGGATTTTTATGAGACTGACAGCTCTGAAAAGCAAGGAGGTGTATGAAACAGGGGGGTGTGTTTGTGCATGTTTTGGCAGGTTTGACGTGGCGTGTGGCAGGTTTGACGTAGCAGGTTTGACCTAGCAGGTTTGGCGTAGCAGGTTTGACTGGCAGGTTTGACGTGGCGTGTGGCAGGTTTGACGTAGCAGGTTTGACTGGCAGGTCTGTGCATTTCTGGCACTTTTTTGCCTTTCCCTTCAGATTAGGTGGGGGCAGTGGGCAGTGATGTCGTCGTGGCGTGTGGCAGGTTTGACGTAGCAGGTTTGACTGGCAGGTCTGTGCATTTCTGGCACTTTTTTGCCCAGATTAGGTGGGGGCAGTGGGCAGTGATGTCGTGGCAGGTTTGGCACTTTTTTGCCTTCCCCTTCAGATTAGGTGGGGGCAGTGGGCAGTGATGTCATGGCAGGTTTGGCACTTTTTTGCCTTCCCCTTCAGATTAGGTGGGGGCAGTGGGCATTTCTGGCAGGTGTGGAGA
>Ga0316197_10003542_pt1 | contig 11106 bp, 7 predicted proteins | sample OudBiesiAoxic_MG_FD_204939 | JGI IMG/M metagenome (GOLD analysis project Ga0316197, IMG submission 204939) | Coastal sediment microbial communities from Oude Bieten Haven, Netherlands - site A oxic | ecosystem: Environmental > Aquatic > Marine > Coastal > Sediment | place: Netherlands...
TGGATTTGACGAACCGTGTGACGTCTTCCCGAACAATGCGACCGCCACGGCTACTGCCGGCGATCTGTATCAGATCGGCTCCCAACTCGCGCGCAAAGCGGCGTATAGCCGGACTGGCATAGGGTATATTGGCCGGCAGCGTTGCGTTGGCATCCATCGGCACCGGCGGTGACTGTCTGCTACCCGTGGACGGTGGTGTCGGCTTGGCACCCATTGGTGCAGGTGTCGGGGCAGTTGCCTGTTGTGGTGCCACAGGTGCAGGCGCTGGCACATCAACAGGTGCCGCCGGGCTTTCCGCCTTAACCGGCTTCGACTCGGCCACTTCCGCTGCTTCGATCACCGCCACGACCTGATCTTCCGAAACCGTGTCACCCACCGCAACACGTAACTCACGGATCACACCGGTAACGGGCGCAGGAACCTCCATCATCGCCTTGTCACTTTCCAGTGTCAGTAAGGACTGCTCAGCATCTACTGAATCACCAACCGCTACGAGAATCTCGATCACCGGGATGTCAGAAAAATCACCAATATCCGGTACTTTAATTTCAATCTGATTTGTCACTGTCCGCCACCAATTCGGTTGCTATCTATTGTTTTCATTAATCTTTACTTTCATTGGGCTTTACTTTCATTGGGCTATACTTTCATTGGATTTGGCTTGTCCGGATCAAGACCCAGTTTTTTGCGGGCTTTGAGCAAATCGTCAACCGTTACAGAGCCCTGTTCATACAGCGTGTGCAGGGTGGCATAAACAATGTTTTTGCTATCGACTTCGAAAAAACGCCGCAAATTCTGGCGCGTATCCGAACGCCCAAACCCATCCGTCCCCAGTACTGTATAACTCGACTGCGGCAGGTAGGGTCGTATCTGCTCGGCATAGGCACGAACATAATCAGTTGCTGCAATGACAGGACCCTGAAAACCTTCCAGACATTCGGCGACCCATGGAATGCGCTGTTCTGCATCCGGGTTCAGGCGGTTAGAACGTGCCGCATCGATAGCGTCCCGTTGTAACTCGGTGAAACTGGTGGCACTCCATACCGTTGCACTGACTGCATAATCACGTTCAAGAATATCCGCTGCTGCAATGACCTCGCGCAGAATGGAACCTGAACCCATCAACTGCACATCGTGCTTACCGGAACGACCCCGTCGAAACAGGTACAAACCCTTGCGGATTCCTTCCTCTGCCCCCGATGGCATACCCGGATGGGTATAATTTTCATTCATAACGGTGATGTAGTAGTAGACGTCTTCCTGCTCCTGGTACATACGCCGTAAGCCGTCCTGCAAAATCACTGCCAGCTCATAACCGAAAGTCGGATCGTAGGAAACGCAATTGGGCACCATCGCTGAAATGACGTGACTGTTACCATCCTCATGCTGCAAGCCTTCGCCATTGAGCGTGGTGCGGCCGGATGTGCCACCCAAAAGGAAGCCCCGGGCACGCATATCACCGGCAGCCCAGGCAAGATCACCAATACGCTGAAAACCGAACATGGAATAAAATATAAAGAACGGAATCATCGGTGTCTGGTTGTTGGCATAACTGGTGGCTGCGGCAATCCACGATGACATGGCACCGGCCTCGGTAATACCTTCCTGCAGAATCTGACCGCGGGTATCTTCCTTGTAAAACATCAACTGGTCAGAATCGACCGGTGTATAAAGCTGTCCCTTGGATGAGTAAATGCCCAACTGGCGAAACATGCCTTCCATACCGAATGTACGTGCCTCATCGGCCACGATCGGTACGATATGTTTGGCGATATTCTTGTCCCTGAGCATGATGGCCAGGGCCCTGACATAGGTCATCGTGGTGCTGATTTCCCGCTCACCGGTATCCTTGAGGAGCGTCTCAAACGCATCCAGTTCAGGAACATTCAGTGGCGCGGTCTGAGCCCGGCGCTGGGGCAGAAAACCACCCAATGCTTCCCGGCGCTCTTTCATATACTTAATTTCTACACTGTCTTCGCCCGGATGGTAGTACGGCAGTTCTGCCATATCACTGTCGGGTACGGGTATTTTGAAACGATCACGGAACGAACGTATGGATGCTTCATCCATTTTCTTCTGCTGGTGAGAGATATTCAAAGCCTCACCTGATTCTCCCATACCGTAACCCTTGACCGTTTTGGCCAGCACGACAGATGGTTGACCGGCATATGTCGTGGCAGCGGCATAGGCTGCAAAAATCTTGTGTGAGTCATGACCACCGCGGTTGAGATGCCAGATATCTTCATCCGTCATATTGGAGACCATGTCCAAAAGCTCAGGGTACGCGCCAAAGAAGTGCTCACGTGTATATGCGCCGCCTTTGGCCTTGTAGTTCTGGTATTCACCATCAACCACTTCATCCATGCGTTTTCGCAGTATGCCATCCTTATCCTTGGCCAGTAGTTGATCCCAACGCGAACCCCATATGACCTTGATCACGTTCCAGCCGGCACCTCGGAAGACACCTTCCAGTTCCTGGATGATCTTCGCGTTGCCGCGTACAGGTCCGTCCAGTCTTTGCAAGTTACAGTTAACGACAAATATCAGGTTATCCAGACCCTCACGACCAGCAAGCGAAATAGCGCCGAGTGATTCCGGCTCATCGGTTTCACCATCACCCAGGTAGCACCACACCTTGCGTTGCGATGTATCAGCAATGCCACGGTTGTGCAGGTATTTGAGAAAACGCGCCTGGTAAATCGCCATGATCGGACCAAGACCCATCGAAACCGTGGGTAGTTGCCAGAAATCCGGCATCAACCAGGGATGCGGGTATGAACTCAGACCACCGCCGTCGACTTCCTGACGAAAACTGTCCATCTGTTCAGCACTGAGTCGCCCTTCCAGAAAGGCCCGCGCGTAGATTCCCGGTGAAGAATGCCCCTGGATATAGACCAGGTCGCCACCACCCTCATGATCGGGACCACGGAAGAAATGATTGAATCCAACGTCGTACAGGGAAGCCGCAGAAGCAAAACTGGCAATATGCCCACCGAGTTCACCACCCCGTTTGCCGGCGCGCAGGACCATGGCCAATGCATTCCAGCGGGTCAATGAGCGAATCCGCCGTTCGATTTCATAATCGCCCGGTAACTTCGCACCCTGATTGGGTGGAATCGTATTGACATAGGCTGTGGTTGCGTTATAGGGCAGATGACCACCCGATCGACGGGTGTAATCTACCAGCAGTTCCAACAGGTAATGGGCACGCTCGGGTCCCGAGCGCTCGATCACTGCCTGCATGGACTCCAGCCATTCACTGGATTCTGCAGGATCGAGATCCTCTACCTGCAAAGACGACTTGTCGTTCATTCAATATGCCTCGTTCTTATCAAGTTTCTTTCTTTCATGTATTTGTGCTTCCATCACGGAAAATGCCGTCATGTTAATCACCCGCCGCGTCGATGCCGCCGGCGTCAGTATATGGGCGGGATAATCCAAGCCCATCAATATCGGTCCAATCGTTACACCATCACTGACACGACGCGCAAAATTGAACGTTATGTGAGCAGAGTCAAGGTTAGGCATAACCAGCAGGTTTGCCGGATGATGTAATCTTGAACCTGGAAACTCCTGATCCCTGTAGCTATTGGAAAGCGCCATATCCGCCGGCATTTCACCATCAACTTCGAGTTCGGGATCTGCTTGCGTGATTAATTCGGTCGCAAGCCTCATTTTGCACGAACTTGCATCATTATGACTACCGAAAGATGAATGTGAAAGCAGGGCAACACGTGGTTCTACACCAAACATACGTACTCTTTCCGCCGCCAACAGTGTGATTTCGGCGATCTCTTCAGCACTCGGGTCAGGGTTAACATAGGTATCGCACATAAAGTAAATTCCACCCTCGGTACTGAGAAGGCTTAGTGCCGCCGCCGTTTTGCGCCCCTTTCGCGGGCCCAACACATCACGCAAAAACGCCAGCTTGGTATCGTACCTGCCAACCACGCCGGTAATCATTCCGTCGGCATCACCACGATAGACTGCGATCGCCGCGATCACCGTAGTGCGTGTTCGCAGAATATCCTTGGCAACACTTGGCGACACCCCTTTGCGCTCCATCAAGGCATGGTAAGTGGTCCAGTAATCCCAGAAACGGGGATCTGACTCGGGGTTAATTAACTCGAAATCCCGGTCCGCCTCCAGGCGTAAACCCAATTTCTTGATACGTTCCTCAATCACCAACGGGCGGCCAACCAGTATGGGCCTTGCGATGCGCTCATCCACCACCGACTGAACGGCACGCAAGATGACTTCCTGTTCGCCCTCGGCAAACACGATACGCTTGGGGTCGCTTTTTGCAGCATCGAAAATCGGCTTCATCACCAGGCGGGTTCGCCACTGGAATTGTGTCAGTTTTTCCCGATAAGCCTCAAAATCCTCAATCGGACGGGTGGCCACACCAGAATCCATTGCCGCTTTGGCAGTTGCCGGTGCAAGGTGTACCAGCAAACGGGGGTCAAAGGGCTTTGGAATCAGGTAATCACGTCCGAACCGTGAGGGTTTCCCGCCATAAGCCGCCGTGCTGACGTCACTGGCCTCGAGACGGGTAAGCTCTGCAAGCGCCAAAACACAGGCCATCTGCATTTCAGCATTGACCGTCGTGGCACCGACATCCAGTGCCCCACGGAAAATATACGGAAAGCACAGTACATTATTGACCTGGTTGGGATAATCCGAACGTCCGGTTGCAATAATGGCATCCGGACGGGCAGCGATGGCAACTTCGGGCATGATTTCCGGAGTCGGGTTGGCCAGCGCCAGGATGATGGGCTGTTCCGCCATGGTCTTTACCATCTCGCCACTGAGTACGTCTGCAGTTGAAACACCAAGGAAAATGTCTGCCTCGCACATGGCCTCTTCAAGCGTTCGTTTGTCCGTGTCGCGGGCATAATCCAGTTTTCTTCCGGACAGGTTTTCACGGCCTTTAAAAATAACACCACTGCGATCGATCACCATGATGTTATCTTTGTTCAAACCCAGCAGAACGAGTAAATCAAGACAGGCCATTCCGGCCGCCCCCGCACCTGAAGCCACCAGTTCCACGTCTTCGATTTTTTTACCGACGACCAGCAAGGCATTGATCATAGCGGCGGCTGTGATAATCGCAGTGCCGTGCTGATCATCGTGAAACACCGGAATTGAGAGACGCTCTTTGAGCCTGGCTTCTACTTCAAAACACTCCGGGGCCTTGATGTCTTCCAGATTGATACCGCCAAATGTGGGTTCCAGGGCAGCGATAATATCGACCAGGCGATCGGTGTCCTTTTCATTGATCTCGATATCGAAAACATCGATATCGGCAAATTTCTTGAACAATACCCCCTTGCCCTCCATGACCGGTTTGCTGGCCAATGGGCCAATATCACCAAGGCCCAATACTGCCGTGCCATTGGTGATCACCGCAACGAGGTTACCGCGGGCAGTGAGATTGCTGACTTCCAGGGGGTCCTTTGCTATAAGTTCACACGGGTAAGCCACACCTGGCGAATACGCCAGGCCAAGGTCTTCCTGAGTGGTCAGTGCCTTGGTGGGTGCAATCCTGATTTTACCTGGCGTCGGGTAACGGTGGTAATCCAGAGCGTTATGTTTCATTTTGTCATTCATGGAATTCTGCTAATTGAGTATAGACGCTACCATCAGGACGAAAAACCTTCAGTAAATCCCGTATTGTGGCTAGGTGCCTCAGGATAGTTCGCCTTATTCCCGCTATTAATGACTATTCAAAGATGGATTGTTCTCCAGGTAACCGTCTTCACCCACCTGGACAAGTCGCAGTGAATTGGTGCCACCCTCATTGTGGGTGTGTTGACCCATTGTCAGGATAATACGGTCACCAACCTTGATGTGACCCTGCTGCAGAAGCAAACGCACACCTTCGAACAATGAAACTTCCACGTTAGTACTGGGGATGTTATGTGCTATCGGGTAAACACCACGGTACAGCGCCATGCGGCGACGGCTGTCACGCAGCGGTGAAAGCGCAAAAATCGGTACCGGGGAACGTACCCGTGACAACCACTGGGCAGTTGACCCGGACTCCGTCAGTGCGACGATTGCCTGGACCGAGACATTGGTTGCCATATACATCGCCGCCATCGCAATGGCCTGATCGATACGTTGAAACTGTACGTTCAATTGGTCGGTAATCGTGCGCTTATCATCGTGCCTTTCCGCGCCCAGACAAATCCGATTCATGGCTTCAACCACCATTTCGGGATGACGTCCAACAGCGGTTTCTGCTGACAACATCACGGCATCGGTGCCATCGAATACCGAATTGGCCACATCCAGCACTTCTGCACGGGTAGGAATGGGGCTTTCCACCATGGACTGCATCATCTGCGTTGCGGTGATCACCAGGCGGTTCTGTTCAAGCGACTTGGTGGTAATGAGCTTTTGCAATCCGGGTAACTCCGCATCGCCAATCTCCACACCCAGGTCACCACGGGCAATCAACACCACATCGGTGGCGGCGATTATTTCCTCGAGGTTTTCGATGGCTTCCGTACGTTCAATTTTAGCCACTAACCTGGCCTCGCTCCCCGCTTCACGTAAGCGGCGGCGCGCCTCATTCATATCATCCGCGTTTCGCGGAAAAGAAACCGCCAAGTAATCCGCACCCATGGCAGCTGCGCGTGGAATGTCTTCGATATCATGCTCGGCGATACCGGGTAGTGACAGTCCACCACCCTGTACGTTAATACCTTTACGGTCTCCCAGCACACCACCTGCTTCGACCTCGCAGATGATATCAGTCGCCTTGACTTCCAGGACCCGCATGGTCAGCAAACCATCATCGAGTAGTAAAAGATCGCCAGTGGATAGGTCACTCGCCAGGCCTTTGTAAGTTACGCCAATCCTGGACTGTGTGCCGGGAGCCGGCTCTTCCGATGCATCCAGTGTAAATACGTCGCCTGTCTTTAAATCGATCGATCCATCGGCAAACTTTTCAAGACGGATCTTTGGCCCGCGAAGGTCTGCAAGTATCGCAACCTCTTTGTTCAGGTCCCGGGCGACTTCCCTGACCTGTAAAGCCCTTGCCGCCTGCTCTTCATGTGTTCCATGCGAAAGATTGATTCGCAAAATGTCCGCACCTGCTTCTATGAGAGCACGCAAAGCCTCGTCGGAATCGGTGGCGGGGCCCAAGGTGGCAATGATTTTGGTACGGCGAATCTGCATGTTCGAACCTGTGTAGACTAATTAGGGTAGGCGATTATATGCTAATTCGGAGCCCAACCTAAATGTAATGATAATCATTCATACAATAAAGAGTGCTAATACCCGGGCCGGGTGGTTTTCAAAACTGCACCAGCAGGCGTGACTGATAACTCAATTCCCGGGTGGTGGCTCCGATACCGGTTCATCGTTCAGGTTCTCGTTAATCTCCTGCAGTTGCTGGTTCATTGCATCGAAGTCTTCCTTGTAATTGGTGTTTTCCGCGTATTCGGTTATGTACTGCTGGGCTTCCTCAAAGTATTCCCCGACAAGCGGAAGGTCCACAAGCATCGTCAACACCCAGACAATGACACCCAGAACAAACGTCATGCCAACCGTAATTCCAAGCCCCCTTGCTACACCCGCTTTGAAATTAATCCACATGATTCTTTTGCCCGACTGCAGGTATTCGAGATAATCCACAACACCCGCTGCTTCAAAAACTTTCACAAGTTCCTTGTCAGGTGAAGACTTCGGCATTGATTTCATCTTGATACCTCTGGTTTCTGGTGGAAACTAAACTATATGAAAGCAGACAGCGTATATCAATTGGTGTGAACCAGGCTTTGCAGCTTTCCGCTGTGGCCGACATTCCGGGAATCCATCCGCATGGTCGCCGCTGTGCATGCATCGTACCAGCGGAGAAATACTGGTATCATTCATTAAATTCGTTAGCGAAAAATTTAGAAGCGCAAAAAACTAACTCTCAAATTTATCAAGACTGTCATCAGGAGATCCAAATGTTCAAAGCTACAAACCCTTCACAAGTAAAAAGCCGGTTCGGTCGCACACTTGTACTGGCCGCATCAGTTTTATCGATGCTTTTACTTGCTGGTTGCATTTCCAGTTCCAAAGTCTACAACAACGACAAGAACGTTGTTTACAGAGGAACAATGTATAACATGTCCAATGTAAAGCAGATCAGTTCGGTCATCACTGGCAAATTGGATGATGACACAGAAGTTAAACTCACAAGCGCTGATCGCAAGCAGGTTGAAGCCTACCTGGATGATAATTCACCCATGTTCGTGAAAATGGCATTTGAATTTGATGATCAGGAATTGGTATACCGGGCAAGCTCTATCAGCAAATGGAGTGAGTACTCAAAAATGAAGAGTAGTTTTGAAAGCGCCGGTAAAAAAATCAGCAAGTTAATGGCCAACAAGAAGCAGATACAGCTGAAGTTAAAGTAGTATTTGTACTGAACCTCTGTATTAAGGGCACGTGACCCGGAAACAAATTTATTTAAGGCAAAGCAAATGGTTAGATTACTAAAAGTTATTCCAGCGATGTTAATTATCGCTTTGTTGGCAGCTTGTACTTCAAGCCCGAAAATCCATTCTGACTATGACCGTAGCGTGGATTTCAGCCAGTACAAGACATATGGCTATTACAGCCCAATGGGTATTGAAAACCCGAATTACTCCAGTCTGCTGGGTCAGATGTTCCGCGATGCCATCGATGTTCAAATGAAGCAACGGGGTTATGTCAAATCCAGCAATCCCGATGTATTGTTCAATGTATCAGCACGCATGGAAGACAAAACCCGGGTAACGACGACCTCTAATCCGGGTATGTATGGCGGCGGTTATTATGGCTACCGTGCTGGCATGTACGACCCCTGGGGCGGATATGGTTATGGAACCAGCACCCACGTCAGCCAATACACCGAGGGCACGGTCAATGTCGACATGGTTGACCCAAAGATGAAGCGGATGCTCTGGGAAGGTGTTGCCATTGGTAGAGTGAACGATAAAAACGACAATTTACGAGAAGACGTAATGAACGGTGTCGCTGAAATGTTTAAGGGTTACCCGTTCAGGGCCGGGCAATAGTACTGATTGCAGTAATTAAAGGGCGGGAGATTGGTCTCCCGCCTTTTTTTGTGCCAGAATTTATTGTGAGTCATCAACGAATGTAGCCCGGTTCTGCCGGTTTGAGGCCAACACACTTTCTTATTTCACCTAACAGGATTCCTGCGCATGAGCACACTTGATTCGGTCCGCAAACTCCAGACCCGCATGGGGCAATCTATCATTGGACAGGAGTCGGTCGTTGAACAATTAATCATCGGTCTGCTCGCCAACGGTAACGTCCTCATGGAGGGCTTGCCCGGGTTGGCTAAAACACGTGCGGTCAAGAGCATGGCAAAAAACATGGATGCAGATTTTTCACGTATCCAGTTCACACCCGACTTGCTGCCTTCGGACATCACCGGCAGCGAGGTTTTGTACACTGAATCCGGTCAACCCACTTTCCGTTTCGAGGCCGGGCCCATATTTGCCAATATCGTTCTGGCGGACGAAATAAACCGTGCACCCGCCAAGGTGCAGGCAGCACTGCTTGAGGCCATGGAAGAACGCCAGGTGACGGTTGCAGGTAAAACCCACAAGATGCCTGAGCTTTTTATTGTGATGGCAACACAGAACCCGATTGAGCAGGAAGGCACTTACCCCTTACCCGAAGCACAGATGGATCGTTTCCTTTTGCACGTGTATATCGATTACGGAACCGAGGAAGCGGAAGCCAAGGTGATCCGGTTGGTACGAGGTGAGGAAGGTACCGTTACTGCCCCCGGTGATGATGAACCGGTGGTACAACAGGTTGTGTTTGATGCACGAAAGGAAATCAACCAGGTCCAGGTCTCGGCGGCCATAGAGAAGTACATCGTTGACCTGATTTTCGCGACCCGCTATCCCGGGCGTTACGACGAAAAGCTCGCCTCATGGATACGCATCGGTGCCAGTCCACGCGGAGCCATCGGTCTCGATAAGTGCGCTCGTGTTCACGCGTGGTTGAATGGTCGCGATCACGTTTTACCAGATGATGTCCGGGCCGTAGTACATGGTGTTCTGCGTCATCGCATTGCCCTGAGTTACGAGGCCAATGCCGACGGGGTTTCAAGCAATGATGTGATCGATGAAATTCTAAAACTGGTGGCTGTGGCCTGATTTTTCACTCAAATTCAACTGGATGAACACGATGAAACTTAGCAAGTACGTTATATCTGGGCTGGTTTTCACCTTTTTTCTGAGCATTTGTAATGCAGATCAACCTGCTCCGGACCCCCTGCCGTCCTGGAACAATGACATATCAAAGCAACGCATTATTGATTTCGTCGCCAGCGTAACAGACACCGATAACGAGACCTTTGTGCCGGAAAATGAACGTATCGCCACCTTTGACAACGATGGCACGCTCTGGAGTGAAAAACCCACTTATTTCCAGTTGATTTTTATCATCGACCGGGTTAAAGCAATGGCTGTTGATCACCCTGAATGGGCAACAACCCAACCCTTTCAGGCCGTGCTTGAAAATGATATGACTGCATTGAAATCGGCAGGTATGCATGGATTGCTCGAACTGGCCATGGCAACACACGCAGGCATGACCACTGAAGAGTTTGAAACCATTGTTAAAGACTGGCTCACAACCGCGAAACATCCGACAACTGGAAAAGCGTACACTGAAATGGTCTATCAGCCCATGTTGGAATTAATTGATTACTTGGGGGCCAATAATTTTAAGGTATTTATCGTTTCCGGTGGTGGGATCGAGTTTATGCGACCCTGGACCGAAGCAGTTTATGGCATACCACCCGAACAGGTCGTAGGCAGCAGTATCGAAACCCGCTACGAGGTACGTGAGGGTAAACCGGTCATTGTTCGTGACCCGAAGTTACACTTTATTGATGACAAGGATACCAAGCCATTAGCCATCAACCGCTTTATCGGGCGCCGGCCTATCCTGGCCGGTGGCAATTCGGACGGCGACTTCGAGATGCTGGAATGGACTACTGCAGGTGATGGCGCACGACTGGGTTTGATAGTGCATCACACGGATGCCAAGCGAGAATGGGCATACGACCGCGAGTCTTCTGAGGGC
>Ga0316197_10003543_pt1 | contig 11103 bp, 11 predicted proteins | sample OudBiesiAoxic_MG_FD_204939 | JGI IMG/M metagenome (GOLD analysis project Ga0316197, IMG submission 204939) | Coastal sediment microbial communities from Oude Bieten Haven, Netherlands - site A oxic | ecosystem: Environmental > Aquatic > Marine > Coastal > Sediment | place: Netherlands...
AGGAAAACATGTCAATCACTTTAGAAACTGCAAAAGAGCATGCAATGGATCACGCTGTAAGTTGTTGTAGATTTGAGGCTGGAACAATAATCGAGCCTTCAAACTTAGAGGACCCAGCAATATTCTTCGACTTAGAAGAGTCAGGACTATTAAAATTAGACGAAAAAACATTAAAAATAGGTGAGGTTTTAGGAGCAAAATTAATTAAAACTGCAGAAGCATTAACACCATTAACAGCTGATATGTTCGAGGGACTTAATTCACTAACTGAAGATGTAAAAGAAGAGGTTAAGGAAGAAATAGTAGGAACACCAACAATAACGACTGAAACTGTAGCACCTGCTTCAATGACAACATCATTAAACGGTGGAATGTTAAAAATTCATATAGGTGAAGGAAAAGACATCAACTTAGAAATTCCAATGTTTGGAACTCAAGCTGTATCTGCTCCAGCAACTACAACTGCACCAGTTGCACAAGTTGTAGAAGTAAAAGAAACTACTACTGAAACAGCAGCTGTATTACCTGAAAGAAAATTAAGAACTTTAACTAAAAGACATTTTAAAATAGAAAAAGTAGTATTCGGAGACGAAACTAAAATAGAAGGAACTACTCTTACTGTAAGAAAAGGTGTAGAATTAGAAGCTGTAGAATCTCAAGAATTAGTAACATCTATGACTGTAGATATCATCACTCCTGCTGAGTATGATACTTACAGTGAAACAATCATGGATGTACAACCAATAGCTACAAAAGAAGAAGATTGTTTCTTAGGAACAGGAGCTACAAGAGTAATCGATGGTGTTATCATGATGGTAACAGGTGTAGACGAAAATGGAGTACAAATAGGAGAATTCGGATCATCTGAAGGAATCTTATCTGAGAACATCATGTGGAATAGACCTGGATCACCTGATAAAGGGGATATCTTCATCAAAACTACAGTTACAATCAAAGCTGGAACGAACATGGAAAGACCTGGTCCACTAGCTGCACATTCAGCGAGTGATTTCATCACTCAAGAGATTAGAAATGTATTGAAAAAAGCTGACGAAACTTTAGTAACAGAAACTGAAGAATTAGTTCAATATAGAAGACCTGGAAAGAAAAAAGTAGTAGTAATAAAAGAAATAATGGGACAAGGTGCAATGCATGACAACATCATTTTACCAAAGGAACCAGCAGGAATAATGGGTGGAAAGCCAAACGTTGATTTAGGAAACTTACCAATCGTTTTATCTCCACTTGAAGTATTAGATGGAGGAGTTCATGCATTAACTTGTATCGGACCTGCATCAAAAGAGTGTACTAGACATTATTATAGAGAACCATTAGTAATTGAAGCAATGAATGACCCTGAAATAGATTTATGTGCAGTTATATTTGTTGGAAGTCCACAAGTCAACTCTGAAAAATTCTATGTATCTGAGAGATTAGGTATGACAGTTGAGGCTTTAGACGTAGAAGGAGCTATTGTAACAACTGAAGGATTTGGAAATAACCATATCGACTTTGCAAGTCATATTGAGCAAATTGGAATGAGAGGAATGAAAGTAGTAGGAATGTCATTCTCAGCAGTTCAAGGTGCATTAGTTGTAGGAAATAAATATATGGAATACATGGTAGATAACAACAAGTCTGAAGAAGGTATTGAAAATGAAGTACTTGCTTGTAACACTTTGTGTAAAGAAGACGCTTTAAGAGCTCTTGGAATGTTAAAATCTGCTATGGGTGGTTCAGAAGTTAAAGGACCTGAAAGAAAGTGGAATCCAAATGTTAAAGAGTTAAACTTAGAAGCTGTAGAAGCTCATAAAGGAACAAAGATAGAGAGAGTTTTAAATGAAACTTCTATTCCTATGAGTGAAAAAAGAACGGAGAAATTAAAAACTAAGTAAGTCTTAATTATGAAATATGGAGTTAAATTATGAAATATGGAGACAGATTAATAAAGATGCAAGGTGTTATAGTACACATTTCAGATGGTGCTGTAGCTATGGATTTAAAAGGTAGATTAGGGCATTTAACTGTTCCTATGAGAATGTTAATTACTGACTATGATCTAAAAATAGGTCAAGAAGTAGAATTTAATATGAGTTTTCCAGAAGTAATGTCTGGAGAAGTAAATGAAAAATATGTAAGTAATTTAGAAAAAAATAAAAGAGGAGGAAAATAGAATGGCAATAAAAGGTATGCAATCTGAAATATTTGTACCAATCACTCCTAAGTCTGTTTGGACGCCAGTAACTAAACCTTTAAATGAGATGAAAATAGGTTTAGCAACTGCAGCAGGAGTACATTTAAAATCACAAGAAAGATTTAATTTTGCTGGAGATTTCACATATAGATTTATTCCAGGAGATGCACCTACATCTGATATGATGGTATCTCATGGTGGATATGATAACGGAGATGTAAATAAAGACGTTAACTGTATGTTCCCAGTAGATCCATTAAATGAATTAGCTAAAGAGGGATATATCAAAGGTGTGGCAGAAGTTCATGCTGGATTCATGGGTGGAGGTGGAAACCAAGAGAAATTTAAAAATGAAACTGGTCCTGCCATCGCTGCAAAATTTAAAGAAGAGGGTGTCGACGCTGTAGTATTAACTGCTGGCTGAGGGACTTGTCACCGTTCTGCTGTATTAGTACAGAGAGCGATTGAGGAATCGGGGATTCCTACAATAATTATAGCAGCATTACCACCAGTTGTAAGACAAACTGGAACACCAAGAGCAGTAGCACCAAATGTACCGATGGGAGCAAATGCAGGAGCACCAAATGATCACAAGATGCAACTAGAGATTTTAAAGGCAACTTTAGAAAACTTAGTAACAATACAAACACCAGGTAAGATTGTACCATTACCATTTGAGTATATCGCAAAGGTATAAGTAGAGTTTTTAAAGGAGTAAAATATGAAGAGCTTAAAAAGGCGTAAATTGCAAATAAAAGCTTTTCACATAGAGGAAGTGGTTTTTTCGGAAGCCACTTCAATCTTTAATAATGTTTTATCTCTAGGGAGTGAGTTTAGAATTCCAGAGATAAAACATGAATTAAAGTATGTGAAAGAATTAAAAATTGAAATAATAAAGCCAAATGAAAAAGATAAGTTTGTTAATTCTATTATGGATTTTATTCCTATCTCAACAAAGGTATTAGGTAACATAGGTGAAGGAATAACCCATACATTAACAGGTGTAAGCGTTATGATAACAGGTGTAGATGAAGATGGAGTCCAGGTTGCAGAATTTGGATCTTCAGAAGGAATATTATCAGAGCAAGTGGTATTTGGAAGAGCAGGAACTCCTCAAAATACAGATATAATAATTCATTTAGACTTAACTCTAACATCAGGTGGAACTAAAACAAGAGAAGGAATAAACCAGTGTCATGAAATATGCGATAACCTTATTCAAAAAATAAGAAAAACTTTAAAAAACTTGAATGGGAGAACTTGTACAGAAGTATGTGAATTTTTTGACGAGATAAAACCAGGGGCTAAAAAAGTAGTTATACTAAAGCAAGTTGCAGGACAGGGAGCTATGTATGATACAAGACTTTTTTCTAAAGAACCGTCTGGATTTTCAGGAGGAAAATCTATAATTGAATTATACAATATGCCTGTACTATTAACTCCAAACGAATACAGGGATGGAGCTATAAAGGCTATGCATTAGGAGGAGTTATTATGGGGATTGGACCTTCAACCAAGGAAACAACACTACATCACTTTAGAGATCCATTATTAGATCTTGTTTCTAAAGATTCAGATATAGATCTGTTGGGGATAATACTAGTAGGGACTCCACAGTTAAATGAAGAGAAGAATTTTGTAGGGAAAAGAGCTGCAAATTTAATCGAAGCCATGAGAGCGGATGGTGTTATTTTTTCACTGGATGGATGGGGGAATAGTCATGTTGACTATGAAAATACCATGAGAGAGATTGGGGAACGAGAGATTCCAGTAGTTGGAATGAGCTTTGTGGGAACACAGGCAGAATTTGTAGTTAAAAACAAATATATGGACACCATAGTGGATATAAATAAAAATAAAAATGGTATTGAAACAGAAGTTGTTGGAGAAAACAACATGACTTACTTAGATGCAAAAAAAGCTTTAGCAATGTTAAAGCTTAAAATAAGAAGGGGGAACACAGAATGAAAATCAATAAACAAATAATAGCTGTAGATTCACACACAATGGGAGAACCAACTAGAATAATCATCAGTGGAGTACCAAAAATCCCTGGAAAAACAATGGCAGAAAAGAAAAGTTACTTAGAAGCAAATTTGGATGACGTAAGAACATTAGCTATGCATGAGCCTAGAGGTCACGCTGACATGTTTGGATCAATCATAGTAACTCCTACAATTGATGAGGCAGATTTAGGAATAATTTTCATGGACGGAGGAGGTTACTTAAATATGTGTGGTCATGGAACTATCGGTGCAATGACAGTTGCAGTAGAGATGGGAATGGTAGAAGTTACAGAGCCATATACAAACATCACACTAGAATCTCCTGCAGGTTTAATCAAAGGAACAGTTAGGGTAGAAGATGGAAAAGCTTTAGAAGTATCGTTTACTAATGTACCAGCATTTTTACATAAAGAAGGCGTTAAGATAGATGTAGAAGGAATTGGAACTTTAACAGTAGATGTTTCATTTGGAGGAAGTTTTTTCGCTATATTAGAAGCTTCTCAATTAGGATTAGATATATGTCCAGCTAATACAAATAAGTTATGCGAATTAGGTGTTAAAATATTAAAAGCTGCCAATGAGCAAATCACAGTAAAACATCCTGAATTAGATCATATCAAGACAATTGATCTAGTGGAGATGTATGGACCGGCAAAGAGTGAAGATGCAACATTACAAAATGTAGTGGTATTTGGAGAAGGTCAAGTAGACAGATCACCTTGTGGAACAGGAACGTGTGCTAAGATGGCTACTTTATTTACTAAAGGAAAGTTAGCAAAAGGTGAAAGATTTGTTTATGAAAGTATAATTGAAACTAAATTTATCGGTGAAATATTAGAAACATCTGAAAAAGATGGAGTAAAATATGTAACTCCGCAAATTACAGCAAGTGCATACATAACTGGAGTAAACCATCTATATGTAGATCCAACAGATCCATTGAAATATGGTTTCTCACTAAAGTAGGTATGACGTAACAAAATAAAATAAAAAAATAGGAGGAAAGAATTATGGTACAAATATTACTGGGGATTTTAGCAATTATGGGTATTTGGTATTTAGTTGTTTTTGCTAAAGATTACAAAGAGTTCAAAATGAATAACGCTGGGGTAGATGAAGGCAGTACAGTAGCACATGCAGGAATAGGTTTAGGGGTAAATTTCTTTGATACATTAGGTATCGGAGGATTCGCACCGATGACAGCACTTTTTAAGCAATTTAACTTAGTACATGACAGGATTTTACCTGGAACTTTAAATACAGCTATGACTATACCTGTAATGACTGAGGCTTTTATATTTATAAAAAAAGTTGAAGTTGAACCTATTACATTGATTTCTATGTTAGTAGCAGCAACGTTAGGAGCTATATTAGGAGCAGGGTATGTAGCTAAGTTAGATGAGAAAAAAGTACAATTATACATGGGATCAGCATTAGTAATAGTAGTATTGATAATGGTTGCTCAACAGTTAGGATTGATTCAAGGTGGAGGAGAAGCCGTAGGACTATCTGGAATTAAATTAGTTATAGCAGTAGTTGGAAACTTCATTTTAGGAGCTCTTATGACTTTAGGAATAGGTCTATATGCACCTTGTATGGCTTTAGTATATGCTTTAGGTTTAAGTCCTTTAGTAGCATTTCCAGTTATGATGGGATCTTGTGCATACCTTATGCCAGCTGCAAGTGTGAAGTTTATTAAGGCAGGGGCTTATAATAGAAAAGCGACTTTAATGAATGCTATATTTGGTGTTGTAGGAGTAATCATAGCTGCATATTTAGTTACAGGATTACCAATAGCAATCTTAACTAAGATAGTAATAGCAGTAGTACTATATACAGCTATTAAATTAATAAAGGATTCTAGAAAGCCTGTTTCAGTAACAGCTTAATTTAATCTATAAGTTGATTGATTATATTTTAATTTAATTAAACCTTCCTAAGTTATTAGAGAAATTATCTCTAATAACTTAGGGAGGTTTTTGTTTTGTCTAAATTCTATAATTTAAATTTTTTTATTTTTAAAAGCTTTTTCTATATAAGTGTACAATAATTAACCACTAAAAGATGAAAAAATGATCTTTTTTTAATGTTTTGGTTGACTTTTGAGGTCTAAAAGGGTTATATTGAGATGTAAAAAATTTAAATATATTTTTAAGGGGGAAACATGTCAGTAAAAGTAGCAATAAATGGTTTCGGAAGAATTGGAAGATTAGCGTTCAGAATGATGGAAGATAATCCTGAATTTGAGGTAGTGGCAATAAATAGTATGAGTGGATCAGAGACAGCGGCATACCTATTAAAATATGATACAGCCCAAGGAAGGTTTAAAGAGAATTTAATAAAGCATACAGAGGATAATATAGTAATAGATGGCAGAGAAGTGGCTGTATTTACAGAAAGAGAAGCAGTGAATTTACCATGGGATAAATTAGGTGTAGATGTAGTTTTAGAGTGTAGTGGATTTTATACTTCAAAGGAGAAATCACAGGCTCATATAGATGCAGGAGCAAAAAAAGTTGTTATATCAGCACCAGCTTCAGGGGATATAAAAACAGTTGTATACAATGTAAATGATGATATATTAGATGGAAGTGAAACAATAATATCAGGAGCGTCTTGTACAACAAATTGTTTAGCTCCAATTGTAAAAGTTTTAGATGATGAATTTGGAGTAATTAGAGGATATATGACAACAGTTCATGCTTTTACAAATGATCAAAACACTTTAGATGGATCTCATAAAAAGGGAATTCATTCAAGAAGGGGAAGAACAGCAGCAGGGAATATGGTTCCTACAACAACAGGAGCAACTAAAGCTTTAGGGAAAGTAATCCCACATTTAGATGGAAAGTTAGGAGGAGCAGCCATAAGGGTACCCACTGTAACTGGCTCTTGTATAGATCTTATGGTTAGGTTAAAAACGAAAGTTAAGGTAGAAGATATCAATAGAGCGATGAAAGAAGCTTCTAATGAAACTTTAGGTTATACAGAGGACCCTATTGTTTCTTCAGATTGTATAGGAATGCACTATGGCTCTTTATTTGACGCACAGTGTACAACGGTTATGACAGTAGATGGACACCAGATAATAAAGGTTTTGGCTTGGTATGACAATGAGATGTCTTATACAGCTCAATTAGTGAGAACTTGTAAAAAAATATCAAATATATAAAGATTATAGCCTCCTAACTACTTAAATTATGTAGGAGGGAGGTTTTTATTATATAGAATTTGTGGTATATCTTATACTAAGAGGTGGTTCTCATGAAAAAAATAGTATTAGCTGGTGGATGTTTTTGGGGTGTAGAAGCTTATTTTAAAAGAGTAAAAGGAATTATGAATACCAAATCAGGCTATGTTAATGGAAAAACAGAAGAGGTTACTTATAAAGAAGTGTGTACTGGGGAAACAGGGCATGTAGAAGCGTGCTATTTGGAATATAATGAAAAGGTATTACCATTAAGAATGATACTAAATCATCTATTTAGAATAATAGATCCGACTTCATTAAATAAACAAGGGGGAGATATAGGTACCCAGTATAGGACTGGAGTATATTATATATCTTTAGAAGATAGGGAAAAAATAGAGCAATATATGGAAGATCAGAAGAATAGTTATTCAAAACCTATAGTTGTAGAGATTGAAAAATTAGATAAATTTTATGACGCTGAGGAGTTTCATCAAGAATATTTAGAAAAAAATCCAAGTGGATATTGTCATATAAATTTTTCAGTTTTAAAAGATGAGGAAAGACAGGAACCTGTTAGAAAAAAATAGAACCATATTTAACCATATTACTGTTTTAATAAGTTGTTTTTCGGTTGTCTTATTATGCTTTAAGTGGTATAATTCATATCGTTCTAATAATCAATTACATTAATAATAAAAATAAAATTTTTACAAATAGAAAAAAAGGATAGAATTTTAGGAGGGGAAAATGCATCTAATAAAAAAAGAACTTATAGTAGAAAAAAAATTTATGGATGAATCTGTACAGCATATAAAAAGAGCATTTCTAGATCAAGATGATAGAATATTTTTATATGCTACTAACAAGGGGAAAGATTTGAAAAAAATAGAACTTTCGGACTTAAGAGCTAGTTTAGATGCTAGAGTAGTGAAATTAAGTGATTCTCTTGGGTATCATGATCTATTTGGGTATACTAATGAAGAAAAATTAGAAAAACTTAAACACCCTTTTAAAATTTTAGATGAAATCGAAGAAATGTTAATGGAAAAAAAAATGGAAAAAAATAAGATATAAAAAAGGAAAACTAAATTATAGTTTTCCTTTTTTTTATTATCTATTTATGATTTTTTCCAGCTTCAGTTAATTGGAAACCAGCTTCTGTTTTCTCAATAAGTCTGTTTTTTAATAATCCACCAATGGCTCTTTTAAAAGCTTTTTTACTAAGTCCAAATTCTTTTTTGATATCTTCAGGAGAACTTTTATCACTGATAGTTAATCTTTTGTGGTAGTTAGTTTGAATACTCTCTAAGATCATAGCAGCGTCCTTATCCATCTGTACATGGGCAAGTAATCTAGGACTAAGGTCAACTTTTCCATCTTCTCTAGTTCTGATTACACGAGCTTGAATTTCATCTCCCACTTTATAATTACCAAAGAATTCATTGTTAGGAATAAGTCCGTAGTATCTATCTTCTATAGCTACGAATATACCAATCTCTGGAACTACTCTATATACTGTACCTACTATCAATTCATTTTTTTCTAAATCAAAGTTAGGCAATAAGAATTTATATACATTCATAGTAGCAGAAACTCTACCTTTTTTATCTTCAAACAATCCTACTAGGTAAGTTTGTCCAATCTCTACTCTACATTCTTCTTGACCTTTTGGTAAAAGAAGATCTTTAGATAATCCCCAATCTAAAAATGCACCAAATGGAGCTAAATCTACAACTTTTAATTTTGCCATTGTTCCAGCTACAGCAAAACTAGCTTCAAATGTAGCTATTAATCTATCTTCAGAATCTCTATATATGAATACGTCTAAAACGTCTCCTTCTTGGATATTTTTCCCTTCAATTTGGTTATTTGGTAACAAAACGTTATCGTCTGTGTTTCCAGTTTCAGCATCAAGGTAAGCTCCGATAGTTGAGATGTTATTTACAGTTAATTTCTGTCTTTTTCCCATCTTGATTATTGATTGTTTTGCTTCTTCCATTATTTCATTGTTATTTGTTTCATTATTCATTTTTAATCTCCTTATTAAATTCAAAATACGCCACTATATTTGCCAAATGTTACCAAATATTATACCATATATTTCATAAAATACTAAATAAACTTATTTTATGTAATATCTAAAGTTGTTTAAGATGTAAATGAGTAGTGATTTTATGATTTTGGAGTTTAAAATAATTGTGAGTATACTAGAGGGTTAGAATGAAAGAGTTAACGAAAAAAGATTTCTATAAATTTTCACTGGTTGGGGTTATTATACAGTTTTTTCCACATTTCTTGGCCTTATACATAAGGTCATCAATTAATTTTATAGTTTTTTCACTACTATGTTCATCTATATTTTTATGGGAAACTTCAAATAAACCAGCACTAAAAGTTACGGAGAAATCATTTTTTTCCCATGATATAGAACTTATTTTCTCTTTTATCCTAAAAAGTATGTCGTAACTTTCAACTAGAAATGTATTACAGAAAATAATTATAAATTCTTCTCCTCCTATCCTTCCTAGATAATCAGTTTTTCTTAAGTTTTTTTTGATAGTATTTGAAAATTTTATAAGAACTTCATCACCAAAAATATGGCCGAAATCATCATTAACTCTTTTAAAGTTATCTATATCTAGCATAGCGATAGAAAAAGTCGATTTATTTATCTGAGAAAAGAAAAATTCATCTTTTAATTTTTTCATGATATATCTTCTATTATAGGCTTTAGTGAGCTCATCTCTTATGGTCATCTCTCTAAGGTCGTTTTCCATTTGTTTTCTAACAGTTATATCTCTTACAAAGGCAATAAGTCTTTTTTTACCGTTTATATAAATGTATTTGGAGTTAATTTCTGTAGGGAAAAGTTCTCCATTTTTTTTCATGTTAACTCTTTCTAAATAGAGATCTCCTGTGGCCATATCATCCGGGATAATTTGGGGAATTTTCTCAGCAAATTCTTTAGAAACTAGATCTCTTATGCTGAGCTTTAACATCTCATCTTTAGTGTATCCAAATATTTCGTGTCCACTTTGGTTGCAATTAAGGATCTCACCTTGTTCGTTTTCTATATATATACCATCAAGAGATAAGTTTAATAGAGTACTGGCTATACTTTTTTCTGCAATCACTTTTTTTTTAATTTTAATGATATATTTTACCATTAGAAGTCCAGTGACAAGGATAAAAATAGAATTTACTGTATATGCTTCTCTATAGATATTATCATACGAAAGAAACCATAGTACAATGATTGAGAATAGTTGAATCAATATTGCAATTACCATAAATAGCTTAAATTTTTTCATAGAATTTCCTCCTTAGGTTAATTATAAAATGACAATTTTTAAAGCTCGTCATGATGTAAGAGAGAAATATAAAAAAAACTGCATATATACGTAGTCTAACTTCAAAATTCTAATTTTTCAAATTTTTTTAGATTGTATTGTAACTTTTTTGTTTTTTTTATAAGAAAAAAATGAAGGGATATTTTCTTTGGAAAATATAGAATATCTCTATTTTGTCCTCGTAAATGTTATAAAAAATATCATTTTAGTTTCAAAATTATAGAAAAATATGATTTTTATAAAAAAATATAAAATAAGTGTTGACCATCATATATATATATGATAGTATAGTCCTTGTCGAGTGGTGAGATGTCCGAACTGGCTAAGGAGCCGGTCTTGAAAACCGGTGAACCCGCAAGG
>Ga0316197_10003544_pt1 | contig 11102 bp, 11 predicted proteins | sample OudBiesiAoxic_MG_FD_204939 | JGI IMG/M metagenome (GOLD analysis project Ga0316197, IMG submission 204939) | Coastal sediment microbial communities from Oude Bieten Haven, Netherlands - site A oxic | ecosystem: Environmental > Aquatic > Marine > Coastal > Sediment | place: Netherlands...
ATTGCGACATCACGTTTTCAAACGGCACAATCTAGACAGGTGTTATTATTGCAACCGAAGGTGATGTCACGGCCGTTCAAACCCAAATGGGCATGAACGACGGGTGTGCTGCGGGTGGGGGCGCGCAACTGTGGCTCTATGGTGACTTCAAGTCGTCCGCTAATTTCACCGGTTATGGCGCACAGATCATCTCAATGGGCGACGTACAGTTTCCCGCAAAGTCCAGCGGTACAGAGGGTTTCAACGTTATGGCCGCAGGGCGCATCGACGCCACCAGCAATGCCGAAATGGCCTTTTGCGGTGGCGGCGGGATGGAAAACATCCAACGCGCATCCTTGTTTCGTATGGTTCAGTAATCGGTTTGCAAGCGGCTGACCCCGAAGCTGCATTACGTTCACAGCCTTCGAGAAATTATATCTACTTTTGGGGCCGTGGTTTTGCTCGCCTGCTATCCCAACTGACTCTAGGCTAGACGTGGGTGGCGTCCGATCTGCAAGCGGGTTGCCTCCTACAACGTGAAAAGCCGACCTTTGACAGCTTTAGTGTTGCTACGGTGAGGATGATAACGCAGCCGGGTCTGAAAAGCGGATCGATGAATTTACCAACCACCGCAGGCTCTGCAAGTGCTTAGACAGAGAAGAGGATCCGCCTTTCGAAGCAAGCATATCCGCCTGTAAAGTATGCTTTCCTCTGCAGTGAAGGATTTGGGTTGGATGCTCAAGCGTGTCTTCGGACATGGCGTCATGGCACGCAAGAAACTGGCGAACGCAAGTCAGTTTCCGGAGTGATGGGCTGAATGCCGCCAAAGACAAGTACGTTGCCTAATCGGGCAGGCCGGCCATGCGCAATCCATGTGCGATTTTTTCCCAGTCATCGGCGTTGCGCCACATCGGTCTAAACCATCAGCAAGTACTGAGATACTGTTTGGCGTAAAATTCATTCCGCGACTTTCAAGCTCGTTGCATCTGCGATTGAATTCAAATGCGCTTCTACGATCAACGTGCCGATCGCATCTTCATAGCGGCCAAGAAAGAAGTAGACCTGCCCGAGGATCCAATCCAAAGCCGGAGGGTGAAGCGGGTCTAGCCTCATGGCTTCAACAACAACCTCATGCGCTTTTTCGTGCCGCGATAGCAGCAGAAATCCGTACCCGCACCAAGCCATAGACTCGGATTCATTTACAATTCGGGACAGCGTTTTTTCGAATTGTGCGTTTGCTTGCCCCCACAATCGCGCGCTTAGATATGCATATCCCAGTTGGTCTTGAATAAAGACATCACTATTGTCGAGAGCAGCGCCCTTCCAAGCGATTTCCAATGCCTTTTGAGCCGCGCCCGCCTCGCCAAGCCCAAGCCACATATCGACGACGTATGTATCCGCCAGATACATGTAGGCGCGTGCATAGTTTGGATCTAATGCAAGGGCCTTTTCAAAGTACTGCTTTGCACGTGCCGTATCCTGTGGATTAAGCTCATCACGCAGTGCTTTGCCTTTTAACAGCAACTCGTAGGCCTTCATATTTTCCGTAGGCTTATCTATGTTTTTTTCGACGACGTCGTGTTGCACCCGCCCTGGCAGAACAGAAACGACATTTTCAGCCACTTGATCCTGAACCTCGAAAATATCTTCAAGGTTTCGGTCAAACCTTTCGACCCAAAGATGCCTTCCTGTATCCGCCGCAATCAACTGTGCGGAAATCCTAACTCTGTTTCCGGCTTTGCGCACGCTGCCCTGTACCAGATACTGAACGCCAAACTGGCTTGCAATTTCACTGTCGTTCAGGTGCGAGTTTCTGAATTGGAAAGACGAGTTTCGGGCAATAACATGCAGTGTCTTAAAACCGCGGCAGACCTGTGATGATATCCTCTGATATTCCGTCACTGAAATACTGTTGATCCGGGTCTTCGCTCATATTCGCGAAGGGCAGCACGGCGATCAAAGGTTTGTCGTTTCCTTTTTGCCCACCTGTGATTGGTTTTTCTGCGGCGGGGGCCCATGTGTAGAGGTGTACAGGATTGGATATGTTTTTCAGTTTACGTTCGCCGAATGCTGAAAAATCCTGCGCAATACGCGTAGTAATGCTTTCATAGACAATCGACGAAATGCAGATGCCACCTGTCGGGGCCAAAGCTTCGAGGCGGGCTGCAATGTTGACGCCGTGGCCGTAAATATCGTCGCCATCCAAAACGACATCGCCAAGATGGATTCCTATGCGCAAGTGCACACGCTATGGATGTTCCATTATTGTTTTTTGAACATCCAGTCCAAATTGAACGGCATCCATCACAGATGGAAATTCAACAAGGGTGCCATCTCCCATTAACTTGACGATCCGACCTTTGTGCGCTGCAATACAGGGACCGAAAATGTTTTCGCGATGCGTCTTCAACTCAGTGAGTGTGGCCTCTTCGTCATCGGCCATCATCGCTGAATAGCCAACAACGTCGGCAGCAAGTATCGCAGCTAATCTTCATTACAAGCGGATCCTCTCAGTCAGGCACCATTAGGCGCCAAAACAGCAAAAAGTCGCAAGGTGCTTTTTACATCACCGCCGACGACTGTTTTCCTGAATCCTTTTTCATACTTCTCCGGGTAGGGGGCAAATCCGTTAAAGGCCCCGGATTGTAGCGCCCGTACCCGCAGAATTATATGCGGCGTTTGCGTGTCGGTTGAGGTTTCACACGGGCTTCTATTTCGTCATAAAGCTTGCCGACAATGTCCTTGCCGCTGGCCTTCTCGATCCCCTCGAACCCAGGGGAGGAGTTAACTTCAAGCACTTTTGGGCCGGTCGACGACCGCAGCAGATCCACACCTGCTTTGCCAAGACTGAAAGCGCGCGCCGCACGAACTGCAGTGTCGCGCTCTTCCCGGGTGATCCGCACGACCTTGGCGGACCCGCCACGATGCAGATTTGAGCGGAAATCACCCTCGGCGCCGGTTCGCTTCATGGCCGCCACGACTTTGCCTGCGATCACAAGACAGCGGATATCTTCACCTGCGGCCTCTTTGACAAAGTCCTGAACCAGAAAGTTCGCTTTCAGGCCACGGAACGCATCAATCACCGACTCTGCCGCTTTCTTTGTCTCGGCCAGAACAACACCCTTGCCTTGTGTGCTTTCCAAAAGTTTGACGATCAGCGGTGCGGTCCCGACAAGCCCCATCAGGTTTGATGTATCCTTTGGAGATGCCGCAAATGCGGTTGAAGGCATGCCGATGCGCTTCGTGGCCAGCACCTGATGCGCATGAAGCTTGTCGCGGCTTGCGGTGATACCCGCACTGCCGTTCACGCAATAGGTTCCGATCGCTTCGAACTGGCGGATCACCGCTGTGCCGTAGGGGGTGATCGACGCGCCGATGCGCGGGATCACAGCGTCATAGCGGGGCAGGCGTTTACCGTCGTAGTGGACTTCGGGTGCCATTGTGTTGATGGCCATATAGCACCGTGTTGTGTCAATGACCTCGACGGAATGACCGCGCGCCTCTCCGACCTCAACCAGACGACGAGTGGAATAGTTGTCTTCGCGGCTTAAAACCGCGATGCGCAACGCCCGTTTCGGCGCTGACCGTTTCAACATGGCCGAGTGATAGGCGTCAAAGCTCAACTCGGGCTGCAGTTGCTTTTCGGTAGGAGAGATAGAGATGTGGTCGTTGAGCGCCTGTCGCCCCAGCAGCATCCGCGACGTCATCGAGGCGCGGTTGGTTAGTGTAATCTCGATCGGCCAGGATTGGCCGCCAACGTGCAGTTCCGAAGAGATGACGAACCTTTGCTCGGCCTCGCCGTTGGAAGATGTCACTTCGCGCCGGTCTACCAGTGGTGCCGAACAGGTGATGGAAACATCTGCGCGTCCCGCTATCGGATGTACATTAAAGCGGACCTTGGGGTTCTTGGCGGGACCAAAGACTTCGATGTCATGGGCATGCAGCGCCGAAGTGCGCGCGCCGGTATCGACTTTCGCTTTGATCGCCGGTAATCCGAGATCTGGCAATGACACCCATTCTTCCCAACCAAACGTCAGCTTCTGCATCGTCTTACCTCTTTTTTATCCTTGCCGTGTCGGTAACAGGCGTGTGGGCAGACCTCAACCGGAACGGTCTTGTGCAATCAATTGACCCGCATACGATGTTGGGCAAGTCTAACAGACAGATTCCTTGAAGTTGTCCCATAATGAAACCTGCAGAACAGATCCATCCCGCGTTGCGTCGATATAGCGGCCATCGAACGCGGCCGGACCGTTGGGCGGATTGGCAACCGAACGTAGGAGATATCATTATCTGCACGCCGGCTAAGTGCGGCACGACCTGGACACAGGCGATTGTGACGATGTTGCTTTATGGCACAGTCGATTTACCCGCCCGCGTCTCGGCCTTGTCACCCTGGGTCGATTCCAATCTCAGCGATGCTGACAATGTGAATAACGTTCCGCTCGGCGCATCCGGTCGTCGTGTGATAAAGACACATACGCCGACAGACGGATTTCCGGTTTGGAAAGGGGTAAGCGTGGTTGCTGTCTACCGGCATCCGCTTGATGTGTTGTTGTCCGTGCGCAAGCATCTGATGAATATGAAAGATGTGGACGGCGGTGAAATCTGCGCGCCTTTGGATGCCGCGCTTTCATTCTATCTGAACGGCGTTTTCGATGTGCAGTCAAACGACACTGACAAGCTTGCGACCATCGCCACGCACTACACGCACACATTGCACCGTCCAGATCAGGAGGATTTGGTTCTGTTGCATTACGCGGATATGATTGCAGACCACCATGGCACCGTTGTGCATCTTGCGCGCAGTCTTGGAATCGACGCTGATGACGCGCTGATTGACGCGATCACCAAAGCCACGGCCATTGATGCGATGCGGTCTGATCCGGTAAAATTTGCGCCTGAAGGCGGAAAGGGCTTTTGGCACAACGATGCAGGGTTCTTTGCCAAAGGCGGTATAAACCAGTGGCGCGAGGCATTCGATGATCTTCAGGTGGCTGGCTTTGACGACCGGTTGGCGGTTCTGGTGCCAGACCCGCAAGAGCGGGCGTGGATCAAGTTTGGTGCAGCAGCCTGACGACCGGACATCTAATTTGCCCGACGCGCAAAGTCAGTTGTCGTTCACGTCTTTCTTGATGATCCTTGCGCCGCTTGACTGGTGACGAAAAACATAGCGCAAGCCGACCCACGACAGCAACGAAACCGCAGCAAAGACGGCTAAAAGGGCTGAGGGCGACGGCGCGTAGGCAAGGCCCACAAAGACCCCCGTGGCCAGTGCGCCAAGTGCAAAGCCCAGGAATATGAAACCCGGTGCGAGAACTTCGATCAGACCGAAAACCAACGCCGCGGCGATCCACATCCACCAGATGCTGAGTATCGCTTCGACCATCAGCCTCGTCCTTTCAAAAGCTTGAACGCGTCGCCAAAGGCTTCGATTGCCTGTGCCGGCACAAGAATTGTCTGTTTGCCTTCACCGGCGCTCATACCGTTGAGTGCTTCGACCTGTTTCAAGGCGATCTGATATTGCGCAGCCTCCAGACCGTTTTCATTGATTGCATGCGCGACCACCTGCGTCGCGTAAGCTTCGGCGTCCGCGAGAATTCGGCGCGCTTTTGCGGTTTGCTCGGACGCATAAAGCTCTGCATCCGCCGAAAGCTCAACCGCTCGTTTGTCGCCTTCGGCCTCGGTGACAGCCGCGCGGCGTGCCCGCTCTGCGTTAAGTTGCTGCAACATCGCTTCGCGCGTTGCCTGATCCAGATTAACGTCCAGAATTTCTGCGCGTGTCACTTCGATACCCCAGTCATCTACAGCGTCTTCGACGGAGGCTTTAATCGTCGTAATCAGTTGCGAACGGTTCGCTTGTACGTCGTCCAGATCCATTTTGCCGATTTCCGCACGCACGATGCCGGCAACAGTCGTTGCAATCGCAGGGTCTACATCACGGATACGGTAGACCGTACGCTCGGGTTCAGTGATGCGGTAAAAAACCGACGTTTCGACCTGCACCAAAACGTTGTCTTTGGTGATCGCGTCTTGGCTGGCGTTGGGCAACTGCCGCTCCAGTATGGATATTTCGTGGGCGACGCGGTCGATAAAAGGAACAATCAGGTTGATGCCTGGCCCAAGCACCGCGCGCAGGCGGCCAAAGCGTTCAATGACATATTTTTCAGACTGAGGCACAATCTTGACGCCCTTGACCACCAACGTAATGAGCAAAGCCGCAAGAAGCAGCAGAACGATATTGCCTGACAGCAATTCGATAATGAGGGTCTGGATGTCCATATAACGTGTCTCTCCGCGCTTTATTGGCTATATATGTGTATACAGCGGCATCTGATTGCAAGTTTCTAGCATTGCAGGTATCGCGCCTGTGCGACAAAATTAAGAGTGTTTGATGGCAGTTTTCAGGTTCGACCGACATGCGCAGGACGGCAAGGCGCGGACGGGTGTGATTTCAACACCTCGAGGGGACATTCGTACGCCAGCCTTTATGCCTGTCGGCACAGCGGCAACTGTAAAAGCCATGCTGCCGGAGTCGGTGCGCGAGACCGGCGCCGATATCTTGTTGGGCAATACCTATCATTTAATGCTGCGTCCCACTGCCGAACGCATTGACCGGTTGGGCGGTTTGCACAAATTTATGAATTGGAAACGTCCGATTCTGACCGATTCAGGCGGCTTTCAAGTGATGAGCCTTGCCGCATTGCGAAAGCTCACCGAAGAGGGCGTGACCTTCAAAAGCCATATTGACGGCTCCAAACATACTTTGACACCGGAACGGTCAATGGAAATTCAACGGCTGTTGGGGTCCGATATTGTCATGTGTTTTGACGAATGCCCCGCGTTGCCTGCGGATCGTCAGGCGATTGCGCAAAGCATGCAGTTATCAATGCGGTGGGCCGCGCGGTCGAAGGAGGCGTTTGGTGCGCGTCCGGGCTATGCGCTGTTCGGCATACAACAGGGCGGGCTAGAGCAGGACTTGCGGGCAGAAAGCGCACAAGCGCTGCGAGACATCGGATTTGACGGCTATGCGGTCGGCGGGCTTGCGGTTGGCGAAGGGCAGGAAGCAATGTTTGACTGTCTCGACTACGCACCTGACCAACTGCCGCAAGACAAACCGCGGTACCTGATGGGAGTAGGTAAACCCGACGATATCGTGGGTGCCGTCGCACGTGGTATCGATATGATGGATTGCGTCTTGCCCAGCAGGTCGGGGCGCACGGGGCAGGTCTTTACGCACCGCGGGGTTGTAAACATTAAAAACGCCAGACATGCGGACGACCCGCGCCCATTGGACGAGACATGCACTTGTCCGGCCTGTTCCAGCTATAGCCGCGCGTATTTGCACCATGTTTTTAGATCGCAGGAAATCATAAGCTCAATGCTGTTGACGTGGCACAATTTGCACTACTACCAGCGACTAATGTCGGAGATGCGCGATGCGATTGCGCAAGGCCGCTTTGCGGCATGGCGAAAGGCATTTCACGATGCCCGCGCGCAGGGCGATATTGACCCAGTGTAAAGAGGCCTGCTTTCTGATGCGGCCTTTAACGTGAGCTTAATGCAATCGGCTTTAGAAAAGCGGTGAACGCGCTTTGGAGATAGCTGATGAATGCTCATAATTCGGAATTTGACGCGGATGAAATCGTCTCGCTCGATAAAACGCTGCATAACATTCGGGAGGATTTGGCAGCGGCGCGCGTCGCCGCGATGCAAGTGCTGATTTTCCAGATGCAAAGTCAGACGGATCAGGCCGACGTCATTCCACCTGACGAGTTTATGCAGGCCGTTCATGATGTAGAACGCGCATACGGCAGCCTGCGCGAGATCGATGCGCGACATTTGCAGCCGCTTGGAATTGATCTTCCCGATGATTTAAGAGAGCTGAGCAAGCGTGTAACAGGCGATTTAGGCGAATTGATGCGCATCCTCGAACGTTGCCGCAACAGCGAAACCGAAGGCATTCGAGGGTTTCAGGCAGGTCAGAACCTGTATGAGCTGTGTTGCACCCGCGTCGCAAAAGGGTTGAACGCGCTTAGCGGTGGGATTGCAGCGTATTTTCTGTCTCTCAAGCAAAAGGAAAAATCTGACGAGCTTGATAAAACAAATAAAATTGCGCTGGAAATCGGCAAAATAGGTCGCGTCATCAATATGGTTGCAACCAATGCGTCGATCGAAGCCGCACGCGTTGGGGATGCTGGCAAAGGCTTCACTGTGATCGCGGATGAAGTGAAAACACTGTCGACCAGAGTATCTTCACTGTCAGTGTCTTTAACCGAACGTGTAGAATAGAGGTGAGGCGATTGTTTGTGTAAAAACAGGCAGGCAGAGCCTTGTAGTTTGGTGCGTCTATAGTCATGCTGGCATCATCAAAACGGCAGGCAGGTTGATTTCTTGGCGAAAGCTCCCCACCTGTTAAGCCGTGAAACGGAGATGGACGAGTGTTGCTGCATAAGCGGGACCAGCTCCATCTTGCCAAAACAAGGAAAGAGCATGCAAGAGCCTCTCAACGCATCATATCCGGTATTGCCATTACGCGATATCGTGGTGTTCCCTCACATGATTGTGCCGCTTTTTGTCGGTCGCGAGAAGTCTGTCCGCGCCCTCGAAGAGGTGATGGCGGATGACAAGCAGATACTGCTGTCCAGCCAGATCGACCCAGGTGAGGATGATCCTGATTCCGCAGGAATTTTCAAAGCTGGTGTTCTTGCAAATGTCCTCCAGCTTTTAAAGCTGCCCGATGGAACCGTAAAAGTTTTGGTTGAAGGACAGGCGCGTGTGCGCATTACCGAATACCTCGAGAACGACAATTTTTTCGAGGCGCGCGCCGAATATCTGACAGAAATGCCGGGCGATCTGGCGACAACCGAAGCGCTTTTGCGCACGGTAACCGACGAATTCGAGCGGTATGCCAAGGTCAAAAAGAATGTACCGGAAGAAGCGCTTGCCGCTGTGGGAGAATCCACCGAGCCTGCAAAACTAGCCGATCTTGTTGCGGGTCATCTCGGGATCGAAGTGAACCAAAAGCAAGACCTTTTGGAAACCCTCAGCGTGTCTGAGCGGCTTGAAAAAGTCTATGGTTTGATGCAGGGCGAAATGTCGGTTCTGCAAGTCGAGAAAAAGATCAAAACGCGCGTAAAATCCCAGATGGAACGCACGCAGCGCGAATACTATCTTAACGAACAGATGAAAGCGATCCAGCAAGAGCTGGGAGACGGCGAGGACGGCAAGAACGAGATTGCTGAACTAGAAGCAAAAATTGCTGAAACAAAGCTCAGCAAAGAAGCACGCGAAAAAGCGGATGCCGAGATCAAAAAGCTCAAGAACATGAGCCCGATGTCTGCCGAAGCAACGGTCGTTCGCAACTATCTGGACTGGATGCTATCGATCCCTTGGGGCGTCAAAAGCCGTGTCAAAAAAGACCTGTCGCGCGCCCAGAAGGTGCTGGATGACGACCACTACGGTCTCGACAAGGTGAAAGAGCGTATTGTTGAATATCTTGCGGTCCAACAACGATCATCCAAGCTTAAAGGCCCGATCATGTGCCTTGTTGGACCACCCGGCGTGGGTAAAACAAGCCTGGGTAAATCTGTTGCCAAGGCTACTGGCCGTGAATTCATCCGAATTTCGCTAGGCGGCGTGCGGGACGAATCCGAAATCCGTGGTCACCGCAGGACGTATATCGGTTCAATGCCCGGCAAGATCATTCAGGCGCTGAAGAAGGCAAAAACCACCAACCCATTGATACTGCTGGACGAAATAGACAAGATGGGGCAGGATTTCCGTGGTGATCCAGCATCGGCGATGCTGGAAGTGCTCGATCCTGAACAAAACTCGACATTTGTGGATCACTATCTTGAGGTTGAATATGATCTTTCGAACGTGATGTTCCTAACCACGTCCAACAGTTATAACATGCCGGGTCCCTTGCTTGACCGGATGGAGATTATTCCGCTGGCGGGCTACACAGAGGATGAAAAGCGCGAGATCGCAAAGCAGCATTTGGTTCCCAAGCAAATCAAAAACCACGGATTAAAGGCAAAAGAGTTCGCGCTCGAGGATTCTGCGCTCACAGAGATGATCCGGACGTATACGCGCGAAGCCGGGGTGCGAAACCTGGAACGCGAAATCGCCAAAGTTGCTCGGAAATCGTTGACTAAAATCATCAAAAAAGAAGCAGAAACCGTCACCGTTACAGGTGAAAACATTGACCAGTTTCTGGGTGTGAAGAAGTACCGCTATGGTCTTGCGGAGCAAGAGGATCAAATTGGTGTGGTCACTGGACTTGCCTATACGTCGGTAGGCGGTGAACTTCTAAGCATTGAAGCACTGCGTTTGCCAGGCAAGGGTCGGATGAAAACAACCGGCAAGCTTGGTGATGTGATGAAGGAATCGATTGACGCTGCATCAAGTTATGTCCGTTCAATCAGCCCTCAGATCGGCGTTAAGCCACCGCAGTTTGACAAGTTGGACATTCACGTTCACGTGCCCGATGGCGCGACACCGAAAGACGGTCCGTCAGCAGGTTTGGCCATGGTAACCTCGATCGTGTCTGTTTTGACGCAGATACCGGTCCGTAAGGACATCGCGATGACGGGCGAAGTTAGTTTGCGTGGCAATGCAATGCCCATTGGCGGCTTGAAAGAAAAGCTGTTGGCGGCGCTCCGTGGCGGCATCACGACCGTTCTGATCCCGGAAGAAAATGCCAAGGACCTCGCCGAGATACCTGACAATGTGAAGGAAGGTTTGGAGATTATTCCGGTGTCACATGTGTCCGAGGTGTTGGAGCGTGCCTTGGTGTCGGCGCCCGAGGCGATCGAATGGGACCAGGAAGCAGAAGAGGCGGCCGCTGCAGCCGCGATGCCTTCTTCGTCAGACAATGGTGGTTCTGCGATAGCACACTAAAGTCACAAGAGGGTCTTTCATTGGCGCTCGGTTTTTCCGGGCGCCTTTGCTTTCAGAGAATGTCTTCTTGTCCGGCACTTGGATGTCACTATTCAGTTTAGCATAATGTGCGACGGATATGCCGGAATGGGGCTATCCTTGTGTGCACATATGCGCGTACTGTTTTGTACGCCAAGTGCGCCGGTAGAATACGGACTGGTGGCAGCTGGACACCGGAG
>Ga0316197_10003548_pt1 | contig 11097 bp, 8 predicted proteins | sample OudBiesiAoxic_MG_FD_204939 | JGI IMG/M metagenome (GOLD analysis project Ga0316197, IMG submission 204939) | Coastal sediment microbial communities from Oude Bieten Haven, Netherlands - site A oxic | ecosystem: Environmental > Aquatic > Marine > Coastal > Sediment | place: Netherlands...
TGCTGCCTACGTATGCGGAAATCAACCATGTCCTGCGAACCATGGCTGGTGAATACGCCGATATCGCCATGCTCTCACGCACACATGGACAGACCGCCTCACCCACGACCCTGGGTAAAGAAATGGCTAATGTAGCAGCGCGTCTCCAACGACAGATCGATCAATTCTCGCAACAACCGATTCTTGGAAAAATCAACGGCGCCGTCGGTAATTTCAACGCACACATCACGGCATACCCGGATGTTGACTGGTCAGATTTCGCTCAAAAATTTGTTGAATCATTGGGCTTGGTGTGGAACCCGTGGACTACACAGATTGAGCCACATGACTGGATGGCCGAGAGCTTTCATACAATGAGTCGCTACCATACGATCCTGATTGATTTGTGCCGGGATATCTGGGCTTACATTTCCATCGGTTATTTCAGCCAGAAAACCATTGCCGGTGAAATCGGATCATCCACCATGCCACACAAGGTCAACCCGATTGACTTTGAAAATGCCGAGGGCAATCTCGGGGTTGCAAATGCCCTGCTAACTCACCTGGCGGAGAAATTACCGGTATCGCGCTGGCAACGGGACCTGACAGACTCCACCGTGTTACGCACGATCGGGACTGCGGCAGGTCATGGCATGATCGCCTACGCTTCCCTGCTCAAGGGTCTCAATAAACTCCAGCTAAATACACAAAAACTAGCTGATGATCTCGACAGTAGCTGGGAGGTGCTGGCTGAACCGATCCAGACCGTCATGCGCTTGTACGGCGTGGAAAACCCTTACGAACAACTCAAAACCCTGACACGCGGTAAGGCCATTACCGCTGAGATACTGGTGGAGTTTGTCCAGTCACTTGATATCCCCGCCGCCGCAAAACAACGGCTATTGGAGTTGACACCTGCCGGCTATACAGGAAACGCCGCAGAAATGGCGCATTCCCTCAAACGGGCCGACATATGACCGCACCGCTGGGACAGTTCACGACAGAACATTTTCTTGAGGAATACTGGCAAAAACAACCCTGCCTGATTCGCCAGGCCATTCCCGGGTTTGTGCCGCTGGTCGATGGGGATGATCTGGCCGGTCTGGCCTGTGAGGAAATGGCCGAGTCCAGACTTATTAAGGGTACGCTTGATGCCGGGGACTGGACACTCACAAACGGGCCTTTCAACGAATCGGACTTTGCCGCCTTGCCGGAACAAAACTGGACCTTGCTGGTGCAGGACGTAGAAAAGCACTACGCACCACTACAGACCCTGATGCAGCAATTCAGCTTTATACCTCAGTGGCGCCTGGATGATCTGATGATCAGTTACGCAGCCACCGGGGGTTCGGTAGGCCCGCACGTTGATCAGTATGATGTATTCCTGTTACAGGCCGAGGGTAAACGGCGCTGGCAGATTGCCCGCTCCTTCGAGCCGGACCTGTTGGAAGGTTGCCCGCTCAATGTTTTGGAACAATTTGATCCGGAACAGGAATGGGTACTTGAGCCGGGTGATTTACTTTACCTTCCACCCAACATAGCGCATCACGGTGTTGCACTGGAGCCGGGCATGACCTGGTCTATCGGCTCCCGTGCGCCTTCGACCGCCGACCTTCTGCAAGGAATGGGTGAATGGCTGGCTTTCTCGGACAATGAAGGCGGGCGATACACGGACCCTGACCTGCAAACCGTAACCCGTGCCGGAGAAATCAACCCGGAGGCACTTCAGAACCTGCGTGAATTGATGTTGTCCGGTATTGACGGGAACACGAACCTGGACAGATACCTCGCTGCTTTTTTAAGTCGATTCAGACTGGCGCACGATCCAATGCCCCCGCCCGTTTTAATCCAGCCGGAGAAATTGCTCAAAGCAATGACCAATGGTGTCAGCTTATTCCGGAACCCCTGGACACGTCTGTGCTGGGTCGAGCACCCCGAGGGAGCCCGCCTCTACGCCGCAGGACAAGCCTATGAGTGCAGCGCCTGGCTGGCCGAGGCCCTTTGTGAGTGTGAGCAACCCCGGATCAGAGCAGACATGCTGGATCAGGCTTCACTGGATACCATTACAAGCTTGATCAATGGCGGCCATTTCCTCCTGACAAAGGATAGTTGATTTTGCACTGCGCCCACCCCGCCACAAACCCGGTCATCCAGAATTCGAATTCGCCATCACAATGCACGTGTCATCAGTATACCGAGTCAGTTATACTGAGAAGTTAAGCTACAGGATGTTCCTGTTATACATTTTGGGGTGTTGTGTCCGGTTTGGTCCCGACACCTTTATTTCTTCAACTGTCAGAATCCAAAGGGCAAAGACATAGTGAGCTCAACACTCGAGCAGTTATACCTGACCTCTCACCTCTATGGCGGCAATGCGTCATATATTGAATCCTGGTATGAAACCTGGCTGGTGGACCCGGACAAAGTTCCCGGGCAATGGCGCAAATATTTTGAATCGATGCCGGCCGCTGAAACACCGGAAACCGGGCATATAGATATCGGGGAACGTTTTCGTGACCTGCCCCTGAACAACAGGGGTTATCCTGCAACATCTACCGAATTCACCGATCATAAACAGGCCAGCGTGTCCCGGTTGATAAACTCCTACCGTATCCGTGGCCACGAGGTTGCGAAACTGGATCCGATGGGTAAACCCCATCACGCACCCGTTGCCGACCTTCAACTCGCCTTTCATGACCTGAACGATTCCGACCTGGAACACGAATTTGACACCGGCTCATTGGCAGTCGCATCTTCACGCATGAAGCTAAAAGATATCATCGAGCTGTGCGAGCGTGTCTATTGTCAAAGTATTGGTACCGAATACATGCACATGGTCGATACGGTCAAACGTGACTGGATGCGGGAAAGATTGGAAGGCTCCGAGGGTTTTCACAGTGTAAGCAATGATGACCGTACTCGCATCCTGCAAATGTTGACGGCGGCAGATGGCCTGGAAAAGTACCTGCATACGCGTTATGTCGGCCAGAAAAGGTTTTCGCTTGAAGGTGGAGACAGCCTCATACCATTGCTGCATGAAACCATGCTATATGCCGGTGCCCACGACGTCGAAGAAGTCGTCATCGGGATGGCACACCGCGGGCGTTTGAATGTACTCGTTAATATCCTGGGAAAGTCACCTTCCATGCTATTTGATGAGTTCGAAGGCAAACTCCACGAAAGCAATCCAGACCGACCCGGTGATGTTAAATATCACCTGGGTTTCGCTTCCGATATCAAGACTCCTGGTGGCGAAGTGCATATGGCACTGGCCTTTAATCCATCACACCTGGAAATCATCAACCCGGTTGTCGCGGGTTCTGCACGTGCCCGCCTGGTTCGTCGCAGGGACACCACGCTTGATAAGGTCATGCCCATACTGATTCACGGTGACGCGGCTTTTTCCGGTCAGGGCGTGGTTATGGAATTATTCCAGATGTCCGAGGTGCGCGGTTTTGCGGTTGGCGGTACGATGCACATCATCATCAATAATCAAATTGGCTTTACCACCAACAATCAATTGGATACGCGCTCCACCCTGTATTGCACAGCGATTGCCAAGATGGTGCATGCACCTATTTTTCATGTGAATGCCGATGACCCGGAAGCCGTTCATCATGTTATGAAAATTGCCTGTGATTTTCGCCAGGAGTTTAACCGGGATGTGGTCATTGACCTGGTTTGCTACCGCAGACACGGTCATAACGAGGCGGATGAACCGGCTGCGACACAACCGATGATGTATAAAACCATTCGCGGTATGAAAAACACCCGGCAGAAATATGCCGAGGATCTTATCAAACGCGGCATTATAGAACCTGACTTCCCGCAAATGTTAATGGATGAGTACCGTCGTAAACTGGATGATGGCGAACAGGTCGCTGATGTGGAGTCTCATCCGCGCACCAACAAACACGCGGCCAAATGGCGGAACTTTGACCTTGGCCAGGGCTATGCCGGCAGTGGTATTGAAACCGGTGTTGATATCACCGAAATCAAACACCTCGCTGAAAGAATGACGCAGTTACCGGAAGGTTTCGTCCTGCACCCGAGGGTCAAAAAGATTTACGATGACCGGCAAAAAATGGCAGCTGGCAAAGCCCGCCTGGACTGGGGTTTTTGCGAAACTGCCGCTTATGCCAGTCTGATCAGAACAGGCACCGGTCTGCGCCTGGTTGGCCAGGATTCCGGTCGTGGTACCTTTTTCCACCGGCATGCCGTATTACACAACCAGGCCGACGGTTCCACTTACACCCCGCTGACCGAGATCGACCCCCAGCTTGATGTTGCTATCATTGACTCCCTGTTGTCTGAAGAGGCCGTGCTCGGTTTCGAATACGGTTATGCAACTGCCGCACCTGAAACACTGGTTATCTGGGAAGCCCAGTTTGGTGACTTTGTTAACGGCGCACAGGTTGTTATTGATCAGTTTTTAAGTTCGGGTGAAGCCAAGTGGGGGCGCTTATGCGGCCTGGTGCTCTTTCTGCCTCATGGTTATGAAGGTCAGGGCCCGGAGCATTCGAGTGCCCGTCTGGAGCGCTTCATGCAGTTATGCTCCAACGACAATATCCAGGTTTGTGTTCCTTCGACGCCGGCCCAGATGTTTCATATGATCCGCCGCCAGATTGTGATGTCAACACGCAAGCCCCTGATTGTAATGACACCCAAGAGTTTGCTCAGAAACAAGGCATCCACATCAACCCTGGAAGAGTTGGCGAGTGGTGTTTTTCAACTGGTTATCGATGATGATCGCATCGATGACAAGAAGCAGGTCAAACGCGTGGTCATGTGCTCCGGCAAGGTCTATTACGATCTGATGGAAGCACTTGAGGAGTCCAAGCAACTGGATGTTGCAGTGGTTAGGGTTGAACAGCTTTACCCGATTCCACACCAGGAATTATCCTACATATTTAATAGCTACCCCGGCAACGTTGAAATTGTATGGTGCCAGGAAGAGCCGAGAAATCAGGGCGCATGGTACCAGACCATGCATAACCTTCGTGCCGATATGCACGAGGGTCAGGCGCTTTACTACGCAGGCCGGCCAAGTTCTGCTTCGCCTGCGGTGGGTACCTATTCTGTACACATTGAAGAACAGAATAAACTGGTATCCGAAGCCATTACCATCGGCGCCGGACAGAAATATTAGCGGCTGAATTCGAACGGGACCAAACCGCAATCTATTAATTGAACACCCGGGTACGCAGCCACATTTACGGGCTTCTCATACCCCTAACGAGGAAGACAATGAGTACAGAAATAAAAGTTCCGGTATTGCCTGAATCAGTGGCAGATGCAACAGTCGCCTTATGGCATAAAAAGCCCGGTGAGAGTATCCGCAGGGATGAGAACCTGGTTGATCTTGAAACCGACAAGGTGGTGCTTGAAGTACCTTCACCGGTTGATGGTGTGATAAGTAAAATACTCCGTGATACCGGCGAAACTGTCATGAGTAATGAACTACTCGGTATTATTGAGGAAGGGGTTGTTGAGGCTGCAGCCGAGCCGGCCGAGGTCACAGCACCATCCGAAACGGCTGATTCTGAACCAGCGCCTGTTGCAGATACGGCAAAACTGAGTCCTGCTGCGCGACGGGTTGCCGAGGAAGAGAAAGCTGACATATCCCGGGTTGCCGGAACCGGGCGCGGCGGACGCATCACGAAAGGTGATGTCATTAATTACGTTAACACTGCTGATACAACCGGTCCGCGCCCCCAGGAACGTGTCAAGATGACGCGTTTGCGCTCGACCATTGCCGAGCGGATGAAACAGGCACAAAACACGGCAGCCATTCTGACCTCGTTCAACGAGGTGGATTTGAAAGCTGTGATGGATTTACGCACGAAATACAAAGTAGCCTTTGAAAAGGAACATGGCGTAAAACTGGGCCTGATGTCATTTTTTGTCAAAGCGGTTTGCGCCGCGCTTCGTAAATACCCCATTGTCAACGCATCCCTGGAGGGTGACGAAATCGTATACCACGGTTACCAGGATATCGGTATTGCAGTTTCAACCGAACGCGGACTGATGGTGCCAATATTGCGAAATGCCGAACTCATGTCACTGGCCGAGGCGGAACTCGGTATCAGGGAGTATGCAGGCAGGGCCCGCGATGGTTCAATTACGCTTGAAGACCTGCAAGGCGGAACCTTTTCCATAACCAACGGTGGTACTTTCGGTTCCCTGCTCTCCACCCCCCTGTTGAATCCGCCCCAAAGCGCGATTCTCGGAATGCATACCATCAAGGAACGCGCGGTGGTAGACCAGGGCGAGATCGTGGCGCGGCCAATGATGTACATCGCTTTGAGTTATGACCACCGCATCATCGATGGCAAAGATGCCGTCCTGTTCCTCGTTGCGATCAAGGATGCCCTGGAAGACCCTGCGCGTCTGCTGTTAAACCTGTAACCCTAATTCGGAATATTCTGAAATGACTGAAAAATTTGATGTAATTGTAATTGGTGGTGGTCCCGGTGGTTACGTGGCCGCGATCAGGGCTGCACAACTAGGGCTCAATACCGCCTGTATTGACATGAATACCGGTAAAGATGGGAAGGCAGCACTGGGTGGCACCTGCCTGAATGTCGGTTGCATCCCTTCCAAAGCCCTGCTTGACAGTTCCAAGCACTTCCATCATTTGCAACATGATTATGCTGCACATGGGATCAATGTCTCTGACGCCAGTATCGATATTAAAACGATGATTTCGCGCAAGGACGGGGTGGTCAAAAAACTTACCGGTGGTGTGGCGCAGTTATTCAAGGCCAATAAGGTAAAACAGTTCCATGGCCGCGGCCGCTTGCTGGCCAACCGGCAGGTGGAATTTACACCACATGCATCCACTGAAAAAATTCTACTTGAAGCGAAGGACATTATTTTGGCAGCAGGTTCAGTGCCGATAGCCATTCCCAATGTGACTTTCGATGACGAGTACATCATTGATAATGTGGGGGCTTTGGATCTGACCGAGGTTCCTGCACGACTTGGCGTCATCGGTGCCGGTGTCATTGGTCTTGAGTTGGGTTCGGTCTGGCAACGTCTTGGTTCCAAGGTAACACTGCTTGAGGCATTGCCATCATTTCTGCCTGCCGCAGATAAGGATATAGCCAAACAGGCAGGCCGCCTGTTTAAGCAACAGGGCCTGGATATCCGTCTTGACACCCTGGTCAAGTCAGCCGACGTCTCCGACGGTGAAGTGAAGGTGATGCTGGAAGACAAACAGGGCGAAAGCGAAATCAGTTTTGACCGCTTGCTGGTCGCAGTCGGTCGCAAACCCTATACCGAAGGTCTATTGGCTGATGACAGCGGTGTGCTGTTGACCGAACGCGGACAAATTGGCGTTGATGAAAACTCGCACACCAACGTAGCCGGTGTATGGGCGGTGGGTGACTGTGTCCGGGGTCCAATGCTGGCCCACAAGGCATCTGAGGAAGGAATCGCTGTGGCTGAATTGATTGCCGGCAAATCAGCCCATATTCACTTTGATACCGTCCCTTGGGTTATTTACACAGACCCTGAAATTGCCTGGGTAGGCAAAACTGAACAGCAATTAGAGGACGAGGGTGTGACTTACCGCAGTGGTTCGTTCCCGTTTGCTGCAACCGGTCGTGGCCTTGCCATGGGTGACGCTGCCGGCATGGTCAAGATGTTGGCAGACGAGGTGACCGACGAGATTCTTGGTGTGCACATTATCGGGCCGGGTGCATCAGAACTGATTGCCGAATGTGTTGTAACCATGGAGTTCCATGGAGCCAGCGAGGATCTGGCACGCATTGTCCACGCCCACCCGACCCTTTCAGAAGCGGTCCACGAAGCCGCTTTGCACGTCGATAAACGTGCAATACACCGTGGCAACTGAACAAGCAAAAGGCTGGAAAAGCCAATGACTGCATTACCGGAGACATTCAAGGCATTTCGTATTCATAACGATGCCGAAGGATATCGTTCCGGTATTGAGGACATCACTATCGATGACCTCAGCAGCGGAGACGTCGTCATTCGCGGAGAGTGGTCCGGTATTAATTACAAGGATGCCCTTGCCGCAACCGGCAAGGGCAAAATATTGCAAAAATTTCCGTTGACAGGCGGAATCGATGTTGCAGGAGAAGTCATTTCTTCTGAATGCGAGCGCTTCTCACCTGGCGACAAAGTATTGGTAACCGGATGTCACCTCTCCGAGAAGCGTGACGGCGGATATAGCCAGTATTTACGCCTTGATAGTAACAGTGTGATAGCCCTGCCCGCCGGGTTGACCACACGCGAGGCGATGGGCATAGGCACTGCAGGTTTCACCGCGGCATTATCCCTGTATCGTATGGAGGCCCTTGGCCAGGCACCTGAAGCCGGCCCGATTGTTGTAACCGGTGCCAGTGGCGGTGTTGGTAGTTTCGCAATCGATATCCTGACCCATGCTGGATATGAGGTACATGCCATCACCGGCAAAGTGGATCAGTTTGATTATCTCGAAAATTTAGGGGCTCGTCAGTGTATATCCCGCCATGACCTGCATTGGGGTCAGCAACCACTGGCTTCCGTGCGTTGGTCTGGATGTATAGACAGCGTCGGTGGAGACATGCTCGCCGGTATCAGCCAGGTAATCGACCTATGGGGTAATATTGCAGTGTGCGGAATGGCCGGCGGTGTTGGACTACACACAACAAACCTGCCCCTGATCTTACGTGGCGTCAGCCTGATTGGTATCAGTTCGAACAACACACCCTATGATATTAGGAAAATACTGTGGGATCGCCTGGCAAATGAATGGCGTCCCCGGCACCTTGAAACCATCGTCAGTAACGAGGTCAGCCTGGAGTGCGTCGGTGACGCCTTTAGTACACTTATAAAAGGAAACGCACTCGGGCGTACAGTGGTAAAACTTACTTAGCCCTCTCTGAATTAAAAAATGATTGCTGCTTTTTTGCATTCATTTGGTGCATAATTCACAGGGAAGCCACAAATCAGAATGGACTCGCGACAATGGCAAAAGTATTAATTGTAGATGACTCTCCCGCCCAGGTTTTCACCATGAGAAGCCTGATAGAGAGTTGGGGCCACCAGACTATTAGTGCAGAGAATGGTAATGAAGCACTTGAAATAGCCCGTGAGGAAATACCCGATGTCATATTAATGGACGTTGTTATGCCCGGCATGAGCGGATTTCAAGCGACCCGAAAACTATCCAAAGATCTCGCCACATGCAGGATCCCCGTCATATTTGTCAGCACAAAGGATGGAGAGGCCGACCGCGTCTGGGGCATGCGCCAGGGTGCAACAGCCTATGTCACCAAACCCGTCAATCCTGACACGCTATTGACCGCCATATCAGACGCCATCGCGGCCTGAAAATAACACAAAAGGAGCCTGGCCATGTCTATACAGATAGGTGACCGTATTCCATCGGCAATATTAAGCCAAATGTCGGAGGGTGGTCCTCAACCTTTGCAAACAACACAGTACTTTGCCGGTCGCAAGGTTGTTTTAATCTCGGTACCCGGTGCGTTCACTCCTACCTGCTCGGCCTATCACCTCCCCGGTTTTGTTGAACACGCTGATGAGTTTACCCGCAAGGGCATTGACGCCATTGCTTGTATGTCTGTCAATGACGTATTCGTGATGCATGCATGGGGTAAAAGCGCAAATGCAGCTAATATTGATATGCTTGCAGATGGCAATGGTGAGTTCAGCAAAGCACTTGGGCTGGAGTTGGATGCAACTGCATTTGGTATGGGACGGCGATCACAACGATTTGCGCTGGTAGCCGACGATGGCATTGTCACTCAATTGATGGTTGAGGCTCCCGGTGAGTTTCGGGTAAGTTCTGCCGAGTCAGTTCTGGCCGCGCTTTGATAGGAGAAAGTCATGCAATGTAATATTGGTAAAACAGATCGCATGATACGTCTGTTAGCCGGTGTCGTAATTATTGCCGCCGGACTCTACTACCAGTCTTGGTGGGGCGCGATTGGCATCGTGCCATTATTGACTGGTACTTTTCGCTGGTGCCCACCTTATCAGTTGCTTGGAATTTCAACCAACAAGAAATAGCGGTTGTTATCCCGATACCTAAAAGATGAACCCGCCGGCAGCGGGTTCATTCCTCCTGTTTTATTCTTCCTGCTTTATTCTTCGATTACACTTTCGTCGTCAGAATTTTCAGCGCTTTCTTCATCCTCTTCAACCTGAATTCTGGCAAGTCCAACCAGGTTTTCTTCTTCTCTGAGACGTATGAGTGTTACACCCTGAGTATTGCGACCAAGTGTTGAAATCTCCCTGGCATGCGTTCTGACAAGCGTTCCACAATCGGAAATCAGCATGATGTCGTCATCATCAGTCACCTGCAAAGCAGATATCAGGCGACCATTGCGCGGAGAAGTCTGAATACCAATAACACCCTGACCACCCCGGCCCTGGCGTGAGTGCTCTTCCGGTTTTGTACGTTTACCAAACCCCCGCTCGGTAACCGTCAGGATATCACCCTCACCCAAAACCAGCATAGAAACGACTTCCTGATCTTTCTTCAAGCGAATTCCGATAACCCCCCTGGCTGTACGACCCACGGAGCTTACGTCTTTTTCTGCAAATCGAATGCACTTGCCGGAACTTGAGAAAAGCATTACCTCGCTATCACCACTGGCGATCTCAACATTGACCAATTCATCATCCTCATCAAGGTTGATCGCCCAGATGCCATTAGCACGCTGATTGCCATAAGCCTTCAATGGGGTTTTCTTGACAATACCGTTGCGTGTTGCAAAGAAAACAAACAGGTCTTCGGAATACTCACGCACCGGTAGCACGGCATTGACGCGCTCATCTTTCTCTAAAGGCAACAGGTTGACAATTGGCTTGCCGCGACTGACATGGCTGGCCTGTGGAAGTTCGTAAACCTTGAGCCAGTAAATTTTTCCCCGCGAGGTAAAACACAGGAGCGTATCATGGGTATTGGCAACAAATAGCTCGTCAATAAAATCCAGATCCTTGACCTTGGTGGCAGATTTGCCTTTACCACCGCGTCGTTGCGCCTGGTACCGGTCAAGCTGTTGTGACTTTGCATAACCTTCGTGGGATATGGTTACCACCACATCCTCTTCTGTAATCAGATCTTCCAGGCTGAGGTCAAGC
>Ga0316197_10003549_pt1 | contig 11096 bp, 5 predicted proteins | sample OudBiesiAoxic_MG_FD_204939 | JGI IMG/M metagenome (GOLD analysis project Ga0316197, IMG submission 204939) | Coastal sediment microbial communities from Oude Bieten Haven, Netherlands - site A oxic | ecosystem: Environmental > Aquatic > Marine > Coastal > Sediment | place: Netherlands...
CCTCTTGGTATGGGTATTTAACGTTAAACATATTCTCGTATTCAAGGGAATGATGAAAAATTATGGGTAGTGTTTTGTAAGTAATAAACACTACCCACTATCATCAAATCAATCGCAACAAGTTATTGTTTTTCCTCTGAAGATAACGATTCGGTTTCCGGTTCAACAGATTCTTTTTTTTCCCAAGCTTTAGCGCGATTAATGAGTGGCGTAATAGTAGACCCTTGGATTAAGATCGAAAACACAACTACCGAGTAGGTCATTACGAGTAATATTTCTCGTACATCAATGTTTTTATCAGGAACAACCATTATCCCCGCAGGGATTGCCATGGCCATGGCAAGCGCAAGTCCGCCCCGCAATCCGCCCCATGTAAGAATCCTTACTGACCAAGGGTTGTATGCTCTGAATCGATTAAATACTTGGTACGAAAGAAAGACACTGATATAGCGAGCTGCTAGTACCAATGGTATTGAGATGAGCATGATAATCCAATCTTCGGAATGAAATTCAAAGGTAAGCATAGACAAGCCGATAAGTAGGAAAAGCAATCCATTGAGGAACTCGTCGATCAGTTCCCAAAAGTGGTCTAGGTGTTGCTCGCTCTCTTTCGAGAACCCTGTGTAACGAGTCCAGTTACCAATCATAATACCTGAAACTACCATCGCTAAAGGGCCAGAAACCTCGATTACTTGAGAGAATACATAACCGGCAGTCGGTATGCCTAGGGTTAAAAGAAGCTCCATCGAATGGTCATCTGTTGAGCTTATAAGATAATGGAATAGCAGTCCTAATGCCGCACCATACACGATTCCCCCAACCGCTTCATGTAAGAATAACAACGATACGGAACCGACAGTAGGTGTCTCGGTACCAAAGGCGATAGTAAAAAGAGTAACAAAGATGACTAAACCGAAGCCATCATTAAATAGCGACTCGCCTTCGATTTGTGTTGATATACGTTTAGGCGCATCGAGCTTCTTCACGATGGCAAGCACGGCGATGGGATCAGTAGGAGAGATTAAGGCGCCAAATAAAAGACAGTAGACCAAAGCAAACGGCATGCCTAAGACCCAGTTTACTATCGCAAATAATACGGCACCGATTAAGAAGGTTGAGACGAGAGTCGCGCCTAAGGCAAGTAGGGTTATCTCCCATTTTTGATCTTTCATATTGGTTAGGTTTATACCTAACCCGCCAGCAAATAGCAGAAACCCCAACACACCTTTTAAGAGAAAATCTTCAAAATTAATCGAGTCTATTGTATTTGCCGCGACTTCATTTAGCGAAAACCAACCATTTTGGCCTGCTATAATCATAATCATAGAAAGAACGAGAGCACCAGCAGTAATAGCTATGGTGGTTTGAAGCTTACCAACTTTGGAATTGACGAAGGCTATCGCCATTGCGGCGGCGGCCAAAAAACAGAGAGTGTTGTATACGTACATCGAATTTTCCAAAAGTTTTATTCTGTGACACCATTTTCGGTTGAAAAGCGAACTTTATCAATACGAATAATGAAAAATTACCGTACGCACATTGGGCGATAAGAATTCTAATTATAAACCGTCTAGACGTCTAGATTTCTCCCTGTTGTGTGATAGGATGGAGATAAAGTTAAAAAGGATTGAGGCTTAAACGTGTCTGGAAGTAATGTGAAAGAAATGATAGAGAATCAGCTAAAGAAGCGAATTTTGTTAATCGATGGTGGCATGGGCACCATGATTCAAGGATATAAACTTGAAGAAGAAGATTATCGTGGAGAGCGATTCGCTAGCTGGCATTCAGATCTAAAAGGAAATAACGACCTTCTAGTCTTGAGTCAGCCCGACTTGATTAAAGATATCCATTCCGCTTATTTAGAGGCGGGTGCTGATATTCTAGAAACGAACACGTTTAATGCGACTACTATCGCAATGGCTGACTATGACATGGAAGGCCTGAGTGAAGAGATTAATTATCAGGCCGCACAACTGGCTAGAGCGGTTGCGGATGAGTGGACAGCGAAAACACCGAATAAGCCTCGCTTTGTAGCTGGGGTATTAGGGCCGACTAACCGTACGTGTTCAATTTCTCCTGATGTGAATGATCCTGGGTTTCGTAATGTCAGCTTCGATGAACTAGTAGAAGCATACTCAGAATCGACGAAAGCCCTTATACGAGGCGGTTCAGATCTAATACTAATCGAAACTATATTTGATACGCTTAATGCAAAAGCGTGTGCGTTTGCTGTCGATACGGTATTTGAAGAACTGGATATCACGTTACCGGTAATGATCTCCGGAACAATCACTGATGCGTCTGGTCGTACACTTTCAGGTCAAACTACGGAGGCATTTTATAATGCGCTTCGTCATGTAAATCCCATCTCATTTGGCCTTAATTGCGCTCTAGGGCCCGATGAACTTAGGCAGTATGTCGTAGAGATGTCTAGAATTTCTGAAACCTATGTTTCTGTTCACCCTAATGCAGGATTACCTAATGCGTTTGGTGAATATGATCTTTCGCCAGAGGATATGGCGGAACATATTATCGAGTGGGCTGAAAGCGGCTATGTAAACATGGTTGGAGGCTGTTGTGGGACGACGCCTGAACACATTCGTCAGATGGCATTAGCGGTGGAAGGGGTTAAACCTCGACAATTGCCAGACATCCCCAAGGCCTGTCGTCTTTCTGGCTTAGAGCCAGTAACCATTGACAAAGGCACACTGTTTGTCAATGTGGGCGAACGAACCAATGTGACAGGTTCCGCTCGTTTTAAGCGCCTTATCAAAGATGAGCTTTACGATGAAGCCTTAGACGTTGCGCGTCAACAAGTTGAGAGTGGTGCGCAGGTCATCGATATTAATATGGATGAGGGGATGCTTGATTCTGAAGCGTGTATGGTGCGTTTTCTTAATCTTTGCGCGACGGAACCAGAAATATCTAAAGTTCCTATCATGGTGGATTCGTCAAAATGGGAAGTAATAGAGGCCGGTCTGAAGTGTATTCAGGGTAAAGGTATTGTTAACTCAATTTCCCTGAAAGAAGGAAAAGAAAAATTCATCCATCAGGCTAAGCTTATCCGTCGTTACGGAGCGGCTGTTATTGTCATGGCTTTTGACGAAATAGGACAGGCTGATACACGTGAACGCAAGTTACAAATCTGTACTGAGGCATATCGTGTTCTCGTTGATGAAGTCGGTTTTCCACCAGAAGACATTATTTTTGACCCAAATATTTTTGCAGTTGCGACAGGTATCGATGAACATAATAATTATGCATTAGACTTTATTAATGCGGTAGCGGATATCAAACGCGATCTTCCATATGCAATGATATCTGGTGGTGTTTCCAACGTATCCTTTTCCTTTAGAGGAAACAATTATGTGCGTGAAGCAATACACGCCGTGTTCCTGTACCACTGTTTTAAAAATGGTATGGATATGGGTATTGTTAATGCTGGGCAATTGGAAATATATGACAACGTACCGGAAAAGCTACGTAATGCAGTTGAAGATGTCATTCTAAATAGAACGGATAAAGGAACAGAAAACCTTCTCGACATCGCCAATGAGTATCGTGGTAATGCGGTGGGTAAAGAAGAAGATTCATCTACTCAAGAATGGCGAAGTTGGCCTGTAGAGAAAAGGTTAGAGCATTCTCTCGTTAAGGGTATTACAGAATTTATCGTTGAAGATACAGAAGAAGCAAGAGTCAATGCTTCTAAGCCACTGCACGTCATTGAAGGTCCTCTGATGGATGGCATGAATGTAGTTGGTGATTTGTTTGGCGAAGGAAAAATGTTTTTGCCGCAAGTGGTTAAATCTGCGCGGGTAATGAAGCAAGCTGTCGCTCATTTAGAACCCTTCATTAATGCCTCGAAAGAAGAGAGTCGCGCAAACGGAAAAATCCTGCTTGCAACAGTAAAAGGTGATGTACACGATATCGGTAAGAATATTGTGGGTGTTGTTTTACAGTGTAATAACTACGAGATAATTGACCTTGGTGTGATGGTTTCTTGCGAAAAAATTCTCAAGGTGGCTAAGGAAGAGAAGGTCGATATTATTGGTTTGTCTGGCTTGATTACTCCCTCGCTAGATGAAATGGTGCATGTAGCCAAAGAGATGGAACGACAGGGTTTCGATCTTCCACTTTTAATCGGCGGCGCGACGACATCGAAAGCCCATACTGCGGTCAAGATTGAACAGAATTATAGCCATCCAGTTGTTTACGTAAATAATGCTTCGCGCGCTGTTGGTGTTTGCTCATCATTACTTTCGGATGAATTGCGTCCAGCGTTTGTTGAAAAAGTTGAACAAGATTATGTCAAAGTTCGAGATCAACATAATCGTAAAAAACCTCGTACAAAGCCTGTTTCACTACAAAGAGCAAGAGACAATAAAGTTGCGATTGACTGGCAGAATTATACCCCTCCAGAACCTAAAAAAATAGGTGTGCACGTTTTTGAAAATTTTGATGTAGCCAGCTTGAGACGTTATATAGATTGGACTCCTTTCTTTATGACCTGGACGCTTATGGGTAAGTACCCTAAGATTTTTGAACATGAAGAAGTCGGTGAAGAGGCGAAAAGGTTATTTGATGATGCGAATGAATGGTTGGACAAAATAGAACGCGAAGGCTTACTTAAAGCAAGTGGTATTTGTGCTTTACTTCCAGCCGCAAGCATTGGTGACGATATCGAAGTGTATACGGATGAATCACGTACTCAAGTTGCTAAAGTACTACACAATTTACGTCAGCAGACAGAAAAGCCTAAAGGCTTTAACTATTGTTTAAGTGACTATATTGCTCCCAAATCTAGTGGTAAAAAGGATTGGATTGGAGGGTTTGCGGTTACAGGTGGTATTGGTGAGCGCGAACTGGCCGATAAGTTTAAAGCGGAAGGTGATGACTACAATGCAATCATGGTTCAGGCCGTGGCCGATCGATTAGCAGAAGCGTTTGCTGAATGTTTGCATGAAAAAGTGCGTAAAGACATTTGGGGTTACTCTCCCGAGGAGACATTATCCAACGAAGATCTTATTAGAGAGAAATACCAAGGTATTAGGCCTGCACCTGGTTACCCAGCTTGTCCTGAGCATACAGAAAAAGGGGCGCTATGGGAGCTTCTTAATGTTGAAGAAGCGATTGGTATGTCTTTGACGTCCAGTTATGCAATGTGGCCTGGAGCTTCAGTTTCTGGTTGGTATTTTTCACACCCGGATTCGAGATTTTTTGCTGTTGCTCAGATACAACAAGATCAAGTTGAAGATTATGCAGAGCGTAAAGGTTGGAATATTCTTGATGCTGAAAGGTGGTTAGGCCCTAACATCAGCTAGTAGTGGAAGCTATTGCTAAGCGCAAATGACCGTCTTTGACGGCATGAAAGAAGATAAATAACGGTGAATAAAAAGGCTTGGTTAAAGAAACCAAGCCTTTTTATTCGAAGACCATTACTCGCGTAGCTCGAATAACTCTCTATGTAGATCCTGAACGGCTCGACGGGAATCGACTGAGCGTACTAAGAAACACAAATTGTGCGGACTAGCACCATAGCAAATCATACGCAGGTTGAAGTCTTCTAGTGTACTGAATACTTTTTTTGCGTAGCCTTTACATTCACTCATATTGTTGCCAATAAGTGCGACCAAACAGAGGTTTTGTTCTACTTCTACAGTACAAAGTTCTTCAAGTTCTTTTTGAGCGTCACTAGGTAGTTCTGGCGCGCCACCAGAGGTGTTCGTTTGGTCAAGGGTAAGCGATACACTTACTTCTGATGTAGTGATCAGATCAACGGAAATCTTATACTTCGCTAGAATTTTAAACACGTCGGCTAAAAAACCATACGCTTGAAACATATTCGGACTGCGTAGCGTTACCATAGTTTGGTTTCCGCGTAATGCTAACGCTCTAAACAGCGGTGAACTGCTAACTTCTTGTCTGATCCACGTTCCTCCTTTTTCTGGTTCTTTAGATGATCCTACGAACACGGGAATGCCGTGGCGTAAAGCGGGAACTAATGTCGATGGGTGCAGTATTTTGGCTCCGAAGTTGGCCATTTCGGAGGCTTCGCTGAAACTAATTTCAGGGATGGGTGCAGCCTTCGCTACTATGCGTGGGTCTGTCGTGTAAATACCAGGAACATCGGTCCATATCTCTAGGCCTGAGGCTTCAACCGATTCCGCGATTAATGCCGCACTATAGTCACTGCCACCACGACCAAATGTCGTCGTATTACCATCTATATCAGCGCCAATAAAGCCTTGTGTAACGACAACATAATCGCGACATAAAGGGATGAGTTTTTTTTGTGCTAGGCTGGCAACTGAATCTAATTCAGGTTCTGCTTTTCCGTAGGCGCTGTTGGTTCTCATCATATCGCGAATGTTAAAACGTGCAGCATTTAGACCACGCTCTCTTAGTATTTGAGTGAGCAAGTGGGTTGACATCCGTTCGCCATAAGCAACCATGTGGTCTGTGAGCTTATCGCTACTTTGGAATGATGCGGCTTCAGCAGCCGATGCCACGCTCTTTAATAAAGAGGCGACGGCTTGTTCTGTTTCTAAAGGGTCGGCGAGTTTGTCAATAATGGCATAATGGATATCTTCAAGTTGTTCAATGACAATACGACGACGTTGTTCGTCTTGAACACCATTTGCCAACTCAACCAACAAGTTTGTCACACCAGAGCAAGCACTAATGACGATAAGTTTTGTGTTTGGATTATTCTCGATTATCTCAGCACAACGGCTCATGGCTTCAAAGTTGGCGACGCTTGTGCCACCAAATTTTGCTACATTGAATGCGCTCACGGCATTTCTCCCTGTATGTATTCAAATTAACAGTATTTCTATTTTTGTTATATTGAAGAGAGATTACTAGAGCAGAGGAAAAGCATTAGACATGGATGCGGACCTCAGAAGCTCTTCACCAAACAAGGTTGGTGACAATTGGTAGGATTCAGCCTACTCAACCGATGATCATTCACACTCAATGAAGTGTCATCTCGGCACTGCTCCCCCTGAATGCTTTGTCTCGGAGTTAAGGCTCCACAAAACACCTGCCTGGGCAATGCTCCTCTTCTGCTATAAAGCGAATTATCTAAATCAAGTTCAAAAAATCCAGACCTATTCATTGAACGATGTTGACGTCTAAATGTCAATTGTTAAAACGAATATTTGCCCAGTATTTATACAACTTACAAACGGTTCTTTATCAAGTGGTTTGACCTCTATACTAGAGTCGAATTGTTGGATGACGAATTATGAGTTAGTCTTTAATACCCTACGCGTCTTATAAAAGGAATAATTATGACGATACAGAGCTTTATACCTCCTCATAGAACATTAATGGGGCCCGGTCCTTCAGATATTTCACCGCAAGTTTTGCAAGCGTTGAGCCGTCCAACGATAGGGCATCTTGACCCATTATTCATCAATATGATGGATGAACTAAAACAGCTTCTTAAATACGCTTTCCAAACAGAGAACACGTTTACTATTGCGGTATCTGCACCGGGTAGTGCTGGTATGGAAGCTTGTTTTGTCAACCTAGTAGAAGCTGGCGATAAAGTGGTTGTATGCCGAAATGGTGTGTTTGGTGAAAGGATGCGTGAAAATGTCATCCGCTGCGGTGGTGAAGCTGTCGTGGTTGATAATGAATGGGGCGAACCTGTTGATGTTAGAAAAGTAAGAGATGCCCTAGACGCTAACCCTGATGCAAAAATTTTAGCCTTCGTACATGCTGAAACCTCTACAGGCGCTCTCAGTGACGCACAAGCTTTGGCTTCTTTAGCGCAAGAGCGAGGGGTCTTGACCATTGTTGATGCGGTGACTTCGCTTGGAGGCGTGCCGTTGAAAGTAGACGAATGGGGATTAGATGCGGTGTATTCTGGTAGTCAAAAATGTTTGTCCTGTGTGCCTGGTCTATCTCCTTTGACTTTTTCTGCAGCGGCTATTCAGCGCATCCAAAATAGACAGTCACCTGTGCAGAGTTGGTTTTTAGATCAAAGTTTAGTTTTGGGTTACTGGAGTGGTGAAGGTAAACGTAGTTATCATCACACCGCACCTGTAAATAGCCTTTATGCACTGCATGAAGCCTTGTTGTTACTAAAAAATGAAGGATTAGAAAATGCATGGAAACGGCATCAGGCCATGCATGAAAAATTGAAGACTGGTTTAGAGTTAATGGGGATTCAATTTGTAGTAGATGAAGATTATCGACTGCCACAACTCAACGCCGTATATATACCTGAAGGGGTAGACGATGGCGCCGTTAGAGCAACGTTACTGAATGACTATAACTTAGAAATAGGTGCCGGTTTGGGAGCATTAGCTGGAAAGACATGGCGTATCGGATTGATGGGATATGCCTCGAGAAATGAAAACGTGGCTCTATGTCTAAAAGCGTTAGACGAGACTTTACACCAATAAATTCGTAAGTGGGGTGGTTTGTACCACTCTACTTTTTAGTCGCCCCCTCTTTTTTTTCGGTATTAAAGTCAACTGAATTGCTCTCTTCTTCAATCACATTCTTTTCAGTATTTTGGTTGAGTTTTTCATCTAGAACAATAGGTTCTATGTCTATGGTCGAAAAATCATGATTTGGAAACAAGAAACTGGCTTCTGAACGTATTTGATTTGCTTTGCTTATTTCACCTAAACCTAAATAAGCCATGATCAGATTGCTGTAATATAATTCTTGAGGTTTTTGTCTAATAGCTTGTAAAGCCCAGACTATGTATTGTTTGATGGCAAGCGCATCACCAGTTAATAATCCCTGCTTAAGAGAGGCACTGTATAGATTCCACTCGTAGCGCAATTGTTGCGATATGGGATAGACGGTTTGTGTCAGAATTCTTGAGTCTTTTGGAAAAGAGTGTTCAAACCTAAACAATGTCATGTTGGTTTGTAATGCCATCAGCATATAAGCAGAGGTGATCGTTGGAACAACAAAGCTAGTGCCTCTTATCAGAACCTTGGTGACCTTAGAAATAGAGTGGATTTTGTATTTTGAGGTTCTTTGATCGATCCAATATAAAAGTATGATGAAAACCAACCAGTGAATAGCGGAATGATAAAAAGGTGCGCCCATCTGGCTATGCAGCACTATAGGTATAAATAGGCTAAATATGGCTAATCGAGTTCCTCTACGCGCAGAGTATATTTTGAACAGCACCATTATCATCGCAAGGAAAATACCTACAATTGGAATCAGTCCTCCTTCTATTCCCCAATATAGAGTTTCATTTAATGGATGCTCGACAGATGAATATCCTACCGGATAATCGGCGTTTAATTGATGTTGTCTTGCAGAATACAAAATATATTCGGGCTCAAATCGTCCATAACCGTACCCAGTAAAAGGTTTTTCTATGAGCATATCTATCGCTTGTGGAAATAACGTAGATCTCTCTATTTGTTGTTTTTGAAAGGACTGCGCGTCAACGCTATTGGCGGAAATAAGTATCAAACCAAACCCTATTCCAGCTACTGATGATGATATCCAACCACTGAATCTTTGTGGTGTTGAGAACCGATACAGGTAGGTTGCAATAATAACAAAACCGAATGCCGTACCTATCCATTCTAATTCACGTGCAAGAATGATAATTAGAGGTGCAGTGATCAGTGGCACTAAGTAAAGAAACAGTGTTCGGCTTACTTTTTGACCATACTTTCTTTGTTGTCTCGCAAGTAAATACCCAGAGATAACGAGACCAGTAGATATGAAACTAACCATGACACTGGGGTCTTGGAAAATACCGAAAGGCATTTGAGTGAAAGTGTTGGAACCAAGCAGTTTCTTAGGTAATAAGTTAAAAAACTGAACATAACCAAGTATCACTTCGATTATGGCGGCGATGACAATAAACCAAAGTAAACGTTGTTTATGGAGATTACTGAGATTAAATTGCTGCAATACGACGAAAAATAGCCATCCAGACCAAAGACTAGCGAGCCGAGGTAATGTAAGGAGCCAGAGATTAGCTATTGGATAAAAAACAGGTAATGTCAGTATGAGACAACAGATCAATAGGACAATGGTTAACTTGGTGTAGCGAATCCGTTTTGTGCTAGCAATATGGTAAAGGCCAATGGCAATGATTAATCCAAGGCAAGCCCAAATGAGGGTATTGAATGGGAGAGCTAACCCTATGCCATCTGAATTTGGGATATAAACATGCATGGCGATGACAAAGACAAAGCCAATTGTGAACATAAATGTGCGGTTAAGCGGCGCCTTAGCTTTCTGAGGAGCGAGTCTTGTCCCACTAAGGTGAATGATAGCCATTATTGGATCCCTAAATAAAAAGCGAGCTTCGCTCGCTTTTCTACTGTACCTTTTTTTTTTAAGACTACCTAGAGTCTATTGTTTTTAACGCGGGTGATGTTCAAAATCACATATTTGTTCTGGACTATTTTTTAGATTTTAGCATGGGTTTCAAAAACCGTGCTGTATGAGACCCTTTCACTTTAGCGACTTCTTCTGGTGTACCTTCAGCTATAATTTTACCACCACCATTGCCACCTTCAGGCCCAAGATCAATTACCCAATCAGCCGTTTTGACCACATCTAAATTATGCTCAATAACCACAACGGTATTACCGTGATCTCTTAACCTATGCAGTACAGTTAATAGTTGTTGAATATCGTGGAAGTGTAGGCCTGTTGTAGGTTCGTCCAAGATGTATAGTGTTTGGCCCGTGTCGCGTTTAGAGAGCTCTTTTGCAAGTTTTACACGTTGTGCTTCGCCACCAGAAAGCGTTGTAGCGGCTTGACCTAGTCGTATATAAGATAATCCCACATCCATCAGTGTTTGTAGTTTTCGCGCAATCACTGGCACTGGGGCAAAATATTCTCTGGCATTCTCTACCGTCATTTGCAGCACTTCATCGATAGATTTCCCCTTGTACCTTACTTCCAAGGTTTCACGGTTGTAGCGTTTGCCTTTGCAAACATCACATGGCACATATATATCAGGTAAGAAGTGCATTTCAACTTTAATAACACCATCACCTTGACAGGCTTCACATCGGCCACCGCGGACGTTAAAACTGAATCGGCCTGGCTTATAACCTCGCGAACGAGACTCTTGTGTACCAGCGAATAGT
>Ga0316197_10003550_pt1 | contig 11094 bp, 6 predicted proteins | sample OudBiesiAoxic_MG_FD_204939 | JGI IMG/M metagenome (GOLD analysis project Ga0316197, IMG submission 204939) | Coastal sediment microbial communities from Oude Bieten Haven, Netherlands - site A oxic | ecosystem: Environmental > Aquatic > Marine > Coastal > Sediment | place: Netherlands...
ATCGCTCATATCAAGCTTACTGACATTACTTAGCATTAAAAGACCAACATACATCAATGCCGGTGCCGTTGCATAAGAAGGTACAAGATAGCTTAGAGGCGCTAAGAACAACATTAGCAAGAACAAACCACCAACAATTGTCGCGGTTAACCCTGTTTTGCCACCTGCAGCAGTACCCGCGGCAGATTCGATATACACAGCAGCGGGTGCACCACCTACAAAGCCTGCAAACATACTACTGATAGAATCCGATGTAAGCGCCTTGCCACCATTAATGATTTGGCCGTCTTTATCAAGCAGATTCGCCTGACCAGCTACCGCACGTATTGTGCCTGTAGCATCAAAGATTGCCGTCATAACCAGCGCCAGAACACTCGGAATAACAATCGGGTTAAGCGCGCCCATAATATCCATGGTCCCTAGCAGTGATTCACCTTCAGCTCCGAATGAAGGCATAGCAAATAAGCCTTGATACGTTACGTTAGGGTCGAAAACCAAACCAAAGATAGAGATCGCAATAATGACGAGTAAAATGCCTCCAGGAACGCGACGACGCTCTAGACCGAAGATTGCAGCCAGACCAATGACGGACATTAATACAGGCAAAGAAGTGAACTCACCAAGCGTTACCGGCAAACCTTCATATGAATTTTTCTCAACTAATCCCACACCATTTGCGGCAATAAGCAGCAAGAACAGGCCGATACCAATTCCTGTACCGTGTGCAATCCCGGTCGGTAAATTAGTAAGGATCCACTGACGAACGCCTGTCACCGTAATCGCGGTAAACAAAACCCCCATCAAAAAGACCGCACCGAGTGCAACAGGGATACTTATTCCCTGCCCTAACACTAGGCTAAACGCGGTGAATGCGGTTAAAGAGATGGCACAACCGATCGCCATTGGCAACTTAGCCCACAACCCCATTAACAGAGAACCAAACGCCGCCACCAAACAGGTCGCGATAAACACGGCACCTTGGTTAAATCCGGCAGCACCTAACATACTCGGCACGACGATAACTGAATAAACCATCGCAAGGAAGGTGGTTAACCCTGCAAGCATTTCCTGTTTAACGGTACTACCGCGAGCCGAAATTTGAAAATAACCATCTAATCCGCTTTGTTGCGCGGGCTCTTTTGGTATATTGACTGGGTCACTTTGTATTGTACTATTTTCAGACATGGTGATATTTCCTTGTTAGTCATTGAGTTCAAAGAGTTCGTATTAATTAACTCGTCAAAATAAGACATACCCTTTACAACTCAGAAAGTGTGTAAATGTTCCATTCCACGTATTTTAAATTACCTATTAAATTTTTTTATTCTTTGTCAAAAAGCGACGGATTAACCACGTTCATAAACGAGACGACCATCAACATAGGTTCGGTAGATACTGCGATCATCCCCTAGTGTCATCAGCAAAAATAACTTGTCAGCAAGATCTTTTGAACTGTCATAACGCAGTTGTTGTAGAGGCGTTGCACAAGGGTCAATGACGACAAAATCGGCTTCTTTACCGATCTCAAAATTGCCAATCAAATGGTCCAGAGACAGTGAGTTTGCTGCGCCCAAGGTTGCAAGATAAAAAGCTTCAAAAGCGGATAATCTATGCTGCTGCAATTGCATTACCTTGTAGGCTTCATTGAGAGTCTGAAGCAGGTTAAATGTGGTGCCAGCACCAATATCGGTGCCTATTCCGACCTTTATATTGCGACTCCATGCTTCCTGCAGCTTGAACAGACCACTGCCTAGATAAAGATTGGAGGTTGGACAGAACGCAATCGCCGAGTCTGTCTCTTGCAAGCAATCCCACTCATTATCTTCAAGATGAATGCAATGAGCAAACACGCTCTTGGGGCCCGTAAGACCATGGTGATGGTATACATCAAGGTAGCCGTCTTGTTCGGGGTACAATTCTTTCACCCACGCAATCTCGTCTTTGTTTTCACATAGATGTGTATGCACGTATGTATCTGGATACTCGGCTTTTAGTTTGCCTGCCATTGCCAATTGTTCTGGAGATGACGTTGGGGCAAAGCGTGGGGTAATGGCATATTGCAAACGACCTCTTTTATGCCATTTCTCTATCAGTTCTTTGGATTGGTTGTAGCCAATTTCTGGTGTATCAAGCAGAAAGTCGGGGGCATTGCGGTCCATCATGACTTTGCCGGCAATCATCCTCATATTAATTTTTTCAGCTTCTTCAAATAGAGCATCCACTGACTCAGGGTGAACCGTACCGAAGACCAAAGCGGTTGTTGTACCATTGCGCAACAATTGCTTGATGAAAAATGTCGACATCTCCCGTGAGTATTCTTTATCTTTATAGCGAGCTTCGGTTGGAAAAGTGTAGTTATTTAGCCACTCAAGTAATTGCTCCCCATAGGCACCAACCATTTCTGCTTGAGGGTAGTGAATATGGGTATCGATAAAGCCCGGCATAACCAGCTTTCCCGGATAGCTTCTAATACGGACCGATGCTGGGACTTTGTCTTTTCCTTCTTCCCAAGGTCCCAACCATTCAATGCGTCCGTTATCAACGAGCATTAACCCATCTTCTATAAATCGAACATTTTCTTCGATATCTCCTGGCTTATCTACTACACGCGCAATATCCATGAACGAGGCACGGATTGCCTTAATAGATTGAGAGTATTCCATAGTTACCCCTATAAATTTTTTATACGCACATCTATTTGTTTCTCATCACAGGACAGTCACAAATAGCGTACAGGCCAATTTTTAAAGCTCTAATGTTGAATTCTAAGTATTTATTGATAGCAAGAAACCAACCAGCTCCTTGCTATTTTATTCAGTGCCGATTTACGCTTTCTGACGAGCCAAGTTTTCTTCTTCTTCCAAAGCACGATTACACACTTCACACTCTTTAATTTGCTCTTCCAACGCTTCACGTTTTTCGGTAGCACTTTCCGCTTCATCTGCGCGATTAACGCCTAGAGCAACATTCAGTGCAAGTGCGACCAATGAACCAGTGGTGATACCTGAGCCGAAAATAACTTTCAAGGACTCGGGTAAGTGGGTAAGTATTTCTGGACGAACGGTTACGGCCATGCCAGAGGCAACACCTACCGCAATAATCAACATGTTTCGCTTGGTAAAACTAATACGTGAAAGGATGCCAATACCCGCTGAAATAATCATGGCAAACATGACTAAGCCCGCGCCGCCAAGTACTGGTGAAGGGATCGTAACCACGATGCCGCCCAGCTTTGGAAATAAACCAGCCAACAGCATGATGAAACCAGTAAGAGCAACCACATGACGGCTCGCAACACCAGTAATAGAAACAATACCGACGTTTTGGCTAAATGATGAAAATGGGGTTGCACCAAACATAGATGCTAAAGCGCTACCGGCACCGTCACATAAGATGCCTTTCGACAGTTTCTTACCCGTCAATTTAGTATGAGTCGCATCACTCAGTGCTAAAAAATCACCCGTTGATTCCATTATCGTGACCAGATAGGCAATCGACATACCGATGATACCGCTCACGGTAAAACTAATGCCAAACGGCATTATTTCAGGCAAAGCAAAGAACTTAGCGTCACGTACGGGAGAAAAATCAACAATACCCATGAAGATAGCGGTCAGATAGCCGACAGCCATCCCTATTACAATCGCTGCAGCTGAAATAATACCCGTACCAACTTGTGATAGGACAATAACAACAACCAGTACCAAAAGACCCAACAACAGATTACTAAGTTGGCCGTACTCTTCCTGACCCACAAATCCACCAGCAAACCAATCCACGGAAACAGGTAGGATAGTTAAGCCAATAAGTACCACAACGGTACCGGAGACAACCGGCGGAAATAATTTGCGGATCTGAGGCATAAATCGGCTACCGATAATCATCACCAGTGATCCCACCAGCGAGGCACCGAATATACCGGAAATACCCGCATCTAAACCAATAGAGATAGAGATAGCAACAAAGGTAAAACTTGTCCCCATAACAACAGGTAGACGAATCCCTACTGGGCCTACCCCTTTACACTGAACGATCGTAACTACCCCAGATACCATTAGGGCAGCGTTGACCAAAATAACCATTTGATCGGTAGGCAATCCGATTGCACTTCCCACGACTAAAGGCACAGCAATGATTGCCCCCATAGCAGCGAGCATATGTTGTAAAGCTAGTAATATTGCGGCTCCAACTGGAGGCTTATCTTCGACGTTATAAAAGAGTTTCATTTCAATACTATCCATTTTATAGACTTTTCACAGACTACTGTGCGCTTTAAGGCTTCTGATGTGCCTGTTCAGTCAAACAGCATCCACGAAAAGATTGGACGAGTATGGAATCGATAACCTAGCCAGAAAATCCCCAAGGGCTCCCACCTAATCAATAACTAGGTGCTGCCTTACCCCATTTCACTACAACTAAATCTATATTAGTTCGTATCAGCCAAGCTATGACAACTCACTCGCAAATTAAAAAAGCGGCTATTTCCCATCCCCTGAAAATTAACCGCTTTTAGTTCAATTTACAGTTTGTTGAGTCCTCTAAGTACCTTCTCTGGTGTAAAGTTCCATTCTCTAATCCATACGCCACAGGCATCATGGATGGCGGTAGCGATGGCCGGTGAAGCACCATTTACGCCAATTTCTGAGATAGACTTAGCGCCAAATGGCCCAACAGGATCATCACTTGGTACTAACGCCGCACGAAAATCTAATGGTATATCACCAATTTTCGGTGCACCGTAACTCTTAAGATCGGTATTGATTGGCACACCGCTCTCGTTATACATCAACTCCTCAGTCATGCTGTGACCAATGGCACGCATACTGGCTCCATAGATCTGACCCAGAGCCAAGTCTGGATTGATTGGCGTACCACAATCGAGTAGGGCATGAAATTTATTCAATTTTATCTGGCCGGAGCGAGTATTGACCGCAACCTCAACGAAATTGGCACCATATGGAAACGCAAAATCAGAGGTAATAAAGCTACCACTCGTGAGTAACTGCCCCCAGCCTTTACCACCTTCAGCTTGATGTGCAATGTCACCGTAGGTGACTTGTCTGCCATCTTTGGCTTCCACCATTGCAGGGAAAACAAGTTTGACACTTTCAACCTGTTCACCAAGCATTTCTGCCCCACAAATGAGTATGCGTTCACGCATTGCTTGCGCCGCTTTCATTGCCGCATTTCCGGAGAAACATGTTCCTGACGATGCGTATGCACCTTTATCAAACGGGCAGTGGTCGGTATCACCGGAGATTACCGTCACTTCTTCCAGTGGCATCTTCAATGTTTCTGCAACGATCTTGCTCACGACCAAGTCCAAGCCAGTGCCAATATCTGCACCTCCAGAGTGGACAATCATTGTGCCATCTGAGGCCAATTTAGCTTTACAGTTCGCCTGATCGATATCTGGAATACCCGATTTTTGCTGCATAATTGCAACGCCTCGACCAATTTTCCAGTCAGGTCCGAGATCTTCTTTGGGTGTGTCCCAGCCAAACTCTTCACGTCCACGACGCAACACTTCGGTAAGCGCACACGAGAGTACTCTAGGCGGTTCTGTCGGTAAATCGCCTTCACCAACTGCCGCTTTGATTTTTAACGGGTCACCTTCATGAACTCGGTTCTTTTCAATAATATCAAGAAGATCCATATCCAGTTCATCAGCAAGTTCCGCTAGCATCATTGTAAGGGCAAAGACGCCTTTAGGAGCACCATAGCCTTGATAAGCACCGGTAGGACAAATGTTTGAGTAGTAGGTTGTCACTTTAAAACGCACATTATCGATTGGATAAAGCGGCAGTGATAACGCAGGGCCGTTGGAAGGTACCGTAAGAGCATGGTTACCATAAGGACCGGTATTGGCTTGGAAATCCATGTCAATTGCCGTCAGAGTGCCATCTTTTTTCATACCTACTTTTAGGTTGACCTTAGCAACGTGACGCGTAGAACAAGCGATAAATTCTTCTTCACGAGTATAATGAAGATAAACAGGTCGTCCGGTCATAAAGGTAGCGAAAGCCGTAAGGTCTTCAACCAAGATATCTTGCTTGGACCCAAATCCACCACCAACACGTTCTTTAATTATGTGTACAAGGTTTTGCTTAACGCCAAGGATCCTAGCGATCTGACGACGTACATGGAATGGCACCTGAGTAGAAGCGTGCATAACCAAACGATTTCCATCCATATAGGCGTAGCAGATATGGGTTTCCGTTGGCGCTTGCTGTGCTTGTTTGGATTCGTACGTTCTCTCCAAGATTATATCTGCATCTGCAAAGCCCTGATCGATGTCACCAATCTGACCATGTACCGAAGCGGCGATATTTTCGCGCGGCTTACAGCCTATTGGGAAGTTAACAATCAGTTTACCTTCACGTGGATCGGCATCTCTGTTTTGTTCTTCGAGATCAGAGGGTGCGCCAGCAAGATATTCAATAGGTTCATTGTGGATGATTGGCGCATCTGTCGCGGCGGCTTCATCGATACTCATCACGGGCTTAAGTATTTCGTACTCAACATCAATAAGTTTCAAAGCCGCTTCAGCTATATCGACGCTTTCCGCGACAACGGCTGCAACACGGTCACCAACATGACGTAGTTTCTGACAGAACATACGTCGATCTAAAGGCGATGGCTCCGGCCCCGTTTGACCACCAGGCGTATAAGGAATATCTGGGCAGTTTTCGTGCGTCATGACAAACACAACACCGGTCAGCGCTTCGGCTTTACTGACATCCAGACGTTTTATCCACGCATGTGGATGAGGACTGCGCAGTACTTTAAGAACACACGCATCTTTAGGAATTCTATCTTCAACATAACAGGGTTTGGCCTGAACCATTTTCACTGAGTCGTCTTTCGGACTCACTTTGCCGACGACATCCAAGTCATCACAAAACTTCGGTGCCACTTCTTCATTGTAATCGGGCGTATGTTTACGGTTTGCAGCCAAACTTACCACTTGGTAAAACTGTTGATAGCCAGCATCACGGCTAAATAGACCAGAGAGCGCATCATCTATCTCTTCGCGAGTAGGGTTGGCAATTCGCTCAAGCAAATCCGTAATAATCAGTGCTGCCGCTGGGTCGTTATATCCTGACTGAACAACACCGACATCAATCATCGCCTGCTGAACGACATTTAGGTTATTGTGTGTGCTTAATGATTCCGCTGTAAATACGTCACAACCTTCGAGTTGCGCTGCAATTAACAATGAAGCATTTACTAACTTTCCGTTTAGTAAGATGACATCAGAACCTGCATAGCCATAACCATCATCACTGTTACGTACAGAGTGTAGACCCATACCGTGCAATAATTTTTGTACATTTTCACCAAGAGCACATTGGAGTTCTTGAGGGCGACTATTTAGAGTAAATTGAATGGTCATAATTAAGCCTCCTCAGCCAGTAGCTGACACTCTGTCAGTAGATCTGCCACAACGACACCAGCTATGTAACGCTTGTATTCCGCACTACCTATGATATCCGCAACAGGATGAACCGCATCCGCTACCGCCTCTTCTAACAACTCACCTTTGAGGTTTTGACTTTCAACATCTCGCAAACGGATAGGTTTTGCGGCGCCATTATGCAGCGGGGAAACGCCATCAAGTGCAATAACCTTATTCCCTTGGCTGTCTACTGAAACCGCAGCAGTGACAACGGCTAATCCCGCAGCAGAACGTGATATGTTGTAACCAATACAATTGAGATTCACATCAGGAATGATGACTTTAACAATCAAATCTCGTGCATCTATAGCGATATACTCTTCGACATCGCATTCTCTATCATCAGCCAATACTACGCGTGCTTTCAATGCAATTAGGCTTGGTATCATTCGTGCTTCTGTCTGTAAAGCCGCAATTTCACCACCAAGTGTGGCTTGGTTGCGTACGTGCCGAGAGTAAATGAAGCTTGCTGATTGTTTCAACGCCACCGGTACGAGCTCGTTATCTATCAAATGCTGAATCTTGCACGTCGCGCCGATGTGGATAGCATCATCTAATTGTTCAATATTATCGAACGCCAGATTATCAAGCGATATCGCAACCGTTTTATCGGTTTTACTTGGTGTGGCGTTAAGCTTGGAACCACCGGCGAACCATGTTGCTGTGCCAATATATTGCTGCATGAGTTCTAAAGCCTGGGCGGTAGAGTCTGGTCTGAAGTAGTGCTCAATCATTATTCTTACCCTTTAGATTTCTACTTATCTTTGAGTTCATGGCCTATTTTATTAAGCGAGGCCCTGGACGATACTTTAACTATTCTTAGTCAAGAAAATAGCAACTATTGCGCCAACCTAGACCGAGGACTTAATAAGTGAAGCGTTTCGTGAACCTCGTCTGAAATTGAGGCAGAAATGAGAACTAAATCATCGATAGAATCTGAGCACATCGACAAATTCAAGATAGATAAAAAACATTAAATAGGAATGCTTATCAATACGTTAGTAATATCTATCAAAATAATATTTTTCCACTATCAATTTGATATCTATCAAAAGTGATAGTTGATAATACCGATACCACAAGGTTACATTTCAGGCGAAAAACGTGTAGTGATTCCAACTTGAAAACGTCATTGTTGAGCAATTTGGATGTAAAGGAACAGGCATAAGAAAGGGGGGCATAGCCCCCCTTTCTTCCCAATAAAACACGATGAAAAATTGATATGGTCAATAACCTTTATTGGCAACTTAATTGACTAAGCCAACGCCGTAAAAGGTTAAGAGACGCCTGAAGCCGATAATCAGCCGTAGAGCGTTGATCATCAATTGGATGAATGATCTTGCCATACAAGGTTATCACTTCTTCGATAAAACTTGGCTCTGAAAGTTGCTCGACGGGTAACCCAGCAAATAGAGACTCTAGTTGACGACTGCGAACCACTGTCGGGCCAACCGCACCAAAAGCGATACGACAATCCACTAATCTGCCCTCTTTAACGTTTGCTAACCCAGCAACCGAAAGCTTAGTCAGTGCATTTGCGGCACGGGTACCCACTTTATGGTAGAACGTCACGGGAAAATCAGCCTGCGGAATAATGATATGAGTGAGCATCTCATTTTGCCTAAGCTGGGTTCGTCCCGGGGCAATGATAAAGTCTTCAAGTTCTAATTCACGCACCCCTTGAGCAGAAGACAACACGACACGTGCATCTAGCAAGTATAAAGCAGGCAGCGTATCCGCGGCGGGTGAAGCATTACAGATATTACCCGCCATAGTGGCACGATTACGAAGAGCAGGTGCCGCTATTTTGGCCGCACTCTGACGCAAGACATCAGGCACCATGGGGTGTTTTTCAATCTGGCTTAATGTCACCCCAGCACCGATAACCAGTGCGGTTTTTACGTCACCGTTTGAATCAGCGCCGTCGCTCGTCTTAGTAATATGCTTTAGCGCTTGGATTGCATCGACAAAAACGACATCCTGATTAAAACTCGGGGTCATTCCCGGCCTAACGCTGTGTTGTACCATTAGATCAGTACCACCAGAAAAGAGCGTATGACAACCAACCGCAAGCCTATCCAATGCCTGCTCTAAAGTGTCCGGACGATATGCTTCTACCATAACCCTTCTCCTCTTTCGCTGGCAATTTTTGCAGCGTCAACGATCATCCCATACCCTGTGCAACGGCAGAGGTTACCTGATATCGCCGTCCGAATCTCCAGCTCGTTCGGATGGGCGTTGGCTTCAAGTAAGGCATACAACGCAAGCACCATACCCGGAGTACAAAATCCGCACTGCACCCCTTTTGCTTCAAGAAGCGCATTAATGACACACAAACCTTTTTCCGTTTTTCGCAACCCTTCCAGTGTCATCAACTGACCACCTTCGGCTTGACCAATGGGCATCATGCAGGCGTTTACCAATTCGCCATTAAACAATATTGAACACGCGCCACACTCCCCTTCACCACAGCCTTCTTTGGTCGCCATGTGGCTAAGGTTAATACGCAGTGTATGCAGTATTGATTGCAGGGGATCCGCTTCCACTTCGACCAACTCATCATTTAAATAGAATCCGATCTTCATTTTGCCTTGCCTCCGCCAGTAGTATTCTGTGCTCGTTCACTTTGATAAATCGCCTGACATATTTTCTCTGGCGTGACCGGTATTGATGATAAGCGTTCGCCAATAGCGGATTCTACTGCCGCTGAAAATGCGGCCGCACCGCCATTATGGGTTAGCTCACCTCCCCCTTTCGCACCATTTGGTCCATAAGGGTAAGGGTTATCAACGAGGTCGCTTTCAATCGACGGCACGTCCAATGCCGTTGGAATGACATAATCGGCCATTGTTTTTTGAGCAAAAACACCCTCGGCATTTAACTCCATTTTCTCGCAACTGCCATAACCAAGCGCTTGCACCAAACCTCCGTCAATCTGGCCTTTGAAAACAGCTGGATCAATCGCATGGCCAATATCGTATACTGCCCAAGCACCGAGAATATCTGTTTCACCGGTGGCCATATCGACCTCTACTTCAACAATATTCATACCGTAGCTTGTTGCTTGATACGCGCTGCCTTGATAAGTGTTTTGATCCCAGACATGATAGTCCGGCTTGCGGTACACCTCTTCGATTTCTAGCGGTTCACCTTCGTGCCAATTATCTTTTATTTTTTGAGCCGCTTTTTCCAACAGATAACCAACAATCAATATTGACCGAGAAGCCACCGTTGGCCCTGAATCCGGCACAATGCCAGTGTCTGGCACCGCTAATTGAATCGTATCCAATGGTTTATTTAGGGTATCGGCGACAATCTTACGGAATGTCAGGCTTAGGCCTTGCCCAATATCAGTATTAGAAGCAAGGATCTGAATAGTACCGTCCGCCAATTTGAGCAAACGCACCTTTGCGCGTACCAGCGTATCTTCTAAATCTCCAGCAAAACCACAGCCGTGCTGGAATACGGCCAGTCCAATTCCTTTTCGTTTTTCGTTGTCTATCCCTTGCCTCTGAGCTCGCTCATTTGACAGAATCGTATTTGCGTCAGTCTTGTTGTTATAGTCTGATAAGTTAAGTATCCGCTCCAACATTTGATCCAGCACTAATTCGCCGAAAATAGCCGCGCCAGTCAAG
>Ga0316197_10003552_pt1 | contig 11090 bp, 8 predicted proteins | sample OudBiesiAoxic_MG_FD_204939 | JGI IMG/M metagenome (GOLD analysis project Ga0316197, IMG submission 204939) | Coastal sediment microbial communities from Oude Bieten Haven, Netherlands - site A oxic | ecosystem: Environmental > Aquatic > Marine > Coastal > Sediment | place: Netherlands...
TTGACTGTTTAAAACATCAGGGTTTGAAGCACTCGCTTTTACCCATAAATCATGCTGACCACTTGGATACTGCTTTGGTTCAGCCCATTGTGTAGGTTTTTTGTTATAGCACATCAAGTTAACGTATTCTCGTTCTACTCCCTGCTCTCTTTTAAAGTTTTCGAATCGAAAATGATCTTCTTTAATATCAGTTTTGATTGGTAAGTTTGAACAACCTAATACAGTCACACTTAGAGTAAAAGCGGTAAGTAAATTTTTCATTTCTCTTTCCTTTTAAAAATTAATATTGCACAAGATAATTTATAACTAAAGCTAATATAAAAGCATTTCACATTTCCCTATATTAGCAACAAAACTAAATATGTCTAATATTTAATCATTAATTAGATAAAAACTATTTTAATAATTTATAAAGAATTTTTTATTTTAATTAATCTTTGTAAATATGTGTGTATTAAACCCACCAGCTAAGTTAACTGCTCAAGTTCTGTAATAAGCGCTAGAGCTTGCGCATTTGTTGAGCCGCACACATCAAACGTGGCGCTAAAATCGCTACACACTTTAGGCCGACTTGAATCACCAAATAACTTACATAAATTACGCTCATCCAGCTGAATACAGCGCTCTCCGGCTTTTTTACCGTTTGGCATCCCTGGTATTGGGGAGCTAATACTTGGCGCAATACAGCATGCACCGCAGCCTAATCTGCAAGTCATTGATTCGGTTTTCATAATATCCTCTGTATAAAAAACACTTACTTTTATTCCTTTTTAGGAACGTAATTAGCCCACACGCTAAGTTGCAATACACATATGTAATGCTTTGTTACATCTTAAAACGCATTGTAAACACTTTATTGCGTATTATTGCTCTGTCACCACCAATTATGAAGGAATGCCTTGTGGCTACTACAAAACAAATAATACTCCCAATTGCTGTTTTAGCAGGCGGCATTGCGTTAGCTATAGCTTTTAAGATGATGAAACAGCCACCCGAAGAAAAGCCAGAGCAAGACTTACGCCCTTTAGTTGCAACACAAAGCGTACTTTTAGATTCTATAACGCTCGATGTTAAATCGTACGGCATAGTAAAACCAAAAGATCGTACCGAATTAATAGCACAAGTAAGTGGGCAAGTTATTTTGGTGTCAGATCAATTTGTTGAAGGAGCGTTTGTAAAGCAAGGCGATATTTTAGCACGAATTGATGCAAATGATTACGAGGCTGACTTTATTGAAGCGCAAGCAGGTTTAGCACAAGCAAGCTCAGCACTTGAAATAGAACGCGCACAAGCGCATGTAGCAAAAGCAGAATGGGAGCGTATTAAATCCGACTCTAGCGACGCTATTGCATCAGAGCTTTATTTACGTAAACCACAATTAGCCGAAAAGCTCGCGCGTTACCGCTCTGCTCAAGCAAGTGTTAAACGTGCTAGCCGCAATCTTGAACGTACTTATATTAAAGCCCCGTACGATGCCATTATTAACGAGCGTACAATTAGCCTAGGTTCAGTAGTAAACCCAGGTAATAGCTTTGGTGCACTGAGCGCAACCTCGGTTGCAGAGGTTCGTTTACCGGTTGCCGACCAAGAACTGCAATATTTAAAAAATGGCGGCGTAGGTTCAAACGTTACATTTAACGCTGAATATGCGGGTAAGCAAACAATGTGGCAAGCCAAAGTAATTCGCACTGAAGGTGTGGTTGATCAAACAAGCCGCATGAGCTATTTGGTAGCACAACTTGCAACACCGTACGGCGATAAAACACGCCCACTTCGTTTTGGTTCGTACATTAACGCGACAATTGAAGGTCGCCCGCTTGATAACGCGATTATTGTTGCGCATCATTTAGTTAAAGATAATAAAATTGTGATTTTAAATGACGATCTAACCTTATCATTTAAAACGCTAAATATTATACGCGAACAAAACGGTATGATTATAGCCAGCCAAGGGTTAAAAAATGGCGAGCAAATTGTCACCTCCGCCCTTGAATACCCAACCGAAGGTATGGCTGTAAAAATTGAAGATATTGCGCCTGATAAAACTGATGTAACTCAACTTGCGCTGAAAGAGGAATAGCCATGAACACTCGTGAAACAGGGTTAATAGCATGGTTTGCCCGAAATCCCGTTGCTGCCAACCTGCTAATGATATTTATATTAGTGGGCGGTCTTTTAATGGCCATGACTATTCGCAAACAAATGTTCCCACAGTTTGAAAGCAACTGGATAAGCGTACAAGCAGTTTATCCTGGGGCTGCCCCGCAAGAGGTTGAAGAAGGCATAACCATAAAAGTTGAAGAAAACCTTGAAGGCCTTGAAGGCATTAAACGCCTAATTACCTACTCTAATCGTGGTTTTTCTCAAGCGTGGATTGAAATAGAAGAGCAATACAATCCACAAGAAGTACTTGATGAAATTAAAGTACAAGTTGATTCAATAAATACCTTTCCTGCTGGAATGGAACGCCCTGTTGTTCGCCGTGATAAGTTTGAGCAAGAGGTAATGATACTCGCGCTTTATGGCGACATGAGTAACTACCAGTTAAAAGAGCTTGGCAACGATATAAAAGATGAGTTACAAGCGCTGCCTCACGTTAACCTGGTTAATTTTAACGGCGGTTTAGAGTACGAAATTGGTATTGAAGTCAGCCCCGATAAACTGCGCGAATATGGCTTAACATTTAGAGATATTGCAGGCGCTGTGCAAAGCTTTTCGGCAAATATGTCGGCGGGGCAAATACGCTCTGAAAACGGTTATATTTCGATGCGTGTTGAAAAACAAGCCTACCGTGGTTTTGAGTTTGAAAAACTGCCACTTATTACTCTTGCTGATGGCGCACAAATTTACTTAGGCGATGTAGCAACCATTAACGATGGCTTTGAAGAAGGTCTACAGTATTCAAAATATAACGGTAAAAATTCACTCTCGTTTGAAGTTAACGCATCAAAAGATCAAGACATTACCGATGTAGCAAAAGTCCTTAAAAGCTACATGGCCGCTAAAGAGCCGCTTTTACCTGCTGGCGTTAAGCTCTCTCCTATTGTTGATTTAACTTACTACCTTGAAGGTCGACTCGATATGATGGTCGATAACATGATTTGGGGTGGCTTGTTAGTAATGATAGTACTAGCATTGTTTTTACCGCTACGCTTAGCATTTTGGGTAATGATGGGCTTACCGGTGTCTTTTCTGGGCGCCTTTTTGTTTATGCCTATTGGCTTTTTAGATGTAACAATTAACCTAGCCTCTCTTTTTGCCTTTATACTTGTACTCGGGATTGTTGTTGATGACGCCATAGTTGTGGGCGAATCAGCCAGTGCCGAAATTGAAAAGTACGGCCACACACTTGATAACGTAGTACGCGGTGTTAAACGTGTTGCGATGCCAGCGACCTTTGGTGTGCTAACAACTATTGCGGCATTTTTACCACAAACAATGGCAACAGGCCCTGGCGCTGCTTTTTCTAAAGCCATTGGTGGCGTTATTATTTTATGTTTGATTTTTTCACTCATAGAATCAAAACTTATTTTACCTGCGCACATTGCAGCAATGAACCCACGTAAACCAAATCCTAAAAATCTATTACACCGCTTACGTATGGTGATTGATAGTGGCTTAAAAGGCTTTGTGAACAACTACTACCTTCCTTTTGTTGGCCGCTGTATTCACTATCGCTATACCGTAATTGTTGGCTTTATGTGTTTGCTTATTGTAAGCGCAGGTATGTTTGCAGGTGGTTTAGTTAAGTTTGTACCAAACCCTAAAATACCGCACGACTTTCCGCGTATTGATATAGAAATGAACCTTGCTTCGTCTGAGCAAGCAACGCTTGAAACCGCACGTAAAATAGAAGGCGTTTTGTTAAAGGTCGATCAACAATTACAAGAGCAATACGGTAAACCGATGATCCGCGATTTATCGGTAAGTCTGCGCGGCAGAACGCAAGCAAATATCATGGCCATTTTGGTAGAGCCTGATTTGCGTCCTATCGACACCTTTGCCCTAAGTGCATTATGGCGCGAACAAATGCCCGCTTTACCTGGCGTTAAAACCATGACCATTCAAGACAGTATAATGAATGGTGGCCGAGATGATGGCGATGTTAGCTTTAAACTTGAAGGCAAAAATGCTGACGCACTAAAAGAAGTAGCAGGTAAATTAAAAGCTAAATTACAAACAATGGAAGGTGTTGGCGACGTAAACGACTCAATGCAAAGCGCCACTGACGAAGTACAACTTGATTTAAAACCACTGGCTTACAGCATGGGTTTAACGCTTGCTGATGTCGCATCACAAGTAAGCTTTAGTTACTACGGCTTAGAAGCGCAGCGAATATTGCGTGAAGGCGAAGAAATTAAAGTCATGATCCGCTACCCAGAAGACGAACGTAACTCAATAAGTGACATAGCAAGTGTGCGTATTATTACACCTACTGGCGCTGAAGTACCGCTAAGTGAAGTAGCCGAAGTTAAACTAGTTGACGGTGTAAACCGTATTCGCCGCGAAAACTCTAAACGTACTGTAAACGTATGGGCTGCGGTAAATACCGACCAAGCCGAACCATTTGCAATTGCAGAAGAAATTCGTGATGAATACTTACCAACATTACTTAAAAGCTACCCTGGGGTTACAAGTGATGTAGCTGGGCGCATTCAAGAAGAGATGGACAGCGCTTCAGAGCAGCTTCGTGATTTTGGTATATCAATGATGATTATATTTGCGTTATTAGCGATTCCGCTTCGCTCTTACTCGCAGCCACTTATTATTATGTCGGTTATTCCGTTTGGTGTAGTTGGCGCGATGTTTGGCCATATGATTTTAGGTATGACCATGAGTAGCTTATCGATGTTTGGGATTATTGCTGTAGCGGGTGTGGTTGTAAATGACTCCCTCGTTATGGTTGATTTTGTAAACAAAGCACGCGCCGAAGGTGTCGCAACTAAAGACGCTGTAATGCAAGCCGGTGCACGTCGCTTTAGAGCGATACTACTCACCTCAATCACAACCTTTATTGGTGTAATGCCAATTATTTTTGAAACGAGTTTACAAGCTAAAATAGTTATCCCAATGGCCGTATCACTTGCCTTTGGTGTGTTATTTGCCACCGTAATTACACTAATACTTATACCGTGCCAGTATGTTGCACTAGAAGATGCTAAACGATTAGTACGTAAAATGCGTGGCAAGCCGCCACTTGTAGATGCCCAACCAGCGCCTACTAATAACTAAATTAAGTAATATCCCAACCAAAAAAGCTCGGCATACTCTATGCCGAGCTTTTTATTTTTAGCTTAAAAATAATATTCACCTATTTCCTTCTATTACTTATTTTTTAGCACATAGACTCCATCAAAAGTCCTAATAATTGAGAGAAATATTGCTCGTTTTTTATCCCTAATACGTTATGGTATTTAAATAATAAATAAACATAATAAAATTAAGGAACAGCCATGAATACCTCGCAATCAGATCACATCCCTCAAGAAGCCTTTGATTGGTATGACGAATACGCACACGGTTTAATGGACCGCCGTACGTTTATGAAAAAACTCGGTGGTTTAGCTGCGCTTGGTTTTTCGATGGCTGTACTTACATCAGCGCTATTACCTAATTACGCGCTTGCTGAGCAAGTCTCGTTTAATGATGACGATATAACAGCAACGTACGAAGAATTCGATTCACCAGACGGATATGGTAAAGGCAAAGGTTACTTAGGAACCCCTAAAAATATAGAAGGCAAGCTTCCAGTTGTACTCGTGATACACGAAAACCGTGGATTAAACCCTTACGTAAAAGATGTAGCAAGGCGCTTAGCTAAGGTAGGCTTTATTGCGTTTGCACCCGATGCGTTGTTTCCAGTAGGTGGCTATCCTGGTAACGACGATGAGGGTCGTGCCATGCAAAAAACAATGGATCGCGCTAAAATTCAAAACGATTTTGTAGCCGCTGCACACTTTTTAAAATCGCATGTTAACAGCAACGGTAAGCTAGGCACTGTTGGGTTTTGCTTTGGTGGCTACATTGTTAATTACTTAGCCGCAGTAGATAGTAATTTAATCAGCGCAGGCGTGCCTTTTTACGGCACTCCTGCAAATGAGAGTTTACGTAAAAATATTAAAGCGCCGTTAATGATTCAATTAGGTGAGCTTGATAAACGTGTAAACGCATCGTGGCCACTGTACGAGCAAGATTTAAAAGCCAATAACGTTGAATACACTATGCATATGTATAAAGGGGCAAATCATGGTTTTCATAACGACTCTACTGGGCGTTATGATGAGAAAAAAGCAGAACTTGCATGGCAGCGTACTATTGAGTTTTTTAATAAAAAACTAAGTTAATCAGATTGCGTATTAATCCTTTAATACGCTTTTATCAATAATTCCTTTATTTACCAACTGCTGCAGAATAGTTTGGGATTTTGCTCTGCATGCATCACGCAATAAACGTACCGCAGGGGTTATTGACTGCCTACTTGGGCAAATAAGCCATAATTCGCCATTAGTGTGTTGATAACCTGGCAAAGCAGTAACCACTCTATCATTGAGTAAATCGTCAGCTATATCGAGTGCTGACTTTACCGCTAAGCCTTTACCCGCAACACACCATCGCCTCACTAGGTCACCATCGTTAGACGCGCGCCGGCCATCCATTTTAACTTTATATTTTGACTCACCATCGGTGAACTCCCATGTGTTATTTATAATATCTTGCAGTTGATAAAATAAGCCTTGGTGATTAGCTAAGTCGTCTGGATGTTCAGGAGAGCCATTTTGTAATAAATATTCTTGGGTTGCACATAATAAGCGCGGTACGTTGCAAATTTTAAAACCGTAAACGCTAGCGTCACTTGGCGAGCCATAACGAAGTGCTATATCAACTGAATCACGATAAAAATCAATATTACTGTCACTTATATGCGCTCGGAGGCTTAACTTAGGATAATTATCCATCAGCTCATCAATCCATGGGATCACCAAGTTACGCCCTAAGTCAGATGAAAGCGCAACACGTAATTCGCCTTCAATTTCGTCATGCTCACCTTTGAGGTTATGCTTTGCTTGCTCAAGTATTGCTAAAGCTTGTTCGCACTGAGGTATATAGCGCTCCCCAGCGGCTGATAACCTTAAATGACGCGTAGTACGTACAAACAGTTCACTGCCCAGTGCTAATTCAACACGCTTAATTACCGCGCTCGCAGTTGCTGTGCGCATATCTAATTTAGCAGCTGCAAGCGTAATACTTCTAAACTCAGCTACTTTTAGAATAAGTTTTAAATCTTCTATGTTCATATTATCTATATATATTTGATAATGTTTCAATGATTATGATGTTTATTAAATGCAAAGCAAGCGCTATTATCAAATCCGTAAAATCTTCTTATTTAAAACTGATTGGTCACTATTGAATTATTCAAATTCAAACCAATTAATAACAACTCGCTCAATTTATTTATTTGGAAAAATAATGACTCACCCAATTATTAGTGATTTAGAAAAACGCTACACAACTAAACGTTACACAACCAAGCGTATTCCTCAAGATGACCTAGACGTAGTATATGAAGCTATGCGTCTTTCTCCTTCATCAATTAACTCGCAGCCTTGGAAGTTTGTTGTAATTGAATCTGATGAAGCAAAAGAGCGTATGCATACTACCTTTGCTAATAAATTTGCGTTTAATCAACCACACATTAAAACAGCTTCACATATTATTTTATTTGCTTATAACCCTAAATATACACGTGACGATTACGCACAAGTAATTGATGCAGATATTAAAAACGGTCGTACTAAAGCAGAAAACCGCGAACAATCATTTGGTGCTTTCGCGTTTGTTGATATGAATACCGATGAGCAAGGCAATAATGCAACATGGACTAAAGCGCAAACTTACATAGCCCTTGGCAACACTATGCATGCAGCAGCACGTTTAGGTGTTGATTCAACTCCTATGGAAGGCGTAGACGCACAGCTTATTGGCGAAGTTTTTGAAAAAGAGCTAGATGGTTACATTTGTGATGTCGCTTTAGTGCTTGGCTATCATGATGACGCAGAAGATTATAATGCTAAATTACCTAAATCGCGTTTAGCGAAAGAGCAAGTTATTCAAGTTTTATAAGTTATATTTTTATTACATTAAAAAACCACTTATTTGCATTCAAATAAGTGGTTTTTTGCTTCTAAAGCGGCTTAACTCACTTTAAGCTGCGCAGCTTGAATGTATTGCACGAGATCTTCAATAGAAACCACGGTCATAGTATGCTTATTAGCATAATCACTCACTTCAGGTAAACGTGCCATTGAACCATCGGGATTGGTAAGTTCGCAAATTACACCAAATGGTTTTAAGCCGGCAAGTTGCATTAAATCAACCGATGCTTCAGTGTGACCACGGCGAACTAGCACACCGCCCGTTTGTGCTTTTAAACCAAATACATGGCCAGGGCGTGATAAATCACTTGGTTTTGCATTATCGGCTGTAGCAGCTTTTATAGTTGTCACTCTATCAACGGCAGATACACCAGTTGTAACACCATGCTTAGCTTCAATAGTGACAGTATAAGCGGTGTTATTTTGACTGGTGTTATTGGTTACCATTTGCGGTAGGTCGAGCTGTTTAATACGCTCCTCTCCCATGCATAGGCATACAATACCGCTACCTTCGCGAATCATTTCGGCCATTTGTGGGGCCGTTAAATGCTCAGCTGAAAAAACAAAGTCACCTTCATTTTCGCGGTTTTCGTCATCAACAACAAGTACGCCTTGCCCTTGCTGTAATGCAGCAATTGCGCTTTGTACACGGATATGGCTTTCGCCGAATTGAGTAAGTAGAGACTGAATCATCATTATATTCCAAATAAAAAATAATAGATTCAGGACACAGAAAGGCATGGCAAAGCCATACAAATAAAATCGTATGGATTAAACCAAAACAGCATTAAAAATGCTCACCAAAAAGCTACGTTTTGGTGTACATAAATAAGCTATATTCTCTTTCATCCGGACTCTAACCGTCGGCTCTGGCATCTCACCAGATCTGCTTGACCTTTACTTAAACTAATTACTGAAAAAATAAGTTAAATAAAGCGCTCGCGGGCTCATTTAAGTTACAAGTAACATTAAACATACCGCCGGTGGGGAATTTCGCCCCGCCCTGAGAATTAACAGTAAGTGTTAGCACTTACTGCAAGCATATTATACGCCTGTATTTACTTGTTTTTCAAAACTAAATGCCATAAATACTACGAAAGTTGAATGTTTACCGATGCACTGTTTACTATACCTTCATTTATATCAGCAATAAGCGAACACATAGCACCGTTAACTAAATTTAAGTTAGGTTGAACGTGCCCTATGTCAGCATCAAAAATAACGGGAAATAAACACCCGCCCAACGCAACATCAAGCGCATGTCGATAGTCAAATGCATCATAATGACTTTGAGTAATTTCACTTCGCCCTAAAACCAAACCATTAATATCGTCAAATATGCCAGCTAGTTTTAATGACAGTAAAAATCGTGCAACCGTGGTAGGTGTAAGCTCTGAGTTTTCGAGGTATAAAATAAGCCCTTCGGGTGCACTGTGTTTTTTAAATTCATGTAGTGCCAAAAATGGTGAGTCGAGCAATAAGCCGACTGTATCTAAACATCCACCAAATAAGCGGCCTGACATTTCTATGGTGCGTTTATCTATATAGTTTAAACATTGCCATTTTGTGGGCTCATTAGGGCTTAGTAATTCATTCGGGTTTTGTGCGTAATTAGGCTTGTTCTTTTGATATAAAGAAGAAGGGCCTTGCTCAAATTTACTACCGGCTTCGTAAGTAAGAGTTTCGAATATTTGTAGGCTATACGCGTTTTTTTCATCTGGATGGAGCTGCATAAGATTAGCGCTATGAAGTGTTGCCCATTGGCACTTAGCGGTGAGTGCACATGCAATAGTGCTCACATCAGAAAACCCAACTAGCCATTTAGGTTTGGCTTGTTTAATCGCGTTAAAATCAAGTAGTGGCAATACCTCCATTGCCAGCTCACCACCCATTGGCGGCATAATGGCATCTATTTCATCGTCTAGTAATAAACCCATTAGTTGCTCGGCATGGGCTTTAGCATTAAGCCCATTACGAGGTCTGTTTTGGCGTAAAAACTCCCCCTCTACAACCTCATAGCCACGGTGCTTTAATCCAGCTATCACAATATCTAATCGCCCGTGGTACTTCTCTTTTAGGCCTGATGACAGCGAGCAAATTGCAATTTTAGAGCCTACTTTTAAAGGCGCTGGGTAAAGAATATTAGCCATGAGTGTTCCTTTTTAATAATACCAACCTGCATAAATCTTTGATCAATTTAACGAATTAAATTGCACTATAACGTCGTTAAAAGTTTTTTATTTAGAACAACTAGATATAAAAACTTTTGCCTAGTTCTAGCGTAATTTTCTTAACGTTAAATAGACCCCATATATAAGCAGATTGGTATAAAGTGATTATGTACCTATATCATCATGCTTACTCTTTATGCAATATGAACACCCTTATTAGTATAGTGATTTATTTCAGGCATAAAAAAACCGATGTAATTACATCGGTTTTTATTTAAAACGTTAAAGTGAGTTATACGTTAAAGATACTCAACTTCAATGATTTCGAACTCAACAATACCTTTTGGCGTTTGAATAGACACTGCATCGTCCATTTGTTTACCAATTAAGCCACGTGCAATCGGTGAATTTACAGAAATTAAGTTATTTTTAATATCTGCTTCATCATCGCCCACAATACGGTATTTTACTTCAGCATTGGTTTCTACATTTACAATAGTCACCGTTGTACCAAAAATAACTCTACCGGTATTTGGCATTTTAGTTACGTCGATAATTTGAACATTTGAAAGCTTAGCTTCAATTTCTTGAATACGACCTTCACAAAAACCCTGTTGCTCACGCGCAGCATGATACTCAGCGTTTTCTTTTAAGTCACCATGTTCACGTGCAACCGCAATATCACTTACGATTTTAGGACGGGTAACTGTTTTTAATTCGTTAAGCTCTTTACGCAGTAAATCTGCGCCACGAACTGTCATCG
>Ga0316197_10003553_pt1 | contig 11090 bp, 8 predicted proteins | sample OudBiesiAoxic_MG_FD_204939 | JGI IMG/M metagenome (GOLD analysis project Ga0316197, IMG submission 204939) | Coastal sediment microbial communities from Oude Bieten Haven, Netherlands - site A oxic | ecosystem: Environmental > Aquatic > Marine > Coastal > Sediment | place: Netherlands...
TTCAGAATTTCTGACACGGCGAAACTGGTGATTAAGAGCGAGATCACATCGGCCCCGCGCATGACCCGAAAGGCCGTTCGCTCCATCGCCAATGCCATGACAACGGCGGCTCCCAACCCGATACAAAGGGCAGCTAAGGGCGGGAAGCCGAAGACCATCGACAGGAAGATCCCGTAACCTCCAAAGGTCATGATATCGCCGTGGGCGAAGTTGATCAGCCCGATGATCGAAAAGACGATGGCAAGGCCCAGGGCAAGCATCGCGTAGATGCCGCCAAGACTAAGCGCGTTGATGAGCTGCTGCAGAAGTTGATCCATCTCTCATGCCGCCAGATATGCTGATTTCAAAAGGGTATCGCTGGCCAGGTCTGCAGGTGCGCCTTGGCCCGCAATCTCTCCATTGGCCATGACGACCGCGTGGCTGGCAATTTCGAGCGCCAGTGCCGCGTTCTGTTCGACCAGCAGAATGGAGATGCCTTCCTGCTGAAGTTCTTCGATGATGGAAAAGATCGTGTCGACCATCTGCGGGGCCAGTCCCAGCGACGGCTCGTCCATCAAAAGCAGTTTCGGTGCGCCCATCAAGGCGCGGGCAACAGCCAGCATCTGCTGCTCGCCCCCGGACAGAAGGCCAGCAAGCTGGCGGCGGCGCTCTCCCAGGATTGGAAAACGCTGCATCATCTCGTCGCTGCGGGTGGCGGTGACCTGGGGCGTTGCCACAGCAGTGCCCGCCACGATCAGGTTTTCCTCGACCGATAGCGACGTAAAGATGCGTCGCCCTTCAGGGCAGATACCCACGCCCGAGCGCACGATGGCGTCAGGCGTGGATTTGACCGTGGGTTGGCCAAAAAGCGATACGCGCCCAGACGCCATCGGCACGACACCGGCAATGGCCATGAGTGTGCTGGATTTGCCAGCACCATTGGCCCCCAGTAGCGCAGTGATACCACCCCGGGTGACACCGAAGCTGATGCCACGCACGGCCCGGACAGGGCCATAGCGCACATCAAGCGCTTCAACGTCCAAAACCGTATCGCTCATCCCGGCCAACGGATCAGGGCTTCGGAAGGGTTTCGGGATCGGCCATTTCACGCAGGACGAATTCCTTTTCGCCATCCGCTGTGATCCGCGCCACGACCACGTCCCGTAGGGGCATACGATCGGTGCCCTTGAAGGTGAAGTTCGACATGGTGCCGTTGCCGTTCTCGATCTCTGCCATAGCGGCGCTGACGGCAGCCGGGTCGGTGGTGCCTGCCGCAGCAAGAGCCTGTTCGATCATATCAACGATATCGCAACCGTTGACGTAGTAGTTGTTGTCAGGCGTCGTGCCGGTCGCTGCCTCGAAACGCGCGATGAAATCGGCATAGGCTGAGCCTTCCTCGGGGTAGCCGCCCGAGGTGTGCACCACACCGTCGACCACATCACCAAGGCCCCGCACGGTTGGGGTGTCAAGAACATCGCCGCCCATGACCTGTGTGTCGACACCGGCGCCGCGCAAGGCGCGGATGAAGGCCGGAAAATCAGGCTCCCAGGCCCATGTGACAATGACGTCCGGCGCGGTTTCCGCGTTCTTGATGTTCGTCACGATGGCTGAGAAATCAGGCTGGTTCAGGCTGAAGGTGCTTTCCCCCACAACCGCACCGCCAAGCGATTCAAACACTTCTCCGAAATAGCGCGGACCGCCCAGCGTATAGGCGCTGTCGGGTGAGGTCAGCAGCCAGGCTTTCTCGAACCCCTGATCCTTCGCATAGGCGGCAAGCACAGCACCTTGCTGGTTGTCACCGGGATAGCTGCCGAAGACATGTGGGCCCACCTGCGTGAGCACCGGCGCCGTCCCTGCAAAGGTCATCGTCGGCACCATGTCGGCGGCGGTGATCTGTGCGGCCGCGATGGTCGGGTCCGCATCGGCCGAGGACACGATGAACTGCGCGCCCTCATCCAGCATTTCCTGCACCACCTGCACGCCAAACGCGATGTCTGAACGGGTATCCTGAACGATCAGCTTGACAGGCGTGGTGCCGTTCAACCCGCCATTGGCCATTTTTTCGTCCATGCAGAATTTGAACCCGGCATAGGCGGGGCCGTCATAGGGGGCGAGATAGCCCGATTGTGCGGACATAACGCCGATCACGTATTCTTCTTCAGCAAAACCGGCGGTGCCAAGCGCCGCGATGGCCGTTCCGAGCAAGAGAGACTTCAGTTTCATGTGATTTCCTTTCTGGTATCAGTTGGCGAGGGCTTGATCTTGGGGGGATTGTGCATCGGCGGCGCGGGCCACGCGTCCGCGACCGATGTAGGCTTCGATAACTTTGGGGTCAGCGCGCACCTCTTCGGGGGTGCCTTCGGCGATTTTCTGACCACGGTTCATAACGACGATGTGACTGCATAGGCGGTTCACAAAACGCAGGTCATGGTCAATCAGCAAAATGCCGATATTGCGGTCGTCGCAAATGCGGGTCAGCCGGTCGGCCAGATCATCTGTCTCAGCCGGGTTCATACCAGCTGCAGGTTCATCCAGCAGCAAAATGGCCGGGTCCTGCGCCAGCGCGCGGGCGATCTCAAGCCGCTTGCGCGCGCCATAGGGAAGATTGTCGGCGCGCATTGCCGCGATGCTCCCAAGGTCAAAGGCGTCCAGCTCGCGCAGAGCAATGGCATTTGCCTCCTTGCGGCTGTATCCGGCGGCGAGTGCGGCCACCAATACATTCTCAAACGCGGTCAGACCCGAGAAAAGCCGCAAGTTCTGAAAGCTGCGCGCGACCCTGTTCTTGATGATCTGGTGACGGGGTTGTCCGGTCAGTTGCACACCGTCGATTTCGGCCGTGCCCGCATCTGCGGTGTATTGGCATGTGATCAGGTTCACGAATGTCGATTTGCCCGCTCCATTTGGGCCAATCAACCCGGTGATCCGGCCAGCGGGCACATCCAAACTGACATCGGTGACGGCTTTGACCCCGGCAAAGGACCGTGACAGCCCTTTTGCCTGCAGTGTTTCGGTGGTGACAATACGCGGCGCAGGCGTATCCGGGGCCCTGCCCGCAATGCGTTCAAGCAGCCGCGCGCCCGCGCCCGGGCCCAGTTCGAACCCACCGACCAGACCTTGCGGGCGCAGCCAGATCACCAGCAGAATGGCAATGCCCAGTGACACTGTCGTCAGGCCGAAAACCTCCGGCAGGGTGACCCCGGCCACGGTGATCCCCCCTTCGAGGTTGCGGACCGTGTTCTGCAACGTCGTCACAGCCACTACGCCCACCACCGCACCGCCCACCGAACTCATCCCACCCACGATCATCATCACCACTTGGGCAAAGACGAGGCCAAGGTAAAAAGAAGCAGGCGAGAAAGCACCCAGAATATGCCCATAGAGCGCACCTGCCAACGTGGCGAGCGCGCCTGACAGGGTCCATGCGATAAGACGCGCGCGGCGGGGATAGATGCCAAGCGCCGACGCCGCGTCCTCGTCGTCGCGGACAGCACGCACAAAAAGGCCCCAGCGGCTTTCACGATAAAGTCGCGCGACGATGACAAAGACAATCGCGGCCACCAGCACAAAGGCCAGATCGGTGACCCGCGGCACGCCATAGAAGGTCTGACTGCCGCGCGTGAATTCCCGTGCAGAGATGGCGATACTGTGCACAATGATCAGCAACCCGAGCGTCGCAATCGCCGCCGAGGCGCCTGCCAGCCGGGAGATCGCACTGCCCGTGAGCAACGCAAAGCCAAGCCCCACCAGAGCCACAACAGGCAGGGCACTGATGAGAGAAAGCTCGTACCCCGCAATCCAGCCCGGCAACTCGGGCAAGGCGCTGCGTTGCAAGGCGGCGGGCATGGTCAGGATACCTGAAACATACGCCCCCACCGCCATAAAGGCCCCGTGCCCGAACGAAACGATGCCTGTGTTGCCGCAAAAGACCGCCAGGGCGACAACAGCGGCCACGTTGACGCACATCAGCAGGGCAATCCGTTCGCCCGTACGCCCGAAGACAAGCGTGAGCACAGCAACCGTGCCAATCAACACGCCCAGTGCCGCCCCTGTGCGCAGCCAGTTCGCAGCGCGCAGTCGGGCAGGATGGGCGTGAAGATGCGCGGCGTCCATCAGCCGTGCGCCTCAAGTTCGGCAATCAGTTCGGCACTGGTCACTTGGCGACAATACCCCTTGATCGCAATCAGTGAATTGTCGTGCCGTTCTTGGGTATAGGTCAGGCACGCATCAGTCACCTGTGTCACCAGATAGCCCAGATCGCAGGCATCTCGAATTGCGCTTTCAACGCATTGGTCGGTGATCAACCCCGACAGCACCACCTGCCGCACACCAAGGTTGCGCAGGATATAGTCGATATGGGTCGACACAAAGACCGAGGATGACGACTTGGGCAGCACGATCTCATCACCCTGCGGCGCGATACGTTCAATCACCTTGCCGTCCCAACTGCCCTTGGGCACGTTGAACCCGGTGATTTTGTAATCCAGCGATCGGTCCCGCCCATCCAGCGTGAGGCTTTCGATCGTGGTATACATCACCTCAACCCCGGCGGCGCGTGCGGCTTTCTGGATCGCTTGCATATTCGGCACGACGCGACTGTCCAATTCATTGAAATACCAGCCGTACTTCGCGTCAAACTCCTCGCCCGGCAGACCCTTGAACTCAGCCCCCTCACGCTCGGCCGAGAAATTCTGGACATCAATAAACAGAAGCGCTGACTGGGCCGGGTCCAGCGGGACTTCACGGCTGAGGGTCATGTGTCGGTCTCCTTCATCACGGTCGATATGGCGTTGGCAATCAGACCAGCCCAAAGGGACGTATCGTCAGGGTCTGCGATCAGATCATTGCGGATTTCGATCAGGCTATGGGCCGCGCCCCTGGGCTCGGCGTGACGTGGGATGAACCAGTCGGTTTCATCATCGATCTGATAGGGTTCATTCACGGCCATGGTCAGACCCGGATGCTGCGCCGCGACAGATGACATAAGCGCATGAGCGGTGCTCAGATCACGCCGACTGAGAAACCCGGCATGCCAGGGGCGCGCCTGTCCGCCCAACACCGGGTTGAAGGAATGGATCGAAAAACAGCCCTTCGGACGAAGCGTGTCCATGAGCTGGGTTATGACCGCATCAAGAGGTGCAAAGATTTCCATCGCACGCTGGCGCTGCTGGACGCGCGTGATCCCGATATTGCCGGGAATGGCAACACCATCAACCTCGGCTGGCACCGCATGCGCGCTGTCGGGCGGACGATTGGAATCGAAAACAAGGCGACTGTAGTTCTGGATCACCAATGGCGCCTCCAGGCGCTCTGCCACTTCACGGGCCACGGCAAGTGCCCCGATATCCCACCCGCGATGGCTGTCGATGACATCCTGTGTCACGCCCAGTCGGTTCATGGAACTCGGAATGGCCTGGCCCGCATGTTCGCACAGCAACAACACCGGCGCAGGGGACTCTTCATTCATGATCGTCACCGGCGGCGGATCGGATTTATGCAGAATCGATGAGTCTTCAGAGAGCATCATACCCCCAAGCTTTGGTAAAATCGTTTTCTATGTCAATATTTTTCGATTGACTGAAAATGGATTTTCATCATTCTGACCAAATGACAGTCAGAATGACCATCACTGCCGTTGCAGACAGCTTGACCCAATCCGAACGCAAACTGGCGGCGACATTGCTGTCGAATTATCCGTTCAAAGGGCTGCTCAATATTCAGGAACTCGCTGAAGAAGCGGGGGTTTCTGCTGCGTCGATCTCGCGTTTCACGACAAAACTCGGGTTGGACGGCTATGCCGACATGCAGCGCAAACTGCTTGAGGAATTGCGCAGCGGTGACATATCGCCGCTCGATCTGCATGACAGACGCACCCAGATCGAAGGCAGCTTTCTGGCGGGATTTCTGGCGCGGGCAGCCGCACAGATTGAATCCGCCGGAGACGCCATCACCGATGGCCAGTTCGACCGGATCACCGCACTGTTGTCCGACCCAAAGCGGCGGGTCTTTGCCATGGGAGGCAGAATCAGCGACACCATCGCGCAGCACATGACCTTTCACCTCACCCAGTCACGTGACGGGGTCGAGCACATACCGCGCGATCCTGAATCATGGCCTGTGCAGCTTTTGCGGATGCGGCCAGGCGACGTGGTTTTCATGGTGGATTTTCGCAGGTACGAACAAACACTTGAACGCCTCGCACAGGCAATGCAAACCAAGCGGGTCAAGATCGTGCTGCTGACCGACACATGGATTTCCCCGATCAAAAGTAACGCCTCCGAGGTGCTGGCCGTCCCCATTGAAACCGGCACGATCTGGGACAGCTACGCCGCCGCACTCGCAATTGTTGAGGCAATCGTTGCGCGTATTGCCGAACTGACGTGGGATCAAACCCGCCAACGCATAGAGATGTGGGACGCGACCCGCGCCCTGACAATGGAGACCAAGACATGACCGATCTGATCTTTGCTGCAACGTGCGATCTGGCTGGCAAAGTCCGGGGCAAGGCGTTTCCTGCAGACCAGATGGACAAACGGCTGACCCGGGGCGTGGGCTGGACCCCGACCAACGTGCAGATCACTTGCTTTGACAGCATCGCGGACAGCCCCTTTGGCGCATTGGGCGATCTTTTGCTGATCCCGGACAAGGACGCATCAGTGGCCGCGCAGTTCAACGACAGCACTGAACACTTCATGCTGGGGGACATCGTTACGCTGGATGGCGCACCATGGGAGCTTTGCACACGCGCGTTGTTGCGCATCGCGCTCGACCGTTTGCAGCGCGTCGGCGGCGTGTCACTCTTGGCAGCATTTGAGCATGAGTTCCAACTGGTCGGGGGCGACCCCCTACCGAACGAAGCGTATACGCGAGCCGGTTTCGAAGCACAGCGCGGGCTTTGCGAAACCCTGATGGCGCAGATCGCAGAGGCAGGGCTTCAGCCCGACAGCATCATGAAGGAATACGGCCCAAACCAATACGAAGTGGTGATCGGCCCCGAACAAGGTGTCCGGTCCGCCGATGCCGCCGTCACGGTCCGCGAACTCACCCGCGCCACCGCGCGCCATGCGGGCGAGAGGGCGACCTATGCACCGATCCTTGATCCCGCCAGCGTTGGCAACGGCGTGCACATCCACATGAGCTTTCTTGACGCAGATGGCGCACCCGCCACCCATGATCCCGACGGGCCATGTGGCATGTCGGGTCTGACCGCAGCGTTTTCGGCGGGTGTTCTGACATACCTTGATAGCATTCTTGCGCTCACAGCCCCGTCGGTCGTCTCCTACCTGCGCCTCACCCCGCACCGCTGGTCGGCAGCCTACAACAACCTCGGCTTCCGCGACCGCGAGGCATCCTTGCGGGTCTGCCCTGTGACAGCCAAAGACCCCGCCAGCATCGCGCGACAGTTCAACATCGAATACCGCGCTGCCGATGCCGCAGCCTGCCCGCATCTTGCCCTTGCCGCCATCGTGCACGCCGGATGTCAGGGGATCGAAGAGAGTCTGAGCCCGCCCGATCCGACCGAAGAAGACCTGTCGCTGCTCTCCTCCGCTGAGCTTGACGCACGCGGCTTTGTCCGCTTGCCTGAAACGCTCGAAACCGCGCTCGAACGGTTTGAGGCCAACGACACCGTGCGCGGCTGGTTCCCCGACACCTTCGCGCCCGTCTATCTGGCCCACAAACGTGCCGAAATTGCGCATGTGGCCGACATGGACACAGCCGCCCGCTGCGCGGCCTATAGCCAGACATACTGACCATGACGCATTGGGCCGACACGCTGCGCACCCATTGGGGCATCACAGCCGACCTAACGCGCCTTGATGGTGAATATGACCTCAATTATCTGGCCGAAACGCCAGATGGCGCAGGCTACGTGCTCAAGGCAATGCGGCCTGACTGCCCCGTGTGGCTGGTTGAGATGCAGGTCGAGGCGATGGCCCATATCGCCCAGCGTGACCCCACCGTCCCGATCCCACGCGTGGTGTCCTCTGTGTCGGGCGCAGACGTGCTGTCCCTTCCCAATGAAGCGGGGCAAACCCGTTTGGTCTGGCTGATTGGGCGCCTGCCGGGCCGCTGCTACGCACAGGTGGAGCCCAAAACGATGCCCCTTATTCGGCAGCTTGGCGACGTCTTGGGCCGAACCGCCCACGCCATGCAGGATTTCTCGCACCCTCGACTGGAGCGGGATTTTAAGTGGGACCTCATGCGCGCCGGATGGATTGCAGAACATCTGGACTCTATCGTGGACCCGCAGCGCAGAGGCCTTTTGTCCTCCGCACTCAAAGCGTTTGACGCGATAGGGCCCACGTTGCAGGCTTTACCGCAGCAAGCGATCCACAATGATGCGAACGACTACAACATCCTTGTTGATGGTGGGCCGGGCCAGTCGAGCATTTCTGGTCTGATCGACTTCGGAGACATGTGCATCGGCCCCCGCATCTGCGATCTGGCCATCGCGGCGGCTTACATCGTCCTTGAAACGCCAGATTCCGACCGCGCGCTGGAGGCGTTGGTCGCGGGGTATCACGACGCCTCCCCCCTGACCGGCACAGAGCTTGACCTGCTATGGGCGCTGATCCGCATGCGGTTGGCGGTGAGCGTCGTCAATTCGGACCTTATGGCGATTGAAACCCCGGACGATCCTTACGTGGTGATTTCCCAGGCGCCCGCATGGCGGTTCCTCGAAGGGTTTCCAAATCCGCCAGAGCTTCTATCGGCCCGGCTTCGCGCCGCATGTGGTCTGCCCGTCAGTGATGGGGCGGGGCGTGTTCTGGCATGGCTCAACACTGCGCGCGGCAGCTTTGCTCCTGTTATTGGCACAGACTTTGCGCAAGCCCCTCTGCGATCTTTGTCGCCCGAGGACAGCACCTGTCCGCAGGATCCGTTCAACCTGACCCCGGCCGAAGCGGCACGCATCGGCGATGATGGCCCACCCGAAGAGATCTGGCTTGGCTACTATCTTGAACCCCGCCTGATCTATACGGCTCCCACCTTTCGCAAAGGCCCTTGGAAGGCCAGCAATCGGCGGACGGTGCATTTGGCGGTAGATGTCTTTGCCTCGGCAGGCACGCCCATTCATGCCCCGATGGATGGCGAAGTTGCCGCGATTGAGAACCGCACCGGCAATCTTGATTACGGCGGTGTCATCGTCTTGCGGCATGTCACGCCCGGGGGCGATACGTTCCACACGCTTTACGGCCACCTTGATCCCGCATGTCTCGAAACGCTCAAACCCGGCGACCCCGTTGCGCAAGGTGATGTCTTTTGCCGCCTCGGAGACACCCAGCAAAATGGCGGCTGGGCACCCCACCTGCACCTGCAACTGGCCACCACCATCGACGGTATCGGTGAAGATTGGCCCGGTGTCTGCGACCCCGATGACATCACCTTGTGGCAAGCGGTTTGCCCAAGTCCAGCGGCCCTGCTGAACCTGCCCGACGATAAGGTGCGCTATCACCCAACCGACCGCGCAGCCGTTCTGGCAGATCGCAAAGCACACTTTGCAGGCAATCTGAGCCTGACCTATCATGAGCCACTGATGCTCGTACGCGGCTGGAAGCATCATCTCTTTGACGAATGGGGCCGCCCCTATCTTGATGCCTACAACAATGTCCCCCATGTAGGCCACGCGCATCCGCGCATTCAGGCGATTGCAGCGGATCAGCTGCGACGCATGAACTCCAACACCCGCTATCTGCATCCGGCACAAACCGAATTTGCCCACGCGTTGCTGGCCAAGCTGCCGGATCATTTGCAGGTCTGTTTCTTTGTCAATTCCGGGACCGAAGCCAACGAACTTGCTTTGCGGCTGGCGCGCACGCATACCGGCGCCAAAGGCATGGTCACGCCCGACCACGGATATCACGGCAACAGCACCGGCGCGGTGGCCATCTCAGCCTACAAGTTCAACAAACCCGGCGGTGTGGGCAAGGCCGACTGGGTCGAGCTGATCGAGGTGGCCGATGACTATCGGGGGTCTTTTAAGCGCGGCGATCCCGACCGTGCCCAGAAGTTTGCAAATCTCGTCGATCCGGCCATTGTGGTGCTGGCAGAGCGCGGGCACGGAGTGGCCGGTTTCATCGCCGAAACCTTCCCCTCTGTGGGCGGTCAAATCATCCCACCGCCAGGTTACCTTGCCGCTGTCTATGACAAAATCCGGGCTGCAGGCGGTGTCTGCATCGCTGACGAAGTTCAAACCGGACTTGGACGGCTGGGCGAGGCCTATTTCGGCTTTGAGCAGCAAAACGCCCTGCCCGATATGGTCGTCCTCGGCAAACCTATCGGCAACGGCCACCCAATTGGCGTCGTCATCACCACGCGCGAGATTGCAGACAGTTTCGACAATGGCATCGAGTTCTTTTCCACATTCGGGGGCTCAACCCTGTCTTGCCGGATCGGACGAGAGGTGCTGCAAATCGTCGAGGACGAAAACCTGCAGGACAACGCTCACCGCATGGGCACACGCCTGTTGAACGGTCTGCGTGACCTTCAACAACGCCACTCCTGCATTGGAGACGTCCGCGGCATCGGCCTGTTCATTGGCGTGGAATTTGTCCAACCGGACGGCTCCCACGCAACCAAGCTTTGCAGCTTTGTCAAAAACCGCATGCGCGACCACCGCATCCTGATCGGCAGTGAAGGCCCCCATGATAACGTCCTGAAAATCCGCCCTCCTTTGACAATCGGCGAGAATGACATCGACATGATTGTGACAACCCTGGGTGACGTGCTGTCGCAGGCCGCAGCATAGGAACCGGACGGTCACGACAAGACTGCAACCACTGCCAGTTTGTTCCAACGACTTTCATAGGAAGGGTGCTTGCGGGTGACAATTCGCCTGAGCCGATTTTATGATTGGTTGCCAGATCAACTCATGGGACAGCCGCTCTTTCTACAGCGACCCTTTTCGAAGTAGGTTTACGACATGCCGGAATGTCGGACCAGATCCTGTTGACCCTTCGGAAGACAAATTCGAAACGAGCGTAAGCTTGCATTTAGGCGCAGTGCAGCATTGGCTAGATTGGGCTCAGGGCAGTCATTCACCGAATTTTTGTGAGTGTCTGCTGTGTCTCGTTGAGCTGCCGTTCGAAGCCGTCGATTGGCGATTTCCGGCCCGA
>Ga0316197_10003554_pt1 | contig 11089 bp, 13 predicted proteins | sample OudBiesiAoxic_MG_FD_204939 | JGI IMG/M metagenome (GOLD analysis project Ga0316197, IMG submission 204939) | Coastal sediment microbial communities from Oude Bieten Haven, Netherlands - site A oxic | ecosystem: Environmental > Aquatic > Marine > Coastal > Sediment | place: Netherlands...
AACAAGCAGCCGAAGCAAAGGTTCAGCGTCGCAAGCACTACTTCGCCCTGGCGAAGAAGTACGGCGGCTATGCCCTTCTCATCATCATTGCCCTGGTCCTGATCACCTTCCTCAGCTGACATCGTGGCGGTCGACCTCCACGTGCACTCGTCGGCATCCGACGGGACCGACACACCGAGCCTCGTCGTTGAGAAGGCCGCAGCGCTCGGCCTCACAGCGCTTGCCCTCACCGATCACGACACCCTTTCGGGCATCCCCGAAGCTCGCGAAGCCGCCGCTCGGTTCCCGATCGAACTCATCCCGGGCGTTGAACTCTCCGTCGACCACGCCGGTGTGAAGATCCACATGCTTGCCTATTTCCTCGAGCCGACGCCAGGACCGCTCGAAGACCGCCTCGCGGAGCTTCGCACCGGCCGGACCTTTCGAAACAAGAGAATCGTCGAGCGACTCAACGAACTCGGCTACTCCATCACGATGAACGATGTGTTGCGCCACGCCGCCGGCGACGCCGTCGGCCGTCCGCACATCGCCGACGCCCTCGTGGAAGCCGGGGCGATCGAGAACCGCTCCGAGGCATTCGTTGGTCTCCTCGGGGACGGCGGCTCTGCGTACGTCGAGCGCGACCGACTCACCGCGATCGACGCCATCGCGTTGACGACCGAATCAGACGGCGTGGCCTCGATCGCCCATCCCCTCACGATCAACGCAGACGCCGCAACCCTCCGAACCATCTTCGAGGATCTCCGTGACGCAGGGCTTGCCGGGATCGAGGCCCACTACTCGGAATACTCACCCACGATCCGAACGCAACTTGCGGCCGTAGCGGCCGACCTCGGGCTCGTTGCAACAGGCGGATCCGACTACCACGGAGCCGGCAAACCCGGTCTGCGGATCGGATCGGGCCGCGGAGACCTCGTGGTGCCCGACTCAGTGCTTGAAGGACTCCGACGGCGCCGCCCATAACCGGTCAACACCGGCCACATTCCGGCCGATAGACCCACAAGAGCGCGAAAGGGTTCTTGTGAATCCAATGCTGTCGACGGGCCGAGCCCCGATCGACTACGAGTCGATACGTGCGAACTACCAGACCGCACGTGCCGCCGTCGCCGTGACGGTGTTCTTCGTCGCGGCCATTCTCCTGGCGACCGGAAGCGGCTCGTTCGCCGCCGCGTATGCGGTCGGTGGAATCATTGTGGCTGCCGACGCTCTGTATCGACGCACCCACGGGAGTTCCGCGACGGCTCCGCTGCTCGTCGATATCACCGTGCTCGGTTCCATGTTCCTCATCGGTGGAGCGTCGACCTCCATGGAGGTCGCAGCCCTTGCCTACGGCATCGTGGCAATGGCCCTCCTGCTTCCCGCCCGAATGGCGGGAATCCTCTTCGCCTATGCCATGGCCTGGTCGGTAGCTGTTGCAGCCGCGAATGGAGCCGGCCTCTTCTCCAGGACCAATCAGGGCGCCTTCGACGCCTTCCTCACCGTTATCTTGCTGCTTGCGGTCGCCGCGTTGATCTCGGGAGCCACTCGGGTGTTGATTCACGTTCAGGATCGCCAGCAGAAGCTGCTCGAGCAAGAGCGACGCACGGTCGAGGTCAAGAACGAATTCGTCTCGATGGTCTCGCATGAGCTCCGAACCCCAATCACTGGAATCTCCGGATTCTCCGAGACACTTCGCGATCACTGGCGTGATCTCCCTCCGTCCGAGGTTGACGAGTTCCTGACCATCCTGCGTGGCGAGTCGGAGCACCTCGAGAACCTCGTCGAAGACATCCTGGTAATTCCCCGTCTCGACTCCGGTCACCTCCGATTCCACCTCGAGCACGTCACCGTCCTGACCGTCGCTGAAACGGTCGCGGAAATGGTGTTCGACGACAAGACGTCGGTCGAGATCGACATTCCAATGTACGTCGAGGTCTGGTCTGATCCGGCCCGATTGCGTCAGATTCTGAGAAATCTCATGGAGAACGCACTCAAGTACGGCGGCAACGAGGTCTACATCTCGGGTGAGGAACGTCGAGAAGGGACCTACACGGTGATTGTCGCCGACAACGGAAGCGGCGTCGCCGAGGCAGACCGCCAACGCATCTTCGAGCACTTCGAGCAGCTGTCGAAAGGGGACGCCCGCCTCGAACAGGGCGTCGGCCTCGGCCTCCCCATCGCGCGCAAGCTGGCAACGGCGATGGGCGGCGATCTCTGGTACGAGGATCGATTCCCTGTCGGTTCGCAATTCTGCTTCGACGTCGATCTCGTCAAAGAGGCCGAACAACAGACTGAGTCCGTCTCGGCCGACAGTGGAGCCAACCGGTAGCATCACACGATGCTCCCCTACAACATCGACCACGTGGCGATCGCCGTGCACAACCTCGACGCGGCGCTCGCGGACCTCAAGGAGCAATACGGAGCGGAACCGGTGTCTCGCGAAACCGTGGAATCGCAGGGTGTCGAAGAAGCGATGATCGCGATTGGCGGTTCGAGTCTTCAGATCCTGCAACCGCTCTCCATCGAATCTCCCGTCGGCCGATTCCTCGCTAAGCGGGGCGAGGGGCTTCATCACGTTGCCTTCGCGGTACCCGACATCGATGCGGCGCTGGAACATCTTGCGTTCACCGGGACGCGCCTCATCGATGAGGAGCCACGCATCGGGGGCGGCGGACATCGGATCGCGTTCGTCCATCCGTCCGCGTTCGGGGGTACGCTCGTGGAACTCGTCGAAGTCGTTGAAGGAGCGCCGTGACCGAAATCACCTCGATCAAGGGTGGAGCCGACGCTGCAATGGCTGCCGCCATCGCTGCGGCAGTCGCTCATATCGAGGAATCCGAAGCGGAGACGAGAGCAACCCGGCCGCCGGTACCGAAGCCAAGCCCGTGGGTTCAGTCGAGCCGACCCCGGGACATCCCGCCGCCGCTGATCTCCCACCAATTCGACGCGGCGCCGTGGACCGAGGTCGGCGAAGCCGTTGAGTAGCGAGCCCTCTTCACACCGGATCGCGGCAAGTAGCATCGTGCTGAAGCCACGAAAGGGTCGTGATGTCCACCGTCGTCTCCTCGATCGCTCGAACACCGATCGGTAGGTTCCGGGGCGGATTCACCTCGCTCACCGCAATGGATCTCGGTGGCTTCGCGATCGCTGCGGCTCTCGAGCGCGCCGGCATCACCGGGGAACAGATCGATGAAGTTCTGTTCGGCCACGTCATCCAGACGGGGCAGGGACAGGTAACGAGCCGGCAGGCGGCGTTCAAGGGCGGCATCCCAATGACGGTCCCATCGACCACGATCGACAAGGCGTGTCTGTCTGGCACAGCCACGATCGCCGATGCCGACATGCACATCAGGGCTGGAGAGTCGCGCATCGTCATGACCGGCGGGATGGAGTCCATGACCAACGCCCCTCACATCCTCAACGGGGCACGTTTCGGCTACGGATACGGCGGCACGGAACTCGTCGACTCGCTCAACCAAGACGGCCTCATGTGCGCGTTCGATCAAGTGTTGATGGGGCAGTCGACCGACGGCACCAACGCCAAGCTCGGCATCAGCCGAGCCGAACAGGACGAATGGGCCGCAGCGAGCCACGATCGTGCAATCGCTGCGACCGAGGCCGGTGCGTTTGCCGACGAGATCGTTCCGGTGGAGGTGCGCCAGCGCCGCGGAGATCCCATCCTCATCGAGCACGACGAAGGCATGCGCCCCGGGACGACCGCTGAATCGCTCGGCAACCTGCGTGCCGCGTTCCTGGACGACGGGACCATCACCGCGGGCAACGCATCACAGATCTCCGATGGAGCGGCAGCATTGGTCGTCGCGGACCGAAGTGCCGCCGAAGCGCTCGGAATGCCGGTGATCGCCGAGATCCTGTCGTATGGCCAGACTGCAGGACCCGATACCAGCCTCCAGGCACAGCCTGCCAACGCCCTGCGCATCGCCCTCAAGAAGGCGGATCTCGACATCATTGATCTCGACCTCGTCGAAATCAATGAAGCGTTTGCCGCAGTGGCGCTCTACTCAGCGAACCTGCTCGGGATCCCGCACGATCGCGTGAACGTGAACGGTGGGGCGGTCGCGCTTGGCCATCCCCTCGGCGCCTCCGGTGCGAGAATCGTCGTGACACTCATCAGCGCCCTGAGAGCGCGCGGAGGCGGTATCGGCGGCGCCGCGTTGTGTGGCGGCGGCGGCCAGGGTGACGCGCTGATCGTGAAGGTCTGAGCGCAATGCCTCAAGATCAACCGGCCGATCGCAACCTTGCCCTCGAGTTGGTGCGAGTCACTGAGGCTGCGGCGATGGCCGCTGCGAAGTGGCAGGGCAGGGGCGACAAGAACAGCGTCGACCAGGCAGCGGTCGATGCGATGCGTCACATGCTGTCGACGGTCGACGTCGACGGCATCGTCATCATCGGTGAAGGGGAGAAGGACGAAGCCCCGATGTTGTTCAACGGCGAGATCGTCGGCAACGGCAGAGAACCGAGGATGGACGTCGCCGTCGACCCCATCGACGGAACGCGACTTTGTGCCCTCGGTATGCCCGGGGCCCTCGCTGTGATCGCGATGGCCGACAGCGGTTCGATGTACGCACCCGGGTCGTTGGTGTACATGGAGAAGATTGCCGTCGGCGAGGAGGCCGCCGGCATGGTCGACATCAACGCCCCCGTCGAGCACAACCTCTCTCAGGTCGCCAAGGCCAAGAAGAAGGACATCGAAGACGTCACGGCCGTGATCCTGGACCGTCCGAGGAACGATGAGTACGTTCACCAAGTCCGCGCCGCAGGAGCCCGGATCGCCCTCATCGGCGATGGAGACATCTCCGGGGCCATCTCAACCGCGAAGCGGGACAGCGGCATAGACATACTCCTCGGCATCGGTGGTTCACCGGAGGCGGTCACCGCGGCGTGCGCCATGGCAGCGCTCCATGGTGAGATCCAGTGCAAACTGTGGGCACGCGACGACTCCGAACGAGCGTATGCACTTGAGCACGGGCACGATCTCAACCAGGTACTGACAACGCGAGACCTGGTCGACTCCGACAACACGATCTTCGCAGCAACCGGCGTGACCTCGGGGTCCCTCCTCAACGGCATCGGCTTCTACGGCCGAAGTGTCGAAACTCACTCCGTGGTCATGCGCTCCCAGTCCGGAACAATCCGCTTCATCGAAGGAACACATCGCCTCGACTGGGTCGACGCAATCAACCCTGCGAACTGACGATCGGAGGAGGGGGGTCGAACACTGGCTTCAAGGGGCCAGGCCGTTCTCCACCACGATCTCGGCGGCCCATCGCGCGGCCAGGCCGACAACTTCGGGGCAGTGGACTTCGTGAGCGCCGGCTTCTTTGAACCGGTCCACATCCTCGGGATCGTTCAGGTCGAACGCCCTGCCGATGACACTCGTCTGGACATCGCCGCACACGACGGACCCGTACCGGTCGACGAAACGCCGCCGTAGCTCTCCGACCATGCGGGCCGTCTCGTGCCGCTCTCCGGCCGCATCGGTGAAATCGTCGCGATCTCGACCCCTCATCTGTCCAAGGAACATGCTGGCGCCCGCGTACGCCCCGCAGCTGCCGTCGCCCGCGAGACCACCACCTCCGGAGAGCCCGGTCGCCGCGCGGAAGACGACGTCGTCGCGTTGGTCGAATGTGTCCTGCAGGGCGGCCAGCACACATTGAGCACATCCGTGGTACTCCGCCTCGTTTCGTTTCCCGGCCTTGTACGCCCGATCCGCCGCGTTGTTCTTCATCGGTTCGCACTCCAATCGATCAGGTCGGTCGCCGAAACTGAGCCGACCGTCAGCGTCGAGGAATTGCCGGTCGGCGCATAGAGGCCAACGCCCCGGAGCACATCGGATCGGCTACCCAATTGCTACCAAAGACTCGAGCACCGCGTCATACGCGGGTGCAACTACCGACCAGTCGTACTGGTCCACGGTCCTCGCCAAGTCGCTGCCGATCTCGGTTGCCGACGCACGATTCCCGATCGCCCAACGCACACGCGACACGAGTCCGTTCGTGTCGTCGTAGAGGCAACGATCGCGATGCGGCTCTGGAATTCGTTCTGGATAGACAAGGCGATCCGGAAGAACTGGGAACACTCCCGCGGCCATCGCTTCAACGATCGCGATTCCGAAGAACTCGTGGTCTGCTGTCGAGACAACGATGTCTGCGCGCCGCAGCAGGTCGACGTATTCCTGATCCGGTGCGAAGCCGAAGGCGACGAGGCGCTCTCCGAGAAGATCGGGGAGGCGATCGAACGACTCCGGGGCCGACACGAAACACTCCCCAACAACTGCGACGTGGAAGTCGAGTCCCTCTGCGAGGAGTGCCTCGATCAGGACGACGAACTCGTCCGGTCCCTTGTCATGCTCCCAGCGTTGGTTCCACAGGATCAGAGGAGGCCCGCCACCTCGGACGGCCGGGATCCCGATTCGCCGAATGTCCACACCAACGGGAAGCACGATCGACCGATCACGCACCGCAGGGAGAAGGCGACCGTGACGCTCGTCCGGGAACTGACGCAGGAATCGCTCGGCCTCCTCGAAAAACAACGTTCGATGGAATTCCGAATTGAAGATCGCTTGATCAGCCGCCGCCGCGCTCGACCAATTCACCATCGGATAGGTCAGATCCGGCCGGTCCAGTGGCGAAAGCGGATACGCGAACTGGCTTTCGTGGAAGTACACAGCAATCGCCACATCGCCGATCGTGCGCCTCGCGGCACCGGCAAACGATGCGACGCTCATCATTGATGAGGCAAGCACCACGTCCGGAGTCTCCTCGCATCGTGAAGCCAGGTTGGCGGACAGCGTCAGGTGGGCGCCGTGCATACGCCACTTCCAAAACCGGGCAGGGTGGCTCACCAGCGTGACATCGTTGGCACTGTTCGCTAGGTATCCGTCAGCCCACGCCCTGTGTGAACCTCCGTAGTACGGCTCGACAAGTGCAACCCTCACGGAACCATCGTACGGTGCCGCCATGTTGTACGGATCCCACCCATGCGTGCCCGACGTTGAAGAGTCCGCGGCCTCTGGGGTGTGCCCCGATCGATCTGTACCGTGGTGTGTATGACGAGCCCTCAAGTCCCGCCACCGACGGAACGCCTGCGGTTTCGCCCGTATGCCGAGACCGACGAGCAATTCGTGATTGATCTCTTCAACGATCGGTACGCCAAGAGGTTCTATCCGTCGATGGCTTCGACCGAGGCGGCTCAGGGTTGGATCGATTGGAATCGTCGGAACTATGAGAGCCATGGCTACGGCCTGTGGGTGGTCGAGAACAACACGAATGGTCAGGCAATGGGAGACTGCGGGTTGACTGTTCAGGACGTAGGGGGGACGTCCATGGCAGAGGTCGGCTACCACATCCTCGATGCGGAACGCGGCCAGGGCTACGCAACTGAGGCTGCCGGCGCGTGTGTCGCCTACGGGCTCGACGACCTCGACCTCTCGGTCGTTTGCTCGATCGTCGATCCGCAGAATGAGGCATCCATCCGCGTTGCCGACCAGGTCCACGCGGTTCGGTCGAGCTTCGTGAACCAACGGGGGGAAACGATGCTCCTCTTCAGAACCCGCGAAGGCGACCGCCGGTAGCCGGCCACCACGGACAAAAGCATCAGCCGTATCAGGACACCGGTGGTCGTCATCCGGTGTGTGCGCCGCCTTCGGCCGCCGATCAACCGGATGTCAGTTGGAACAGGTAGGCGAACGGAGACTTCGTGTACCCGATACCGCGCCCCGACTTGTGAATGAGTTCGGCCGTCACCTCGATGTCTCGTTTCGGGATCAGATACGAGTCGAGGTTCCGATCGCTCACGGTGTACTTCCCCGAGCGGGATTGCACAACACCCACGAGTCGATATCGGGGATCGATCGCGGCGATCGCAGCATCTCCGTGACTCGGGTTGACCAACAACCATCCCCCAGGACGGAGATACCGGGAGCAGGCCTCCGACACGAAACCGGCGTAGAGCGAAATCAGCAGGTCGAAGGAGGCGTTCGATAGGCCGAGATCGGTGGTGTAGTCGGCGCCGATGAACTCCCAGGACCTTCCCTCCGCTACCGGACCATGCTGGACGATGATCTCGTCGACGCCGATTGAGTCGGAGAAGAAACGCGCCGCCCGCGCATCACTCTCGACATACGTCACCGATGGGAAGGCGAATGATGCTGCGACATCGACGTACGACCCCGGGTAAAGGGCGGTGTCAACATCAACTGCCCGGCTCACTGCTGTGAAGAGCCGGAGCCGGTCTCCGGGATGCTGATTCTGTTTGTCCCAGAGCTTCCGGGTGAAGTCCTGCACAGCTGTCCCTACATCTCTTTGCGACCGGTGAGGGCTCGGCCGAGCGTGATCTCGTCTGCGTAGTCGAGATCACCGCCCACCGGAAGACCGGAGGCCAGGCGAGACACTGTGACGCCAAGCGGCTTGAGCATGCGCGCGAGGAACATCGCCGTCGCGTCACCTTCCAGCGTCGGGTTCGCCGCGACAATGACCTCGGTCACCTGTTCGGCATCAACCCGGTCGAGGAGCTCTCGAGCCCGCAGTTGATCCGGTCCGATCCCCTCGATTGGCGAGATCGCTCCTCCGAGTACGTGATACCGGCCGACGAATTCGCCCGTCTTCTCGATCACGGGGATGTCCTGAGCACGTTCGACGACACAGAGGACGGTTGGATCGCGCCGGAGGTCTCGGCAGATCGAGCATTCCTCCTCAGCCGTGACGTTGAAGCATCGTGAACAGAGCCGGACCTCGCGGCGCATCGAGGTGATGGCGTCTGCGAGGCGAACCGCGTCGGCTTCTTCGGCATTCAGGAGGTAGAAAGCGAGTCGCTGCGCGCTCTTCTGTCCAACCCCTGGGAGCCGGGCCAATTCATCGACGAGGTGTTGGACCGGCGGTTCGAACATCAGCCGAGGATGCCGCCGAGATCCATCCCCCCGGCGACGCCACCCATCGAGTCGGCAGCGTCTTCAGCGGCGGCGGCGAGCGCCAGATTGACTGCGGCGACGACGAGGTCACCCGCCATCTCGGGATCGTCCGGGTCGAGGATCCCAGGATCGAACTCGACGGAGACGAGTTCGCCGGATCCGCGAACAACGGCCTTCACAACCCCTCCGCCGGCGGTTCCCTCGTAGGTCTTCGCCGAGAGCTCGTTCTGAGCGGCCTCGATCTGAGCTTGCATTTGCTGCGCCTGCTGCATCAGCTGGCGCATGTCCTTTGGCATCTGTGGTGACATGCAGATAAGGCTACTTGCTGCACGCACGTTGCCACGTGCTTCCCAGCAAACGACCCTGCTCAGTATCGTTCGTTTCAGATCCTGCAATCGAGGCTCACCATGCGAAAACCTCCAGCACCGCACATCGGCATCGGGGCGGCGTTCCTTCTCCTGCTCTCCTCCTGCTCGAGCAGTGCCGAAACCTCAACGACGTCCACGACACAACCACCAGAGGAGCCGGTCGTCACTACTTCCATGCCATCCGAATCCACTCCGTCGATCGCGCCGGCGTCAACCCCACCACCTGCAGGTACCGAAGTCGAGATCTGGGCAGGGGATATCGCCGGGCAGATGATCGAGTTCCAATTCACGGTCGATGACACGGGAACGATCACCGGACTCGTGAACAGCCCCTCAGAGGACGCCCCTGACTTGCCGATCAACGGAGTTGTTGACGATGGCGCAGTGACGATCAAGGTCCCTGCCGTCGAGGCAGTATTCGAAGGTGAGATCGACGGCACAACCATGAGTGGTACGTGGTACCAGTCGGGAGCCGAAGTCCCAGCCGTATTCGAGCTGAGAGACGAGCCGCTGACTCTCGCCCGGCCGCAAGAGCCGGTGCCGCCGTTCCCGTACGAGGCCACCGACGTCCGGTTCGACAATGGGGATATCTCCCTCGCCGGCACCCTCGTCGTGCCAGAAGGTGAAGGCCCCTTCCCGGCCGTCGTCTTCACCTCGGGTTCCGGGTCCCAGGACCGCGACGAGACCATCGTCGGACACAAGCCGTTCCTCGTCCTCTCCGACGCATTCGCCCTCGCAGGTATCGCTTCGCTGCGATTCGACGACCGTGGCATTGGCGGCTCGACCGGTGACCCCGCCGGTGCGACGACGGCCGATCTCGCAACGGACACCTCAGCTGCGGTTGAGTTCCTCGCCGCCGATGGTCGGTTCAGCTCCATCGGCATCGTGGGCCATAGCGAAGGAGGCATCATCGGTCCGATGGTCGCAAACGGCTCGGATGTCGTCGACTTGGTCGTTCTCCTGGCCGGCCCCGGCCTGCCCGGTCTCGACGTCCTGTTGCGCCAGACTGAAGATCTCATGCGGGTCGAGGGCGCCCCCGAGGCCGACATCGCGTGGCAGCTTTCGTGGAGGCGGGAGATCATGGAGGTCTCCGCATCGAGTGTCCCGGAAGACGAAGCAGCCGAAGCCATCCGAACGATCGTTTCGGCAGCGCTGGAGAATCCACCGGTCGGCGTCACTGAGACCCTGGACCCGTCGATGACCGAGCAGTTCGTGACGGCCTTCACCGACCCGTGGATGCGCTACTTCCTCGCGTACGACCCGGCACCCGAACTCGAGGCTCTCGACGTCCCTGCGCTGGCGCTCATCGGCAGCCTCGATGTGCAGGTCTCGGCTGAGGAGAACATCCCTGCGCTCGAATCAGCGCTCGACGCCAACGGTGACGCCACCGTGTCCGAACTAGACGGACTCAACCACCTGTTCCAGCACGCCGAAACCGGAGCAGTGTCGGAGTACGCAAGGATCGAGGAGACGTTCTCCCCTCAGGCGATCGACCTGATCACTGCGTGGATCCTCGAGCGGAGCTGACCTCCACACCGACCGACCGCACGCACCTTGAACCTGGGTGATCGCGCGTCGCTACCCTCCAACCCGATGCGCTATCAGGCTCTCTATCGCAAGTACCGGCCCCAGCGGTTCGACGAAGTGGTCGGACAGGACCATGTCGTCGGGACACTCACGCGCGAAGTCACCAACGACAAGGTTGCCCACGCCTACCTATTCGCCGGACCACGGGGAACGGGCAAAACAACCAGCGCTCGCCTCCTTGCAAAGTCCCTGAACTGCACGAATCGTGGTGCTGACGGCGAGCCGT
>Ga0316197_10003555_pt1 | contig 11089 bp, 2 predicted proteins | sample OudBiesiAoxic_MG_FD_204939 | JGI IMG/M metagenome (GOLD analysis project Ga0316197, IMG submission 204939) | Coastal sediment microbial communities from Oude Bieten Haven, Netherlands - site A oxic | ecosystem: Environmental > Aquatic > Marine > Coastal > Sediment | place: Netherlands...
TCGAACTGCAAGGCAGGGTCATCAGCTTCCTCGGAGCAGATCCGGAGGGGATCCACTTCCCAGGACTTGAACTCACCAGCAACGCCGGCAGCTTCAAGCTGCGCGGGGATGGTTTCCCGTATTCCCCGGACATCGACGTCGATGATAATTTCACGAACACCGGTTCGATCGACATCCGAGGGTCCGGCAGCCGATTGGATTTCGATGAGAGTTTCACCCAGAACGGTCCTTCAGCCAGCATCCGGGTCGGCCCGGGTGCGAGCCTGAGATTCCAGCAAGCTACAATCAGTGCGGGCGAGCTGGTGGTCGAGATCTCGACACGCTCCCCGGAGGGCTGGTTTGGCAATGAAGATAGCGGGACCTATGGCGCCGGTTACTTCGTCCCATTCCAGGGCGTCGATTTGAACGGCAGGCTCGTCATCGATTTCGTCGGGGATGTCGCGGAAGGAAAAGTGGACATCGGCGACACCTGGGAAATCGCACCCAGGACATACGCCGTCAGCGGCGTCACTGGAGCCGAAGCGGCGGAGTTCCGCTACCAAGGTGGCGCGATTCCTGCCGATTGGCTGCCTCCTGGGGCAACTCTCGAAATCGTCCAGTTCCAAAGAAATGGACCTCCTGGTGGAACCTTTGGGCTCGCCATTCGTGTCGTCCCGGCCGGTGGATTCACCGACTACTACACCTGGGCGTCCCAGCAGGGTCTGCCTGACCGCATCAGCTCCCCACTCGCGGACCCTTTCGCGGATGGCAACGGCAACGGGATCCCGAACGCTGCGGAGTTCTTCTACGGGCTCAACGGAATCGATCTCACCAACCCGTATGTCGAGTTCAGTATGGCTCCGAGCGCTGGGGGCGGTATCGACAATACCATGAGCTTCCTCCGGCCCTCCGGAGTTGACGCGAGCTACACGCCCTATGTGAGCGAGGACCTCATCACCTGGTCCCTGGCTCCCATGGTGATCCAGGACATCACGGCCCAGCCAGGAAACGGATTGGAACTCGTGACCCTCGAATCACTGTTTGCAGCGCAGGAAACCCAGTTGTTCTTCCGGATTCAACCGAACTTCAATCCCGACAATTTTGAGAATGGCCTGCTGCCCGACGTGAATGACGACAGGTTGATCGGAGAGGATAGCTCGTTGCGGAACCTCGATAATGGCCTCGACATCAGCTATCAGTTCGTGCCCGGGAGGGTGCTGTTTTTCAAAGTGACCGGAACGCGGAGGTCCAACGGAGGATCCGTCTACGGGGGAACGGCGGAAGATGGAGAAACGAGAAACTTCATCTATCAGGATCGCTCTTTCCTAGCCACGGCGGCCGTCCATGCAGGACTCTTGAACATCGACGAACGCGGGTTGATCAAAGTAACCTTGCTCCCCCCACAGCCCACGTTCAGGGGCTCGATCCAGAAAGTCAAAGATGGAACCGAAGAGGTGTTCAGCGAACCTGCCGAAGGCTTCCAAGTCGACGAGATTTTCAGCTATCGAATCGACCTCGTCAGACTCTTGGACTAGGTGGGCTAGCTCGCTTGCAAAGCTTGTCCAAGCGGCCGCCGGGTCGCCAGGTCGCCAGGTCGCGCAGATTTTTCTCTAGGTTGATTGTTGAAGAGCTCGATTTCTCCGACACGTCGGGGATTCGCAACCCGCAGCCATGCGCTCAGGGTTTCGTGGCCCCGTCCTCAGCAAGCTCTCTAAACAGCCGTTCCCTGAGCGGTTTCGGAATCGTTCTCCATCCCTCGCCAAAGAGCTGTTCCAGACCCGTCTCCCCTGCCGGGAGATCGAGCAGGTCCCGCAGCGTGAGAATTAGGTGAAAGCTGACGTCCGAGCTCTGCGGTGAGGCGTTGTGGATCTCCGCGGCGATTATATTGCGTCCCGGTTTCAAGGTCTGCTTCAGGAGAAATCCGGTCTCCTGGGTTTCTCTGGGCCGATCCAGAGCCCGTAGCGCCGGTGTGTCATGTGCAACCTCGCCCTCGGGAAGATTCGATCGCGCCACCTCCTCGCCATTGAGGTAGAGAATTAACCCGTCGTCGGCAATGGCAGCGACGCCCACGGCTTTGTCGGCATCTCGCTCCGCCACCTCGAACGTGTGCCGGAAGTAGTAGCTTAAGCCCTTCGTGCCCCGCTGCAGAATAGTGACATCCTCAGGATCTCCAAATCCGAGCTGCTGGCGTCCACTCTTCCAGTGACTGTCGTCGAATTCGAGACCCGTCCAGCCAGATTCCGGTGGTGGACTGGCTCCGCCGTCGAGGTACTTCCAGGCCGTCGCCGGATCCAATAAGACGTACATCGTTCTGCTTTCGAGCTCGAGCCGTTTCAGCTTGTAAAGGTCTGTCAAATTGGCATGGGCCTGTTCGACATCGCCGGCTTCGAAGAGCGCAGCGACGTCCCCTTCCAACGACAAGGGATTGAAGTCCACTGGTTCCTTTCCAGATTCAACCGGTCGGAGTTGGTTCACTTCCTTGCGCAGTTCCTCGGCCCGATCCACATTGCCGTCGTTCCGTTCATAAAGTTCGGCCTCGGCAAGAGCGCTTGCGTAAAAGCTCCGGTCCTGCGCATGAAGTTGTCCGGTCGACTGGAGCCTCGCAAACATCTGGAACGCTCCCTTCGAATGCCGCCGGGCATCATCCAGATCTTCTTCCATCACGCACAGCCGGGAGGCTACGACGTGGCAGCGCGCTAGCAGGCTGGTCCACTCTACATGGTTGGGAGAAGCGGCGACCAAGTCGCGCACGTGCTGCATGGCCTCCTCGCAGTAGGGCAGCGCTTCCGTGACCCTTCGGGCGTTCTCCAGCGCCGCCGCGAGGTTGAAGCAGAGCGTGGCGTAATCGCCCCGCCACTCCCGGTTCTCGGAATCGCGTTGCAAGAGCTGCCCATGGTTCGCCCGAGCCTTCTTCATCAGCTCGACCGTACCTGTCGAGTCCCCCTGATTAAACCGGGCCAGGGCAGCTTCCGAGTAGGCGGAGCTCAATCCCTCGATGTAACCAATGTTCAGGGGATCGCGGGCGAGCAGCCGCTTGCGAATCCCTATGACCTGCTCTTCCAGGCTCACTGCCGCAACCGGCAGGACCACGGAGAGGCCGAGCGCGATGTCGTAGGTTTTGGCTAGATCCTCCAGGAGCTCCAAGTTTTCGGGATTGAGATCAACCAGTTTTTGACGGATGCTCATCGCTTCGCTCACAGCCTGAGCGGCCTCTGTATCTTTGCTCTGATAGTGCAACGCCATGCCCAGGCGCGTGAGATTGGCCGCCATATCGATGCGGATCTTACCCCGCCTGGGTTCGCGAGTGCCCAACTCCCGCAAAATCTCCAAGGCCCCGCTGAATTTTTCAACCGCCCCGGCAGGACTTTGCCGCTTGAGGTCAATCAATCCCTGGTTGTGAAGAGCCGCGGCGACAGGTTGCCAGCCGTAGTAGTTCTCGAATGAACGGTCATCAACGGCATCGAAAATGACTCGCACTTTGTCCAGCGCAGCGTATGCCAGTTCAAGTTCCTCGAGATCCCGGTGAGCCAAGCCAAGTTCGATGTACATGCTCATGAGCGTTCGCTGCCGCGAGCGCGAAGGATCGAGAGCCAGCTTCGATGGCCCCGGTGGGGCGTTCTCCGCTTTACCGATGGCGGAGATCAACAAGTCTCTCGCCTCCTCCAACTTGCCCACGGCGCGCAGGATCTCCGCCCGATTCAGTTTCAATTGCAAGCGGTTCAAAAAATCGAGTTCTCCCCGGGCGACGGACGGAAGTTCCTCAAAGTAGGTCTCCGACGCATCGGAAATCTCGTCGAGCAACTCAAGCTTGCCGAGAGGCTGCAGCTTCTGCTTGAGATCGAACACCATCGAGTAGATGAGCTGTTCCGCGCCGGCCCTGGCCTTGCTCTCGTTTATCTGCGAGGTCTCTGCGGCGATGCGGCGCTCCTCCGCGAGGGATCGCTGATACCAGGCCAGTGCCCCGGCACCGGTCGCGAGCACGGTGAGCAAGGCCGTCAGGGCGAGCCAGCGCGAAAGCTTTCGCGACCGCTCCTGGGCGAGCTTCAACTGGTAGGCCTTGTCACGTTGCGTCAATGTGCCTAGGGGTAGGTCGAGAATCCCCGCGATGATTTTGAGCTTGGCCAGCTCAAGGCGCTGCTTGTAGCTCTCGACCAGGGCAAGGCGCTCCTGCTCCGATACTTCCTCCGGATCCAGTTCGTCGAGGTAGGCCTGCGGGCTAGTCCATCCCTGGTCCCCGTTGTCCAACCGCGCGTCGGCTGCGATGGGTTCCGTCGTCACCGTCTCGCACAGCTCCCCAGATTCCTCATCGATGCGGTACATAACCGCCCTGGGAAAACACTCGTCCTCAGCTCCGGAATGAGGCTCTCCTTCCACCAGGATGGCGAGGACTCGGGCGGCCCTGCCTGCTCGTTTGAAATATCGAATCTCCTGATCCACGTAAGCCGAAGCCACCGACCGTGGCGAACAGATGACGATGAGAGTTCTCGACCGGTCGAGTGCCTGGTAGATCGTCGAAGTCAGATCTGCGTCCGCGCGCAATTCCTCCTCGTCACGGAACACTGGAAAAATCCTTTCAGGAATTGTCCCACCGCCGCTACTCCCCGTCTTGGTGCCGACCAGGTCTTCTGGAACCTCGTAGGTCTCAATGGCCTGGTGCAGCCACGTTGCCCACTGGCGGCCAGTTTCCCGGTTGTCGGCATGACTGTAACTGATAAAGGCCCAGTAATCTCTGGATGATCTGACTCCGTTGGGTCTGGGCTCGGTATCCACCTTGGCGCGGGGAACAAGTTCGGTTGGCTGATCGGTTCGTTGGTTCTCCGGAAATTCGATCGCAGATACAGATGAGAAAACCTCCAAATCTCATACAATCCCAAAAAAGTGGCGGTGACCCCCAGTCTTAGAACCAGTCGAATTCGACAGAGAATCTCAGCAAAAGTCAATAGTAACCTCCAGTGAGCATAGCAAGCTCCGCCGACCGCGTATTTACCCGTTCGATACCCGTAGGGAGATTTGGAGCTGAGCTTTCCATCGGCGAGTCCGTATGCCGCTGCGCTGGATCGGCGAGCAGTTGAACTTGGGTCCCGCGGCGATTGGCAATCAGCAGATCTGGTGTCTAACAGCTCGCCCCCCCGCACCTTGTTGAAATCGGTACCCCAATGGAGGAAGTGAATATCTCTAGCTGTTGTGCTCGATCCGGAAGTCGGACACGACCCTCGCGAAGAGGAACCCGAGCCGGCCGAACCCGAGCCATTTCATTCTGTCCCCATGCCAGTCGTGAGACGACTGTGCGACCGGCGGCTCGCCGATGTCCTCACGTGCATACAACTGCTGCCTGCGCGGTGACGAACCAAGATGTTTACCGGATCCGCAGTGCCACCGCAGAATGAAGTTCGGCCTGGACCGCGGAGCGACTCAGGGGTCCGGGTGGCGCCTATATTGTGGGTAGACTAGACCCGCTGGGCTCCGTACATTGGCCGGATGAGGCTCCCCCCAATTCCCCTAGCCGCTTTGTCGTGTCCGCCCGCTGTCCTTCGCGCCAGCCTGATTCTCGTTGCGCTCGTGCCGATGGCGCGGGCGGAGTTCAGTGCTTACAACGACATCGCCTCCGGCCCTGCCACTCACCCTAACACGACCTTGTATGCGCCAAATGCCACCAGCAGCGGGTTGATGAAGGACATCGATACTGGCGCAAATACGCCGGTCACGCTCACCGTCAGCGCATCTGGAGTCAACTACGAGAGCTCCACTGCGGTGCCCGCCGCTGGGACTGATGCCGATGACATCTTCGGTGGATTCGTTGATTTCAGCACCGGTAACCCGCACAGTCTCGCGGTCAATGGGACGGACGTGTTCACCTACGAGTTCTCCGGGTTGGATGCTGCCAGCAAGTATGAGTTTGCCGGCACTGCCTGCCGTGGCAACTACGACGATCGCTGGACGATCGTACGCATCACGGGCGCCGAAGCCTTCAGCGTAGCGCACAGCTCGGGCATCGGGATTGTCACCGCTGGCTTGGCGGCCAACGAGGCCGCCATCTGGACTGGTGCCAACCACAATGCCAACCAGGGCTTCGTCGTGCAATGGACAGACATCGATCCCGGGGCCGACGGCAGGTTTCAGGTTGAGTCGCGCCAGTACACGGGAGCGACACCCGGGGTTGGCAGCGGCACTGCCGGCGGCTCGAAAGGCTACGCGCTCAACGCGGTCCTCCTCAAAGAGTCGTTCATTATCGGCCAGCCGACGGTCGTCAACCATCCGGCATCGGTGATCACGACCTCGGGCGCTACCATCGGCGGCGAGGTGATCGACATTGGTGCCGACACGCCAGCGGTCACGCTCTACTGGGGCGACGACGATGCCGGCGGCCTGGCTGCGAACTGGGATCAATCGATTGAGCTAGGCGCCCAGAGCGGTGCGTTCGACCAGCTGCTGAGCGGGCTCGATCCTGCTGTGAGCTACTATTTCCGCGCGTTCGCACAAAACACTGCCGCCGGTGTCTGGGCCTCGCCGACGCAAAATTTTGAAACCCTCGCCCTGCCACCAGCGATCGAGAATGTCACCGCGACGAACCTGCTAGCGACCAGCGCAGAGATCGGCGCCAATGTCACCGAGACCGGTGGCAACCTGCCCATGGTCACGCTTTTCTATGGGCCGAGCGACGGTGGCACCGCGTCGGGGAGCTGGACTCAATCGCTCGACCTGGGCGTGCAGGCGGGTGCCGCCGGTGAAACGATCTCCGGACTCACGCCTGACACGACTTACTACTTCCGCGCCCGCGCGGTCAATTCCGGCGGGACGGTCTGGGCCTCCTCGACGGCGCAGTTTGTCACCCCCCGGGTGACGCTCGCGCAGATCCTCAACCAGGCCGCGACCGGCGTCACCGGAATCTCGGCGGTGCTACGCGGCGAGATCGCCGATGTCGGCGCCGACCCTCCGGAGGTTACGATCTACTACGGTCGCACCGACGGTGGCAGCGCGGCGGGTGCCTGGGAATCGCTGGTGCAGATCGGCACCCAAGGTGGTGCCTTCAGCCGCTTCGTCGGCAATCTCGTGCCCGAATCGACTTACTTCTTCCGCGCGCTCGCCAGCAACGCCGCCGGCGATCGCTGGGCGAGTCCCTCACTATCGTTCACCACGCCAAGCTACGTCCCTCCGACGATCGTGATCAACGAGGTGCACTACGATGAGGACGACAAGACCGTGCGCGCCGAGTTCGTTGAACTGATCAACGTCAGCGATTCGCCAGTCAACCTCGCCGGCTGGGAGCTCGGCGGTGGCGTGCGCCATGCCTTCGGGATCGGGGTGACGATCCCGGCCAACGGATTCCTCGTCATCGCCGAGGACCCGGCGACGATGCAATCGTCCTTCGGCTACTCGACGAGTACCGGGCCTTGGTCTGGGAATCTGAAGAACAGCGGCGAGACGATCACCTTGAGCGATTCCAACGGCAATCTGATCGACAGCGTCGACTACCAACTCGGCTTCCCGTGGCCGACCGTGGGCGACTCGATCGGCAACACCAGTCCGTCGATCCAGCTGATCAATCCACTGTTCGACAACGAGGTCGGTGGCACCTGGAGATCGGCATCCCCCACACCAGGCGCGCAGAATTCTACCTTCGCCCCTAATGCGCCACCCAGCATCCGCCAGGTTGGGCACGCGCCGATCGGCCGCGCTCTAGAATCCAATGAGACCGTCGTGCCGGGTGAGGAAGTGCGGATCACCGCCAAGGTGACCGACCCGGACGGCGTGGCTAGCGTCGGGCTCGATTACCAGCTGGTGAACCCCGGCGACTACATCAAGATCGACGACCCTCGCTACGATTCGAGCTGGACCAGCTTGGCGATGAATGACGACGGCACCGGCGGCGACCTGCTTGCTGGCGACGACATCTTCTCGGCCACGGTCCCCGCCGCGCTGAACACCCACCGCCGCATGATCCGCTACCGCATCGGGGCCACCGACGCCGCTGCCATCAGCCACCAGGTGCCCTACCCGGACGACCCGGTTCCCAATTTCGCCTACTTTGTCTACGGCACGATGCCGACGTGGACGGCGAGCGATCGCCCCGGATCGACCGCGCCGGTCACCTATGATTTCTCACAGATGGAACCGGTCGCGGTCTACCAGCTGTTGACCACCCGGAGCGAGCACGAGGAGTCGCAGCACATCCCGGATGCGACCTCCAGTTCCTACGGAGGTAGTGACTACAGGTGGAAGGGAGCTCTAGTCTACGATGGCAAAGTCTACGATCACATCCGATTCCGCGCGCGCGGGGGCGTGTGGCGCTATTCGATGGGCAAGAACATGTGGAAGTTCGACTTCAACCGCGGCCACCGATTTGCCGCCCGCGATGACTTTGGCAAAAAATACAAAGCCGAGTGGAACAAGCTCAACTTTTCCGCGCTGATCACCCAGGGCAACTTCGGCCAGCGCGGCGAGCAGGGCTTGTTCGAGGGTGCCGGATTCAAGAACCACAATCTTGCCGGCAGCCCTGCGCCACTGACGCACTACGTCCACTTCCGCATCATCGAGAGCGCGGACGAGACCGGTGCCGACCAGTTCAGTAGCGATTTCCAGGGGCTCTACATGGCGATCGAGCAGCTCGACGGCCAGTTCACCGAGCAGCACGATCTGCCAGACGGCTACCTGTGGAAGATCGAGGGCAACAACAACCAGAACCCGCCCAACAACCAGGGCTCCTACGCCGAGTCATCGTTGCCCAACGCTGATGTCGACGATTTCATCTCCGCTTACCGCAATGGATCGCCTACCGCGCAGTGGTGGCACGACCACCTCGACCTCCCCAGCTACTACAACTTCCGCGCCAGCGCCACCTGGGTGCACGACTACGACATCCACGCCGGCAAGAACTACTTCTTCTTCCACAACCCGGAGACCGACAAGTGGCAGGTGGTGAACTGGGACCTCGACCTCACCTGGACGACGCCCTATCGCAGCGATCCCGGTGGTCCGCTCGAAGACGACGTTCTCGCCATCTCCGAATTCCAGCTCGGCTACCGCAACCAGGTCCGGCACCTGCAGGACCTACTCCATAACTCCGAACAGCAAGGCATGCTGCTCGACGAGATCGCGCACTGGGTCCACACCCCGGGCCAGCCATCGCTAGTCGATGCCGACCGGGCGATGTGGGACTACAACCCAATCCTGACATCGAGCTACATCAACTCCTCCAAAGCTGGTCATGGGCGTTTCTACGATGCCGCCACCAGCCCGTCGGACAGCTTCCCAGGGATGGTCGCCAAGCTGAAGTCCTACGTCGCCGGCCGGGCGTCGTTCATGACCTCGAGCTACTTGAACGCCGACGAAGCAGCCATTCCGACTCGCCCGACCATCACCTACAACGGCGGCCCCGGCTTCCCAACGAACGCCCTCAGCTTCACCTCCTCGTCCTTCAGCGGCTCCGGCGGCGCCACCTTCGCCGCTCAGCAATGGCGCATCGCAGAGGTCACGCTGCCGGACGACCCACGATTCGATCCCGACGATCCGGCCTACGACCGCTACGCCGAGCGCCACTACGAGATCGAGGCAGACTGGGAGTCTGGCGATATCTTCGCGACTGACTATGCGGCCACGATCCCGGCTGTCGCGGTGCGCCCTGGCAATCTCTATCGCGTGCGCACAAAAATGATGGATTCCCAAGGCCGCTGGAGCCACTGGTCACAGCCGGTCGAGTTCACTGCCTCGCTACCAGACATCTCCGACTTCACCGACCACCTGCGTATCACCGAGATCATGTACCACCCGGCGGAACCGACCGGGGCTGAGACCGGCATCTCCACCAATCGCGACGACTTTGAATACCTTGAGCTCAAGAACGTCGGCAGCAATCCGCTCGACCTGCGCGACGTACGCTTCACCAAGGGCGTCGACTTCGACTTCGCTGGGAGCACGATCGAGGTGCTGGCCGCAGGCGAGTATGTGCTAGTCGTGAAAAACATCGCCGCCTTCGAAGCCCGCTACGGTGGCGGCCTACCGGTCGCCGGCGAGTTTGATGGCGACAACCTGAGCAACAGCGGCGAGCAGCTGAAACTCTCGTTCGGCGCCGGGATCGCGATCCACGATATCAACGAGTATGATGACATCGCCCCATGGCCAGCGGCGGCGGACGGAGGCGGTCCAAGCCTGACCCTGATCGACCCAGATTCCATCCCCGGACCGGATCACAACCTCGCCACCAGCTGGCGCGCCAGCCTGGCTTCCGGCGGCAGCCCCGGCACGGCTGAAGGCGGGCAGCGCTACAGCGACTGGCGGGGAGCCAACGGGATCGTCGATGACCTCGGCGATGACGACAACGACGGCATCCCGCAGCTGCTCGAGTTCGCCCTGGCTAGCGACCACACCATCCCTAGCCGGGCGGATCTGCCGAGCCCGAACATCGCGACACTCGAAGTCGGCGGTGTCGATCGGGACTACGTGACCCTAACATTCCGACGTCGGCTAGGGGCCGATGACCTGACCTACCTCGTCGAGTTCTCCAACGATCTGAGCGCCTGGGTCGCGGACGGGGTGTTCGTCAGCAGCGCACCAGCCGGCGAAGGCGTCACCCTCGATACCTGGCGATCCCCTACCCCCTTGACCGTTGGCGAGCAACAGTTCGGACGCTTGCGTGTCGAACTGCAGTAGGCAGTGTGGAAAAATTGACCTGCTGCATGCTGCGAGCCGGTTTTTTGTCTGACGAAGCGCGATGAGCGGCCTCGGATGAACCCAATCGAGCGAGTCGGAACGCCGCCAGGCTGTATATGGGAAGCGCCATGACGAGCGCGCAGGCCACACGCTGCAGGCGGCCGCCCTCGTCCGCAAGGCTTCCAAGCGGATCGCACCGCCGGATGCTAGCCCGGATTTCTCATACTTTTCGAGTGAACCGCCAGCGAACCCTGACAGATACAAGGCGCGCGCCGATTCCGGCGGTGGGCGGTATAGACATACCGTGCGGCGCAGGAATCAAGCGCAACGCTGTAGCTGTCGAGGTTCGCAAGGATTCGCCGGAAGGGTATGAGAAATCCGGGCTAGCCCCAATGGCGCTAGTTTAAGGAGAGGCGGGTCGAGCCGTGGCCCAAGCATCCCTGCTTGGAGGCTTGAAAAATAG
>Ga0316197_10003558_pt1 | contig 11086 bp, 7 predicted proteins | sample OudBiesiAoxic_MG_FD_204939 | JGI IMG/M metagenome (GOLD analysis project Ga0316197, IMG submission 204939) | Coastal sediment microbial communities from Oude Bieten Haven, Netherlands - site A oxic | ecosystem: Environmental > Aquatic > Marine > Coastal > Sediment | place: Netherlands...
CGCCTCGAGCCTCCCAGCGCCCAGCGCCGCGAGCGGGCAACCCGCGCCTCGACCTACGAAGACCGCCCGACCGGCATCGGCGATCCGTCGACCAAGTTCGGCGCACGGCTCTTCCAGCGCAAGCGCAGCCTCCATCGCTCGCGGCACATTGGCGATCGCGGGAGGCAGCCCGTCTCTCACACCAAGACCATCGCGAATGTGTCGTGCCGCAATGGTCGCCGCCGCGAGGGCGCAAAGTTGATGGAGAAACGCCACGGTGCGGCCAGTGCCCAGGTCAGGCTGCGTGCAATCCAGGACGACGTCGGCCTCTTGCGCAACGCTGCTCGAGCTGCCGTGGACGAGCGCCACGGCTGGGACGTTTCGCCTCTTCAGGTACCGCAACGCTGCGAGCGAGTCAGCGTCCGTTTCCGAGCTCGATAAGACGAGCGGTACGGTTCCCGGGGCAAAGATCGCTCTTCGGACCGCAAGCTCCCAACTCAGCTCGATCTCCAGGGGAATCCCCGCGATCTGCTCGAACCACGTCTGGGCAACATGCGCAGCGTGGTACGAGTCGCCGCACCCAATCGCCAGAATCCGATCGGCCCGCCACAACGGGCCGCACCAGCGTTCGAGGTCGCCAGAGCCGAGATCACGGGCGAGCATGCGGAGCACCCGATCGACCTGGGCGGGCTGATTCGCGACGTCGTTGCGTGCGAGGTCCGCCACCGAGGAGGAGCTCTTCACCACCGTGGATGAGTGACGGACGTTGCGAACCCAACGGGGAGCGCAGGGCACGAGGGCAGCGTCGAACACTCGAACGTGACCCGGTCGGAGCTCGGCGATTTGCCCATCCTCTAGGGCCATCGACTCGCGCGCGTAGCGTCCCAGCACCTTGGCGTCAGAAGCCAGCCACGCTTTGTCTGACGACTGCCCTACCGCCAATGGAGCGCCTCGACGGGCGGCGTACACTCGGTCCTCGTACCGCGAGCAAATCACCCCGAGCGCAAACGAGCCACGCAAGCGGGGCAACACCCGCTGCAGCGCCGTCATCGGGTGAACACGATTCGCAAGCTCCCTGTCGAGGAGCCACACGATGACCTCGCTATCGGTGTCGCTCCGAAACTGCACTCCCTCGGACTCGAGCTCGAGTCGAAGGGACGCGTGGTTCTCGAGTATTCCGACTTGGACGAGGGCCACTCGTGAGCTCGCGTGTGGCTGCGCGTTTCGCCGCGAGGCGAGCCCTAGGGTCCCTCGGCCAGTATGGCCGAGCGCGGTCGGAGCCATGATCGGCACCTCCGAGAGCAGCGTGTCCAGGGAAGAGAGGGGCCCATCGACCCTGCGACGCTGAATCTGGCGCTCGCTCAGGACTCCTACCCCAGAAGAGTTGCAACCATGAGGCGCGAGGCTGGCCAGCCCGCTCATCACGAGCGGAACGATGTCCTCATGCGCCGTTGCAGCAAAGAGCCCACCCATGTTCGTCCTTCAGGCTGGTTCTAGTCGCGAAAATCCGAGCCCCGAGCGTAAGGGATGCGAAATTCGGGCCAGCTCGCGAATAGGCGTCAACAAGCGACTTATCCGACACACAGCCGGGCGAGACGACCTGCAACATGTGCCAAATGGGAACGTGCGGGCCACCTGCTCAGGCAGACTGTTTCATAACGGAAACCGGACTACCCGCTTCGAAGGCCTCGTTGGCAGAGTCTAGCCACAACTCGACGAGGCGCGGGTAACGGTACCAGGGCGCCATGCCTCTGAGATTGTGTCCGATGATGGTGAGGTCCTCGAACAGGGCTGTGCCGCAAAGAAACCGGTGTATGACGCGCAGGTCGGTGAAGAACATCGCGAACAGACGCTGCGGCGCGCGAAAGCACCAAGGACGTGGCCCTGACTCGCTGTTCGGCAGTGCCAGTGCGGAGTGTGAGATTGACGCAGTCGCGACTAGTGTCCGAGCCGCGGGGTCAAATCGGCTTCGCCTTCCGTCAGCGACCGAAACCGCTCGTGGGACGAGCGCAGGTCATCGAAAGTTCCCTCCGCGGAGATGACACCGTTCTCGATAAAAAAGATCACGTCGCAGTTCCTCACGGTGCTGAGCCGATGCGCGATCATGATGACCGTCTTGGCCGGCGCGAGCGTTTCCATAGCTTGCATCACGACCCGCTCAGTCACGTTGTCCAACGCACTTGTCGCCTCGTCCAGAACGACGAGGTCCGGATCATGGTAGAGCGCCCGTGCGATCCCGACGCGCTGTCGTTCTCCACCGGAGAGACGGACACCGCGCTCGCCCGCGCTTGTTTGGTATTCGTCCGGGAGCTCGTTGACGACGAAGTCATGCAGATTCGCAAGCTTGGCGACCTCCTCTACCCTCCCCATGTCGATCTGTTCCTCGGGCACGCCAAACGCGATGTTCCCAGCGACCGTCGTATCCGCCAAAAAGATGCTTTGGGGAACGTACCCGGTCGACGCTTGCCAGGCATGGAGCTGCGAGTCGTGGAGCTCTTGTCCGTCGACCACCACGTGACCCGAGGAAGGCCGAAGGAGACCTAAGATGATGTCGACCGTGGTCGTCTTGCCCGAGCCTGTTGGGCCCACGATACCAACCTTGGACCCGGCACGAATCGACAAGGACAAGCCTTCGAGCGTTGGCTGTTGGCTGCCAGGGTATCGATATAGTACGTCTCGGAATTCGAGCGCTCGAGTCAGCCGCATCCGTTCTGCCTTCCCCGTCACCTGGCTCGACGACGAAGAGTGTCGTCTCGCTTCTTCCCCCATACGAAGCGGGGCCTGGAGAGACACTAGAGCGACGGACGAGAACTCCATCTCGGCGAGCTGGACGAAGATCCGTTGCAGGGCAGGCATCATCTTGTATCCCGCAAACGCATAGAGGCCCAAGAGCGGGAGGCCGGCTGTGAACCCGTCGCGAGTCGCGAGCACGTAGAGCACCACGAGCAACATTCCCCCGAAGACGACCGCTTGCATGGCGAAGGAGGGCACCTGCCCCATCACCTTCGAACGAACCATGGCGTCACGCATGCGACCGCAGACTGCATCGAACTCGGTCGTGAACACGCGTTCGGCGTGCGAGACTTTGACTTCCTTGATCCCGCTGAATGCCTCGGTCAGCACGTGGTGTCGCCCTTGATTTGCTACCAGCCAGACCTCGCCGGCTCGGGTGAGCTTTGCGCGCAGCAAGTAATAGGTCAGGCCGTACGCGCCCCCGAGAACGACGAGCGTCGTGAGTGCCAACACGGGATCCACGATGAGCAAGAACGTGAACACGAAGAGGACGACGAGGGCGTTACTCGCGATGATCAATAGGGGCAGGACAGCATGGTAGATGACCTGGTTCACTTCGTTGATGGTAGTGGCGGAGAGTCTCGAGGTATGCCGCCGGAGAAACCACTCGTAAGGTTGATGCAGGTAGCCCTCGACGATTCGACAGCTCCATGAGTGCAAGAGGTCGCCGGCGTACCGCACCTGCGCCCACACGACTAGCGCCTGCAACACGAGACCTGAGACCACCAGGCAGAAAACGATCGTTCCGGTGAGGATCAGAAGGTCGTCGGCCGATGTGATGCCGGTCCACTGCGACATCCGAATGAGCGCAGGATTGCTGTCGATGAGGTCCGGCGACGACAGGATCGCCAAGAATGGCATGATCGAGGCGACACCCGTCGCCTCCAGAAGCGCAAGGGCCGCCATGAGCGCGAACACCCTGGTCGCCCGCCTACGCTCCGCTGGCAACAGAAGGGAATGAAGCTGACGTGTGGATCCGATCATTTCGCCCCATCTGATGGACCGCGCGGCTCGATGTCGAGCTGCGACAAAGGATACCAGCCGTCGGAACGGCGGCCGGCGATGCCGAGAAAGAGTGGGGCCAGGGCCTGCGTGTCAGGTGACGCGCCGTCACGGTCGAGTAGTGCCAGCTCAATGTCATAGGTCCCGGCGGGGAGGTCCTTGGGGATGGTGACCGCGTCTTGCACTTGCCAGCCGCCCGGGAGCCATGTCCGGATATCCTGCGTACTGTCGAACGTGACCTGCTTTGAGCCTCGCCGGAGCCGGTATTTGAGCGTGCGGGGGGAATACGCTGGTGCCACGCCCAAATTGCGCCAGTGCGAGGTGAACGTTGTGCGTGCGCCGGGGCGCACCTTCCGCTCGTGATTGAATCCGTCCACCACGAATCTGTACCCTACCCGCCTCAGCAGATCGTCGATGGCAGTCACATAGCTCTGCGGGACGGGCTTGGACTTCGCGTTGAGCAAGGACGCATGCTGGTGCTGGGCCCAACCGAAAGTCGCAGCGACCTTGCCATCCGGCTTGGACGCACTCCAACCGAGCTCCTGCCATCGTTGCATCGTCCCGCACACTTCGAGGTGCACCGGCGCGTGTTTCCACACATCCACGAAGCTGGGATCCGCCTCCGTCGCCGCCGCGATCATCGCCGGGTAGAGCTTGGTCTGGTGGCTCCAAGACCCTCCCCACATCCCCCAGTCGCCCCAGCAGTCGGCGCGCCAGCCGGCGCCGCCACGAGTGGCATGCACCATCATGTCCACGTCGTCCGCACCGAGTCCCAACATGATCACGGGTGTCTTCGAGAACGCACGCAAATGATCGTCGATGAGACGCGTGTAGGCCGCCTGGATTTCCTGGCGTTCCTTCTGACCCGAAGGCTCGTACACCTCGACGATGCTATCGATGCCCGACAAGCAGGCGGTGTTCCATTCGCCCCAACACCCCACGGTGCCGATGTCGATGTGGTCTACCGCCGGATGGCCGTTGTATCGACTTGCCAACGCTTTGATGAGTCTCGAGTGCTCACGCTGAAAGGTGGCGTCGCGATAGTCGGGCCAGAAGGTCTTCCCGCCGCCACCTTCGAGCCACTGTCCCGAGACCTCTTTGGGTCCGCTCATCAGCCAGTCGGGGAGTCCCGCCTTTCCTTCTGACACCGTCATCACGCGGAAGCCGAGCGTCATTCCCAATTGGTTGGCCGACTGAATCGCTGCATCGATCATGTCGAACGCAATCTGACCCCGCTCAGGTTCGATCTCGCCCCAGTGCCAGCGGAAGTACGCGGTCCCTGAGTTGGGGTAGCGCTCCGGCCAATGCTGACGGACGCGTTTCGCACACTCCTTTGGCGGATAGGTGATCGGAGGCAGGTTGCACCACCAGCCGAAGTGGAATGCCGCAAATCCCATTCCAGGGTTGGTGAGGACGTCGGCGGTGTGTGTTGGGCGTACCGTGGCGGTGCCAGCGGGAGCCGGCTCAAGTTTCGCAGGAGCAGGTTCAGGGGTATCGGCAGTCCAGTCCAGCGGGAGAGCGCCGTCCCCGGCGCGCGTAGAAGCGCGGCTAGCATCGAACGCAACCCAACCTAGGGTAACTGACAGGAGTGCGATTGCGGCCGCCACAATTGGACGACGGTTGGCGGTTTTTCGGGTCATCGTGTTAATGCAAAACATAGCGTAGCACGGCCAGTGCGCGTCACTCGTTGCGGACCTCCCACAGCTGAAACGTGCCATTGGTCCAAGTCTCACGTGCCCAGGTAGGATTCCGGGCGAGGAAAGGCCTGAGGTAATCCTGATCGCTTGCCAAGGAGCTCGTGGTGATCACGTATTTGGCCCCGATCGACCGATAGAACGCCAGCGCGCTTTCGTCTTCCCTTGGATCTTCTACGCGCGTGGGAATCGCCGCCTTTCGATGCACCAGCAAGCCAAGAAGCCTCGGCTTCTCGAACAAGAACACGTCGCCCGGACTGCTTTCCGCCTCGACGTGCGCAAGCATCTCCTGCGCTTCGGGATCGAGTGGTCCCTCGATGTGCCAGAGGTCCACGGTGGTGTACATAGACGCGAAGCAGCCCAACGCGGCGGCGAAGAAAGCCCACGGAACCCTTCCACGAACTCCCGTCTGCAACCGTGAGCTGACCACTCGAACGCCCTCCATGATGTAGAAGACGTAGAGAGGGATGATTGGAAGCAGGTAGCGAATCCCTTGCTGGAACGTCCAAAAGAAGAGCGGCAGGACGAACAAGGGCAAGAACACCTCGAACGCCCCCGGACCCTGCACGACACGCTTCGCATAGCCGACAAACCCGAGCACCAGTGCGACGATGAAAAACAAGTACCGCAACGAGTGGGAGTAGCCATTGTCCCAGTACGTGCTCAGGCTGCCGGCATAGTGCCTGACGTTGGACCAGACGATGCTGGGATCCAAGGTCAAGTATTGAAGACGTTCCCCTTCGGTGAAGACCAGCCGGTTCTGCACGAACAGAAGTAGCGCGACCAAGCAGCAGGTGAGCACCGGTGCCAGGCGAACGCGTTTGGCTTTTAGGAAGTCCGCGATCAGGAGAGTCGGGAGAAGAGGGAGCCCCTGACTTCGTGTTCCGCACGCGAGGTAGATGAGGACGGCGGTCAAGAGCGACATAAGATAGAGTTCTCGGCCCCCAGGTGTCGAAACCATCTTCTGAATGAGTGCCAACGAGAGAAAGCAAAAGATCAGAAACGGGACATCGGAGAAGATGGCTTCCTTGAACGTCCAGAACGTGGGAGCGAGCGCCAGCAGCAGCAGCAGCGGCACGACCCGCCTTCCCGGTAGCGCGTCATCGAACGCGAGGCCGATACTGAAAATCGCCGCGCCAAACAGCACGCCCATGAAGACCTTCAGCACCGCGAAGTTCAGCCCGAACACCTGCAAAATCGGAAGCAGCATCAGTGGAAAGACCGGCGGATACGCGGGAGGCCCAACACTCAGCGACGGGTTTGCGATGAGCAGCTGATTCGCATAGGGCTTGTTTGCGGCGAGATTTTCCGCGTGTTGCAGACACTGGACGAAGTCGTCTCCCCAGAAGTGCCCCGATCGGATCGTCAGCAGATAGAAAACGGTGACGCCGATCGTGGTCAAGGCGAGGTAGTCACGATGCTTCCACATCAAGGAGCCGGGAGGTCGATGAGGTGCGGTCGCGTCAACTGCTCCAGAATTGGGATGTCTACAAGGGTGAATACGACTAGTGCGACCGCCACGAATCCGACGATGGTGAGCAGCGCGCGGCTCTTGAAGAGCTTCTCAGGGGCTTGCGTTGGGGAACCTCGACGTAACCCGAGCCACAGATAGACGGTAAACAGCGCAGCCAGAAACGGAAAGACGAGCAGGTACTCGATTCGGTACTTGATCAAGAACACCGCGAGGAAGAACGCCGCGAGCTGCGCGTAGAGAAAGGACGAAAGCAACAGGGATTCCGTCGTGTAGTGTTCGAACGAAGCCCGATAGAGTTTCAGCTCCTGATCCGTGTTCTCGTAGTGGGCGGTGCGCTGTTCGGCGAAGCGTTTGACCCCCATCAGGTAAGCTCCGCCCATCCAAAAAGCCAGTAGCAAGCTTCCGGGCGGCAGCGTGGAGCTGTCGATCATCGCCCAGCCCAAGGTTAGGCGAATGGGGCTATTCACCGCTTCGCTCAGGACGTCGAGATACACCCGGTCCTTCGTGCGGATAGGCGGGATGTTGTACACCAAGCCACTCACTACGAATGCCATCGAGGCTCCGAGAAAGAGTCGCGAGACGGAAGCCGCACCGGCGAGGCCCAAGGCCAACAATGCGAGATACTCCAAGAGCACGATGCTGCGCGACATTTGCCGACTGACGGCCGGTCGGTTGGCTTTGGTGGGATGATGCGCGTCGTATTTGGCATCAAGCCATTCGTTCAAGACATAGTTCGCAGATGCAATCGCCGCCGCGGACAGAAGTCCAATCACAATGGGGCCCAAGCGGTCCATCGGCGAGACCGAACGAAGCAGCGATGCCACAGCGATGCCCGGAAGAATGAATGAATGCTTCGTCCAGTGATCCGGTCGGGCAATCCGAACGTAATCTAGAAAGGTCGCTTGGGGACGCACGACAACGGTGGGGGCGTGCCGCGAGGAGATTGGCATCTCAATTCTTTACTGGAATGGCCCGACCGCCGTCAACCAACACCCGGCAGCGGTGTAGTCTGCATCACAACGGCCACATCACCGGAACCTGAGGTCCAGGACAACAGCGAGACATGGGCTCATGCCCCCGACCTCCTGTTCCCATTGCTATCGGCGAAGAACCCGAGAACTCGGTTCCAACTCGGAGATTTTGCAATCGCCCGCACATCAATCGCTCAGGGCACTGCGTTCTGTGACAAGCGAGCTTTCTGCCCAAGCTGGGTGGGGCCCTTGCGCTAGACCATGACGCTCAGTGCGAACACGCAGACGAAACCGACACAAGTACCGCATGACAAACACCCGACCCCTAACCACGCGGTCATAGGCTCGCCGAGCGGGGTCGGGCTATACGTACTTGGTTCCTGCCGAGCCGAGCCTGGGCTCAGGTCGCGGGGGCCTTTGGTAGGCGGCGCGAAGCAGGCCCCTTTTCGGTAGGGCTTTTTCTTTCGGGATGTGGTGGCGCTTCATTCGAGGTTCCTGTCGAACACGACATTGCCGCCGAGGATCGTCTGGAGCACTTTCGCTTTGCTGATCTCGTCTGGGTCGATCTCAAACAGGTTTTGATCGAGGACAATCATATCGGCGTGCTTGCCGACCTCAATCGAGCCGAGGTCGTCCTCCGCGCCTAGCACCCACGCACCCTCGAGGGTGGATATCGCAATCGCCTGGCTGAGAGAAACGGCCTCGGAGGGATTGAGCGCACCCTTCATCTCTGGATCAAACGGGTTCTTCCGGGTCACCAGCCCCTCTATTGCGATGAACGGATCGGGGGTGGGATTCGCGGTCAGCCAATCCGCGCCCTGCCCCACGTGCAAGCCCGTGGAGAGAGCACTTCTCACCGGATAGAGCTCCTGATAACGCTCAGCCCCCAGCGCCGGAACGAAGCTGCTGATGGCGGCCGCATGCGGGTACCAAAGGGGCGGCGAAAAATCGATGTTCACGTCCTTCATAGCCGCAAGTCGATCCAAGTCTTCGGGCGTGATCATCGTGTTGTGGGCCACCTTGTGCCGCACCCCGCTGTCGCCGTTCTCTTGCTTCATGATCTCGAGTGCATCCACCACGCGCCGGATCGTTCCGTCTCCCATGGCATGGACGTGTAAGCCGACGCCCATCTCATCGAACTTGATGAACGCTTCCGCAAACTGCTCCGTGGTCATGTTCGCATCACCGAAGAAGTCAGGATCGCCCTCGTATGGCTCGAGCAGAAGCGAGGTTCGCGCTCCTGGACCGCCATCGCTGAAGATCTTGACGTAGTTCGGGTGAACCAACTCGGATTGATAGGCTCCCCGGTCCTCGATCTGTCGCTCGATTTCATCGACGGTGTAGGCAAGGTTCAGCGTGGTCTTCCAGTCCCAACTCACGAAGACTCGCTGTCTGAGCCGCCCCTCTGCTTCGAGGAGCTTGAGCGCATCCAGCGGTACCCGATGCCCTTCCGCGGTCTGTTGGGCGGTGACACCGTAGGAAAGAAACATGTCGAAGATCTCTGCGATGACCTCCGCGTACTCCTGCGCAGGGGCTTGTGGAATCACCCGCTCCACGAGCTGCATCGCCTGTTCCCGAATCGTGCCGGTGGGCTCGCCGGACCTTGGATTCCTTTCAACGACGATGACTTGACTCGTCAGGGTCTCTCTGGTGATCCCGGCGAGCTCTAGCGCACGCGAGTTCAGCCACATGGAGTGCCCGGTTTGGTCGAGCAAGGCCACGGGGCGATCGGGTACGACCTCATCCAAGAGGGCCTTGTGTGGGTTGTCGTCAGGGAAGACTCCGAGCAGCCACTGGCCGCCGACGATCCACTCCTTGTCGGGGTGGGCCTCGGCGTAAGCGCGCACCTCTTCGAGTATCGCGTCTGCATCGCCTGACTGCTGGAGCGAGAGGTTCATGCTCCCGTACCAGGGCGTGATGAACGGGTGCGTGTGCAGGTCGAGCACACCCGGCATGACGAATCGGCCTTCGAGATCGACCACCTGCGTCGTGTCGCCAAGAAGCAAACCAACTTCCTGGTCGGTTCCGACGGCGATGAAGCGGCCGTCCTAGACCGCGACCGACTCGACCCACGGCTGGGTCTCATCGACTGTATAGATTCGGCCGTTGAGAAATGCGGCATCCGCCGTCACCTTCGCGGGACTCGCAGGACGCTGGCGACCTCCGCAGGCGGCTAAGAACGTGAGCATGACGCTTAGAGCAATCGATCTCTTGACCATCGTAGTGGTCTACCATTTGGCGATCGGAATTGCCCAGAGCTGAACGATCCAAGTCGGAACGATTAGGGAACGCCAAAGGCGCCTTGCCGAGGCGGCCGCCATCTCGGCTACATGCAGGAGGCTGCGATTCGTCGTGCCCTGGCGCTGCTCACGCCGCACGATCGTCAACTCGACGGACAATTGACTCCACGAGGAGACCCCAACTAGTGTAGCGGCGCATGAACAAAATCTTTCAGACCTCGAGTTCGATCTTGGCAATCCTTCTGCTGGCCTCCGGCTCCCTTGCAGGATGTGGAAGCAGTGACAGTCCATCCAATGACTTCTCAGCGGACTGTTCATCGTGCTTCAACGGTGTCCCGATTGGACCGAGCGCCGATATGGAAAGCTGCAGCGCGTTTTCGGCGGCGTTCAACTGCAGCAACGCCCCCGTCCTCGAGAACGAGGGAATGTGCACCGATAGCTTTGAGACCAGTGCGACCTGCCAGGTTTCCGGCTGCGCAAGCGACCCTTCCTCCTGCAGCCTCGACGAGTAGCGCCCCTGGGCATCTAGCCAGTCCGCCGCGGCGCGATCCAAGCCCGATTTCGGCGGGCCCTTTTCTATTCGCTCGGAGCTTCCTTGCTCGGCGCCATCGCCTTCAACTGGAACTCGAAATCGGTGCCGAACTGCTCGTTGAACTCTTGGAAGACCTTGTCCATCGTAGGTAGCGCCTCCCAAGCGAAACCCTCTAGAATCCATTCCGGCGTCTCGTACTTTTCGCCACCGGGTGCTTCCTGTTGCCGGGCCGTCACGGACGGTGGGGGATAAGGCTGCGAGTTGAGCATGGCCACTCGGGTCCGGACGCCATCCTTGGTGACGTTCCAGGTCATTCCGTCCACGGCGAAGTCCACCGGCCCGTCGTAAATCTGGCGGACGGCAGTGACGACCTCCGGGAGTGTCTCCGGATCATTTTGGAA
>Ga0316197_10003559_pt1 | contig 11085 bp, 11 predicted proteins | sample OudBiesiAoxic_MG_FD_204939 | JGI IMG/M metagenome (GOLD analysis project Ga0316197, IMG submission 204939) | Coastal sediment microbial communities from Oude Bieten Haven, Netherlands - site A oxic | ecosystem: Environmental > Aquatic > Marine > Coastal > Sediment | place: Netherlands...
CAACGCACATGTTCGTGGGTGCCTGGCACCAACGCACATGTTCGTGGGTGCCTGGCACCAACGCACATGTTTGGGGGTGTCGACGGAACGCAGTCTGCCAGTCCCCCTCGCCCGCTGGCTCAGCGGCGGAAGATGCTGCTGGAGCGCTGGTTGCGGCCGACCTGTGTGCCGATGACGAATCCACCGATACCGATCCCGGCGGTGGCGACCCCGGAGAGCGTGCGCCGAATCACGGACTTCGTCTGCTGGCTGAAGATCACGATCGGCCAGCCGTTGCGGCGGGCGTGACGTTCCAGCTTCGAGTCGGGGTTCACGACAACCGGATGCCCGACTGCTTCGAGCATCGGCAGGTCGCTCGCCGAGTCGCTGTAGGCGTAGCTCTGCGCGAGGTCGTAGCTGTTCCACGAGGCGAGTGCCTGCATCGCTTCGACCTTGCCCTCGCCGTAACAGAACGGTCCATCGAGCTCCCCGGTGTAGACCCCGTTGTCGACGCGACTCTTCGTCCCGATGCCGCTGGTCATGCCAAGCGCCTGGGCGAGCGGCTCGACGATCTCCTGCGGTGCCGCGGAGACGATGAAGGTGTCGCGACCCGCGCGGCGGTGGCGTTCCAGCAGCCGCTTCGCTTCGGGGCGCACGCGTTCGATCAGGCGGGGCAGGATCTCGGCGTTGAGCGCCTGGAGGTCCGCCTGGAGCAGGCCGGTGACCGCGCCGAGGATCCGCTTGCGTACCTGGTCGCTGGTGTCGTCGCTCGCCCCGAACAGCTTGAAGGCCACGGCACTGCCCGCGTCGCGGGCGAACTGATGGGTCGGGACCAGGCCGGCCTTGCGCGCCTGGATGGCGAGCGTGAACGCCGACGAACCCGAGATCAACGTGCGGTCGAGGTCGAAGAACGCCGCGCTCGGGCCGCTTCCGGTGACGGCAACGTACTCAGTCATCATCCTCAGTCTGCCTGCTCAATCGGGCGTCGGTGTGTCGGTGTCGGCACTGGTGTCGAGGACCAGTTGATAGACGTCGCGCCGACGGCGTCCGGTCGCAGCAGCGACCTGTGCCGCCGCATCGCGCTTCGAGGCGCCGCCGGCGATCGAGCTGCGCAGGGCGATGCGCACGTCATCATCGGAGACCGGAGCTGACTCGGTCGAGGCGCCGCCGAGCACGATGACGTACTCGCCGCGGGGCGCGCCGACGTCGATCGATCCGAGTGTCCCGCGCACGGTTTGCTCGTGCAGCTTCGTCAGCTCGCGTGAAACCGAGACCGGCCGATCGGGCCCGCATGCTCCCAGGAGATCGGCGAGCGTGCGCTCGATCCGGTGGGGCGCTTCGTAGAGCACGACCGTCCGCGTCTCGGCGGAGATCTCGGCGATCCGCTCGGCGCGTTCTCGACCCTTCCGTGGGAGGAAGCCTTCCATCACGTGGCGACCACTCGGCAGCCCGCTGATGGTCACGGCCATCGTCGCCGCGGTCGGACCGGGGACGGCGCTGACGTCGTGATCAGACTCGATCGCTGCAGCGACCAGGCGCTCGCCCGGGTCGGAGATGCCCGGGCTCCCCGCATCGCTCACGACGGCGACGTCGGCACCGCTCGACAAGACGTCGAGCACCTGGCCGGCGAGTTCGAACTCGGTGTGTTCGTTGCAGACGGCCAGCCGCTTCGCACGGATCCCTGCGTGCTGCAGGAGCTTGCCGGTGCGTCGCGTGTCCTCACAACAGACCAGGTCGACGGCGGCGAGCACCTCGACCGCCCGTGGCGACAGGTCGCCGAGGTTTCCGATCGGCGTGGCGACGAGCCACAACGTGCTCATTGCTCGTCGCGCACTTCGATGACGTCGCCGACGTGGACGCCCCATCGCGCGAACGCACCCGCTTCGGCCTCGATCACCATCCGGGCCCGCGGCACCGGCAGCCCGATCCGCTGGTGTGGCATCTGGACGGTGCGCACGACCAGTCCGTCTGCATCGAGGAACGCGACGTCGATCGGGAACTTCATCCCGATCGTGTGGACCCACCGGCACGGCTCGATGACGAGCGCACCCTCGAGATGGTCGCGCCCGAGGAGACCCTTGCGCCGCTCGCTGCGCGACGAGGCGCGCTCGGCCGATGCGAGGACGTGGGCGTCGCTGACCAGCCAGGGCATGTCATGAGCATGGCACGATCGGGGCTCCGGCCGGGCCTCGTCCGGGTTCTGGTCAGACGTTGAAGCGGAACTGCGGCGGGCGGACTGGGGCGCAGTGATTCGAGCCGAATGGCCCTGGCCTCGAACTGCTCCCGGTGAGGCAATGGCTGGATGACGAAGAGCGAGTCTCTGCCGATCGGTTCTGTCTTCCTGCGCGGGCTGCTGGTTGCCAGCGCCGCAGCGGGGCTCGCGCTCGGTTCGATGGCGCTCGGTGGCAGTGCCGAGGCCTCGGTGACCTTCGAGCAGGTCGGCGATGACATCGAGGGGACATCCGCCGGTGACAGGTCGGGCGCGGTGTCGCTGTCGGGCGACGGGAACCGCGTCGCGATCGGCGCTCCGGGCAACGACGACGGTGGGCCGGGAGCCGGCCAGGTGCGTGTCTTCGGCCTCGACACCACCACGTCGGTATGGAACCAGGTCGGAGGCGACATCGTCGGTGCGCCCGGCGTTCCCGACTTCGGGTCGGCCTTCGGGGGAGCCGTGTCGCTTTCAGCGGACGGGAATCGGATCGCCGTGGGTGCTCAGACCGTCGGCGCGGCGGACGGGTCAGGCCCAGGCCAGGTCAGCGTGTTCGACTGGGACGGCAACGGGTGGGTCCGGGTCGGCGACGCGATCGACGGTGAACAGGAAGGTGCGTTCGGCAGATCGGTCGCCCTCTCGGCGGACGGGACCCGAGTGGCGGGCGGCGCCCCGGTGTACCCGTGCACGCCCGGCTGTGTCGTTGCTGGCTATGCGGCGGTGTTCGAATCGGGCGTCCCGACGCCGGCCTGGTCGTTGGTCGGGCCGTTGTACGTCGGCGAGGAATCGGAGCAGATGGGCACGTCGGTGTCGCTCTCGGCCGACGGGAGCCGTCTGGCGGTCAGCTCGCAGTTGCGGGCACAGGTCTTCGAGTGGGTCACCGCGACATCGACGTGGGTCCAGCAGGGGAGTGATCTCGTCGACGCCGGGCGTGTCGATCTCTCGGACAACGGCAACCGGGTTGCAGTCGCTGCTCGCCGACCGGGCGGCGAGCGCGCCGTGCGCATGTTCGACTGGAATGAAGCGGACTCGACCTGGGTGCAACTCGGCTCCGACCTCGAGGGGCCGGTCGAGGGAGTCGAGTTCGCCGCCGCGATGGCGTTGTCGGGAGACGGGAAGCGGATCGCCGTCGGTGCGCCAGGGGCGGCGCAACCGATCGGGGCGGAACCGACAGGTGAGGACCCCGGCCAGGTCGTTCTGTACGACTGGGATGCCGGAAAGGCGCAGTGGGTGCAGGTCGGTGTGGCGCTCGATGGCGAGGCGGCGTACGACCGTTTCGGTGAGAGCGTTGCGTTGTCGACCGATGGCTCACGACTCGCAGTCGGCGCGCCGGGGAACGATGGAAACGGGACCGAGTCGGGCCACGTGCGTCTCTACGACGTGGACGGCGGCTCGGCGGTCCAACCGACGACGACGGTCAACTCGGTGGACGTGACCCTTCCGGAGACGGGAGGGGGTGGTGCCGGAGTTCTGGCGGCGGTCGCGTGCGGCCTCGTCTGTCTCGGCGCACTGCTGCTCGCACGGTCGCGCAGCGGCCTGGGATTCAGACGTTGAAGCGGACTCCATGACGTCGCCGTCCTGGCCGATGGAGTCCTTGCCTTCGACGCGCATCTTGCCCGCCTCCTTGGCCTTGTTCCACGAGCCGAGCCCATCACAGGTGTCGTCAGCGGTCCCCGTCGGCCCCCGCCGTCGTTGCGTGTTCGCGATGGCAGCCGAGCGTGTTGGCGGCGGGTTGGTCAGAGCGCACGGAAGACGGTGATGAGCGCCGGTACCAACGTGATGATCAAGAAGACCGGCAGGTAGCAGACGATGATGGGGAAGATCATCTTGACGGTCAGCTTCGCGGCCTTCTCCTCGGTGCGCTGCGTGCGCTTGAGTCGCATTTCCGCCGATTGGATCCGCAGTGTCTCGGCCATCGACACGCCGTGCTTCTGGGCCTGGAGCAGCGCAGTCACCAGCTGACGAATTTCGGCGATCTGGACACGATCCGAGAGTGCGCGCAGTGCCTGCATCCGGGGGACGCCGGCGCCGATGTCGCTCAAGGTGTGCCGCAGTTCGTCGCTCAGCGGCCCCGTGGTCGTCGAGGACACGCGAGCCAGCGCGGATTCGAATCCCAGGCCGGCCTCGACGCAGATCGTCAATTGGTCGATGACGTCGGCGGCGGCAGCTCGGATCTCGGCTCGTCGCTGATCGCGGACGCTGATCACCCAGTAGTCGGGAAGGAAGAAGAGCACGAGCGCGGCGATCGCCGCGAACAGGAACTCACCATTGATGAGGAACAGGAAGCTGGCCAACACGGCCAGGGTGATCTTGACCCCGAGCAGGCGCGGGAGATCGACGCCTCCTGGATGTCCAGCCTGGACGAGGTTGACTTCGAGCCCGTCGACGAGCGCGTTGGGCAGTTTCTGCCGGGTGGCCTGTCCGACTTGGCGCATGAACCCGACGAGTGGGGCTGGTGCCTCCTCGGGCTCTGGAAGGCCGGCAAGCAGGTTCGCGCGTGCCGCTGAGGGCCGTGCTGTGAGGCCCCACCAGAACACGCCGATGGCGCTCACCACGGCGAGTGATCCGAGAACGAGTGTGAATTCCATGGGTTCCGATGCTCCGATCACAGGGTTACCGAGTTGACGACTTTGCGGACCCACAGCGTTCCGAGGACCATCAAGATCCCGGCGAAGGCGAGGGCGACGAGCCCCGCACCTTGGGTGAGCAGGGCGAAGTTGTCGGGATTGACCCGCCACTGCCACACCAACATGAGCAGTGGGAGGCCGGTCAGGATTCTGGCCGACAGTCGGCCCTCTGCGGTCAGGGTTCTGACCTGGCGGGCGACCCGGCCGCGTTCGCGGATCGTGGTGCTCACCGTGTGCAGGATTTCCGACAGATTTCCGCCGGTCTCGCGGTTGATGTCGATTGCGGACACGACCCAGTCGAGGTCCTTGCTCTCCATCCGCTCGGCGAGTTCGCGCATCGAATCGGAAAGATCGCGACCCAACCTCACTTGGAGCAGGACGTGGGCGAACTCGCTGCGGGCGGGCTCCTCGGCTTCCTCTGCAACCGACTCGACTGCATGGGTGATGCCGTATCCGCTGCGCAGTGCGGTGGTCACCAACTGGAGCACGTCGGGCAGTTGGTCGGCGAACGCGGCCTGACGTTTCGCCTTTGCGGAGCGAACGTAGACCCGCACGGCCAGACAGACAGCGATCGAGAGCAGCAGTCCGATGATTGGCCCGCCGAGCAACAACCCGACCAGCCCGGCAACGATGGCGACGAATGCGACGACGGCGACGAAGTCGGCCGGCTTCATGGAGATGTCTGCGACCGACAGCGTGGTTCCGAGGTCGGCGCTCTTGCCGTGTCGGTCGAGCGCTTCCTCGATCGCTGTCGTGGTGCGTGCTCCCATCTCGGATGCCCGCTGCGGTTTGGTGACACCCAATCGGGCCTTCGACACGCGGTCGCGAGGGAAGACCAGCACACCCAGCAGGAACAGGCCGGCGAAGACGCCGGCGCCGCCCAGCCAGAGCGCCATCGAAGAAGGCGACGCATCGTCGGTTGCGGCAGGCGGGGGTGGCGGGGCGGCTGCAACGACCGTGGTCGGTGCGGCGGTCGTGGGCGGCGTGCTCGTCGTGGTGGTGGTCACCGCGGTCGTCGTCGGACTGGTCGACGGGATCGTTTCGATCACCTCGACGATGAGGCCGGCGACTCGAGCGAAGGCAGCCGAAACCCCGGCCGGATCATCGGCCGAGGTGACTGCGCCGAGCGCCATCAAACTGGTGAGGTCCGTCTGGGACCCGGTCAGGCTGATCGACTCGACCTGCACTCCCTGCGAGGCCAACACGGCATCGTCCAGTGTGGCCGTGCTGCCCTCGTCCTTGCCGTCCGACAACAGCACGATGACCTTGTGCTCGATCGTCGGCGTGAAGTGCTGGCTCGCGCCGGCCACCACGTCGTACAACGCCGTGTCGCCGCCGGTCTCGATCGATGCGATCTGCAGCGTGATCAGCTCGCGATCGGTGGTTGGCGGCGTCAGGACCGAGACGGAGTCTGCAAAGGTCTCGACCCCGATGGGAACGTCGGCCGGCATCGACGCGACGAACTCGGTGGCAGCTGCCTTGGCGGCCTCGATGGCCGGCAACATGCTCTCCGAGGTGTCGATCGCGAGGATGACCTCGAGTTGGGAGCCGACAACGGGTTGATCGGCCCGCCCTTGAGCGTTGGCGGACGCGCCCGGCAGGACACCACCGATCCAGGCCAGCACGACCGCTGCGAGGAGCCTCATACCGTGCTTCATCGCTGCCAGCTTCCCTGGCCGACGAAGAGCTCGCGAGGGAGCGACACACCGCGCTGACCGAGTTCGTCCACGAACTCGGGTCGGATGCCGGTCGAGACGAGCGTCTTGGTCGTGTGGTCCCACCGGTAGATGTCCTGCAGGGTGACGATCTCGCCCTCCATGCCGACCACTTCGGTGAGATGGCTGATGTATCGAGAGCCGTCGTGACCGCGTTCGATCTGGACGATGAGGTCGAGCGCCGATGCGACCTGTTCGCGGATGGCTCGCGCCGGGAGGTCGAAGCCCGCCATCAGCACCATCGTCTCCAACCGGGCCAGCGCATCGCGGGGAGCGTTCGCATGCACCGTCGACAACGAGCCGTCGTGGCCGGTGTTCATCGCCTGGAGCATGTCGAGCGCCTCGGCGCCACGGACCTCACCGATGATGATGCGATCGGGACGCATGCGCAACGCGTTGCGGACCAGATCGCGGATGGTGATCTGCCCCTGGCCCTCGGTGTTCGGTGGCCGAGCCTCGAGGCGGACCACGTGCTCCTGATGGAGCTGCAGTTCAACGGCGTCTTCGATCGTGACGATGCGCTCCGCATGCGGGATGAAGCTCGACAGCACGTTGAGTAACGTGGTCTTGCCGGTTCCGGTACCACCCGAGACGAGCACGTTCATCCCGCCCTCGACCGATGCGGCGAGCAGCGTGGCAACGTCGCTGCTCATCGTGCCCATCTCGATCAGGTCGCTGACCTGGAACGGATCCTTCGCGAACTTCCGCACGGTCAGGATCGATCCGTCCAACGACAGTGGTGGCACGATGACGTTGATGCGTGATCCGTCGGAGAGCCGAGCGTCCACCATCGGCGATGATTCGTCGATTCGGCGACCGACCCTCGACACGATGCGCTCGACGACACGACGGAGGTGCTCTTCGGAGATGAACCGCACGTCGGTGCGCTCGACCTTGCCGGCGCGCTCCACGTAGATGTTGTCGCTGCCGTTCACCATGATCTCGGTCACGGTCGGATCGTTGAGGAACTGCTCGATCGGGCCGAGGCCCATGACGTCGCGGGCGATGTCCCGAGCGAGTATCTGACGCTCCTGAGGGGACAGCGCCGTTTCGTTGGCGTCCATCAGTGCGGTGATCTCGGCGACGACGAGCGCCTGCATCTCGCCCTCGTTCTTGGCTTCGAACAGGCGCATGCCGAGGCGTTTGAAGAGCGCGTCGTGCACCTTCGATTTGAACTCGCCCACACCGTTCGAGCTGAGGGTTTCCTTTGCCGTCTGGTCCCATGGGTTGGCACCGTCGCCGCGCTGGGCGGCGGCCTGTGCGGCCACGTTCATTCGCTCGCTGACGCTCATCGCCGCCATCCCTTCCGTGTGTGCTTGGTCTCGGCAGGGGCATAGAGCTCTGCGAGGTGTCGCAACTGTTTGGCAACCGCCGACTTCGGTTCGCCCGACACGACCGGAGTCCCAAGGTTGAGTGAGAGTGGGATCTGGCGAGTCGACGGAATCGAACAGGCGATCTTCATCGACAGGGCGTCTTCCGCATCGGACGGATCGAGTCCGACCTTGGAGTCGGCTCGGTTCAACACCAGCAGACGTTCACCGGTGACGCCCATGTGATCGAAGGCGTCGCTGGCGCTGCGCAGGCTGCGAATGCTGGTCACGTCCAGGCTCGACACGAGGAGGAGGTCGGTCGCGTGATCGAGGGCCGCCAACGTGCGCTCGTCGAGGCCGGCAGCGGTGTCCACGATGACGTAGTCGAAGTTCTGCGCCAGCACGGGCATGACGCGACTCACGTGATCGTGGCCGACCGCATCGGCGTCGACCGGGTTGCTGGCGCCGGCGAGGACGAACAGCCCGTCGGCCGCCGGTGTCAGGTGGAGCTTGACGGTCGTGGCGTCGATCTGAGTTGTCCGAGCCAGTTGCGCCAGCGTCCGCTCAGGGCTGACTGACAGGGCAAGCGACAGGTCGCCGAACTGGACGTCGAGGTCGACTGCGACCACTCGGCCCGGGTGACGCTCGGCGAGCGCAACGGCGAGATTGGACGAGATGGCCGTTTTGCCCGAGCCACCCTTCGGTGACACGACGACGATCACCTTGGATCGTTGCGACGAGGAGCTGGCCCCGTCCGCCTTGACCTCGACACCCATGTTGCGCAGGGTTGTCGTCACGTCCACGAACAGCTCGGCCGACATGTCGGAGCCGATGGTCACGACCGGGGTCTGGTCGCTCATCGCTCGACCACCGTGTACACGTCTCCGAGGGAGACGGGGCGGGTGCCATCATCGGCGACGGTGGCCGGGTCGATGGAGAGCCACACGTGGCCGAACTCGTTGGCGAAGACGAATCGTTCCGACTCCTCCGGCGAGAGAGCGAGGGTGACGACGTACTGCGTGCCCGTCACCTGGGCGACGGCGGGTTCACCGTCGTCCTCCTCGGCCGGACTCACCGGAGCGTTGATCGTCTGGACGTTGGTGACGAGCACGTTCTGGAACTCGAGCCGGCTGACGTTCGGGGTGTTGCCCGGCCCGTCGTCGTCCGATTCGTCGTCACCTGCACCCTCGTCGACCGAACCCTCGACGCCGGCGAGTGCTGCCGTGGCGTCGACGTCATCGGAGCTCTCGGTCTCGATTCCGGTGTTCTCGAAGTCGGTGATACCCGAGTCATCGACCTCGAAGGGGTCGAATGAGAGGTACACGCCGACCAGATCGCCCTGCTGGATTGCTCCGCCGACGGCCCGTTCGGCCTCGAGCAAGGCCGACACCTGCACCTTGTCGGTGATTTCGGTGGACACCAGTTCGCCCGCCGCCAACCGTGCCGCCAGCAGTTGGTCGCCCACCTGGAGGTCGGCCGCTGCGACCTGCTCACCAACGGTCTCGAGGTTGGTGATCGCATCGTCCTGCTTGAGTCGTGCGGGAACCTGTTCGATCGAGACCGACGACTTGATCGTCTCCGGGTCCGCCCCCTTCGGAACGAACGCGTCGACCACGTAGACGTCGACAAGTGCCTCTTGTGCCACCGCGTCGTCTTTCGCCGAGCGCACGTATCCCACCAGGGAAATCGTGCCGACAAGGGCCAGGACGATCGCTGCGACAATCCCGATGATCCGCCGTTTGTTGTTCATGGTGCATGTTCCTTCTGGTAGAGAATTTCGTGACTAGCTGTAGAGGTAGACCTGGGTGACGCCGAAGTCCGTGCTCGGCCCGGGGGTGCCCTGCGTCGTCGTGTAATCGATGAATTCGCCGCGAATGCAGTAGCGCCCGCGGTCCTTGCCGTCGGGGCACTTCTTGCCCAACGATCCGGCGTAGCTGTTGCCGTTGAACGAGTACCCCGTCACGTGGAGCGCCGCGATCCCGAGGATCGGGTAGGGACCTTTGCCCTTGCATCCGGCCGCCTCGCAGGCCGAGGCGTTGTAGATCGGGATCAACACGTCGTGCGGCAACGCCGGCGAGTTCGGGTTGGTGATGCAGGGCACCACCTTCTGCAGTGCGCCGCCCGGTTGGCCGGGAGCGGGGCTTCCTGCCGAGACCTGGACGCTGCAACCATCGGCGAGGAGCTGACTGAATCCGCCGGGGAGCGACGAGCAACCGCTCTGCGGCTTGGGGTCGTCGAGATAGAGGATGATGTCGCTCGAACCGTTGGACAGGCCTCGGGTGTACTCGCAGTCAGCGATGACGATCGGGAGCACGTTTGCTGTTGCGAGCGTGTCCCATCGTGCCGTTGCGGTCCGGTCGACGGCGCCCGCACTCTGTTGCAGGAACAGTCCGTCGACGTCTTTCGTTGCCGTGATGGTGGCCTGGCCGCTCCCGCATGCTGGGGCGCTGATGGTCTGGCCGGGCTTGCGGTACGCCGAGTAGTCGGCGTTCGGCGTGCCGGTGAGGGCGCAGTCGGTGGCCACGGCGAGGGCGGTCGCGTCAGCGGTGTTCTGTGCTGAGCGTGCACTCGTGACGTATTGGCCGACGTCGATGGCAAGTCCGGCGCCGACGATCACGGCGGTCAGGGCGACGATGATGAAGATCGTGGCGCCGCCACGGTCGTCTCGATCAGTTGTGGTCAGCCGCCGCATCGCATCGTGACCGTTTCTTCGATGGTGTCCGGAAGGACCGCAGGCAGGAAGGGGATGGAGCGAAGCGACAGTGTCTTCGTGGCTTCGACGGTGACCGAATCCGTGGGGTCGGCCGGGTTGGGGCAGGCGGCGCCGACGATCGACGTGCCGGCCGGAAGTGCTTGACCCAGCGCCGCAGCGCGTGCGCCGTCTCGAGCGAGTCCCATGGTTTGGGTCTTCACGCTCAGCGCGTTGCCGAGCACGACCACGCCGATGATGAGCATGATCAGGACCGGAACGGCCAAGACCACCTCCAGTGCAACGACACCTCGGTCGTCACGTTTGGTTCGAAGTGAGTGACTCATGAGCGCACGACCCCGGTCGGGGGGGAGGTTGCCCTCCCCCCGCCGGATTCCGATCACTTGATGCTTTTGACGATCGAGTCGAGCTTGGTGGACAGTGCGGTACCGAAGGCCCCCCACAGCGCTGCGAGTGCGATCACGATGGCCGAAGCCACGACCACGTACTCGATTGCGACGACGCCCTCGTCGTTGTCGAGAGCGGTCTCAGCCGA
>Ga0316197_10003560_pt1 | contig 11084 bp, 12 predicted proteins | sample OudBiesiAoxic_MG_FD_204939 | JGI IMG/M metagenome (GOLD analysis project Ga0316197, IMG submission 204939) | Coastal sediment microbial communities from Oude Bieten Haven, Netherlands - site A oxic | ecosystem: Environmental > Aquatic > Marine > Coastal > Sediment | place: Netherlands...
TCCATCAGCAGGAATCCGCCAGCGGCGATCAGCACAAAGGCGATGGGTGACACGTCGGGAATGCTACTCGGAGGTGGCGGTGTCAGCCTGCGTATGCAGCGAGTGCTTCGGCCAGCGAGGCCTGCATCACGCCGTGCTCGCGGGCGACCGCGTCCAACCACTCTGGACGGAACACGCTCGCCACCGCGATGGGCTCGTCGAGTTCGCAGCCGGCGAGGGCCAGTCGCACGAACAGCGTGGCGTAGTCGGGCGGTCGCAGGTCGCGACCCAACTCGACCAGTGCGTACGGGTCCGGCGTGGCATCACTGGTCGGCAACGAGAAGAAGCTCTGCGACGTCGGCCCTGTCGGGCCGCCGGCGAGGCCTGGTCCGTCGACGAGGATGGCTCCGTGCACTTGCGCCGCTCGGCCCCCGGCGAGTTGCAGCGCAACGTAGGCGCCGAGCCCGCGGCCCGCGACCGTGATCGATCGATTCGGATCGCCCTCGGTGAGCGAGTTCAGTGCCGCATCGGCGTCACCCAGCAGCAGTTCGGCGGTGTAGCCGCCGCCGCGCGGCATGGTCGACAGGCCGTGGCCGGTGAAGTCGAGCCCTGCCACCGGACCGGGCCAGCTGTCTGCCCATTGGGGGGAGGTGCGCGGCGACGATTCGCCGAGACCGTGGAGGATCAGCAGCGGTCGGCCGCCAGCAGCGGTCGCATCGCGCAGGTGGTGCAACGCGAGCTCGACCTTGCCGTGGCGGAGCATCGTGATGGTGTCGAGGCTCATCGGTTCCCCCCGGCGTGTGTGGTGGTGGACGAGGGGTCCGGGGTGCCGACGAAGTCGAGGATCATCGACGACACGAGGTCCGGTTGCTCGATGTGCACGAAGTGCCCGACGTTCTCCAAGATCTCGCAGCGTCCATCGAGTGGCATGTAGGGCAGCACCTTCTCCGGTGGGGTGCCCCAGCCCATCTCCTCCATTTCCTGGCCGAGGATCCCCAGGAATGGCATCGGCAGCCCTGGAAGGCGCATCAGCGTCCATTCCGGCCGCCACGGCCCGAACCCACCGAACCGCATCGACGGGTCGATCTTCCAACGCCAGCCGTCCGCTGACTCGAAGCCACCTGTGGTCACGAGACGCTTGAGCCAGTCGGTGTCGAGCCGAGGGTTCATGCGACCGCGTCGCTTCGCCAGCTCGTCGATCGTGCCGGGCTTGCGTTGGGCAGTTGCGGTCGAGCGGCGGTGATCGAGCCATCCTGCGATCTCGGCGGAGACCATCTTGGTGCGCTCGTGTTCGGCGACATCCGGGATCCGCCGGTTGTACGGGATGCCGTCCATGTTCACCAGGTGGGTGAACCTGAACGGCTGGGCGTCGGCCAACTGCGTCATCAGCGCCCCACCCTTGGAGTGCCCGACCACGGGCAGCGGGCGGCCCGGGCTGACGTGGTCGAACACGGTCAGGGCGTCGCGCATGTCGGCGTCCCACGAGTACAGCTCGGGGTGCTCGCTGTCACCATGGCCGCGCTGGTCCCAGCTGACGACCCGCCAGCCTCCGGCGGCCAGCTTCGGCGCGAAGACGTCATAGGTCCGAGCGAAGTCGAAACCACCGTGCACGAGCAGCATCGGCGGCCCATCGGGGTCACCCCACTCGTGGACGGCGATCGCGAGACCGTTGGCGTTCAGGTGGTACTCGCGGGCGGGGTGCGCGGCGTCGGGGTAGTCGAACTCGGTCGACGGATCGCCGAACGTGCGCTCGGCCAGATTCGGGGCGGGGGTACTCGTCACGGCTTCCGAGGGTACGTCGCCCGACATGCCGAGGCGCCATCTCGGGGTGCCGGTCTCTCCGGCGGCCACGGCCGCCGCGTGCCCGCGTCGGCGCCACTCGCATAGCATTGGGTGCCATGAGGCGTCCGGATCGTTCAGCACTCGCCGCGGTGTCGGCCGTGTTGGTCGTCGTCGGGGTGTCATGCGGCACCACCGATCCGGCCTCGCAGGAGCGGCTGCCGCCGATCATGACCACCACGCCGACCACCACCACCACCACGACCACCGTCGCCCCTGGCGACTTCTTGTACGTGGTGCAGTCGGGCGACACGCTCGGCAAGATCGCCGAGCGGTTCAGCGTCACGATCGTGGCCATCGTCGAGCGGAACAATCTCCCGAGCGCAGATGCCATCCAGGCGGGTCAGACGCTCGAGATCCCCGAGGGCCTCCCGGTCATCAACGGCAGCCAGACCACCGAGCCCTGATCCGTTACTCATGGTGTCAGACACCATGAGTAACAGTGCCCTGGTGGCGCGCTGCGCGGTTCGTAGACTTGCTGCCATGAGTTTCTGGCCGACCCCCGATCACTGGAGCGTGGCGATCCCGCTCGCCACCCCGCACCGCCGCCTCGATGCGCTTGCCGAGACCGGCTTCGTTGCACTACGCGACCTGCCGTACGAGATCCCCGAATCCGAGTTCGTCAACTTGGAGTACATGGACTGGAAGTCCGGTGGCGACACCAACTTCGCACCCATCGCCTCCGCCGACGGCGAACTCGACTGCCGCGGATTCTGGGACAAGGGCAAGACCGACAAGGGCGCGCTGTGGACCTCGAACGCCGAGATCGCGCCGACCATTCGCGACTACGTCGACGAAGTCGGCGCCAACTTCGGTCGCGTGCGGATCATCAAGCTCGAGCCGCAGGATCGCGAGCAGGCGATGCGTTCACTGCACCGCGACGACAACAACCGGTTCAATCCCGACGACGAGGGGTGGGTCGTGCGGTCGTGGATCGAGCTCACCGACAACCCCGACAGCTACATGCTGCTGATGGACAACGGCCCCGACGGCCTGCCCGACCCCGGCACCGAGCAGCGCGTACCGCTGTCGAAGGGCGCCAGGTTCGTGGTCGACACCCAGCGCCTGTGGCACGTCGTGGTGCACAACGGTGATGCTTCCCGCTACGCCCTGATCACGAGCTTCGAATCGGGCGACGCCCTCGACTCGTGGATCGAGCGCGAGCAGAAGCAGCCCGCCACCATCTGATCCCCGACGACCGGCCCGACCGCCGCCCTTGGCGTCTGTGTGAGCAACAGCTCTCAGCGCCCGCATCGTCGCTCACGCCGGCGGCCAGATCGTCGACGCGCCGAGGGCCGTCGTCGACGAGACCCGTGCCGCCCTCGCTCGATGGTCGTGAGAACTGTGCGACCGACGACGTTTCGCCTGGACGTTGTTGCTCACACAGAGGTTGACCGTCCCGAGTCAGGACTGGCGGTGCGCCACCGCGAGATCGGCGACGTCGCGCATGATCTTGGCGAGTTCGAAGTCCTTGGGTGTGTAGACCGCGGCGATGCCGATCTCGGCGAGGCGCGGCCGGTCGTCTTCGGGGATGATGCCCCCGACCACCACGGGCGCATCGACGCCCATCTCCTCGAGATGGGCGAGCACGTCCGGGACGAGGTCGAGGTGTGAACCCGACAGGATCGACAGCCCGATCACGTCGGGGTCCTCATCGCGCGCTGACGCTGCGATCTGCTCCGGTGTCGACCGGATACCTGAGTACACGACCTCCATGCCGCTGTCCCGCGCTGCGACGGCGATCTGTTCGGCGCCGTTCGAGTGGCCGTCGAGGCCCGGCTTGGCGACCAGGAACTTCGGCGGTCCGCCCGCCATCGACTTCACGAACTCGACGACCTCGCCCAGCCCCTGTGCCGAGCCCGTTGCACCGCTCACGCCGGTCGGGGCTCGGTACTCGCCGAACACCGAGCGCATCAGGTCGCCCCACTCGCCGGTGGTGCCGCCGGCCTTCGCCAGAGCGATCGACGGCGGCATGATGTTGTCGCCGCCCTCAGCCGCTCGTCGGAGCTCGACGAGTGCGGCATCGACGGCGGCCTGGTCGCGTGCCGAACGCCACTCGGCGATGTCGGCAGCGAGGTGTCGTTCGATCGCCGGGTCGACCTTCAAGATGGCGCCGTCTCCGCCGAGGGGCGACTCGGCGGCCTCGACGAAGTCGTTGACGCCGACGACGATCTGTTCGCCGTTCTCGATCCGTCGCGTACGCGCCGCCATCGACGTGACGAGCCGGGACTTCAACGTCTCGACCGCTTCGAAGGCGCCACCCATGTCGAGCACGTCGTCGAGCTCGGCCTGCGCGGCAGCGCGCAGCTCGTCGGTCTTGGCTTCGATCACGGTCGAGCCGTCGAAGATGTCGCCGTACTCCAACAGGTCGGTCTCGAAGGCCAGCACCTGCTGCATTCGCAGCGACCACTGCTGATCCCACGGGCGCGGCAGCCCCAAGGCCTCGTTCCAGGCCGGAAGCTGTACCGACCGAGCGCGCGCCCGCTTCGACAACGTCACGGCGAGCATCTCCAACACGATGCGCTGCACGTTGTTCTCGGGTTGCGCCTCGGTCAGGCCCAGCGAGTTGACCTGCACGCCGTAGCGGAAGCGCAGCGCCTTGGCGTCGGTGACGCCGTAGCGCTCGCGGCCGATCTGTTCCCACATGTCGGTCATCGCCCGAAGCTTGCAGACCTCCTCGACGAAACGGATGCCGGCGTTGACGAAGAACGAGATCGAACCGAACACCTGGGTGAACTGCTCGGACGACACCTGGCCCGAGTCGCGGACGGCGTCGAGCACCCCGATCGCCGTCGCCATCGAATAGGCGATCTCCTGTGTCGGGGTCGCCCCCGCTTCCTGCAGGTGGTACGAGCACACGTTCATCGGGTTCCACAGCGGTGCGTGCTCGGCACACCAGGCGACCATGTCGACGATCAGCCGGCGAGACGGACCCGGCGGGAAGATGTACGTGCCTCGCGACAGGTATTCCTTGACGATGTCGTTCTGCGTGGTGCCACGCAGCTTCGACGAGTCGACGCCCTGGTCCTCGGCGTTGGCCACGTACAACGCCAGCAGCCACGACGCCGTCGCGTTGATCGTCATCGAGGTGTTCATCTGATCGGGTGGGATCTGGTCGAGCAGTGCGCGCATGTGACCGAGATGAGCGACCGGTACACCGACCTTGCCGACCTCGCCCTTCGACATCTCCGAGTCCGGGTCGTAGCCGGTCTGGGTCGGCAGGTCGAACGCGATCGACAGTCCGGTCTGGCCTTTGGCGAGGTTGGTGCGGTACAGCTCGTTCGATGCTTCGGCGCTCGAATGGCCCGAATAGGTCCGCATCATCCAGGGACGATCCTTGGTGCGCGGTGATGGTGTTGCGGACGAGTCGACGGTGGCGTCGGCCGGGGCCGTGCTGGAGGTCATGGATGCAGTGTTGTGCGTCGACGAAGAACTCCTCAAGTCAACATCGATTCGTCCCGAAGAACTGAACGTCCCTCGGGATGACAAACGGTTCGGATCTCCTCTCTCCCCTTCGGTGATCCGTTCCGAAGAGGTTTCCCCTTCTGGCGGGAACCCCCGCCGGCCGAATGGCGGAATTCGGCCGGCGAAGCTCTCGGAGCGGGTGGTGGCGGACCACCCGCTCCGACGAATTTTTCAGGGTGTGATCGCCGAGCGGAGGCGATGTACGTACTCGCTTCGCGGAACGGCCACGGCGCCGAGGGTGGCCAGGTGATCGGTCACCCACTGCACGTCGAGGAGCTCGGCGCCGGTGCCGGTCAGCCACTCCACGAGTCCCACGAGCGCGGTCTTCGATGCGTCGGTGGCGGTGTGGAACATCGCTTCACCAGCGAAGAACCGTTCGATCCGCAGCCCGTACAGCCCACCGACCAGTTCGTCGTGTTCGTAGACCTCGACCGAGTGCGCCCAACCGAGATCGAACAACTCGGTGTAGGCATCGACGATCGGGTTCGTGATCCAGCGACCCGGTCGGCTCGGGTCGCCGCACGCGACGACGACCTCGCGGAATCGGGTGTCCATCTTCACGTCGAACCGGCGCATGCTCCGCCGCAGCGACCGACTGACGTGCAGACCGTCGAGCGGGATGATGCCTCGAGGGTCCGGCGAGAACCACGCCATCTTCGATCGACGCCGGCGTGGATCGACCGGCATCGGGAACAGACCAGCGCGATAGGCGGCCAGCAGGGTGCCCGGCTCGAGGTCCGCTCCGACCGCCACGAGGTCCTCGCCACCCTCGATGTCGAGCGGGTCGGGCATCATGAACCGTGAGGGTGGCGGCTCGATCGGCGCTTGATCGAACGAGTTCACATCGGCGAGTCTGATCGAACTGCAGCGCGAGGGGTGAGACCCATCGCGTCCGGGGTCAGTAGGTGCGGAAGCCGTGCTTGGTCTTGCGGCCGAGCTGGCCGGCGGCGACCATGCGACGCAGCGCGGGCGCGGCGGCGAAGTTCGGGTCGCGGAATTCGGCATAGAGCGCATCGAGGATGGCGAGCGAGGTGTCGAGTCCCACCAGGTCGAGCAGCGCAAACGGCCCCATCGGGAAGTTGCAGCCGCCCATCATCGCGGTGTCGATGTCGTCCATCGATGCCGTGCCGTTCTCCCACATGCGGATCGCGTTGTTCAGGTACGGGAACAGCAGTGCGTTGACGATGAAGCCGGCGCGGTCCTCGACCTGCACGGCATCTTTGCCGCATGCCTCGACGAAACCGAGGGCGGTCGTGATCGTGTCATCGGACGCGGTGAGCGGCTTGATGACCTCGACCAGCTTCATCATCGGCGCCGGGTTGAAGAAGTGGATGCCGCAGACCTTGTCGGGGCGCTCGGTGGTCATCGCCAGCTCGACGACAGCGAGCGTGGAGGTGTTGGTGGCGATGATCGCCTCGGGCTTCACGATGCGGTCGAGATGTTCGAACAGCTCGCGCTTGGCGGTCATGTCCTCGACGATGCTCTCGATCACGAGATCGCAGTCGCGCAGGCCGTGCAGGTCGTCGGTGACCGAGATGCGCCCGAGGATGGCGTGGCGCTCGTCGTCGGTGAGCTTGTCGCGCGACACCTGCTTGGTGAGGCCGGCATCGATGCCGTGCAGGACTGCGTCGGCACCTGCCTGGGTGCGTGAGCGAACCACGACGTCGAAGCCGGCGCGTGCGGCAACTTCTGCCAGGCCGGAGCCCATGATGCCCGAGCCGATGATCCCTACGGTGCTGATCGTTCCCATACGCGAAAGCTAGCTACCGGCCGGTAACCCAGCCAAAGTGGGCGCGACCGCGAGAGCGCCGACGGCGCAACGACGCCACGTCGTACGAGCTCGAGGTTCGTTCTGCTCCTCGTCCATCTCGTCGTCGATCGCGTCGTCGGCATTGTTGCCGCCGATCGGACGCTCGGCCGAGTGAGCTGTTGTGAACTCGATGCGTCAGCGTTGGACGATCCGGATCGATTGGATCTCGACCGGTTCGCTCGGTTCGCCCGTCGGTGTGCCGGCGGCGGCCATCGCCTCGACCGCGGTGTCGAAACCGTCGACGACACGGCCGAACAACGCGTACTCCGGGGGCAGTGACGCGCCGTCCGATCCGGTGATGACGAAGAACTGGCTGCCGGCGCTGTTGGGGGCGGCGGTCTTGGCCATGGCAATCGAGCCGATCTCGTAGGGCACGGTGGGTGGCTCGTCGACGATGGTGTAACCGGGGCCGCCGGTTCCCGTGGCGGTCGGGTCACCGCACTGCACCACGAAGTTCGGGATGATGCGGTGACACACCGTGTCGTCGAAGTACTGGTTGCGGGCGAGGAACACGAAGTTGTTCGCAGCAACCGGCGCGGTGTCCGGATCGACGGCGATCGTGAACTCGCCCGTGTTCGTCGTGACGATCGCCTCGTAGGACGTCCCGGGCTCGAGGCACGCGGGCGGAGCGGAGTCGAACTGACGGGTCTGAGAATCGGCGCCCTCGACGGGCGGGCAGTCGGCCTCGGTCGGCGTCTCGCTACCGGTGTCGTCGCTTGTAGCGCTGATCGAGGTTCCGGCGTTGTCGGTGTCGGACTCGTCGCTGTCGCTTCCGCAGGCGGCGACGAGCAGCAGCGCAGCGCCGACGGCAGCAGCCAAACGCATGGAGGTCATGTCCGTCAGCCGTCGGTGGAGTCGGGCGCGGTGTCCGGGATGGTCTCGGGCAGCGTCACCGGCGTGGTCGGCCCATCGTCGTCGGTGCCCACGATGTTGCTGGCGATCCAGACGAACAAGATGATCGCGACGACGGCGCCGACGCCGATCGCCACCGTGCGATAGGTCTTGCGGCGGGCGACGGACTGCGCCTCCTGCTGATGCTTCAGCGCCCGGTTGGCTTTCTGGCGTTCACGTTTCTCGGTTCCCACAGAGGCCGCAGGCTACTGCGGTTACCGGGTGCCGCACTTGCACCCTCGGTCGCCTCAAGTTGGGCACCCGAGTAGCCGATGTTGCTGTTGGAATGTGGCGGAAGGCGGCAACAGGCGACGCTCGGCGCGACGCGTGGGACGCGACGACTCGATGGGCCGGTGGGCTGTCGTGCGTTGCGGGTGTTGGCGCGTGGTCGCTCTGGTTCGCATGGCGAGCGACGTCGTCGCCATTCGGCGTGGTGAGCCTGGTGGTCGGACTGCTCGAGTTGACTGCATTCGCCGTCTCGATCGTGCTCGGCCTGGCCCTGTGGTCACGTCAGCAGCCGCACCCGCCGAGGTCGCGGGGAATGATGCTGCCGGACGTGTTTGCCGAACTGCTCGGTCTCGACGAACTCCGATCGGTACCGGTGCACGGCGCAGACGACTCCGGCGAGGTGGCGCGAGCCCGCCGAGGGCTGCGCCTGCTCGATCTGCGTCGTCGCCAACCGGTTTCCATCACGGCCTGGGCTCTCGTTGCGGTCGAGGGGATCCGGCGCATGGCCTTCGTCGCAGCGCTGGTGGCGGTCCTCCTCACCGGTCGAGCGCCGTTCGAGATGCCGCCCGCCTCGACACTGCTGCTGCTGATCGGTGCGCAACTGCTGTTCGCCGTCGGCCACTGGATGCTGTCGGGTGGGGCGCTGTACCCGGGCGTTCGGCTGCGATGGTCGATGGCGTCGATCGGTGCCGGGCTCGGCGACGGGTCGTCGCGGTCGGGGCTCCCGATCCGCTGGACTGCCACGATGGGCACGATGATCGTGCTGAACCTTGCCGTTGCGCTGCGGGGCGTCAGCGACCGGTGGACCCACGGTCTGGGGCCGATGCCGCATGACGAGCGCGTGGCTGCGATGGTCGTCGCCTGGTGGTTTGTGCTCGTCGGTTTTGCTGCGCTCCGGACGCTGACGCAGCCCGCGCTCGGCTTCTACGGAGCGACCCACCGGTTGGAGGAGAACTCCACTCGCCGCCTCGCGATGGGCACGACGCTCGCGGTCTCGATGTTCGGCTTCGTCGCCGGAGTACTCCCCGGCGGACTGCCGACATGACCGATGGTTCCGGAGCGATCGGCGAGCATCGAACATGGGGAACCCGGTCGAGCGGAGACGGCGCTTGTAGATTGGTGCCCGTGCCCACCCTCCGCCTGTTTGCTTCGGCCCGTGAGGCCGCGGGGACCGGAACCGATGTCGTCGACGGCGCCACGGTTCGCGAGGTGCTCAACGCTGCCGAGCAGCGCTACGGCGATCGCTTCACAGAGGTGCTCGGCACCTGCCGGGTGTGGGTGAACGGCGAGGCCATCTCGATCGACGCCCCCGTCGGCCAACATGACGAGGTGGCGGTACTGCCACCCGTGTCCGGAGGATCCACGTGACCACGACCCAGCTTCCCGACCCAGCGGAACTCTCGCTCGACGAGCTGCGCACCCTGCGCCAACAGCTGCAACTCGAAGACGACGCGGTGTCGTATGCGCGCCGTGTCGCGCAGGCCCGACTCGATCTGGTGAAGGCGGAGGCAAACCACCGCACCGATCACTCCAATTCGGTCGTCGACGAAGAACTCCGCACGGTGTTGTCGAGCCATCTCACCGGTGGTCCGGCCCGGCCGCCACGACCGACCGAAGACCTCAGCGATCATCCGCTGGCCGTCGAACTCGACGAGCTGTGCGCCACGCACGGATTGGGCCACCTGAAGTCGCTCGATGATGCCGAACTCGTCGCGCTCACCGATGCCATCGCCGCGTTCGAGGCGCGGGTGTCGTCTGATCGCCGTGAGCGTTTCGATCGACTCGACGCGCTGAGCGCCGAGCTGGTCCGCCGCTACCGCGACGGCGAAGCCGACGTCGACAGCCTGCCCGACTGATCCTGGCTCCGGTTGGTTCCCGGTGCCCCGGGCACGGGGAACCACGATCGCGTTGTTATCGTCGTCGGCGTTGTGCAACGGGCTGCGGTGATCTCCCTCCACACCTCGCCGCTGCTGCAGCCGGGGTCCGGCGACAGCGGCGGCATGAACGTGTACGTGCGCGAATTGGGTTCCGCGCTGGCGCAGGCGGGGGTCGAGACCACCACCTTCACCCGCGCCGACCGCGACGACCTGCCCGCCGAGGTCGTGGTGGAACCCGGCCACCGTGTGGTCCACATCCCTGCCGGGCCGCACCATCTTCCCAAGGAGGCGCTGGCGGAGGTCACCGACGAGTTCCGGCACGGCGTGCTCGACTGGATTGCCCGCAACGATCGACCCGATGTGATCCACGGCAACTACTGGCTCAGCGGCGTCGTGGGGCATCGACTCAAGCACGAGCTCGACGTGCCGTTCGTCTCGACCTTTCACACGCTGGCCCGCGTCAAGGCTGCCCACGGCGACCCCGAGCCGCTGTGGCGCGACCGCGCCGAGGCCGAGATCGTCAACTGTGCCGACGCCATCTGCGTCAGTTGCGAGGAGGAAGCCGACCAGTTCCGGCTGCACTTCGGCGACCCCCAAGGCCGTCTCGAGATCATCGCACCGGGTGTCGAGCACGCGTTCTTCGCTCCCGGCGATCAGGCAGGAGCGCGGCAAGCCCTCGGGTTCGACGTCTCCCGCCCGCTGCTGTTGTTCGTCGGGCGCATCCAGCCGCTCAAGGGTCCCGATGTGGCGATCCGAGCACTGGCGTCGCTGTCAGACCGGCGTGCGCAGCTCGTCATCGTCGGCGGGGCGAGCGGCACCGAGGGCGACCTGGAGACGATGCGGGCTCACGCGCTCGTCGACGAGCTCGGTCTGCACGATCGGGTCGTATTCGTCGAGCCGCAACCGCATCACATCTTGTCGACGTACTACCGCGCTGCCGACGTCGTGCTCGCGCCGAGTCGTAGTGAGAGTTTCGGTCTGGTGGCGCTCGAAGC
>Ga0316197_10003561_pt1 | contig 11081 bp, 6 predicted proteins | sample OudBiesiAoxic_MG_FD_204939 | JGI IMG/M metagenome (GOLD analysis project Ga0316197, IMG submission 204939) | Coastal sediment microbial communities from Oude Bieten Haven, Netherlands - site A oxic | ecosystem: Environmental > Aquatic > Marine > Coastal > Sediment | place: Netherlands...
AAGCTTACCGTCAGGGGTGCCGGGGCCACGACAAACTGACCCGTGTTGTTAAATGCAACGTTATAATTCGCCAGAGTAATACTGGCATCATCAGCCACGATATCATAACTTCCCGCCGGATATTTACCGTCAGGGCAAGTTTCACAAGCCACGGAAAGGGCCAGGTCTGCAAACACTTCATCTTTGGCGTCCCCGTTCTGAAGACCAGATACTTCAAACTGCAAGTCAGGTTGTACCTCACCTCCGAAATCACCATAGGTTACCGGGTCGCCATCTTCTGCAGTAAAGTCCGAAGTTGTCACCGTCAGGTCTGCAGGGGTGATCGTATAAATAGATGGCTTGGTATATACCTTATAATTCTGTTTTTTAAGTTGTCCATTGGGCGCATTGTCAAACAAGACCGCCGGAGGAACAATGGCATGGTCCCCAACATGCAACCCTGTAAGAACAGTCACAGCTTTCAACTTAATTTCCTGGCCTTGCGAGCTTAAATAACTGTCTACATTGTTAAGCAGCAACAGTGGTTGCTCGACCGCAGAATCAGGCGCATCCGAGCCGGAAGGAGGGGTGCTGTTAACCAGGCTAAATCCGTTTGTGGAGCCATCTGAATTGACCAGACTGAAACCATTGACCAAATTAAAGCCGTTAACCAGGTTAAAACCATTGACCAGGTTAAAACCATTGACCAGGTTAAAGCCATTTGTTTCAGCATTTACCAGACTAAAGCCATTGACCAGACTGAAGCCATTTACAGTACCTGAATCCCCATTAACAAGGCTGAAGCCGTTGACCAGATTAAAGCCATTGACAAGGCTAAACCCGTTGACCAGGTTAAAACCATTGACCAGGTTAAAGCCATTGACCAGGTTAAAACCATTAACCAGGTTAAAACCATTTGCCTGCGGGTCTTCTATACTTTCCGGATCATTAATTTGGTCCAATTCGTATAAATTCTCAGGGTTATATTTGAAAAAGTCGGCTTCACCGTAGCTTTCGATATCCAGGTTGTTGTTGTTTTCATCTTCCTTTACCTGCGTAAACAGATTGGAGGAAATCGGAATCACTTTGACCGGATCTCCGGCTGTATAACCATCATTATCGCTATTTACCAGGTTGAAACCGTTGACCAGGTTAAAACCATTCGTTTCTGAATCGGATAATTGAGCTGCGATTTCCGTGGTTTCAGACACGAAGAAGGATCGGTTTACCAGGGAGAATCCATTGATAGTGGGTTCATCATTGACCAGGTTAAACCCATTCACGAGGTTGAAGCCATTTACAAGGTTAAACCCGTTTACCAGGCTAAAACCATTAACCAGGTTGAAGCCACTGGTGTGTTGGGTTTCGAATTCTTCCTGGGCTTCAGTGCTAATTACAACCGCCTCACCTTCGGGAGTTGCATAGGTGTAGACAAATTCAATGTCCGGTATCGGGGCCCCATATTCAAATTCTGTTACATCGCCCGCAAAAACGGCTTCAATTGTAACAGGCATTGGGTCTACGAATAGTTTCCCGCTTATATAGGAAATATTAAATAGTTCTTCAAGGCCCGGATCTATTGTAATGGATGCCTGGTCGAGATCGATGTCATAGGTATCCACATCGATTAATGGATCGTCAAGTGCAACTGGAGTAGCTGCCCCGTCTTCAAGGGTATAGGCTATATTCTCGACATAAACAGGGTCTGTGGGATTGTCCGGATCATCAAAAAACAAATCCAGAATGTCCTGATTATTTGGATACAGCTCCGCTACATTGTCCGGCGTCACCTCTATTAAAGCTTCTCCCTCATCCTGTTTGAACAGCGAATATGCAAAATCCGGATTCGGCTGTCCATATAGGCGTGTTACATTTACCGGCTTAATGACCACATCGACCGGGGTAATTTCATTCACTGGAGGGGCTTCCACGTCTCCTCCATCTGATCCGTTAGTCAGTGCATCATTTGGCGGAGTTGAGATAATTATGGCCGGGTCTCCAATAAAGGCATCCAGATACAGGGCTATGGTGTTTTCATCAATAACCCAATACGTTTGAAGGTAATCCGGCAATTCTTGTTCCGTTAAGGTTCCCGGATCTCCGTTCTCCAAAAGCGGATTTTGAGTCAAAGGCTCTCCCCTGAAAAGCACTTCCGTTTCAGAAGTAAATTCCGTTCCTTCAATTTCAAGGTAAAAGGGTTCACTTCCAGGCACATAATCCGGATCTGTTGCCAATAGATCATCATAATTGAAACGCTCAAACCCGGGAGCCGGATTGGCAAAGGACCCCAGGGCATCATCTACCGAAAGAAATCCATTACCGTTGGTTATGTCGTAAACTGGTCTTCCATCCACTTCGGTCTGACCCGCCAGAGGAACTGCATAATCAAGGAGGAGCTTACGGGCTGTATATTCGGTCGGATCGACCAGGAGCGCGCCTGTCTCATCCGTGAGATACTTCTGAACGCCCTGTATCATAAGCGCTGCCGCCCCCGCCACATGGGGAGCCGCTGCTGAGGTTCCAAAGAAATTCGGGCTGTTGTTGGGGTCGGGTTCCAGGTTATTCCCCGATTTATTAAGGACGATAAAGTCGTCCCCACTGGGACCTCCGAGATCCACGGTAGTATTGACTCCGGTGGGGCCCATGAGCACAGGCTGCTGCCTCAGGGTTGTTTCACCACTAATCCTTGTGCCTCCCCTGGAGGAAGATCCCTGTGCCGTAAACGTTCTGGGTTGCCCAGTATTGATATCAATATCCGCAACAATTCCGCTCCAATTTGGCGTATAGTCCCAGCGGACAGCTCCAATAGCCATATTACTGGCAGCATTGTTATGCCCGACGATGGTCGATCCCCCAAGAGCCGGTTCGGCTGCAAACTCTCCGTCATCTCCTGCGCGAAAGACCACATATTTAAAGGGAATAGGTGCATTCCCTCCAGCCTGCTCAATCATGATATAGGTCGTGGTGGGATTAAGCACCCTGAAATACATCAATTCTATGGGGTCAGCCCCATTGTTATCCCAGTTGTACCCGAATTGTTTGTTTCCGTCCGCATCGGTCAGATAGATATCCAGATCGACCTGTGCCCCCGCTGCATCTCCCAGGGAGTAATACTCATCATCCCACTGAAGTCCAATTACGTATAAACCAGAACCCAGGTTTTCAAGTTTTTGTAAACCGTTGGAGGTGCCAAAATTGTGTCTGAAAATAGTTGGATCCGGGGTTGGAGTACCACTAAAGCTGGCTTCATACGACCGGGTTCCAAAATTCCCAGCTGCGCTGATATATAATTTCCCGGCATCTACCGCATTATCGATAGCCTGAGCAACAATTCCATCTTTGTAATAGGGCTCTTTGAGATAGGTAAGGTCATCAACGATGATGTCCACCCCATCTATAGCCGCCAATTCATCTACCCCTTCGGCAAAGTCGTACTCGGAGATAAAACCGGTCCTGAAGTACAATTGGGCTCCAGGGGCTGCATCATGCACAATCTGCAGCATGGCGCGTCCCTCATCACTGCCACCTCCGGGAAGATCGAAAAGGACATTCTCATTACCTGGTAATTCGCCATCAGTGACATCTTTGTTGTAACCTTCAAGATCACCGGTTTTAAAACTATCTGAAATCACAGCAATACCAACTCCTGTCCCGTCTACCTGCCATCCCCGATTACCGGCCAGGGAGCCCTGGGCAAGATGCCCCTGGCTAGTGATATCGTTATTAGTTAGCCGTGCAGGTTCATATACCCGATTCAATGAAGGTTCTTCATCGAGCAATATCAGATCCGTAATCTGTACATATAAAGATATGACCAGCCTTGAAGCAGACTGGTTGTATTCCGACAAAAGATCCCCTCCTGACTCGAATGGAATCAAGCTTTTACTGAAGGGGGGAGCTTGTAAGATCCCTTGTAGTGTTCCATACTCGGCATTAGTCACAACAATTTCCACGAGAACCTCGTCATCGTCAAAATCACTGCTATTTTTATCATCAATGGTATAAATTAAAGAATCGTAAATATTGACCTGCGCTCCCGTCTCATCCAAATCAAAATAAGTACGCGCAAGCGCCAATAACGCCGGGCTAAGTTTTCCCGGGGTTTTAAACTCAAAATCATAGGCGTATTCGATATCGCAGTTATTAACCGTAAGCGAACCGGAACTTTCAGAAACACAGCCCGTGGCAGTATTCGTAACTACTACCTTATACACACTTCCATTATTAGCCTCCGTGGTGGCTGCAGTAACGGTGTAAGTGCTCCCTGTTGCCCCGTTAATGACGACATCATTGTCGTACCATTGGTAGCTGTATGCCCCTGCCGTATCCGTGACGTCTGCCGTAAAGGTCGCATTCCCGTCATTATTTTCACCCGTGCCAAAAGCACAGGTTACCTGATCCTCAACCGCAACAATAGGCAAAGGGTCAACTGATATATTCAGAGCTACAGTAGGGCTCGCACAGTTTTTGGTCGGGTCGTTATCATAATAGAATCCATAGTAGTCTGTACCTGCCACCGGAGTTATAATCCCCGCAACATGTTCTTCACTTACCAAAGCATCCGGATTGGTACTCCATGTCCACTGTGTTCCATCAGGCGCTGCACTCCCCTCATAAGAAGAGAGCGGTAAAAGCGTTTCTCCTTCGCAAAAATTTGTAGGGGATTCTGCGGTCAGGGTTGGTGCCGTGTTTCCCACATTGCTGAGCGCACAGGCACAGACGGCTGCGACATCCTCAGGGGTGAGTATGGACTCCGGAAGCCCTGAAACGTTATTGGAATAATAATAAATGAGATCATCACTCCAAGTCCCGGAATTGTTGAGGTTCCCACTTGAGACATTTATACCCCCACTCCCCAATACGGAACCAAAGTTGTTAAAATTACCTGAGATTAGCGTTATACAGGTACCATCCAGGGTGGTCGTGCCGTTGTTCACATAGTTCCCGTCCTTTTCCAGAATGGAATTGGTGGCGGTTATAACTCCATCCAAATTCATCACCCCAGGCCCAATGATGAGCGTACCATTTGTTACCTCGACAGTTGCCCCCGAATTTACATTCAGGTTACTGCTATTATCAAAATAGCCCCCATTTATGATCAATTCGCCATTATTGCGAATCTCTATGGGTTGGTTGCCCAAATACTGAATATTATTCAGGATCGTCACTGTTCCTGAGATTCTTCTATTTGGAAATGGATTCCGGTCACAGGGCCCGTTCGGTCCGATACAGTCCCAGGTATCCCCTGATTCCCAATCTCCGTCAGCTTTGGAAACATAGTCCTGAGCTGAAAGTGACAGAGAAAACAGTAGAAAGAATGAAAATATCAGGCCAGAAATAGATTTCCGCCCTACACTTAAGGGTAATGGTGTTCTCATAAGTTGATTGTTTAAACCATAGCAAAGCTTAAACATGTTTAATCCAGGAAAGAAGACTTGGGGAAGTCACTTTTTGGTATAAGAAATCAGAAAATTGACCCCTTTCCAAAAAGATGATCGAAGATACAAAAAATTGTAATGGCAATGTCGAGAATTATTTGTTTATCAGGTATTTAAGGATGAAATACAAAAACTTATGGATAAACAGCATACACCTGCCTTCTTAAATCGTTGAATCGGAGTCAATTCCCGGCTGTACTATGGGTTATCGAACCATATGATTATTTAGTATCTTTATCCGGAATCAATCCTGAATTATGCCAAAAACCGGAGCCGGTCAGCTGACCCCTGAAGAAAAACTGATCGTTTATTGGGAGTCTATTCGGTATATCTACGAACTCAACCGGACCTCAGAGATTAAGGCCGGCCTTATTATGTCTTTTTATGGGTTGGTTTTGGGGGTCATCTTTGAGATGGCCGCCAATATGCAGACGAATTTTCAGCCCAGTATTTTCCTGATTATCGTAGTTGTGATTTATTTCTTTTTTGTGGGCCGCTCCATTTATTTTGCTTTTAGGTGCTTTTTACCCCAAATCAAAACCGACTTCGACAAGAACATGTTCTTTTTCCACGATATAATCACACAATACGGGGATATCCAATCCTTTACCAAAAAATTCCACAATATGTTGGGAAAGCAAGATGAATTATACAGCCACTTGGGACAACAAATTTATGTGAATTCCCTGATCGTCTCCCAAAAATTGATGAATGTTAACAAATCCGTGAGGAACCTGGCCTATAGTTTTATCCCCATGTTTGTGGCAGTAGTGACCATTGTCGTCAGTGTATTTATCCTCTAGGAAGCTTTCCTGGAAGACCGTTCGGACGCAGAGACCTTGGCCTTCAGACCATCGATAACTTGGTGTTTGTTTTCTGTGCGGTTGTTTTTGGCCCAATCCGTGTGAAATTGATGCCCCTCCAGAAACCGGATCTGAACATCAAGCCAGTGTGTTTGGTTCTCAACTACTCCGAAATACAGGAATTCCTCATACAGGGCCTCACTCAACTGAGGATAGTCTTCCCGCCCAAGATAGTCAAGATCAGCATCTGAAAGGATTTGCTCATATAGATTCTGAGGTTTTTGGGGGACTTTGGTTGCCCGAATCAGCCCATCGATTACGGCAATTTCTTTGTCGGAATACTCGGTTAGCATGGGGCGAACCTCTATAATACTGCGCTCCTCGTGTTCCTTCGGATCGAAGATGTATCCATAGTCATGTGCGACTGCAGCTATGCGTATCAGATTGGCAACACGATCGGAAAGTATATAATAATCGATATAGAAATTGCAGACATTGGCCACATCTATGGTGTGGTTCAGGCTATGGTAGTGCAGGTAATCCGGAAGCCTTTCTGAGAGCTCGTCCAGAATTTGATGGCAGACTTTCGGGTATGCTTTTTTATTGTCAAGTTCCATAGAAATCATTTGGACACCAGCACGGATTCCTTATAACTTTAACTAAAATTGGGGGCTGATATTGTATTTACTTGGTTTTTAAACACTCGAAACAAGTGTCAGGTTGGCTGCTATTCCTACAATAATAGGATAATTTTTTGAGGTAATAATTCTTTAACAACAGAATTTCAGGCGAAGATAGTTTCAGGAACATCCGCAAAGTACATTTTAAACACCTGGTCCTTGACTTTTAATTCACCCCGGTAAGTAAATGGGAATTCATCTTTTAATTCCTCGTATATGGACTCCGAAACATTGATCCGACCTGGCACAGACCCTGATTCCATCCGTGCAGCTATATTGACCGTATTACCCCAGATATCGTAGGCGAATTTTTTGGTTCCCACAACCCCAGCCACCACGGGGCCAGAATTCAATCCAATTCTAATCCTGAAAGGATAGATTCCCGGTGGGGGTGAAAGTTCCGTGTCATTGACGAATTTCAAGATTTCCCGTGCCGCCCCAAAGGAATCCCGGACATGGGTCGTATTGGAGGTCGGGATCCCTCCCGCACACATGTAGGCATCTCCGATTGTTTTGATCTTCTCAAGCCCATGCCGCTCTGTAATCTCGTCGAAAGATTTGAAATAATAGTCCACACTCTTCACGAGGTTTTCAGCCGAAATTCGTTCCGCTACCAGGCTAAAGGCTTTAAAATCCGTAAACAATACTGTAATGTGCTCAAATTCCTTAGCCTTGATAAACCCGTTTTCTTTAAGTTCCTCGGCCGTTTCTTTGGGCAGGATATTCAAAAGGATCTCCTCCGACCGGTTCCGCTCAAAGGCCAGGCGCTTGTTGGTGCGGCGGATATAGAAATATTGGAAGACAAAACCAGCGATGATCGCCAGGAACAAGCCAATGATGATCTGGAAAAGTTGCTTAGCACGGGCATCTTCCTCAATCTGTATCTGGTTCAATTCGTTTTTGGTGTTCAGCAGTTCGATTTCCTTTTCCGCAGTTTCCAGACCAAATTGCACACTTAAATTTCCCATCAGCTCTTCGTACCCTTCGGACCGAATGGAATCTTGTACATGGGCGAATTCTTGTTGGGCAGAAAACGCATTTTTATAATCCCTCATTGCCGAATAAGCCTTCGCAAGGCCTTCATACGACTCTTTCCGATCCTTTAGAACTCCAGTTGAATCAGTAAGATCAAGTCCTTTTGTAAAAAAGTTAATAGCTCTGGAGTATGCCCCTGTTTCCAAATACATGTTGCCGAGACCCAGATAGGCCTTCGATTCTTCGGACAGATTGTCTTTTTCCATGGCCGCAACCAGGGCCTCTTGATGATACTTTTCTGCCAGATCGTATTGACCTTGCTTCAAATGTGCTTTCCCAAGGAAATTAAGCGGTGGAGAGGGATCTACCTCATATTCTCTGAAAACTTTCAGGGCGTCCTCAAGATAAGGAACCGCCTCACCGGGTTGCCCCACGTTTAAATACCACTCCCCGAAATTAATATTGGCCACAGCAAAACCTTGTACATATTCTATTTTCTCAAAAATATCAATGGACCGGTCGTAATTTTCAATGGCTTCAGGATACGTTTCCTTTTCCTCCGAATAGACCGTTCCAATATTTAACAAGGCGGTTCCTATACGGAGTGAATCCTTTGCAATTTCACCATTTCGCAGGGAATTGATAAAGAATTTCAAAGCAGTGGGATAATCCCCAATAGAATTGTGGACAGATCCAATATTATTTTGAAGGTTACTGATCATCGAGGTGTCTTTTTGAATCTCGAAGATCCTCAGGGACCGGGTGAAATTATCCAGGGCTTCCTGATAATCGCCTCTATCATAGTAGACCGCTCCAATCCATTTAAATCCTTTGGCTTTGCCAGGCTGGTATTTTATGCCGTCCGCCAACTCCATAGCCTGCTTTGCGAGGATAATAGAAGAGTCAGGGTTGGTATTCCTGAGTTGCTCAGACTTCTTTAGCAACTGCTCCACCTCAACAGAATCCGTCTTTATTGCATTTTGAAGCGGGTCCGACCCCTTTTTCTCGATCTGCTGCTGCGACATCAGCAGCATCGGGACGAGCAAAATGATATACAGCAGACCTTTTGAGGCGCAATAGGACTTTTTTGAACAATCGATGCCTGTCATAGCTGTAAAAATAAGATTATTTGTGAAGTTGTCTCTCCTGTGGGGCAGATTATCTCACATAGGGATCATTTGTCTGAAGATAGAAGGAACTGTTCTATCTAAGGTAATACGGGTATCGATGGGTAAAATGACATCTACACAACATGGAAGAAAACTTAGAAGTACCACGGAATGAAATATGCCAAAAACACTTGCATGTGCTCCTTTAAAGCAGTTAGAAGCCATTGGAAACGTCATTAGAATATTTTTCCTACCTTGAAAAGATCAACCCGTGTAATCAAACTATTGGAAATCATGAAAAAACTCAATAAAAACGACGTCAAACAGGAAGTATTCGATCTGTACGATGCCTATGCCCATAACCAGATAAACCGCCGCCAATTTATGGACAAACTCTCCACCTACGCCGTGGGCGGGATTACGGTCATGTCGCTGATGAGTTTTATGATGCCGGATTACAAGAACAAGATCCAGGTACGCCAGGACGATCCCCGGGTGCAATCTGCCTATATCAACTACAATTCCGAGAACGGGGGTGGCGAGATGAAGGCATTATTTGCAAGACCTGCTGGTGTAGAAGGCAATCTGCCCGGTATTGTCGTGGTCCATGAAAACCGGGGCCTCAATCCCTATATTGAAGATGTTTGCCGGCGGGCAGCCCTGGCCGGGTTTGTGGCCCTGGCTCCGGATGCCCTCACTCCTTTGGGGGGATATCCGGGAAATGACGATGAGGGACGAACCATGCAGCGGGAGCGCGATCGCAATGAAATGCTGGAGGACTTTATCGCCGCCTTCGTCCACCTCAAAAACCGGGAGGGTTGTAACGGAAAAGTAGGGGTTGTCGGGTTTTGTTTTGGAGGATGGATCTCGAATATGATGGCTGTCCGCATCCCGGGGCTCGGGGCCGCGGTTCCTTTTTACGGAAGTCAGCCCCCCACAGAAATGGTCCCCCAAATACAGGCTCCCCTGATGCTTCATTACGGCGGGTTGGACGAGCGGGTCAATGCCGGATGGCCGGAATATGAGGCAGCTCTAAAGGCCAATGGAAAGGAGTATCAGGAATTTTTCTATGCCGGAAAGAATCACGGCTTTCACAACGACACCACTCCGCGTTATGATAAAGAAGCGGCCGAACTCGCGTGGAGCCGGACCATTGAGTTCTTTACGGAGAAACTCGCTTAAAACCCGGTTTTTTCAAGTCTTTTGATTTCCCCATCTACCGTTTGGCGCAGCATTTCCCATTGGGGTTTTACGTCCAAATAAATTTCGTGCAAATAATCAGTGGTTATCGCCCGTTCTGAAACGCGGTTCAGATAAAGCATTTGCTTTAAAAGTGTAGTCTTGAAAAGCTCCATATCCGGATACCTCTCGTAAAAAGGAAATTGATCATTAAGATAGTCCAGGTAATTCTCAAAGGATCGTTTTCCATCTTCTTCCACTTCGCGAAGCAAACTCATATCGGCCTGCCATGTCGCCATGGCCCGGCGGATGGAATCATTCCGGATGACTGCCAGCTTTCCCGAACCCTGCAGGTCTTCAATAGTTCCTTCCAGGGTCATATGTTTGGTATACCCCATAACTTCTAATTGAAGCTCCAGGAGCTGTTCATTCGAAATATCCTCCGGGGCCCGTCTGCTGAATGCAATAATAGAATCACACGCCCGGGTGGCAAGCCCGGATTTTTCAATCACACGATCCAGCTCCGCCAGGTTGCCCTCCAGATCCTTATGAAATTCTCTGAGGTAGGTGACTTCCTGCTTACGATCCGCCCGGAAATCCCTGCGATCATTGATGTACAGGGCAATAAGGATGCCGATCACCACCAGGGCAATTTCACCAAGGGCGTACAGCAGATAACGCACTACACGGCCGTACGAAATTGCATCACTCCTGAGCCCCCTAAAGAATCGAAACATCTTTAAATCGTTTTTCCAACACCTCTAAAATAGTGGAAATTTTCGGGTGCCTGAAGAAGCGGTTCTAATCCCCTTTTACTCCTTATTCTTGCCCGGCCTGGGAAGTACTTCTTCAGGAAACGGAAATAGAATCGTCGAATTCTTTTCGGCTGCGATATTGGAAAGGGTTTGATACAGTCGT
>Ga0316197_10003562_pt1 | contig 11080 bp, 5 predicted proteins | sample OudBiesiAoxic_MG_FD_204939 | JGI IMG/M metagenome (GOLD analysis project Ga0316197, IMG submission 204939) | Coastal sediment microbial communities from Oude Bieten Haven, Netherlands - site A oxic | ecosystem: Environmental > Aquatic > Marine > Coastal > Sediment | place: Netherlands...
ACATCATCAATATAACAGAACGCTTAAAAGCAAATTTTGGTTTAGACCAAGAATGTAGTAATGATTTTACTTTATCTGAAAGTTGTAGAACCAACGAGTTTCCTGAAATTTTAATTTGGGGAGATTCATTTTCTATGCACTTGGTTAGTGGTATTTTAGCTTCTAATCCCGATGCGAAAATAGTACAAATGACCAAAAGTAACTGTGGTCCTTTTTTTGATATTGCTCCTGTGAGAGTCGGCGCTTTTGCTGATCGTTGCTTAGAGTTCACTGAAAGTGTAAGAAAATGGCTTCATAGTAACTCATCGATAAAATATGCCGTTATGTCTTCCCCTTTTACTCTATACTATTCTCCTGGTGCTAAAGTGAAACTTCGCTCTGGCGATGAAATCATTATTTCTAAAAATGAAGTAAAAGAAGAATTCATATCAACATTAAATGAGTTTAAGCGTTTGGGTATTACACCTGTCATATTTTCTCCCCCTCCAAGTACTGGTGATAATATTGGAAAATGCCTAGACCAAGCTTCTTTTTTTGGAGGTGAATTATCAGGGTGTGATTTTAATAAAAGCCAAATAACAAAAATACAAGCAACTATTTATGATTGGTTATTAGAATTAGAGACAAGTTACAATGTTATTAACTTAGATGATTATTTATGTAATAGTGATGTATGCAAAACACATTTTGAAAATATTTTTGTTTATAGGGACAAAGGGCACCTTTCAATAGAAGGCTCTAAAGAGCTTGGAAAGCAATTAGGTTTTTATGATTTAATTACAAAATAATGCTAATTACTTAATTCAATGAGTTTATTAAACGTATATTCAGATAACATCTCGTGACCTCCATCAAAAATAGTTAACGTTGCCAGTTCTGTTTTGTTTTGGTAAATAACTCTTCTATCTTGAATTTTTCTTTCTGGTGGTGAATTATCATAGGCTCGAGTTAATAATTTTGTAATAATTTCTGAAGTTATATAATTTTCATTTAAGCCCCATGCAGTTAGAAGATGGTTAAAGAATAGTATTGAGTGCGAAATTGGCACAGAACCTCCTCCTGAGTGTCCATCGTTGATACCTGCGTATATATCTATACTTCCACTGATAGTGGAAGGGATATCCCAATAAAGCGGAGAACGTCTTTTAAGCTCTCCTTGATCCATAAAGTTTAGGTTAGAGCCTGTGCAACTTAGTATATTCTCGGCATATTTTTCATTTCCAATTGCTACTGATTGATAATACCAAGCAGTTAAGTCACTAATTGGTACCCATGAAATGAATTTTTTTATTTTGTGCTTCGTTCGTAAGTATGCACCAAGCGTCACATAGCCGCCCCCAGAGGCACCAACTATAAATATATTTTTAATATCAACATTTGAGTTGTCTATTGCATACTGTATAGCATCATCAATATCGCTTATTACAAGATCACTTAGGCAGGATTGCTTGTTGTTATTTGCCCCTCTAAAATCCGGATGGATATAATTCCAGTTATGTTTTAAAGCTAATTCAGCTAAAAGGTCTGTTTGTGAAAAATCACCAGACCATGTATGAAGACTGACCAGTAATGGTTTTTTTTCAGACGAAGCTCGAAAATATGATTTTTGTAAGTTTCCATCTGCACTCGACATTATTTCCACCAACTGAAATACATCACTCCAATTAGATTTTTTAGTAAGACCCAATTCAACCGATTGATTAACTAGACGTTTTTTTATCTTTGGGTAAAGCTTTACAGATACAGACCCAATATAAAAAGATGTAATCACTAATATACTGATAAGCAGTAGCGTTTTTTTTTGCTTCATGATGGTTTAATGCCCTTGCCATGTGAAAAAAATTATTTATTGCCAAGATCCGTTGATATTTTCACCTCTATTTAACTATTTGTAAATTGGAGGCTTGCAGTTTATTCGTAAGCGTCTAGCAAACCACACCTATTTTTTGAAATTCCATAGTAACAGGCGTTCGATGTCCGGGGGGGGGCACAGTTCCTCAAGGCAAGCACAGATATAATCAAATGGTATCACACCATTTACCTTGGTGGTTTCCACAATACTGTAAAGTGTCGTACTGGCTTGTGCTCCATTCACCGTTTGGCAAATAACCAGTTCTTTCGCCCTATTACAAACGGTTTAACTGCACGCTCTGCACGATTGTTATCAATGCTTAATCGCCAATCACCTATATAGCGTATGAGCTTGTGCGATTGGTTAGCTAAGTATTTAACGGCTTCTATCAGCTTGCTGTTACCTGCTAAGTTTGCTTGATTCTGTTCCGCCCGTGTTTTTAGCTTATTAAGGATTGGCAGGCTAACAGATTGCCTTGTGGTGTGTTTTTCTTCCACACGTTTATCTTTAAGCCGTGATTCCACGCCATACAGTTATTGGATAAGGTTCAATACCACATCCGCTTTACCGGTTTTATTTTTGCCTTGTAATTTTTTAGCTTCAATAAACTTTCGTCGAGCGTGCGCCCAACACTCAATAAAGGTGGCATCTGTTTTGCCATAAGCTTGATAGCCATCAACATATAAATAACCAGTGTAACCATCAAGATAATCAACAACACAGCTAGCCGCCCGACTATTATGGAAGTCACAACGTGCGATATTAGGGATGGTATTTTTCGGCTCTGGTGTGACTCGACCTGAGCAAAAGACTGTCCAGTTCAATTAGACCAGAATAGTAGGTGATCTTCCTTTTATAAGGAAAAGACGTGTGTTATAAAATGTATATGTAAATTATTTTGCTTTGTAAAGGCATTCGTTCATAACTTTTACTCAGTGCACTATGAATAGTTTTTCCATAAGTAAAAAAGATGGTGATACTTTATTCAAAGCTTTAACAATGGCTTTCGTACTGGGTTTGGATATATCACACTCCGTATAAAAATTGTTATATTTTTGTTGGTTGGCAATTTCTTATCATTTCATAGTGAAATAATATTTTTGTAGAGAGTCGTGTCGATCGACAGTCAGGGGTGGTAAGATGAGTTTCTGTCAAGGTTAATAGGAAGGTCTTCCTTTTTTGTTGAATTAATAAGTATAATAGTATGACTAGCTCTTAACTACTTTCACCATATGATTGAGGTCTATTTTAACTGCTTTTTGATTCCGGAATTTTATTAATATGTATAGATTAAAATTATTACTTGGTCGCTCTGTTATTTTCTCTTTATATTTTTTGATTAAACTATTTTCTTTTTTATCTAAGAAGAAAACGAAAAAATCAAAAAATATTATTGTTTTAACCGGGACGTTTTATTCAAAAAACTGGATTGATGCACATCTACTCCCAATAGTGACATGCCAAAGTGTTAAGCATGTCTATATCGTTTCTGATGCGGTTGATTATCATATAGAAGGTTTGACTGTAGTTACTCCTTCTAAAAGCTTATCCCGATTCGTCGGTTCAACACTTTCTCGTTTAGTCACTTTTGCTGTTTGTGTAATGAAAAAGAAGCCTGATTATGTTGGTGGCTTTCATATTTTATTTAATGGTACATTTTCTATTTTATTAGCAAATATATTTAGATGCCGCTCTATCTATTTTTGCGTTGGCGGTATGACAGAAACCCTGGTGGCAGGAAAAACAGAGAATAGTTTTTTTAAATTTCTTGATGGTAAAGATGATTTTTTAACATCAACTATTTGCAAGATAATTGCAAACGCGACCCATGTTATTACGATGGGGAAAGGGGCTAAATTATTTCTTTCCAATAACGGCGTTGATGATAATAAAATTCATATTATATCGGGTGCGATAGATAAAACTAAATTTTATCCAGCCACTCACTCCGTCAATAAAAAGTATGATTTAGTATTAACAGCTAGGCTATCTAAGGTAAAGCAAGTTGATTTGTTATTAGATATATTAGCCTATTTAAAGAAGCAAAATATAAACTGTAATGCTTTAGTCATTGGTGACGGGCCATTACTGGTCAATTTGAAAAGCTATGCAGAGAAATTAGGGGTTAGTGATAGAGTAAATTTTGTGGGTCATCAAGATGACGTATTAAGCTGGTTACACCAATCGAAAATTTACATTCTTACTTCTTATTCAGAAGGGCTTGCTCTTTCGATGTTAGAAGCTTTGAAGGCTGGCTTACCTGCGATTGTACCAAATATTGGGGATCTATCCGATGTTTTGAACAATGGTTTTAATGGTGCTTTAATTGAGCGACATTCTGTTGATGATTTTGCTTTTCAAATTTCAAATTTATTATCAAACCCTCAGCTACTAGAAAAATATTCATATAATGCTATAACATCGACTAACCGCTTTGATCTTGAGTGTGTACAAAAGCAGTGGGATGACGTTTTTATTAAAGGAGATGATTAACATGAAGAAAGCATTTTCAAAGAAGAATTTATGGGAAGCAACGCCTCCTTTTTTTAAGAAATTGGCTGGCCTTACTCTTTCAATTGTTCCTTTAGAGTACCTAATTGGTCGACAATTTAGAGAAACAACCAAACTTATCTTAGCTGCAGATAAATGGACAAAAGCTGAAATCGACACCTATCATCTTGAAAAGTTAAAACAACGAGTGAGTAATGCTTACAATAAGTGTCCTGCATATAAAAAATTATATGATGAGGCTAATATTGATGTTTCTTCATTTAATGAGTTAAGTGATTTTAAACACCTTCCTCTTATCGACCGCGCATTTATTAATGATAATATTGATGATCTACTTTTAGTCGATAAAAATAATTCCGATGTTGATTATGTAACAACAGGCGGAACAAGTGGCGTACCTTTACATTTTTATATTAATTCGGGGCGCTCACAAATTGAATATGCCTATTTGGTAGAAGGTTGGCGTAAAGCTGGTTTTAAACTTGGAGATATAAAAGGGGTGTTCCGCGGTCGTGTTACAGGTTCAAAAGAAGGGATACATAAAAGTTATGACCCAATATTTAAAGAGCATTATTATAGTAATTTTCATATGAGCACTGATGATATGAGAAATTATATTTCTCATATAAAAACCTTAAAAAATTGTTTTTTACATGTTTACCCTTCTTCTATATATCAACTAGCTCGTTTTGCTAAAACGGAAAATATTAGCTTCGATAATATTCAAGCTATTTTAGCTGAATCTGAAAATGTTTATCCAGAGCAACGTGATTTTGTTGAATCTGTTTTTAACTGCCGATATTACTCTTCTTATGGGCATGGTGAAAAACTGATCGCGGCAGGAGAATGTGAACATAGTCACGATTACCATGTTTGGCCGACTTATGGGTATTTAGAATTACTCGATGATAAAGGTGAAATAATTACTGAGAAAGGGCAAATAGGAGAAATCGTTGGAACTGGCTTTATCAATACAGTAATGCCATTTATACGTTATAAAACGGGTGACTTTGCTGAGTATGTAGGTAATTATTGCGACAAGTGTAAGAGAAACCATCTAATAATTAAAGATATACGCGGTCATAGAGTTCAAGAACATTTAGTTGCTAAAGACGATAGTTTAATTTCATGGACTGCTGTGAATTTACATAATGATACCTTGGATGATGTTTTGCATTATCAATTCTTTCAAGATACCCCTGGTGTTGCTGTGATGAAAATAAAAACGAGAGAAGGGTTTACAGATGAAAAAAGGAAGCGAATTGTTAGCAACATTAATCGTTTATTACAACACCAAATAGAGATTTCAGTGATCGAAGTTGATGAAATTAAATTAACTAAACGTGGGAAGTCGATTTTTGTTGATCAGCGACTGAATATTCCAAATTAGTTGAATATATTACATTAGAGAGTTTTTAATAGAAAATGAATTAATTTTAAGACGGTTTTAATATATTTTCTTCTGCCTAGAAATGCTTTAAGTAATAAAAAATTAAAGCAAGTACAAGTAAATGAATCTGTTTAATTAAAGCTCTTGATTAATAAAATAGCCGTGCTATTAGAAATTGTTACACAATAATTTCTCCTATAAAAACTCAATAAACCTAGCTTTTTTAAAAGAAAAGTTAAAATAATTTTTAAGAATCTTCCTAAATAACCAGTCATTTAATAAGATACTTAAATGACTGGTTATTTAGGAAACAAAGGCTTAAGTAATTTTTAAGCGATCATTAGTTAATATATTCTTGTTATTTTTAGCACTGCGTTATGGAAGTTGAAATAATGTTAACTCTCCTGGTTTTGTCGGAATAGTAGGTACTTGTACAACTCCCTCTTGCTCAAATGGACCTATATCAATTGCTTCCCCTAAGTTACGTAGCTTGCTGAAAATATCTGAATTTATCCCGATAGTATCAGGGAATTGGGATTTAAACCGAGTTATGAAAATATCATTGGCATTAATCCCTGCATCCTGAAGTTTTGTAAAACCCAAGCCATCAATACTCATCCCATCCATTATTGAATCAATATTATCAGAGGTAATAATATTAACGCCTTGAACATTACCACTAGCACCTGCTCTAGAGTTTAGATCTGTTACTGAATAATCTTGCAATTTAACGCCAGAATTTTTAGAGTACACATACATACCTTCATCAAAATAGTTATTTTGAATAATTGCAGTATCATTCAACGTTAAATATTCTAACATGATGTGATAACCAGAAGATTCGTTTTCATGACCACCAGTAACATCTAACAAAATATTGTTTTTTATCCACATAGATATATTTTGTGTTGATACTGTAATACCATTTGGTGCATCAAATATTAAATTATTGTAGGCGTAAAATTCATCGCCACTAGCTAGATGTATTGCTGCTGATTGCCAAGAAGACTTTGTTTCAATAGGTCCAATAGTATCAGCGCCACCTTGTAATGGTCTAACATTATGAATAATATTACCGATAGCATATATTTTTTTATCCCACGCAACATTGTCCGTAGAAGCAATACGTATACCATACTCAACACCACTGATATGATTATTAATCATCCAAAAGTTATCAGGACCATACTGTGCACCCATCCCTTTAGAAGGCGACCATGGAGTTGAAATTACATTACGAATAGTGTTGCTAGAATAAATGACATTCGATCCGTACTTGACCCACATACCAGCTTGTCTGGTATTATAAATTTCATTTCCACCAGCATATATGTTACTAGTACTTGCGCGCTCTGGATTCCCAAGCACTTGGATCCCTCCCCCTGATGCATTGTAAAGCTTATTATCTAGTATCCATACATTTGAAGTGCCTGCGCTTACATTTAATAGGTTATTATCATCATCAGTTGTAGAGTATATGTCCCCAAAATCGTGTATTTCACTATTAAATACCACTACATTGTTAACTTGAGTAGTTAGGTTACTTGCCCCACTTATCGCAATGCCCCCTCCTGAAATATCAATATTTCTCATTACTATGTTTTCTGCTGGGTAGCCTGCAGTTGACGATCCTATTTGCAATTTTGAATCGTTAATAAAGTCGAGGTCAGAAATAAAAACGTTTGAGCCTGTCAATAAGAAGCCAACAAAACTAATAGCTCCATAAGTATCTTTTGCTTCAGTTATCCAGATAGGACCTGCTACACCTGCATTCCAAGCATCATCAGTACCATTAAAGGTATACATTCTATTACTTTTTTTGGTGAATCCTTGGGTATATTCTCCCGCAATTTCGATATATGAACCTGCTGGTGCTGGGCTAGGGATCATTTTTCTAGGAGCTGTAGGTGTTCCATAAGCTTGGTTTTTGGATCCATTTTGATAATCTATATAGTAATATCCAGGGACTTCAACACTCCAGTCACTAGGCCTTACAGGCATTTCTTGTTGAAAATCTAAAGTGGTGTCAGGTATTCCAATTGGCATTTTATAACTTGATGCGGCCTGCGCATTATAAGATATAAAAATTAAAAGGGTTGTAAACACCAATTTGAGGTGCTTTGTTAATATATTCATTTTTAAACTCCGTTGTAGATATTTTAATTGCGATTAACTCTTTAATTAAAAGCAAAAATTTATTTTTCATCGATTTTATTTTTAGGAATTGTTAGTCAAAAACTACCTATTTAATTTTTTGCAAAAAATAAATAGGTAGTGAAGGCCCATCCCTAATGGCAATTTAGTCAAATTAAATTGCTTACATAATTCGTTACCAATCTAGTGACATTTATCAGTCAGTAAATTTGATACCAATACTCACTGACTAAAAGGGCCAGAATCTGTTTACCTTAAGGCGACCTGCTAGTTTCTAGTTGATTTTTACTGTTTTCCAAGCACCGTATTAAATTTTTAAGCAACCTCTGCGATGTATTTAAACTTCAATACGTGGAATAACTATAGTCATCATGTCAATTATTTGAACTATTTTTGTGTTAAATACTTACGATAGAAGGCTAAATGGTTAATTTTTTGAAAGTGTTAACTTTCGCCTCAAACTAAACAATTTTCCTTTGTGTAAAATTTAGCTCACATTATTAACACCTTAGCTCTCGCTATTAACACAGTGAGTATTATCTTTTTATCAATGCAATTTGATACTAGTACATTATTAAAATTCCAACAATGTAATGAGGTCAGAAAATTTGTAATCGATAAAAAATAATAAAACTAAGAATAATTGACCTTTCATACGAGCGTTTTAAAAGAGGGGTAAATTAAGTTTCATACTTATAAATCTAACTTAGTTAGCCCTAGAACTAAGGTTGCACTTCAAGTTTGGTTAAAATAATTTGACTGAAATAATTCGGATTCGCTTCTCAGAGTAGCCCTTTAAGCATTTAGTTCCGAGCTTGATATTTTATACAATCTCTTACAGGGCTATAGTTAAGTCTTTATTATGGCGTTATGATAAGTTGGTTATAATAATTTTAGTATGAAAATTTACTAGATAATGTCAAATAACAAGGTGATAATAGAAAGCCGTTGCGGATCTAACGTCAGTAGCTATAAAAAAATAATGAGCTACTTTAGAATATAATATTTAAATATCAAAATATTACATGATTAATTCAAGGTGATTGAAGTTGAACAAGGAAATAAATGTAGTCCATTATTGGGCTGGTTCTCCCATTCTTCGTAACTCAAAATGGTGGCGCACTTTAAAGTTGATTGAAAAATGTGAGGGGTTTGGTTGGAACAACTGGCTAGTCTTATCAAAAAAACCAGAAGATTATAGTTTGATCAAACCTTTTTTAGATGTTGGTTGTAAAATAACTTATCAGCCAAGATCTAAAGGAAATTTCGACCTTTCTAATATTCATCGTACCTATAAGCTTCTTAGGCAAATAAACTGCACCATTTTTCATTGTAATAACGATCACACTAGCCCGATTATTGCGGCTAAACTTGCGAGGGTGCCTATTAAAATTTGGTCAAAACTTGCGATGTCATCTTATTATGAACTAGGAACTGAACCGACTGGTTTTCATAGATTAATGCCTAGCCTTAGAATAACCACTTTTATTGCGGATAAAGTTTTGGCTATTAGCCATGCCGTAAAAGAAGAATTAGCTAAACAAGTTGGCTTTGATTATAAAATTATGGTCGTTGATGCTCCTGTTCCCGTTCAGAAATATATCTCAGCTAATAAAATGAACATCAGAGAAGAGTTTGCTTTTTTAACTGAGGATATTGTTATAACAGCCGTTGGGCATAGCGTAGAAGTTAAAGGTTGGGATATCGCTATTAAAGCGTTCGCATTGGTTGCTAAAAATAATCCTTTTGTAAACCTCTTGTTGGTAGGTAAGCATACTTCTTTTGAGTTTCATCAAAAGCTTTGCTCTTTAATTAAAGAGCTTAAATTAACCGATAGAGTTACTTTTACAGGAAGCCGTAATGATATCGAAAACATTCTTAAAGCAAGTGACTTATTTATTTTCCCTTCTCGTTCAGAAGGGGTTGGTGGTGCGCTGATTGAAGCAAGGGCTGCTGGTTTAGTTTGTGTTGCGACTAACTCAGGTGGTATTCCCGAAGTTATTGAAGATGGTGTAAATGGATTGTTATTTCAACGGGGTAATATTGAAGAACTTGCCGAGAAAATAAATTTTGTGTTATCTAATAACGACTTAAAAACTCAGTTTATTGAGGCAGGTCAAAAAGGTTTAGATAAATATACAATGGAAACGTATGTAAATAATGTATCCTCTCATTATCTTAGCTTGCTCAAAAAAAATGATAAACACCCCTAGTAGTTGTTCTGATGCAAACAAAGTCTTATAACTAATTTGTTAGCTTAAGGGCCGTGGTATAACTCCTAAATTATTATACTGTACTTTTAAAAGGATTTTCTAGATGTTCAAAATCTCAAATAAAAAAATAGCTATTATTGGCCTTGGATATGTAGGGCTTCCGCTTGCTGTTGAATTCGGGAAAAAGTTTAAGACACTTGGATTTGATATAAATCAGAAACGAGTATGTGAATTGTCTGATGGCATTGATTCCACATTAGAGTGTTCGCCTGAAGAGTTGAAGGGCGCCCCTTTATTAACTTATAGTTCCTCTATCGAAGATTTAAAAGAATATAATACTTATATAGTTACCGTGCCAACGCCTGTTGATAAAGACAAACAACCTGACTTATCCCCCCTGATTAAAGCCAGTGAAATGTTAGGTCATGTTATTAAACGTGATGATATTATTATTTATGAGTCAACAGTATATCCTGGAGCTACAGAGGAAGATTGTCTTCCTGTGGTTGAACGAATCTCTGGGCTTACCTTTAATAAAGATTTCTTTGCTGGGTATAGCCCTGAACGGATTAACCCCGGGGATAAAGAGCATCGTGTTACAAATATATTGAAGGTGACATCTGGTTCAACTCCTGAGATAGCAGAGTTAGTTGATCAAATTTATAAAACAATTATTACTGCAGGTACGCACAAAGCTAGTTCAATTAAAGTCGCAGAAGCTGCAAAAGTAATTGAAAATACACAGCGAGATGTGAATATTGCTTTAATTAATGAATTTTCTATTATTTTTAATAAGTTAGGTATTGATACATTAGATGTATTGGAAGCCGCGGGTACAAAATGGAATTTCTTACCTTTTAGACCAGGGCTTGTCGGAGGACATTGTATTGGTGTTGATCCTTATTACCTTACCCATAAAGCAGAATCTGCTGGGTATTATCCTGATATGATATTGGCGGG
>Ga0316197_10003563_pt1 | contig 11080 bp, 8 predicted proteins | sample OudBiesiAoxic_MG_FD_204939 | JGI IMG/M metagenome (GOLD analysis project Ga0316197, IMG submission 204939) | Coastal sediment microbial communities from Oude Bieten Haven, Netherlands - site A oxic | ecosystem: Environmental > Aquatic > Marine > Coastal > Sediment | place: Netherlands...
CACCATCCCAATCGCCGTAGATCGGATAGTCACCAGGATTCCCGAAGTAGAACCACGTCTTCTGCACACCCGCCGAGTCATACAAATACCACCGACCCGACCCAGGATCCACCAACCCAACCGAATGGTCGCCATCACCTGACGGGGTGGTGGTCGTAGTGACCGGTAGGGGGATCACTTCCATCGTGACGGTCGCGGGACTCGAGATTGTCCCCACGGCGTCGGTGGCGCGGTAGGTGAAGGTGTCGCTTGTCTCGGCCGATCCGTCATGTGTATACGTGAACGAACCATCCGGATCCAGGATCACAGTGCCATGGGCTGGCTGGTCCACGATGCCAGCCGTGAGCTCGAGTCCGATGTCATTGTCGAGTACGCCGTTGGTCAAGAAGCTCTGACTCTGCTGGACCGTGAAGGGTCCGTCGTCGACGGTGACGGGAATCTCAGGGATGGCCTCGGCCCAGAAGAACTCGTCGGCATGCGTGAAGTTGGAGATGTACGTGCCAGCACCACCTTGGGTGGCGTGCGCCAGGAGCGCCTCCCACTTCGGGTTGTATCCGGCATCGGGATCAACCAGCATCTCGGATGGGACGTTGAAGATCTCCCGTTCATCCCAATCTGGAGCGAATTCGCCACCGATTCCGAGAGCGGCACGTGTCGCTGCGTCGACGGGTGGCGAATGTGGAACAACCGGACCTCCCGGGAGATAGGGCTCGGGCCACAGTTCGTTGAGCTTTGGATCCGGAGGGTTCTGCCACACCACCGACGAATGGAGGTGCGCCACATAGCTTGGATCATCGGCGTGCACTTGATTCATGGCGGCCTTCACCGCCGCGTACGCTGCTCGATGATCGGAGGTGCCGTCTTCGGGACTCGTGGTGAACACGTGATCCGGTCGCAGGTCATCGATGAGCGCCACCATGTCGTCCAGGATGCCTTCGTGGTTGTAGGCGCCGTGCTGACCGACGCTGCCGGTGCGGTAGTCGTGCCAGTCGGTCCTGCCGAGGCCGCGGGATGCGAAGGTCGCTGTTCTGCCACTCGCCCCCGCCTGAGTGTCCGGACTGTGGGTGGCCCATGCCGATGCAAGCCAGAAGTCCGGGTAGCCGAGAAAAATCAGTTCGTCCTCGGAGCGGCCAAGAATCGCCTGGGCAGCGACACCCTCGGCCTGTCGGGTCTCGGCGATCCCCGGCGGGATGGTTCCGTCCGGCAAGGTGTGCGAATCGCCGTTCGTCATGAAGGCGATGTACGTTTCGGGTCGGTTGAATGTGATCCCGGCAGAGATGATCACGTCGTCGTCCGGATGAGGCGCTACGACGAGGACGGTACCGTCGATTCGGGGATCGACCTCATTCGAACCGACGGGCGATACGAGAACGAGGCTTGTCATGAACGCGAGGAGGGCGACAATCTGTACGGTGGCTGTCCGTGTCCGCATCGAGAGGCTCATGCGACGGCGTCCGAATTCCCCGAGGCACCGCCTTCGAGATAGCTGGCCATGGTTGCGCCGAATGTCTGCTCCAGGTTGTAGCGCGGCCGCCACCCGAGTGCCTCGAGTTTGCTGATATCGGGGACGACCCGATTGGAGTCCTCGTAGCCCTCCCCGTAGAACACCTCACCTGAGATGTCGACGATCTCATTCTCAGGCGTGATCCCCGTGAACTCCTCGTAGAGCCGCATCATCAACGCAACAGCGTCGCGAATCGACACGTCGTTCGCCGGATTGCCGATATTGAACGCTTCGTTGGTGGCCCCCGGGCTGTCGAGCAGGACGGAAAACGCGTCGTTCGCGTCGTCGATGTAGGTGAAGGAGCGCCGCTGTTCACCGCCATCCACGAGACGAATGGGGCCGCCGGTGAGGAGCGCAGACATGAAGTGGGAGAAGGCGCGTGGGCCTCCCATGGCTCCGGCGGGCACGAGATAGTCAAAACGCGGGCCGATGAAGTTGAACGGCCTCACAACCGTGTACTCGAGATCGCCGCTGAGACCGTACGCATGGATCACACGTTCCAGGAGTTGCTTCGAAGCCGAATAGACCCATCGCTGCTTTGAGATTGGACCAACAATCAGGTCGGATTCGTCTTCCCGGTACGTCGGCCCCGACGGCTTCCCGTAGACCTCCGACGTGGAGTATTGGAAGAGGCGCTTGCCGTGCCGCACGCAGTGCTCGATCGTCTCGAGGTTTGTCACGAAGTTGAGGCGGATGACGGCGAGCGGTGCCGAGATGTACAGGCTCGGATTCGCGTACGCGACAAGGTCAACCACCACGTCGGCATCGGCGACGAGCTCACCAATGGAATCGCCGCTCTTGGTCACGTCGAGCTCGATGAACTGGAAGCCCGGGCCGGAGATGCCGGCGAGCTTGTCCGACGAGATGTCGACCCCCACAACCTCGTGGACACCCTCGTGGATCAGGTGATCAACGAGATTCGAGCCAATGAACCCAGCGGCCCCCAATACGAGCACCTTCATGTCCCATTCCCCTCATCCCCCGACCCGATCAAATGCCCCTAGGCAATTGAAACTAGTGACCGCGATTCGAGCCAAACGCGGCGGATGGCGTGGCGATGATAATCCGGAAATCGTTGAGCAAGGTCACACTTTCGGCGTATGTGATATCTATGTCGGTTGCCTCGTGCATCGGTATCACGCCCCGTTCAGAGACTTGCCAGAGTCCAGTCAACCCTGGCCGGACGGCGTGGCGTTGATGCTGCCACGGCTCGTACTTCGCAACGATGCTGGGGAGTTCTGGGCGGGGCCCGACGAGGCTCATGTCGCCCTTCGCAACGTTCCAGAACTGGGGAATCTCGTCGAGGCTCCATCGCCGCAACCAGCGGCCGAGGTCCGTATGACGGGGATCGTCCTTTGATTTGTGGTTGACGCGACGCTCGTTGTCCGCGATCGGGACGTCGGCGGTTCTGCGATCGGCGTGCATGGTGCGGAACTTGTAGACCGTGAATTCGCGGCCGTAGAGGCCGACCCGACGCTGGCGGTAGATCACCGGCAGACCCATGTTCCACGCGATGGCGATTGCGATAACCACCACGAGAGGAAGCGTGATGATCGACGCCACAAGCCCGACGAAGCGATCACTACCAGGCTTGAACCACCGTTCGTACGCTCCGTCCCTGACCGGCCATTCTTCGACGACGCGCAACTGTGGCCGCGTCGGCACTGACTCCCCAGCCACGTCCGTGACGCGGCGCCCCTCCAGATTCTGCAAGATGCCGTCCCCCGCTCGTTCCAACCTCTATGTGCCCAACTATGCCTCGGGCAGGATCTGCCTCCGCCCGAGGAGGATCCCGTCTTCAACGGGTTCAGCCCGAACCCGTCTTCCAGAGCGATACTACATCAGATGGGACGATCGCGTGGGTTCAATCCGGCGCGGCGCCCGGGAACTAGTTATTCCTGCACCACAAGAGGTTTCAGGTGTTCCGCCAGGCGGAGCGACATCGCCACGATTGTGAGGGTCGGGGCGGTAGCTCCGCTCGTTGGGAACACTGACGAGCCGCTCACGAATAGATTCTCGACGCCATGGACTCTGCAGTCGGCGTCAACGACACCGAGCGTCCGATCCGAGTCCATTCGGGTCGTGCCTGCGTGGTGCCACGTTCCGATGGCCTCATCCGGCCAGGGATCCGGGTCGTCGTAGCGTCCATGGGAGATTCCGGGGGCGTACGTCTCGAGTGCCTCCAGGGTCAGCTCCATCCCACGCCGGTACGTCTTCTCTTCCGCACCGTCGAGGGTCCACTCCAATCGCGCCTTTGGGAATCCGAACCTGTCGAGTTCGTCGGTCAGGACGATTCGATTGTCGGATCGTGGCAACTGCTCGACGCTGCAATTGACCTGCAACCACCGGCGCATCTTTGGGGGTCTGAGTGCGGCGCCCACGAGGCTTTGGACGGTGCGATCCGGGCGCCTGATGCACGTGATCACGTCCTCCATCCGCACGCGATTCGGTCCACCACCCGTGTCCTGGTAGTACGGACTGTCAGACCAGGGCGAGCGTTTGGCATTGACGATTCTGCGCGCTGCCTCGAACTGCGGCGTCTCCTGGCCGGCATGGCCGAAGGAGAGGTTGACGATGAAGTTCAAAAGGTCTTCTCGCCGCTGCACGTCGGCGGTCAGGCCGAGTCGAGAGAACCGCAGAGTTCCGGCGGCTCCGATGACCAGGTTTCCTAGATCACCCAGGTCATCAGGGAGGCGATAGCGGTTGATCGCCCGAGGATGTTCCTGGAAGTACCGTCCGACGAGACCGTGCGAGTTTCCGATTCCATCCGGTTGGATATCCCGCGACGACAACAGCAGTCGAGCGTTCTCGATGCCTCCCCCGGCGAGGACGTACTGGCGTGCGTTGAGAACGAATCGGTTCCCGGCGGGCGTGGCTGCTTCGAGTCCGTCGACGCGTTCACCATTCGGCACGAGTTGCACACCGACCGCCGTCGTGAACAGATAGGTTGTGATGTTCTGCGAGGCCTCAAACTGCCGCGCGTACTTGCGCCCAAAACGAGTTGGGGGACTGAAGTAGATCGGATCCCACGCCATGTCGTCGGTCGGATTTGGGATCTCCCCCGATCCGCCGAGATCGTCGACGGTCGAGTTTGCGATCGCAGGGTCGACATCGCAGATGGGGTAGGCCCGGTCGTAGTAGGGATCGAGTTCATCGCGGCCGAACGGCCAGCCGCTGTTCGGCACCCAAGGTCGCTCTTCGAAGTCGATCGGGTCGAGCGGCGCCAGGATGCCACCCCACGAAATGGTCGATCCGCCGAACATTCGGATGCGTGTTTCCCTCACAGGGAAGTACTCGTGTCCAACCACGTCCGCATCCGCCAAATCCTGGTGGTTCAAGTGGAAGTCGAGACCGCCCGTCTCCAGCAACGCGACCTTCACACCCGGTCGATTCAAGAACTCGAGAGCGAGCGCGATTCCCGCCGGCCCAGCTCCTACGATGCAGAGGTCGACCTCAACGCTCGATCCATCAGGCACCGTACGCCCATCTACAAACATGCTGCCCCCGTATTTCCGATATGCCCGCGAGCGAGTATACCTGCCCAGCACTCGGAGTAGCAAGAAGACCACTCCCCGCTGCTTTGGCCACGATGGCGTGCTAGCGTGCTCGGCAGCGGTTTGCGTCGGGCTACGCAACTGGCCGCCTAGGGTGGGAACAAGGAGGGGTGGATGGACGACCGGGTATTCCTGTCGGCTCCGGACGCGGCCGGAGCCGAGCTTCGATACATCGAGCAGGCGATTGAGGAGAACTGGATCGGACCGCTCGGACCGTACGTTGAACAGTTCGAGCGACAGCTCGAGGACATCGTGGGGGTGCGCCGAGCGCTTGCTCTTTCATCCGGGACGGCGGCCATACATCTCGCCCTCGAGGTGCTTGGCGTCACCCGGGGGGATCTGGTGCTCGCCTCGTCGTTCACATTCGTGGGGAGTGTCGCGCCGCTTCGACTCGTGGGTGCCGACCCGTGGTTCGTCGACTCCGACGCCGATTCGTGGAACATGGACCCTGAGCTTCTCGCCACAGCGGTCGATGATGCTGTTGCCCAAGGGCGACCGCCGGCTGCGGCAATCGTGGTCGACATCGTCGGGCAGTCTGCCGACTACGACCCGATCAGGGAGATCTGTGCCGAGCATGGAATCCCGATCATCGAAGACGCAGCTGAGGCGCTCGGAGCAACGTACAAAGACCGGCCGGTTGGAGGTTTCGGAAGACTGGGAATCCTCTCATTCAACGGCAACAAGATCCTCACAACGTCGACGGGGGGAGCGTTGCTCGCGGATGAGGACGACCTCGTCGACCAGGCGTTCTTCCTCGCCACACAAGCTCGTGATCCCGCACCGCACTACGAACACTCCCAGACGGGGTTCAACTACCGGATGTCGAGCCTCCTGGCAGCGTTCGGCCGGGCCCAACTCGAGACGCTCGACGATCGGGTCGAGAAGCGGCGGGCGATCTTCGGCCGCTACGAATCGGCGCTCGGCGACCTGCCCGGCCTCAGCTTCATGCCCGAGGCGAGCTACGGTCGATCCAATCGCTGGCTGACAGCGGTATTGATCAATCCTGGCTCCTTCGGGGCCACGAACTCCCAGCTCATGGACGAATTGGCTCGGCGCAACATTGAGTCGCGACCGCTCTGGAAGCCGATGCACATGCAGCCGGTATTCGCCAGCGCTCCTTCAACAACGAGCGGAGTCTCAGAACACCTCTTCGACCGAGGACTCTGCCTGCCATCGAGCTCCTCGCTGAGCGTGGGCCAGCAAGATCGTGTCATTGAGGTGGTTCGAAACGTGGCCCTCTCGTGACGCGGGCCCGAGCAGAATGTCGAGGGCATGCCGGCGGCACCTCGCGGTTGATACCTTTCTCCCGAACGTACCCTCGGTGCGACCGATAGGCTTGTTTGATCATGGCAGTGCAATCGACTTCACAACCTGAACCCACTGTTCTCGAGTCCGCATGGCGATTCAGGTGGGTCGTGCTCCTCCTTGCGCTGGCGTTTGCCGGCCTCGGGTGGCTCTACGCGAACAATGCCGAGGAATGGACAGCCGAGGCGACGATCGCGGTGCGGGACCCTCTTGCAACCAATCTCTTCGGCGAACTCGTCCCGGAGAACTCAGAGCGCTATGTCCAGGGCCAGTCCGCGATCATCAGCTCGCGTATCGTTGCCCGTCGTGCCTCCGAGATCGTGGCAGGACTCGAACCACCGGTGACCGTATCGATCGACGAGATCGAGAGGAATCTCTCGGTGGCGCCGAGCGATACGGGCGATCTCATCGTGATCTCGTACTCGGCCAGCGGAGAAGACGGTGAGTACGAAGCAATTGCCGTCACCAACGCTGTCGCCGAGGCCTATCAGGAGGTTGGCCGAACCGCTGCCGCCGCTGCATATGAGTCATCGCTGATCGGCTTGGACGACACTATTTCACAACTGGAATTGGAGATCGCCGCGACGCTGGACCAATGGGCTGAGCTGCTCGTCTCCGATGAGGTGCGGGAAGAGGTCAAGCAAGAATACGAGGATGCGCAACGCGAACTGCTTGCCATTCGCATTCCGGCTGCGGGTGCCGACGCCGACGATGTCGACCTGATCGTGGCGCGGCTCAATGCGCTCAATCTTCGGATCGTGACGTTGCAGACACTCCTGGCTCAAGACGAAGATGACGCGACGCTTGTGCTGCTTCAGACTCAGGTCGACGACGCCCGCGTCCGGCTCGGGAATCTCCAGACCCGGCGAGATCAGCTCAGCGTTGATGCGGAGATCGCGGGCAGCGGGGTTGTGTTCTACTCTCCCGCAGAGATCGCAGAACCGTCGAGCATCACGCTCTACGTCGTCGTTGGGTTCCTCTTCGGCCTGGTACTCGGCGTCGCGATCGCCTGGCTGCTCGGCCGCGGACGCAGAACGTTCGGCGACCGGCACGCCCCGCAAGCAGTGCTCCAGACGCGTTTCCTCGCGGACATCCCGGATTTCGGCGAGGAGCGGGTGCGCACCTTGCTGCCTGTGATCGATGCTCCGGCTAGTGCATCGGCCGAGGCTTTCCGCTTCGTCGCAGGGGCAATCCGCCTCCAACAGCGTGCCTCGGCTGGCGAAGAGGGCAGTCTGGGGTTCAAGTCGATCGCTGTGCTGTCGTCGGGAGTCTTCGACGGAAAGTCGGTGGTTGTCGCGAACACTGCCTACGCCGCTGCCCGGGGCGGGGCGCGGGTGTTGGTTATCGACGCCGACCTCGGGAATCAGAAGCTCACCGAGCTCCTCATGGGTTCGGCACCGTCCCGGGATCTTCAGGGCCTCTCCGACGTCGGCGGCAGCAAGAAGTCCGTCAAGAGCATGCTGGTCAACGTCGCCCGTACTCAGAATGAGACTTTGATGCTGCTGCCGATGGGTTCGAAGGTCGCCGATCCGTCGGACTTCTTCTCATCTCCGAACACACAGCGTTTGCTTGAAGAGGCATCCGCCGATTACGACCTCGTCTTCATGGACCTTCCACCGCTCCTTCGCGTTGCATACTCAAACAACCTTGCTGGGGTGGCCGACCGGGGTCTGGTGGTGGTCCGCCACGGGTCCGATGTCCGCTCCGCAGATGAGTTGCGGCACCAACTCGACCTTGTTGGGGCTCCCTTGCTCGGCTACGTCTACAATGCGGCTCCGCTGCGGACCGAGATGACGGTCCGTATGGGATCGACCGCCGTGAGCTTCGATGCTGAGTCAATCCCGCCGGCGGGTACCTAGCGGCGGCGCTGCCCTGCAGTAGGAATTCCACTACTAAGAGTGGCGGGAGCCGGTAGGACCGATACACTCCAGGCGGACGACCGCACTGAGGAGTCAACAGGTGATCACAGTTCGACGCAGACCGACCGGCAAGGTCGCGAGGCTGATGCCCGTTGGTGTGCTGCTGCTCCTCCTCATTGGGAGTTCGCCACCGCCCGCGGAGGCTGCGATTACCGGCGTCAGCCCCGGATCGGCAACCGTCGAGGCGGGTCAACAGCGGACGGTGTCGACATCCGTGACGAGCGACGTTGGGGGGATTGGTGTCTCCTTATCGTCACCGCTGACCAGAGTCAGCGGTGCCTGTCCTACCACGCCGGGGTCATGCCAGGTGAGCGTACGGGTGGCGGCAAGTGCCGCGCCCGGGTCATATTCGGTGTCGCTCTTCGACGCGGGCGGGGGCAGCGGCTCCTTCACGGTCAACGTGGTTGCGCCCGCCTCAACCACGACAACCTCGACGACCACGACGGTTCCGCCGACGACCACGACCCGGCCGCCGACGACCACGACCCGGCCGCCGACGACCACCACGCGGCCGACCACCACAACGACCACAACCTCCACGACCACAACCTCCACGACCACCACCATCCCGCCGACGACCACGACGCGGCCGGCAACCACCACCACGACGCGGCCGGCGACTACTACCACCTCCTCCTCGACCACAACAACCGTTCCGCCCACAACGACGTTGCCAAACCCGGTGCCACTCGGTCTGGGAGGCGCCGCCGGTGGCGGCTCAGACTCGAGCAACACGTTTGTGTGGGTCGCAGCAGGCGCGGTTGCCCTCGCACTGGCTCTTGGCGCGGCCGTCGCGATTCGTTCGCAACGGCGCCCCACGTACGGGGCCGCGGCAGCGTCTGGTGCAATGGTCGGACTGCGCCGCCGAAGAGAAGAGCGGAGAGTTACGAAACAGGCACGCTCGAGACGCGGGGTCGGACTACGAAGCTGGTGGCGCACGTCGGGTCCTGTTGTGGCGTACCACGAGTGGCGTGCCACTCGCCACGCAACGAAGACGGTGCGGCGCCAGATCGAAGAGCGTCAGCGGCTGCGCCGTCAGCAGGACTGATCAGATTCGCTTCGTGGCGCGGAGCCGAATCCAAGCGCGTGCTGCCGCGAAACCACACACGGGTGTTTCTCCCGGTCACGGCTGTTTGACACCTGAGGTATCTTCGGACTGTGTGTTGGACTGCGGTGCTGGGAGGTGTCGATGTGGGTGTGGAGTGACGAACTGGCTGAGCGGTTTCCCGAGATTCGATCCAATGAGGGAAGGAACGTGCCGCTCGTCGCGTATTCCTTCGAGCACGGGGCCAACCTCGAGGAGTTCGCTCGCAACATCCTGGGCCCGGCACCAAAGTTGAGGGACTCGTTGGGGAGCGAAGCGAATAGCCCCTCGACGTCCGCGCGGTAGCATCACGCTGAACCATGGAACGCATCGCTGTCGACGCACGGGACATCACCAAACGCTATGGGGAGACCGTTGCGCTTGACGATGTGACCCTTGCCGTCGGGCGTGGCTCGGTCTACGGTCTCGTGGGCCCAAACGGTGCAGGCAAGACGACGCTCCTTGGCATCCTCTCGGGTTTGCGGAACCCGTCGGCCGGCGCGTTCGACGTCGAGGCAGCCCGCATCGGCGTTCTGCCGGACACGCCGCGGTTCGATTCCTGGCTGACGGCACGGGAAGTGGTCGATCTATCTCGGGCGCTGGTCGCCCCGGACGTTCCCGAGAGCGCGGTCGACGCCGTTCTCGAACAGGCCGGGCTCTCGGACGTCGCTCACCGCAAGGTCGGTGGCTTCTCTCGAGGGATGCTGCAGCGGCTCGGCCTCGCCGCGGCCGTTGTCGGAGAGCCGGAGGTTCTGCTGCTTGACGAGCCGGCCGCCGCGCTCGATCCGGCGGGGAGGCGCGAGGTTCTCGATATGGTGGGAGAACTGCGGGGTGCGTCGACGGTGGTCTTCTCGAGCCACATCCTCGACGACGTCCAGCAAGTGTGCGACACGGTCGGCATTCTCAAACAAGGTCAACTCGTATACGAAGGAACGCTCGATCAGCTCGTTCGCAACGCTGGGCACGAGGCTGGCTACGCCATTCGGATCAGGGGTGACGGGACACAACTCGTCGACCTTCTCAAGTCATACGGTTGGGTGACTCGAGTCAGCATCGAATCCGAAGTCATCACTGTGACCGCCGCGAGCAGCGTCGTGCTCGAGCGCGAACTCTTCGGGGCCCTCGGACGCGCGGACGTGCCGATCGTGTCGGTGGGACCGGTCGAACGCAGCCTCGAAGATGTCTTCCTCGAGGTGACCCGATGAGCCTCTGGCGTCTCGAGTACCAGCGCCTCGTACGGACATATCGTGTGTGGATACTCCTGGGTATCTTCGGCTTCTTCGCGGTGCTGGGACCCGCGACCGCCAAATACCTTCCCGAAATCGTCGAGCGTCTCGGGGGAGGGGTGGAGGTCGCCGTCCCGCCCCCCAGCCCGGAGCTCGCCATGGCGCAGTACCTTGGAAACGCCCTGCAGATTGGGCTCCTCGCGATCGCATTCGTGGCGGCGTCGTCCCTTGCGTTCGATGCGAACGTCGAGATGGCGACCTTCCTTCGGACGAGAATTACGGTCGCGAAGATCCTTGAGCCCCGCTATGTGGTCAACATGGTCGCCGCTGTCGCATCGTTCCTGCTCGGCTCCGCGTTTGCCTTTGTGGTGTCGGCGTTGCTGATCGACACACCTCGCATCGGTGGAACCGTCATCGGATCGTTGCTCGTGGCGCTCTATCTCTGCTTCGCCGTCGCCGTGACGGGTTTCTTTGCTTCTCTCATTCGA
>Ga0316197_10003564_pt1 | contig 11079 bp, 5 predicted proteins | sample OudBiesiAoxic_MG_FD_204939 | JGI IMG/M metagenome (GOLD analysis project Ga0316197, IMG submission 204939) | Coastal sediment microbial communities from Oude Bieten Haven, Netherlands - site A oxic | ecosystem: Environmental > Aquatic > Marine > Coastal > Sediment | place: Netherlands...
ATTGCTGTCGTATCGGCTATTTTACCTGTGTTGGTGATGGTGGGATTTGGTTTATTTTTGGCTATTCAATACGATTATCTGCTTTTTTTATCTGTTTGTATTGCGGTTAGCACGCTGCTGATCAGTCTGCCTTTATGGCTAATTAATCGTCATCAAGAAAAACATCGTGTTCAAGATAAACAAAATAAGCTCAATAAAAATAGTGCGCAGGTTGATGATAGTTTGGTTAAGGTTAATAACGATTGGTCGACGCATGAAGTGGCTATCTGGGAGCAGTCTAAGATCCAGGCTCGTCAATTGTTAGGTGCTGATACAGAGTGGCGAGAGTTGGATAAAGTTGCCTATCAGCTGATGAGTTTTGTTGCACATGCATTTGATAAAAAAGGGTTAGATTTTTCAATTCCCGAAGGTTTGCAGTTATTAGAGGAAATAAGTCGACGCTATCAATTAGTGGTTAAGGAGTATATTCCTGCCATCGAGTTGGTTAAAATTTCTCATTTAACAAGTGGCTATAAAGCTTATGACCAATATGGTGAAGTAGGTCAAAAAGCGATTAAAGTAGCTATTTGGGCTAATTATGCAAAAAACTTATATTTAAATCCTGCTAAATTTGCCACTGATATTATCAAAGATCAATCTACCTCGGGCATGACTAAAGGTTTATTTGAAAATATACAGATGCAAGCCAAGCAAGCTCTATTGGATGAAGTGGCCTCTGTTGCGATTGATTTATACAGTGGCCGATTTAACTTTGAGCAGGGCAGTGTCACCGCTTCTAACATTGCGACGCAGGATGCTCAGCGAATGGCGGCTGATTTAGAGCCAATACGTATTGTTATTGTCGGGCAAACTAATGCAGGTAAATCATCGGTTATTAATGTACTCAAAGAGCAATTAATGGCCGAAGTGGATGTTTTACCTTGCACCGACGGCACGGTTGCTTATCAAGCAAGGTTAGATGGCATTGATATTCGACTGATCGATTTACAGGGCTTAGATGGTAAGCCTAAAACAGAGCAAAGTATGCTGGTTGAAATGACTAGTGCAGACCTTATTCTTTGGATCTTAAAAGCTGACCAGCCTGCACGCGCATTGGATAAAAACCTTAAAACTAAGTTTGATGTCTATTATGACGATGTAAAGCATATTTCTCGTAAAAGAGCGACGGTAGTTGGGGTAGTTAATCAAGTTGATAGGCTTAAACCGGTTGATGATTGGCAACCTCCCTATGATTTAATACAACCGGACTTAGTTGAAGCAAAGGCAGCCAAAGCGAAGATCATTAAGCAAGCGATGGATTATAATCAAACCCTATTAACGCCGGATAAAATGATTGCACTTTCAATTAGCCCGAATAAACCACACTTTGGTATAGAAAATCTGAAAAACACGCTGCAAGCAGAGATTGAAAATGCAAATAATGTGCAGCGCAATAGGCAGCGACGGGAAGCAATAGGTAAAAGCATTGGTATCAAAAAGCAGTTTGATCGTGCCCTGCATAGTGGCAAAAAACTTTATCCTAATTTGTTAAGAGCCGCTGCACCAAAGTTAAATGAAATAGTGATTAAAAAATTGAAGAAGAAACCTTAACCTCTATTATCGTCCCATCAAAACACAAAAAATGAGTATTTAATGCGGTGAGTATCAGAAGACCTTGTAAATGATTTACAGGGCCAAAACATTAAACACTTTTATTCTCACGGCTTTCATTGGTTTTAAAAGTCATTAAGCCCCAGTATCATGCCTTAATTTTGTGCGCCGTGTTACATGCAGCTGACTTGCATTTCTTATATTAAGTTGTACTTTAAGCGCTCTTTGACCTTCTATCAGGCTATTTATCATCATGACATCAATCACTTCAAGCATTTTCGGTCGCCTCTTTGGTCACCGTACGGAAATTAACTTTAATGCCGAAGGGGTGATTATTTTCGTTGATAAAGTTAAATCAGAAGCTAATTGGACCGCGTTAACTAAGCCACCTGTGTTCATTTCAGCATGGCTTGGTCAAACTTTAATTGTTGAATCTAACCATAAACACTATCACTTAAGTAAATTAAGCTATGACGCCGCTAAGTGTTATAAGCATCAATGCCAGCAGTGGTGGATAGAAGCGAATCAACAGTCACTGATACAACTAATAGTTAAGATAGAACCTTTTATTAGTCGTCAATACCTTCGACAATCAGTGCTAAAGCGACTACTCAAGGCAGTAACCCTAGAGTATGAAAAGTGGTTTCCCTGGGTTTTATCTGCTAAACGAGTACCTATATCACTAGCACCTTACTTAGAAAAACTATCACGCTACCGCCATTGGCAAGTGGCGCAGATTAACGCGTTTCGTGACGCTTATATCAAGCAACAACTTCAACAATATCAATCATTTTTTGATGCAGTTGAATCTAATCCATTAACTGCAATGCAACGTCGAGCTTGTGTGATTGATGACGATAACAATCTGTTATTAGCAGGAGCTGGTACAGGTAAAACCAGCGTGATGGTGGGGCGAACAGGGTATTTACTTAAAAGCCAACAGGCAAAAGCTAGTGATATATTATTATTAGCCTATGGCAGAAAAGCAGCGCTTGAAATGGATCAGCGTATTAAAGATAAGTTAGGCATTGATACAATCAAAGCTTCTACGTTTCACCATTTAGGCTTGAGTATTATTGCCAAAGTAGAATCTGCACAACCTAATCTATCGCATTTTGCTGAAGATCAGCACGCTAAAGCTAAATGGGTACAAGACTGTTTTGAGCAATTAATTAATCAACAAGCAGAGTATAGACAAGCTGTATTCACTTATTTTAGTCGCTATTATTTTGCAGAAAAAAATCACTTTGAGTTTGCTAGTTTAGGTGATTATTACCAATACCTCACAGACAATGATATTCGTACTTTGAAAGGCGAACAGGTTAAAAGTTTTGGTGAATTGTATATTGCCAATTGGTTATTTAATCATGGCATCGACTATCAATATGAAGCTCACTATGCGCTTGATGTACGCACTATTGAGCGTAAACAGTACCAACCCGACTTCTTTTTGCCCACGTTTAATCTGTATATTGAGTATTATGGTATTGATGAAAATGGCGATACTGCACCCTATATTGATAGGGAAGATTACCATGCGTCTATACAATGGAAGCGGCAAACTCATCAACAACATAATACTGAGTGTATCGAATTAACCTATGCGATGCATAAACAGGGAATGCTATTAAGCCACTTAAAAAAATCCCTTTCAGCTCAGGGTATACAGTACCAGCCGTTACCTGAACAAGTGATATTAGCTAACCTCAAAGAAACCGGGCGTATTAGTGTATTAGCTGAGCTTTTTTCCTCCTTGGTGGGGTTGTATAAAGCGGCTTGTTTAGATCCATTATTAGAAAAAAAAGTTATTGCGAATGCAGCTGACCCTACGCAAACCAGTAAAGCCTTACAGTTATTGCAACCTATCTTAACCGCATATCAAGCATTACTAGACGCTCGTAATGAAATTGATTTTGAAGATATGATCAATAAAGCTTTGCGGTATATTGAAAATGGCCAATTTCGTTCACCTTGGCGTTATATCATGGTTGATGAATTTCAGGATATTTCTGAGCCACGTGCTCGCCTTGTGAAGGCTTTACGTGATAATCGTAAAAGCTGCTCAATATTTGCAGTCGGTGATGATTGGCAGGCTATTTATCGTTTTAGTGGTGGGGATGTGTCATTAACAACTGAATTTGAGCAGTATTTTGGCGCCAGTACACAAACACAGCTGGATCAAACCTTTCGATTTAATAACAGCATTGCAAGAGTGGCGACTGAGTTTGTTAGTAAAAATCCATCACAGTTAACTAAAACTATCGATGCAATTAAACAGGTTGATAAACCGGCTGTCTCTATTTTACGTAAAAGTGTCGTGAATCAAGTTGTTAATAATGGTTTCACTGCTAATAAACAACAAACACAAAGCATTGCTGAAGTTGCCAACGGTGCACTAGCGGAAGTATTAACTGCCATTGCTAATAAACCTCATCAACACGACAAAATAAGCGTATATTTATTAGCGCGATATTGGTTTCAGTTACCCGATAAGCAAACCTTGGCTCAGTTCAATAAACAATACCCAACACTGTTTATTGAAAATCAAACTTTTCATGCTTCCAAGGGGAAAGAGGCGGATTTTGTTGTGATCATGGGGATGACATCGGGCAAACTTGGTTTCCCTTCTCAAAAAGCTACTCCTGCCATTATTGATGCTTTATTAGCTAAGCCTGAAGATTTTGAATATGCGGAAGAAAGGCGTTTAATGTATGTGGCATTAACACGGGCTAAAGAGCGCGCTTATATTATTGCAGATATGCTTGATGGCAGTGATTTTGTTAAGGAGCTGGTGGATGGTTACGATGTTGAATTAAATGAATTTGGCATATCAATTAGTCAGACATTAGTGGATAAAATTACCTGTATGCTGTGCGAAACTGGCACGCTAATGCCGCGTAAAGGACGTTTTGGACACTTCTTTTCATGCTCGCATTTTCCTCGTTGTGACCATAAAGAAAGAGGCTGTCGTCAATGTGATACGGCAATGACAAAAAGCAAATATACTGGTTTTAAAACATGCCTTAATCCAGCTTGTTCTGAAATAGTGCCTGTATGCGATCAGTGTGGCGCAGAAATGGCGTTAAGGAAAAGCAAAAAAGGTGAATTTTGGGGATGTCGGAACTTTAAAGGTAATGAGCCGATGAGTTGTAAAAATGGTATTGATAAAGCCAAGTTACAGTGGCCAAATTAACTGACTGAAATTAGCTTTCAGCCGGTTATTTTTCTAATCATTAACTATTTTATAAACTTTATTGTTTTAGCTGATTCAACATTGAAGTTCAACTAAAGGGTAATATGTTGTTCAAAAATAGGTAAAAATTCATCTCTTCTATGGCTGACTAATAACATGGTGCTGTGTTGTTGAGTGGCTAGGTGCTCTAGGAAATTAAGAACACGGTGTCTATTTAACTCATCTAGACCCTGTGTTGGCTCATCTAAGATTAATAAATAAGGTGATTTAACTAGGGCTCTGGCAATTAAAGCCAGTCGTTGTTCACCGTAACTTAAACTCTGAAACAGGCTTTTCTGCTGATCCAATAAACCAATCTTTTCTAGCCATTGCTGTGCAATGTTAACTTCGTGAGCTGTGGCCTGTTGATACATACCAATAGAGTCATAAAAACCCGATAATACCACAGTTAACAATTCGCCATTAACACGGTACTGGCGGTGTAATTCAGAGCTAACTATTCCCATGTTCTTTTTAACATCCCAGATAGTTTCTCCAGAACCTCTTTTGTAACCTAGTACATGAATATCGTTGCTATAACATTGTGGGCAATCACCAGTAATCAACTGCATTAAGGTTGATTTTCCACTACCGTTAGCCCCTGTTATCAAGGTATGTTGCAGTGGTTTTATTTCAACGTCTAAATCTTCAAAAATATTAACGCCGCCATAATGGACAGTACCTTTGTTTAGTTTAACTAAATAAGGATGATTATAATCAGATAATTGCTGTATGTTTTCTGGCCAAGGAATGTGGTCAGGCACTGGACTTAATAATGCATCTAATTGATTTTTAGTTTCAATATCATCGAGCTGGCCAATTACATCTACTCGGCCACGCTCAATAAAGGCGATGTTATTACACCAATTTGGAATATCTTGGCGATTACTTAGCATCAGCACAATGGTGAAGCCTGTATGAGATAAACGTGCTAGCGCATTGGATAAAGTTTCACAGGATTGTACGTCTAAACTATCAAAGGGATTGTCACAAATTAACAGTTTAGCACCGCTAAATATAGCTTGTAGAATTAATAACTTTCTACTTTCACCCGTGCTCAATTGAATGTAACGTGTTTGCATACGATGGCTGAGTCCGAACTCGCTAATCAGTGGGTCGTTCCATCTATCTTGCGGTAAAAAATCTTGCGCTTTGGTGCCAACATCGTTTGCATCCACATAGTCTGGCGCTTCCATTGCTAGCGTGTTTTCATAGGTTTTTTGCTGTGCTTCAAAAGAAATAATACCTACTTTTTCTTTACTCGGCAGAGTGAGTTGATCCACTTTGTCTATTTGTAGATCGCCAGTTAAAAGCTGATCAATATATTGTTTTCCTGAACCATTACGGCCTAATACGCACCAGCTTTCATTGTTGCGTATTTGCCAATGATCGATGGTTAATTTTTCATGTGCTAAATTTACAATATTTATCATAGAATTATTCAGTCTGGTAAAGTGATTAAAAATTTATTCTGCCACAAAGTTAAATAAATGAGTAAGTTATAATTAGTAATTTTAACAGTTAAATTTTGCTGTCATTAGCGTTTTTTTTATTACTAGCTTAGTCACAAGCGCTGTTGATTTTACTGTTTATTGATAGCTGTTAACGCTAGAGTAGTGGTATTAGTTGATTTCCCTTCTTGTAAATAAGGTTATTTCAACCTCGCTAAGGGATCATGACAGGGGACATTTAACCATGCCATAAATGTTTACATAGCATACTGATGAAAATTAATGTGACTCAATTCAATAAATTAAAGCATGGTCTCATTTATCGCTTGCGAACCCTGTGATTATGGTTAATACCTTCAAATATAAGCTTATTTAATGTACTATGTTGTTTCGTTTGCTATGTTAATCCTCATCTTTTAGTCATAAATTCTAATTTTTAACCGTAAATGCAAACTTCATTAATAAGGATATTAATATGCGTAAACTCATCTCATCTTCATTACTACTTGCCTGTGCTTCTTTCACTTTACCTGCTGCGGCAAGTGAGTGTGGCAAAGTAACTATTGCTGATATGAACTGGGCTTCTGCAACCGTTATTGCCAATGTTGACCGCTTTATTGTTGAACATGGTTTTGATTGTGATGCTGAGCTTGTACCTGGCGATACCATGCCAACCGGTGCTGCAATGATTGAAAAAGGGCAACCTGATATTGCACCTGAATTCTGGAGTAACTCAATGCGTGAAGCATTAGATAAAGGAGTTGCTGAAGGTCGAATTCGCTATGCTGGTACAACACTAACCGATGGTGGAGAAGAAGGTTTTTGGGTACCTGCCTACATGGTTGAGAAAGACCCTACATTAGCCACTATTGCTGGTATTAGAGCCAATGCAAAATTGTTTAAACACCCTGAAGATCCAACTAAATCTGCCTTAATGGGCTGTCCTTCAGGTTGGAACTGTCAAATTTCAACTAGCCAATTGTTTACGGCACTTGATTTAGAAGCTTCTGGTTTTGAGTTATTAGATCCAGGCTCAGGTGCAGGTTTATCTGGTTCAATTGCTAAAGCTTATGAGCGCAAAGAGGCTTGGCTAGGTTACTACTGGGCGCCAACATCTGTTTTAGGTAAATACAAAATGGTTAAAGTAGATTTTGGAACGGGTATCGATAAAGAAGAGTTCGTAAACTGTACCACTCAAATCGATTGTTTAAATCCTAAAGTGACTATGTACCCGCCTTCAGCAGTGGAGTCAGTTGTGACTGAAGATTTCGCGAAAAGAGCGCCAGAGGTAGTGGCTTATCTTGCTGGTCGTTCATTTACTAATGAACAAATGAATGCGTTATTAGCTTGGAAAGAAGACGAACAAGCCGATGGTGATTATATCGTTGAGTATTTCCTAACTAACCATGAATCAATATGGACGCAATGGGTTGATGCACCTACCGCTGCAAAAGTTAAAAAAGCATTAGCAGAATTATAATCCTTCCTATAAAGCCTAGTTAAACTAGGCTTTATTACCTTCTAGGCAAGTAAATAACTTACACTGTATCAATTTTAGCGTTCTACTTAGCTAGATATTTACCTAGGTCGGTTAGAATTTTTTCAGGAGAAAAAATAAAATGTCAGACAAGTCATGGATGTCAGAAATCCCGCAGCTTGATCGTCAAGAATTAAGAGATTTTAAAAAATTATTAGATGGTCTATTTCGTGACTTCTCACGTGAATACGGCGATGCTATTCAATCTTTCTTTGACCCATTATTAAGCACCCTCATTTGGTTTGAAAAATTACTATTATCAACTCCTTGGTGGTTAGTTATCGCTGTTCTAGCTGCTTTCTCATACGCAGCCAGTCGTTCGTTTAAACTAACTATTTCAGTCGCGGCAGCTTTTGTCATCATTGGTTATTTCGGTATGTGGGAAGATACAATGCGCACCATGAGCATGATCATTGTTTCTACCTTGTTGGCGATTCTAATAGGGATGCCGATTGGCGTCGCGATGGCGCGATCTAATCGAGTGCAATCGCTTGTTACCCCCATTTTAGATGTTATGCAAACGATGCCTGCTTTTGTTTACTTGATTCCAGTGGTTATGTTACTGGGTATCGGTAAAGTGCCGGGTGTGATTGCGGTGATTATCTATGCGATTCCTCCGGTAATTCGTTTAACAAACTTAGGTATACGCCTTGTTGATAAAGAAGTGTTAGAAGCTGCCACCGCTTATGGTGCGAGCCCAATGCAGCGATTATTTGGCGTGCAAATTCCGTTAGCAATGCCGACTATTATGGCTGGTATTAACCAAACTATTATGATGGCATTAGCCATGGTAGTTATTGCATCAATGATCGGGGTGAAAGGATTGGGACAACCAGTATTACAAGCGATTAGTAACCAATACTTTACACAGGGTTTATTAAATGGTCTTGCGATTGTGGCATTAGCGATCATTTTTGATCGAATTTCACAAAGTTATGCAAAACGTACGTTACAAAATTTTGGGGGGCATTAAGATGAGTTCGAATGAAAATAACGCTCCTTTAATTAGTATTAAAAATCTATATAAGATTTTTGGTAAAAATGAGAAAAAAGTTTTAGAGGAAGTAAAAGCAGGTAAATCTAAAGAAGCTATTTTAGCTGAAACAGGGCATACCGTTGGCTTAGCGGATATTAATTTAGATATTTATCCCGGTGAGATATTTGTGATCATGGGCTTATCAGGCTCTGGTAAATCAACATTGATTCGTCACTTTAATCGTTTAATTGATCCAACAGCAGGTGAAATAGTGGTTGCTGGTGATGACGTGATGCAGTTAAACGACAAAGACCTACAAAACTTCCGCCGTCAAAAAATGGCGATGGTATTTCAACGTTTTGGTTTAATGCCGCACCGTACTGTTCTGCAAAATATTACTTATGGCCTACAAGTTCAGGGTGTGGCTAAAAAAGATCGTGAAGAGCGTGGTAATGAATGGTTAAAAACGGTGGGTTTAGACGGGTATGCAAAACAATACCCAGGCCAACTCTCTGGTGGACAACAACAACGTGTTGGCTTAGCGCGTGCACTATGTACTGATGCTGATATCTTATTAATGGACGAAGCCTTTTCTGCACTAGATCCTCTTATTCGAAGTGAAATGCAAGATCAGTTAATTGAACTGCAAGATAAATTACATAAAACCATTGTGTTCATCACCCATGATCTAGATGAAGCATTACGTATTGGTGACAAAATTGCGATTTTACGAGATGGATTACTCATTCAACAAGGTACACCTGTTGATATTTTATTGAATCCCATCGATGACTATGTTGAAGCCTTTGTAAAAGATGTAAATAGGGCACGTGCGTTAACCGTTGAGACTGTTATGCAACCACAAATTTGTCGGATCTCTAGCGAAAATATTGGTGAAGCTGTCGCACAAATGCGTAAATCTAAACAAGAGTATGGTTACGTTGTAAATGATGATGGTTATCAAGGTATGATCACACAAGAAACATTAGAGAATGTTGAAAAAAGTGATTATGGCAATGCGATTACTGATGAGTTATTAGAAGATGTGCCATCGGTACAAAGTGATGCTCTATTGGAATCTGTTATTTCTGACATGTTAGATAATGAGCATCCTTTAGCTGTTTTAAATGCCGAAGGTGAAGTAGAAGGGCACTTATCACGTACCACGTTAGCGGAAGTACTCAGCGACAGCAATGAAGAGAGTAAAGATCCTGACCCCCAAAAAGAGTAAATAACGCTGGTTTGAGTTAAGAAAAACTAGCATCATGATCTAAGTTGAAATTAAAAGCTCATTTTTTACAGAATGGGCTTTTTTACTTATATCGCTTACTTTAAGAAATCTTGCAATTTGAGTATGCGGTTTACCCTCTTTAGAATGTGCTAAAACGAGCTGTCACATGTCATTTTTATCGCACTTTGAGTACGGAAAAGTGACTTTAAATCACCACTATTTATATTACCCATTCCTCAATATCTTTATGATTAATAGTAATGTGTAAATTTAACTGATCAGATTCATCCAATCCTTTGTGCACGTTTCTATTGCTCTTTTACTGGCCCTATAAAGCTATTCTATGCGTGACCAACTTCATCGATTATATTTATCATATCCTTTAAAGCTGCATTTTCTTATTCGTTAAAACTGCGATTTGCTAATGATGCTGACGCATCCAACTTCATACTTGCTCTATAGGATTTAGTTCTGGCGAATAGCGAGGGCGTTTTATTATCGAGACATTCCCGAAGCTTACTTCCATCCGATCACTATGCCAGCTTGTACATCCATGATAACGACAACGTGCCTATTCTCTTTTGTGGCCTTTGATATTTGTGAAAAGTATTGTTCCATTATATTTTGACTTACAAAGGGAGCGACCTTCGCCATTGTTTACAGAGAGTTGAGCCCGACGAGATGCTAGACTGCTTTATCGTGTATCAATATTGGGAGTTTTATTGTTGGGTTTTACCTTCTAAAAGAATTAGAAGTTGGTTGCGAGAGCTGGATTTGAATCTATGACCTTCGCCATTGTTTACAGAGAGTTGAGCCCGACGAGGTACTAGACGACTCAAAAAAAATATTACTTTTATTTAAAAATATGATGTTTTCTTTTAAGGGATCTTCTAAAGAGATTAGAAGTTGGTTGCGAGAGCAGGATTTGAATCTATGACCTTCGCCATTGTTTACAGAGAGTTGAGCCCGACGAGATGCTAGACTGCTTTATCGTGTATCAATATTGGGAGTTTTATTGTTGGGTTTTACCTTCTAAAAGAATTAGAAGTTGGTTGCGAGAGC
>Ga0316197_10003565_pt1 | contig 11075 bp, 7 predicted proteins | sample OudBiesiAoxic_MG_FD_204939 | JGI IMG/M metagenome (GOLD analysis project Ga0316197, IMG submission 204939) | Coastal sediment microbial communities from Oude Bieten Haven, Netherlands - site A oxic | ecosystem: Environmental > Aquatic > Marine > Coastal > Sediment | place: Netherlands...
GCTCCGTTCCTGGCCGATGCTGCAGAACTACCGGAAGCTCGGCGTGGACTCATCGCAGACGATCTCGACCGCGCGCTCGGTGCGCTCGACGACGAACTCGGTCTGAGTTGATCGGAGTTCGCAGGGGGACACGTTCGCAGGGAGACACGTCGGCCATCGACGACCGCTCCTCACTCCGACTGCGATCGTCGGGTGAGCGCCCCCATCTGGTGCCAGCAACTCGAACGGATGGGCGAGCGCCGGATACGGTCGTGTGCGTGTCGACGAAAAGTGGGGACGCGCAACCGGTGACCGAGTCGCGGCGACGTTCGCTCTTCCGGCGGGGTGAGGATGCGCTTGCTCACACGGTGTACGGCCTGATCCTGATGCTGGCGACGGTCGGTGAGCTGCTCCATCATGGGGAATCGGCGGTGGCCTCCATCGCATGGCTCATCGGCGCGGGGGCCGTACTGCTTGCCGCGCATCTGTTCAGCGATGTGCTCGCGCATGTGGCGTCGACGCGCGAGGACCCCAACTGGTCCGAGATGCTGCGCGTGGGCCGCGAGGACGTGTCGGTCACCGTCGGCTTCATCGGCGCGGCGTTGATCATGGCGATCGCTGCGCTCGCAGGTCTGGGCGCCCGAGGTGCCCTCTTCGTCTGCGTCGCCGCCGGACTCGTCGCGGTTGCGGCAGTGTCGTTCTATGCCACCGCCAACCATCGCCCGGCAGCGCGAGTGCTGATGAGCGTCGCCGCCGCAGTGCTCGGCGCGGTGATCGTCGTCGGCGAAAGCTTCTTCTGACCCGTCCTCGCGTACGACGCCTTGCTGTCGGTGTACGGCTCCGCCCGGCGCGTGGAAGTCGAGTTGGCTCACCCGCTGGTGTGGAAGCATCTCCGCAGCCTGGTCCGCGAGCGTTTCGCCAACGAGCCGGACCTTTGGTTGCCCGACATTCCGATGCACCGTTACCACTACCTGTACGCGAGGACACGATGGCTGACCGATCCCGTCATCCTGGGTGGGCTCCGCGACGCGCACCGCAGAGTCGCGGCCGGCCAGGCTCGAAGCCTGGGTCTTCTCGATCCTGACGGACCGGGGTCGTGGACGCATCCGGACCTCTCGAGAATGCTCTACGCCGACGGCAAGGTCCTCACGCCGCTCTTCCATGCACATCCGGGCGACACACGACTCAACAAGGAGACTGGCGAGATTCGCCCGCTGCGCGCTGAGCCCGACGGCGCTCTCCATTGGGAAGGAACCGGGGAGACGGCGTGGGGGACCAAGTGGGTGCTCGTTGCTGTTCGCTCCAACGAGATACACGGTCGGATGATCGTTGACGTCGACTGGGCGCCTTCACCTGGTGGAGAGGCCGCCGTCGCGATGGACACGTTTGTCGGGCTTGCGTCGCGCTGTCCTGGCGCGCAGGGCGTGTTGTATGACACGGCGCTGCGCGGCGTTCATCACCAGCGATTGATGCGCGACCTGGGATGGCTGTCGGTCAACAAGGTTACGGCGAAGAAGACCGGGTCGAAGAAGCCCCGGCGTGCCGAGGGGCAACGCGTCCCGAAGTCGACGTTCGTGGAGCAACGCCAGACCACCAGTGCCGACGGAACGAAGTTGACCGTTGATCTGTTCGCGTGCGATGGGGCGATTGGTGTTACGCAGCTGTTGGGGACGGGTGAGCAGCGGTTCGAGGAGCTTCGTCGTGTTCGGACGCATCGCAACGCTGACAAGAACGGCAAGTTCCGTTGGTACAACGACTACCAACTCCCGGAGCGACTCGGTGGCGGAGATCAACCGGGCGCTCGATGACACGCTCTGGTTGCGGCGGGCGCATTCGATCGGTCACGAACGACGGCACCTGAACCTGCTGACGTTCGCGCTCGGGGTCAACAGCCTCGCGCTACACCGTCACCGGAGTCGCACCAGCGACCCACCGAGCCCGCGGGCAGCTGCCTGAACCCCTTCACCTCGGCACCGCACGGCTCGAACGCGCACACGGTCCGCAGCGACCTGCCGAATCGGTCCATACGAGCCCGGCGACCGGCTCGGATCGCCGAATCACCATCTACAATCGGCTGCTGTCGCCGGCGTGGGCGGGTTTTCTCCCACCTTTCGCGCCGGCCCCGCCTCTGTAGCTCAGTGGATAGAGCATCGGTTTCCTAAACCGTGTGTCGCAGGTTCGATCCCTGCCAGGGGCGCCACGCGTCGGCGAACGGGGTCGCCCGGCGTGGAGATCCTGCGCTCACACGAGACTCAGTTGTTGTGTGAACGCGCGATGGGCTCTCCCCTGGCCCGTCAGCAGTTCCCGGTAGGCGCCGACGTGCCGTGACACCATCTCGTCGACGCTGAACCGCTTGGCGATGTCGTCACGGCAGGCGCGTCGATCGAGCCGCTCGACCGACCGGACCGCCCGCACGAGCGCGTCGGGGTCGTCGGACAGGAAGCCGGTGCGTCCGTGCTCGACGATCTCCGACGCCGCGCCCCACCGGGTCGAGATCACCGGTGTCCCGGCGGCGAGGGCCTCGATCATGACCAGACCGAACGGCTCCGGCCACTGGATCGGGTTCAGCAGCGCCGTTGCCGCACCGATGAGCCGGTCCTTGTCGGCACCACGGACCTCGCCGACGTACTCGATACTGCCGCCGAACCTTGATGCGACGACGTCGCGGTAGAACGCGATCTCATCGGCCGATCGCATCTTGGCGGCCACCAGCAGACGGTGTCCGGCAGCTCGGGCGATCTCGATCGCCTCGAGCACCCCCTTGTCGGGGCTCATCCGACCGAGGAACAGCAGATACCTCCCGCGGTCGTCGCCGAGGCCGTCGCCCACCGGCACGTCAGCGACGTCGATGCCGTGGTGGATGACGTGCGCGACGCGGATGCCGAGGCGGGCAGCGATCGACGCTTGATCCCGAGAGATCGCAATGATGGGGACGGTCGCGTCGAGCCGACCGAAGATCGTCGCGAACTCAGGGTTGTCGAACCGGCAGTGATGCGTTGTGGTCACCGGCGCCGAAGCCCTCCCGAGCAGCGGTCCAACGAGGGTGTGATCGTGGATCACGTCGCACTGCTCGTTCGCGAACCACTCGTAGCCCTCGAGCGTGTGTTTGAGCTCGATCGAGCTGGTTCCCATCGCCTGGGTTCGCGCGGTGGGATACGTGAAGCCCACCGGGACCGGACAGCTGGAGTCACCGGTGGTCCACAGCCGCACGTCGTGGCCAGCGGAGCGCAGGCCGCGAGCCAGCCGGTCGATGACCCGCTCGGTGCCGCCGTAGCCGACCGGCGGAACAGAGACCCAGGGCGGCGCGAGGACACCGATCCGCAACGCGTCCCGCTCGAAGGCTCGTGACGTCATGGCGACCTCCTTCGAGCCGAGCCAGACGTCCACTCGGCGAGAACGGCTCGGCGCCACCCATCAGTGTACTCCCGGCTGTCCACCGCGTGCCCGGCGGCGGACAGCATGCTGGTGGCCGCCGGGTCGGCATGGTGGACTGAGGTGGTGACGACGCTTCGACGATTGCAGCACTCGGGAATCGAGGTCGTGGTCGACCTGGCCGGTGGAGTGCCGGTGATCCTCCACTGGGGCGAGCCGCTCGGACCGGCGCCCGACGTCGAAGCGCTCGGCGCAGCGTTGGAGCGCCCAGTCGTGGCCGGCGCCATGGACGACGTCGCGCCGCTGCCCGTCGTGCCGCAACACGCAGATGGTTTCCCTGGTCGCCCCGGCCTGCTGGGCCGCCGTCCCGGCGGACGCTCCTGGGCGCCCCGATTCGCGTCCGCCGGCGACCGGACCGACGGCAACACACTGGTCGTCGACACGGTCGACGAACGCGCGGGTCTTTCGCTCCGTGTCACCATCGACCTCGGCGACGTGCTCGCCGTGTCGGCGACCCTGGCCAACACCGATCCGACCACGCGCTACGTCCTCGACGCTCTCACGCTCACGCTGCCGCTGCCGCAGCACGCCGATGAGCTGCTGACCTTCGACGGACGCTGGGCCCGCGAGTTCCACCCGGCACGCGAACCGTGGCCGCATGGTGCCCGCGCCATCGAGAACCGCCGCGGTCGCACCTCGCACGAGGCACCGCCGGTCTGGTTCGTCGGTGAGCACGGCTTCGGCGAGTGGCATGGCGAGGTGTGGGGAGCGCATCTCGCGTGGAGTGGCAATCACACCATGCTCGCCGAGCGGCTCGCCGACGGTCGCCGCTACCTGCAGGCGGGCGAGCTCCTCCATCCGGGCGAGGTCGTGCTCGAAGCGGGCGAGGCCTACACGACTCCCGCACTGTTGGCGGTGTACTCGAACGAGGGTCTGACGCCGGCGACCTGGGGGTTCCATCGCTCGCTACGGCGGCGCCCCGATCATCCGTCGACACCCCGCCCGGTCCTGCTCAACACCTGGGAGGCGGTCTACTTCCGCCACGACCACGACCGGCTGCGAGCGCTGGCCGACGCGGCCGCCGAGGTCGGCATCGAGCGGTTCGTCCTCGACGACGGGTGGTTCGGTTCCCGGCGCGACGATCGGTCGGGTCTCGGTGACTGGGTGGTGTCGGCCGAGGTGTATCCCGACGGGCTCCACCCGCTGATCGAGTACGTGACCGGCCTCGGCATGGAGTTCGGCATCTGGGTCGAGCCCGAGATGGTCAACCCCGACAGCGACCTGTTCCGCGCACATCCCGAGTGGGCCTTGGCCACCGAGGGGTACGAGCCGCCGCTCGGCCGCAACCAACTCGTCCTCGACCTCGCCCGGCAGCCTGCATTCGACCACGCCCTCGGTCAGCTCGATGCGATGCTCACCGATCACGACATCGCCTACGTGAAGTGGGACATGAACCGTGACCACGTCCAGGGGTCGGGAGCCGACGGGGCCGCGGGCAGCCATCGGCAGACCCATGCTCTCTACGACCTGCTCGACGAACTGCGACGACGGCATCCCGACGTCGAGTTCGAGTCGTGTGCGTCCGGTGGCGGCCGAGTCGACCATGAGATCCTGCGGCGCACCGAACGCGTCTGGACCAGCGACTGCAACGACGCGCTCGAGCGTCAGACGATCCAACGCGGTGCGTCGATGCTGATCCCGCCCGAGGTGATGGGCGCCCACATCGGTCCCACGCGGGCGCACACCACCGGACGATCTCACCCGCTCGGGTTCCGCGCGGCGACGGCGATGTTCGGCCACCTCGGCGTCGAGTGGGACATCACCAGACTGTCACCGGACGAACGTGCGGCCCTTGCCGCTGCGATCGAGCTGCACAAGCGGTTCCGGCCATTGCTGCACTCCGGCGATGCGGTTCGCTTCGACACCGAGCCGTCGTGGTGCGCCCACGGCGTGTACTCGTCGGATCGATCGAGTGGTCTCGTGTCGTTCGCCCAGGTGGCGTCCGCGCCGAGCCTGACGGCACCCCCGCTGCGGATGCCCGGCCTCGACCCCGGAAGGCGTTACCGCGTCCGCCATCTCGCACTTCCCGGCGAGCGATGGGGCATGGCGCGTTCGCAGCCGTCGTGGCTTGCCGATGGGGTCGAGCTCACCGGACGACAGTTGGCCGCACACGGTGTGCAACCTCCCGTACTCCTCCCGGAGTCAGCGGTGTTGTTCACGCTCGACGCCGACGCCGCTCGGCCATGATGGTCGCGACCGCGGTCGTAGCCGGGTCGCTTCAGCAGGTCACTGCCAATGCCGCACGATTTCGTCAATCGGTCCCGGTTCTTCGTCCTCGCGCCCGAGGAGGCACCGTTGCGGCGCCGATTCACATGGGAATCGGTCAACGCGGTCATCCACCTCGTCGGCGGCGGCGGGCAGCTACCTGGTCGGCACGGTGTTCTTCGCGGTGGGGAGCATCTTCTTCCTGTCCTCGATCGGGCGCTACGACGCCGGGGCGTGGTGCTTCGTCTCGGGCAGTCTGCTGTTCGTTCTGGGGGCGACGATCGACGTGTTGCAGATCGTCCACGCCTCCGACCTCCGCACGCTGCAGCTCATGAATCTGACGGCGCTGGCGTTCGTGACCGGGTCGGTGCTCTTCGCCGTCGCGTCGGTCCCGTATCTGTTCAGCTTCGACAACACCGACGACGAACGGACGGTCGACGCCTTCCTCGCATCTCAGGTCGTCGTCGGAAGCGTCCTGTTCCTGGTCGGTGGACTCTTCAACTATCGACGCGCTCACCTGGTGGTCAAACGTGAACGCACCGCGAGCGAATCAGTCGACCAGAGTGACCTCCCCGGCTTGCCAGCCGGATGAACCCGGGTCCGAGGCCGTGCCCCGGATCGTTCCGTCCGGCGCCCAATGGCTCAGGAGCCATCGCCTCCCGGGTGCCAAGATGGGGTGATGCGCAAGTACGTGATCATGGGAGTGCAGGGCAGCGGGAAGGGCACACAGAGCTCGAGGCTGTGTGAGGTGTACGGACTCGAACACATCAGCGTGGGCGACATCTTCCGGTGGAACATCGCCCACCACACCAAGCTCGGCGCACAGGTACGTCGACTCGTCGACGCCGGCCACCTCGTCAGCGACGACATCGTCGCGAGCGTTGTACGAGATCGACTCGAACAGCACGACTGGAACCACGGATTCATCGTCGACGGCTTCCCCCGCAACGTGCCCCAGGCCGAGTTCTTCCTCGAGAGCTACGACATCGATGCCGTGGTCGTGCTCGATCTTCCCGACGAGGAGGTCGAGCGGCGGGTGCTGTCGCGTCGGATCTGCTCGGAGTGCGGGCTCGACTACAACCTGATCGCCCACCGTCCCGCGGTCACCGACGTCTGCGATGTGTGCGGCGGCGCCCTCGAACAACGCGGGGACGACACTCGCGAGGCGCTCGCTCGGCGGCTGGCCGACTACTACGCGAAGACCGAGCCGGTGATCGAGGTGTTCGCGCGCAAGGAGCTCGTCGTCCGCATCGACGCCACACCGTCGAAAGACGAGGTGTTCGACGCCATCACCGAACGGCTCGGGCTGGCCGGGTCGCAGCCCAGCCGATGACCGTGACAGAGGACGACTGCGGCCTGGCTCGAGCGCTCGGTCGGCAGAGTCGACCGCATGGCACGCCCGTCCGTCGATCCGCTCGACAGCCAACGCGGTCTGAATCCGGCGAACTCGGGTGTGCTCAACTGTGCCGATGTCCAGCCCCGACCGTGAGCCGCTCGCCGGCGTCGGCTCGTCGCACCACCGTGACCCCCGCGTCGTGTCACGGGGTCGCCTGGCCCTTCACTCGCTCGGGGTGCCCGACGACGCCCTGATCCTCGACGGCGACTGGGAGTTCCGCCATTGGCAGGGTGACGCACCCGACGACGGGTGGCAGCATCCCGACGGCGACCGCTCGGCGTTCCGGCCCCTCGCGCTTCCGGCGAGCTGGTCGGTGCAGGGCTACGGCACGCCGATCTACACCAACGTCCAGTATCCCTTCGACCGCTCGGCCTATCCCGGCGTCGCCATCGCCGACGAGGGTGGAGACCACGTCCGCACGGTGAACGTCCCGGTGCAATGGCACGGCGACCGTGTGATCCTGCGCATCGGAGCCGCCGAGTCGGCCGTCGACGTCTACGTCGACGGCACCCACATCGGGTACTCGACCGACAGTCGACTCCCGGCCGAATTCGACCTCACCGACGTCGCAGTCCCCGGTGAGCCGCTCACGATCGCGTTGCGCGTCCATCGATGGAGCGCGAGCAGTTGGCTGGAGGACCAGGACATGTGGTGGATGGCCGGGGTGCATCGCTCGGTCGTGCTGTACCGCCGTCCACGCGTGCACATCGCGGACATCGGCGTGACCACCACGTCGATCGACGAGCACGGGGTCGCCGTCGTGACCGTCGACGTGGCTGCGGCACCGTCGACCGACGCCGCAACGAGGTCGCTCGTGGCGCAGGTCGACATCGAGGGCAATCGGGCGACGCTCACGCTCGACCGTCGCGTCGCCGACGACCGGCCCGGGACGGTCTGCGGGTCGGTCGACGTCGAGCTGCCGAACGCCCGGACCTGGACGGCTGAGACACCGGATCTCGTCGCCGTGCGCGTCGAGCTGTTCGAGTCGATCGCTGAAGCCGGCGAACCCCTCGACACCACGGCGATCAGCACCGGCATCCGCACCGTCTCGATCTCGGCCGGTCGACTCCTCGTGAACGGGGTGCCCGTCACGATTCGCGGCGTCAACCGGCACGACCACTACCCCGAGGGCGGTCGCGTCGTCGACGAGGAACTGCTCGCCGAGGACATCCGATTGCTGAAGGCGCACAACTTCAACGCGATCCGCACCGCGCACTACCCGCACGACGAACGGCTCTACGACCTGTGCGACCGCGCCGGCCTCTACGTCGTCGACGAGGCCAATCTCGAATGCCACGGTCTCGTGCGCGACCTCGTCTCGGAACGGCTCGCCACCCAGCTCGCTCCGAGCCCGACCGATGAAGAGGAGTTCACCGAGCAGTTCGTGCAGCGTGGGACGAGGATGGCGGCACGTGACCGCAACCACCCGAGCGTGATCGTCTGGTCGCTCGGCAACGAGGCGGGGTGGGGTGACAACCATCGCGCGATGGCGGCCGCGATACGCGAAATCGACCCGTCGCGCCCGATCGCGTACCACCCGGCCGAAACCGACCCGGTCGTCGATGTGCTCGGCCCGATGTACCCGTCGGTCGGTGACCTCCGCGCCATGGCGCGACGCAGCGACGAACGGCCGATCGTGATGTGCGAGTACTCCCACGCCATGGGCAACTCCAACGGTGGGGCAGCCGACTACGACGACGCCATCGAGGTCGAGCCCCGCCTCGCCGGCGGCTACGTGTGGGACTGGGTCGACCAGGGATTGCCACTGACCGACGACGACGGTGTGACCTACTGGGCCTACGGCGGCGACTTCGGCGACCAGCCGAACGACGCGAACTTCAACTGCAACGGACTCGTCGATGCCGATCGCACCCCGCACCCGGCGCTCGCTCACTTCGGCTGGGTCCACCGGCCCGTGGTGACATCGCTCGTCGTCGGCGACGGGAGCCGCCTGCGCGTCCGCAATCGATGGTCGTTCCTCGACACCGGCCATCTCCGCGCTCGGTGGACCCTCTCCGACCATGGCGCCGTCGTCGCCGACGGCCCGCTCGAGATCGGTGCCGTCGGCCCCGGCGACGACACGGTCGTCGCCCTCGCACTCCCGACGACAGGTGCGTCCGGCGGCGAGCCCCGTCTGCTGGTCGAGTGGCTCGATCCGACCGGCCACCGGGTCGCCCACGACGACCTCGCGCTCGCGGCCGGTCGGCCCGCGTCGCCCCGGCGACCGTCCGACGACGCCGGGCCGGTCGTCGCGACGTCGGACGGAGAGCACACCACCGTGGTGGTCGGCGACACGATGGTCGTGCTCGACGGCCCGGGGGTCCCGCAATCGTTCCGCAGCGGCGGCGTCGAATGGATTCGATCCGGTGGACGACTCGGGATCACGCGGGCGCTGACCGACAACGACCGCGCCCTGTTCGGTCCCGAGCAGGCAGCCCGCCGGCTTCGAGACGCCGGCCTGCTGCGCACCGCACCGACGCCGGTCGGTCCGGTGGTGCACCACCACGAGGACGGTGTGGTCGTGGTCGACTGCACCTCGACCCACGGCGCCGCGCCGTACCAGTTGACGCTGCACGTCCGCTGGATGTTCGGTCCCGACGGTGAGATCGCGTGCGACGTCGTCACGGTTGCGCAACCAAGCGTGCCGCCGCTTCTGCGCCTCGGCTTCGAACTCCCCCTCGCCGACACGGATCCGACCCTCCACTGGTACGGGCCGGGGCCGTTGGAGACCTATCCCGACCGTATCGGCGGCCAGGTCGTCGGGCAGTGGTCGCACGGCGTCGACGCGGCCAACTTCGCGTATGCCCGACCCCAGGAGACCGGCAACCACACAGCGGTTCGCTGGGCCGCGATCGTCGCGGCCGATCGCGCGCTCGTGGCGGTCGGCGATCCGCAGTTCGACACGGCGCTGCGGTCCTTCGCCGATCATGACGTTCGCCGCCAGCGCCATCCCCACGAGGTGCGGCGGTCCTCGCACAACTGGTGGCGGCTCGACGTCGCCCACAGCGGCCTCGGCACCGGCAGCTGCGGTCCCGGTGTCGCCGAGCGTCACCGCATCCATCCCGATCAGGTCCGCAACCGGATCCTGTTCGCGACGGTCGCCGGCGATGCCGTCACGGTGACCGCTGATGCCATCGGACGGACGGCGAGCGGCCTGCGCACACTGCGGCGAGCCCGCCGCGAACAGAACTAGGCGGACCGTTTCGCGACGATGGGCGGCCCTTCGGCTGCGCTGGTGACGGTCAGTTCGTCTCGTTCCAGTGCTGGCGGGTCTGGACGAGCCAGAAGATCGCGAACAGCGTGATCTCGGTCGCTTCCAGGACGAGGACCATGTGCGCCCACCTCGAACCGAACGGGAACATGACGACGCCGGCCAGGACCATCGCCGCCGCGATCGCCCCGTAGAGCCAGAAGTAGACGCGGGGCCCGGGGTCGCCCCGGCGCTCCCACGCGTTGAGCGCAACGGCGACGGCGAGCAGGAGGAACATCGCGATCGCGGCGAGGCCGTGGGCCCGGGTCTCGAAGTCGTCCCACAGCGCGAACACGATCGAGCCGACCACGAGGAATGCCATCGCAGCGAGCAAACCGAGCCGCATCCGGACCGGGCCGACCTGGGCGACAGCGATCACGTTGCGCGTCGCGATCGAGGCGACGATCGCGGCAACGATCAAGCCGACGATCCCGGTGACGATCAACGCCGTGACGTTGTTGTCGATGTTGGCCACGACCCAGGGGGCCAGCTCTCCGTCGTCGGTCACCGGGAACGATGGCGGAGTCTCCGACCAGCAGGTACCGACGTCGGTGGTCGGTACGACGGCGACGATCGGTGCGAGCATTCCCGCCGCATTGAGTGTGGCGTCCTCCCAGACCGTGCTGCCCTTGATCGCGATCAGGCACAACCCGATCGCGAGCAGGACGCCGACGAAGATCGCGCGAACCGGGGTGTAGTAGTACGCCGACACCGATGTCTGCCAGCAGTCGACCTGCGCTCGCTCGATCCCCACCGACACGGCGAGGACGACAACCGCCATCACCATGCTGATCCGGAGATACCGGTAGGTCG
>Ga0316197_10003566_pt1 | contig 11073 bp, 10 predicted proteins | sample OudBiesiAoxic_MG_FD_204939 | JGI IMG/M metagenome (GOLD analysis project Ga0316197, IMG submission 204939) | Coastal sediment microbial communities from Oude Bieten Haven, Netherlands - site A oxic | ecosystem: Environmental > Aquatic > Marine > Coastal > Sediment | place: Netherlands...
GGTACTATCCTGAGGTGCCCTCGGTAGACAGGATCGTCGCCGCGATGCGCGCCAACCCGCGCAACATCCGCTACGACGACTTGGCCAAGGTCTGCGAGCACTACTTCGGTCCACCGCGAACCAGCGGTGGGTCGCATGCGGTGTTCAAGACGCCATGGCCGGGTGACCCGCGGGTCAACATTCAGAACGACCACGGCAAGTCCAAGGCCTACCAGGTCCGCCAGGTCCTGGCTGCGATCGAGAAGAAGGAGGCTGGCTCATGAGCACGACCACGATCGATGTCACCCGCTACACCTACCGAGTCACCTGGTCGGTCGAGGACGACCAGTACGTCGCCACCTGCCTGGAGCTGCCCTCGCTGTCCTGGCTCGCCGACACCCAGGAGGACGCGCTGGGCGGGCTGCGCGACCTCGTCGCCGAGGTCACCCGGGACCTGACCGACACCGGCGAGACAGTGCCGGAACCGCTGTCATCGCGGTCCTACTCGGGCAAGTTCAACCTCCGCGTCGGCGAACACCTCCACCGGCGGCTCGCCATGCAAGCCGCCGAAGAACACCTCAGCCTCAACCAGTACGTCGTCCGCCGACTCACCAACGCATCTTGAGCACCGCACCGAGCGACCACCACCTCTAGGCACGCGTCGACCGAAGCGATCGTCTGCCCAAGCCCCACCCGCCGATGGTCAACAGGCGGCGAAGTGGGTCACCTGCGTGGGCGGGCCGACTAGGCAGGTCGGGCAACGATCCCGGGCTGGGAGCTTCTCGGTGTGAGGCCGCTGGGGGTGCCAGCGAGTGGCGGTGCGCACCAGTGCCCGTAGGTCGTTCTCGACCTCGGCGGTGACCTCGAGGACTGCGTAGGCGGTGGGCCAGAAGACACCGTCGTCGAGCTGGGCGTCCTCGTTGAACCCGACGGTGCCGTAGCGGGTGTCGAACTTGGAGGCGGGCTGGAAGAAGACGATGACCCTGCCGTCGCGGGTGTAGGAGGGGAAGCCGTACCAGGTCTTCGGGTCCAGGTGCGGTGCCTCCTCGGTGACGATGGTGTGCAGACGCTCGGCGATCTGCTTGTCCGCCCCCGAGAGCCCGGCGATCGCGTCGAGGCATGCCTGCAGTTCCCGCGCCTTCTTGGCCGACCCGGCGCCCTTGCGCTGCTGCTTGAGCTCGGCGGCACGCTCCTTCATCGCCTGGCGCTCAGCGGCGCTGGAGCCTGCGCCACCCCAGCTGCTCAGCAGTGGACGTTGTGAGCTGGAGCGGTTGCCTGTATCCCGATCTTGGCGCGTCGGGCCGACTCGATCGCGCGTCGGGCGTGGACTACGTGGCGTCGTGTGCGCGGGCGGTGTGTCTGGACCAGATCTCAGCGCCGGCCACTGTGATGGCGAGTGCGCCGATGACCAGGGTGATGGTGTGGCCGTCGAGGGGGACGAGGCCGAGGAGGTCGCGTAGCGGTGGGAGGGTGATGGTGAGGAGTTGCAGGGTGACGCTGGCGAGGACGATGGTGTTGAGCGTGTGGTTGCGGGCCGGCTTGCTGCGGATGCGCCGGGCGGGGTAGGCGAAGGCGAGTTGTGAGAGCGATTCATAGAGGAACACGGCCGTCTGGGTGACGGCTGCGGCGTAGCCGAGGGCGGGGATGGCGAAGAAGAGTGCTAGTCCGAGGCTTGCCTTCAGTGTCCCTGTGGTGAGGATGAACCGAATGCTTGAGCGGGTCAGCAGGGGTGCCGTTGGTGGCAGCGGCGGTTGGCGCATCGTGCCGGGATTGCGGTCGAGGCCTAGGGCGAGGGCCGGGGGGCCGTCGGCGAGGATGTTGATCCAGAGGAGCTGCGCGGCGGTTAGCGGCACGAGCAGGTTGCCGGCCGCGTCGCGGAGCCCGATGAGGGCTGCGCCGGTGACGCCGATGGCGATCAGCAGCACCAGAGCGACGTTGGTGGAGAAGAGGAAGCGGATGAACTTCAGGATGTTGGCGTAGATGCCGCGACCCTCTTCGACAGCGGCAGCGATGGTGGCGAAGTTGTCGTCGAGTAGGACGAGGTCGGCGACTTCACGACTGACGTCGCTGCCGCGCCGGCCCATGGCCACACCGACGTCTGCGCGTTTGAGCGCAGGCGCGTCGTTGACACCGTCCCCGGTCATGGCGACAATCTCAGCGTCGGCTTTGAGGGCGTCGACGAGCGCCAGTTTGTGCTCCGGGCCGACGCGCGCAAAGACGTCTGTCGTGTGTATGCGCTGCGCCGGGCCGTCCGCATCGAGCGCGTCGAGCTCGTCGCCGGTCATGACGCCTGAGGAGTCGATACCGACAGCGTCGGCGATCGCCCGCGCGGTGGTGGGGTGGTCGCCGGTGATCATCTTCACGCGAATCCCGGCGTCCTGCGCGGCTTGAACGGCGCCCGGCACCTCGGGGCGGGGCGGGTCCCACAGCGCCGCGGCGCCTAGCCAGACGACGTCGTGCTCGGCCTCGCCCTCGGCCCATGCCAACGCCAGCATGCGGAAGCCACGAGTTGCCGCGTCGTGGATCCGCTGCGTCCAGTCGGCCCGGTCGGCGTCGTCGAGCCGGCTCATGCCGAGCAGCACTTCCGGTGCACCCTTGAGGTAGGAGATCGGTCTGTCGTCCTCGAGCACCGTCACCCGCATGTACTTCCAGTGCGAGTCGAAGGGTCGCTCGGACACGCGCGGGTGACGGGCCCGCTCGGTCGCGGGATCGACTCCTCGGTCGGCCGCCCACGCGTACAGGCACAGCTCGAGAGGATCACCGGACTCGACACCGGGCTCCGCCTCGGCGGCGAGAACCATGGCCCGCAACGCCCTCGGCTCGTCGTCGGTGTCCAGCGCGCTGACGGTCATTGTGTTCTCGGTCAGTGTGCCCGTCTTGTCCGTTGCGATGACCGTCACCGATCCGAGCGTCTCGACCGCCGCGAGGCGCCGAACGACAGCCTGGCGGGACGCCATTCGCTCGGTGCCCAGCGCGAGCGTCAACGTGAGCACCGCCGGCAGGCCCTCCGGGACGGCTGCCACTGCGACGGCCACCGCGAACAGGAGGGCCTCGTCGAGCCTGTCGAGGCCTTCGATGCCGACGCCAACCACCATCAGCACGACGGCCAAGGCAGCGACCCACCGCGCGATTCGATGCCCGAAGTGGGTCAGCCGCCGCTCGAGGGGGGTGGGCTCATCCTCGACACCGGTGAGCATCCCGGCGATCCGTCCCATCGCCGACGATGGTCCGGTCCGTGTCACGGTCAGCCACGCCAGGCCACGCACCGCCAAGGTCCCTGCGAACACCTCGCCGCCGGTGTCACGTTCGACAGGTGCCGACTCTCCGGTCAGCATCGACTCATCCACCAGGAGGCGCTGCCCGCCCGTGACGTCGGCATCGGCGGGGATTCGGTCTCCTGCCTCGACACGCGCGACATCTCCAGGGACGACGCAGGTTGCTGGGACCTCGCACAACTGCCCGTCTCGACGCACCCAGACGCGGGGGGCGGCCAGTGCCTTCAGTCGAGCAAGAGCGTCCTCCGCCCGGTACTCCTGCCACACGCCCAGCACCGTGTTGAATACCAGGATCAGCATGATCGCGATCGACTCGAACGGCCATCCGTGGGTTCCCTCGATCACCCAGATAGCGGCGTCGAAAGCCAGCGCGAACAGCAGGATGTAGATGATCGGGCTCGCCAGCTGCCGACCCACCCGCACCCACCACCGGGTCGGCTTGGCCTCCGGCAGCTGGTTCGGTCCGTACCGTCGCAGCCGAGCATCCGCCTCGACGGTGCTCAACCCCGCACCCACCATCGCGGACGAGTTGACCCCGTGACCGCCACCCTGCGTGGACGCCGACGACCTCGACATGGGCAGCACCCCTGCCCGGCCTAACTTGCGCTCACGGGAGTCACGAAGCCGGGCGGCTTGACCGCCAGGACGGAGCAGCGCACCGACCGCAAGATCGTCTCGGCGGTGTTGCCGATGATCAGGCCACGAATCCCGGTCCGCGCCACCGTGCCCATCACGACCACCGAGGCGCTGACACGCTCAGCCAGCAGCGGCAGGACCGTGCCCGCACTGCCTGCGACGAGGTGCACATCGGCCGCACGACTGGTGACGTCGTAGCGGTCGAGAAGCGCCCCGAGGCGATCACGATGCACCCCCTCGGCTGCTGCCACCATCGCGTCGACAACGTCGTCCGAGAGCCCTGCGTACGGTGATGACCGAAGCATGGCTTCGCCGGGGAGCTCCCAGGCGTGGCCGACATGCAGCTCGGCGTCCTCCCGACGTGAGAGCGACGTGGCCAGTTCGACAACAAGGCCGTTGAGGCTGTCCCGCACCGGGTCACCAGGATCGGGATCAACCAACGCCAGGATGCGCGACGGACGCACCCGTGGCGGCCGCATCACCCACACCGGGACAGGGCACTTCCGGAGTAGATGCATCACGTCGCTCGAGAACTCCGGCGTCGCAGTCCGCTCGACCTCCTCGCCCCCCACGATGACCAGGTCGTTGTCATGGAGCAGCACGTGACGGATCACCTCGATGAACGGCTCGCCCTCCAGCACCGTCACGACGGTCTCGGCCCCGGCCCGAGTGTTGTCTGCCAGGTGGCGCAGTGACTCCTGCCGATGCCGGATGAGTTGCGACTGCACGTCGACGACGCGTCCCTGACTGTGTAGCGCCCTATACATCAGAGGCACCGGTGGTGCGACGTCCAGGACCGTCAGGCGCGCATGGTTCGTGTGCGCTAGCCGGATAGCAGAACGAAGCGTCTCCGCTTGCAGGTGTCCTGGCGAGGCCGACACGAGGATGCTCTTGAACCGATCCACTGGATCAATTCCCTCCTCGCCCCCGACACCTCAGCGGCTGGCCCACACCGCTAGCCGGCAACTCTGTGACCCACACCACAATCATCGCGCCAGAGACAGCGTTCCGGCAGGGCACAAGGCCACGTCACCTCGCACCATGGTCGGCACCCTCAAGAAGGCGATCCAGACCCGGCGGCAGCCCCCACCCCAGCTGGCGATCGCTGATGCAGTTGCGGGGCTGCCCTGGATCGCGTCGCCGGAGTGCCACGCCGGACACATAGGGGTCAATGCTGGACATGGGCCCTACGCCTCGCGGCGGTGCGGGATGGTGGGAGTGGTGAGAGGGGAAGCCTTGCTGTGTCTGGTGAGCGTGTGAGTTCTCCGCATTGACATCTGCATGACCTGATCGCGCGCTGGCCACCATGGCCCCTGCCGAGGAGTCGGCGGTAGTGGTGCTGGTCAACGGGGGCAGCGGCATCGGCTTCGGAGAGACCACCCAGCTGCGCAACGGCGTCACCGCCACCGCGCTGGGCCTCGACGATGACGGCGAGGTGTCCCGCGTGTCTCAGCAGGCGCTGTTCATCGGCCTCGTGCTGCTGCCGGTCGTGTACCTGCTCGCCGCGGGGTGGGCGTGGCGGCACCGCGACGCCGTCCGCGCCAAGTCGACCAACGCCTTCGGCCAGTTCAGCCTCTGGTTCCCGCTGCTCACCACTGTGGCCGCGGCGTGGGTCATCCTCTGGTTGGTCCCGACCCTGTTCGGCTCTCCGATCGGCACCCTGCGCCTGTTCCAGCCCGACCTCGGCCTGCTGCTCTTTGGCACCGCGGTGGCCGGGGTGCTCTGGTCGGTGTTCCGGCTCGGCGTGGCCTACACCGGACGACCCGACCCCACCTGACCGTCCAGGTTTCGGCTGTCACTCGTCTCGTTCCTGCACTGAGCGGCGATGCCGGTCGGGTTCCTGGTCGCGCTCCATTCGCACGGGGTGTGATCTTGCGAGTTGCTGTCCGCCGTCAGAGGGTGCTCTTCACTCCGAAGTGTCGTCGACGGCTCGAATCCGCTCATTGACCTGACCCACAGTGGGCGTGTGTCGGAATCGACGCCGCATCGTGGTGCGTCGACAGGCGGCGAAGTGACGCAGGTGCTGCGCGGGCGAATCGCGCCGGACCAGCGCGTGTCTTCATCCGTCCTCGGTTGAAGGAACTCCAGGCGATTGCCGTTGGTCTCGTGGGTGTAGAAGCGACGCACCGGAAGAACCCCTCTGTTCGCACGCGCCGAAGTCGCCATCAAGGCCGACGCGGTCCGCGTGCTGGACCAAGCTTGACGGTGCGGCCCTTGTTCACTACACCGGGCTCGATCACCCGCGCCAGCACCAGCGCCTGTAACGCGTCGCAGCCGACAGCGCAGCAACCGTCGCGCTCGGCCAACCGTCAAGCGGCGCGACGTGCCGAACAGCGCATAGGCAAGCAATGGGATGGTCGCGACGTACAGACCGGTCTGGGGCGGCATCCCAGCGATACTCGCATAGGCCATGCTCTCAGGAACCAAGATCGCCCAGACAACCAACGCAGCACCCAAATCACCGGACCGCCAAGCCCGCTTGCACCCACGGATGCTGCCAACCACAGGCATGAACCGCTGCGCTCCCGACGGGGTCGACGAATGCGGACCAGCGCTCACGATTCCCTCCAGACGCGCTCATGGCGGGCGCCGCTGGCGGCAGGTGAAGGCATCTCGGCATGAGCCGCGATCATCGACGACAGCACGGACACCAGGCCGGCCAGACTCACGATCGCGCAAGAGACATCCACGGCGCCTCCAACTCGTCACGACGATGGAGCGGGATGAAGAGTCTCGCCATCGGCTCGGTCTCGATTTCCCTCAACGCTAGGTCGCGCCGAGGGTCGGCAATCAGCACCCAATCGGAGGCACGTAGGTCCAGTCGTGCCGGTGCTCGTGGGACGTGGTTTCGAGCCGAAGTCCCCGCGGGCGCGGTCGAAGGTGTCGCGGCCGCCCACGTAGGCGGTCATGGCCACGGAATCGCCCGCGCGGGCGTGGGCGTGGGCCGCGTCCCACCGCACAGGTTGGCATGCTCCTTGAGCTGGTCCGGGCTCATGGCGGCGACCTTCGCCGGGACTGATTGAACCCAGGAGCCCCCGAAAGGGGTGATGCGTGCGACTCGCGTGTAGGTGATTCTGGGTGCGGAGCCGAGCGAAGGGCTGACAACCGATGGAGCGCCACCTGACTGGCCAAGACCTGACTGCCTGTGAATTCACCGGGGCGGATCTGAAGAGGGCAGACCTGCGGGAGACCGAGGCCGGCGGTGTCTCCTTCCGCGGTGCTGACCTTCGGGGGGCCGACTTCTCCCGAGCGTGCCTCGCGGGGGCGGACCTCAGGGGCGCTCGCCTCGGGATGCGGCCGCTGGCCCGGGGGCTGGTTCTGCTCCTGGGCGTGTGCATCGCGGCCATCGCAGGGCTGGCCATCGGCCTGATCGCTCGCGAGATCCGTGAGCTGACGTTCTCCGAGGGTTGGGAGAACCCCACCCGTGGTGGGGCGTTCATGTTCCTCGTAGTGCTGTTCCTCATCGTGCTATGGGCCAAGGGTCTCAAGGCGGCCAGCGTTGTATTCCTCGTGGGGCTCGGGCTGTTCATGGTGTTGGGGGCGGTGCTCTACTCCGCCGTGTCGAGCTATGACGTGGGCGTGTCCCTCCGGCTCGCCGCTCTCGCGATCATTGTCGTCGTTGTATTCCTCGTGGGACTGGTCGGCCGGATGCTGGGCGGGACCGTCAGCGTGGTTGGGATGATGGCCGTGGCCGTCGTCGGCGGACTGGTTGCCGGACGTTCCGGGGGTGCGATCGGCGCCCTCGTCGTCAGCCTGGCGATGGCGATGCTCGCCAAGCGCGCCCTGCGCAACGATGACCGTGATCGTCCGATCGAACGTGCGGCCCACTGGCTCGTCCGCCGCTGGGGCACACGCTTCACGGAGGCGGACCTGAGCGGCGCGGACCTGCGGGACACGATGCTGATCCTCGCGGATATGACGGGGGCGCAGACCGAGGATCTCCTGCGTTGACCTGCAGGCGCGCCTGTTCCCGGACGCTGCCCGCAGTTCCGCGATCCTCCCCTGGTGAGGTGAGAGGCGGCCCAGCGACGCACATGTGAGACGCGCTACGGTCATGGCATGTCCGATCGGTCATCACGTCGACACGAACCAGGCGGGCCGGTGACGTGACCGGGGCAGCCGGGGGTGACGGCACGAGCCAGCCCTGGGTTCGCGTTGCCCTCCTGTACCGGCCCGAGCCACCGCTCGGCGGCCTCGTCCGGCCCGACCTCCTGTCCAGCCCGGACCGGGGTCTGCAGGGGTCGGTGCAGTTGGTGTGCGCACCGGCAGGGTTCGGCAAGTCCGTGTTCGTCAGCCAGTGGTGGGAGCAGCTCGCGATGCCCACCGTGTGGCTCACCTTGGACTCCTCCGTCGACCATTCGCGCTGGCTGCTGGCCTACCTTGTCGCTGCGGTGCGCCAGCAGTTCCCCGATGCGCTGGCCGGCAGCCTGCAGATGGCTCGGGCCGCGACGTTGCCCTCGGAGGAGGCCATCGTCGTCGAGCTGTCCAACGAGCTCGACGAACTTGATGAGCCGATCGTTGTGCTTCTCGACGACTACCACCAGCTGGCCGAGCCTCGCATCCACAGCTTCATCAGCAACCTCGTGAGGCACCCCCCGCAGAAGGTGCACCTGGTTGTCATCAGTAGGGAGGAACCCCCGCCTCCCTTCGGGACGCTGCGCGCTCACGGGCACCTCAGCGAGCTGCGGATGGCCGAATTGGCCTTCACCGAGGGCGAGTTCACCGAATTCTTGGGTCGAGAGGTCCCACAAACGCTGGCCAGCAGCCAGGTTGCCGCCCTTAGGAGTCCACCGAAGGGTGGCCGGCCGGAGCTCGACTGGCCGCCCAGGCGTTGCGCATGGGTGGTGAGGGCGATGTGGCCGTCGGCGCGGGCTTCCTCGATCAGGCCACCCAGGACTACCTCGTGGGGGAGGCCATCGGCCAGGCTCCCGCCGACATTCGACGACTCCGGCGACTGGCGATCCCCGGCAAGAGCTGGTTCATCCTGCTGCGCGCCTACGGGCCCCTGGAGCCGTGGATCGACAAGACCTGGCGCCCAAGCCAACTCGAGGAGGTCAACTGATCAGGAGGCGGGCAGAGGGCAACAACGCGAGTCCATGCGTTGCCGTCCTCGCCCGCCCGGCAACCGCAACCTGCGATTCGGTGCTCCCTGACCGCTCCGCTTTGGGGGGCTATCGAGGCGGCGTCGGACAAGGACCCGTCACTGACCGGTGAGAACTGCGGCGACATCAACAACCACGATGGGAGACGGACGGCATCGGTCGGTTCTGCCCGGCCCCGCCCACACCGCAGCTGCTACACCATCCGACGAGTCGGCACTGTCGCGCTCTCTAATCCGGGGCCGGGGTGGGGTCCGCGGCGGTCTACTTGGCCCCGTGCGACTAGAAGATGTTGATCGGGTGCTCGGCTGATGCAGTGGTTGCACCTCTCGGTTTGATTCACCTCTGGGACGGGTCAGTGGGGTCGGGTCACTGAGCCTCGGCGGCCATAGCTCAGACTCTCCTTCAGGACTGACACAACAGCCCTGCCACCAAGTCTGACGCGCGACACAACCTCATCCACGCGATGCTCACCACCGCCACCCCCTACGACCCGACGCGATCAGAGAATCTCGCCGAAGTGAGCCGCCCCGGCGAGTCCGGAGACTTCTGTTGTTGGATCACCCTGCCCTCGGCAGGGGATGTCTGTGAGCGTAGTGAAGCTTCTCGACGGTCTCGGGGGTGAGGTCGTCGAGGTGCTCGTGGGGTCGTTCGGTGTTGAACCAGGCGACCCATTCGGCGGTGCCGACCTCGACCTCGTTGACGTCGCGCCAGGGGCCCTGGCGGCGGATCAGCTCGTTCTTGAACGACCCGACGGTGGTCTCGGCCATCGCGTTGTCCAGCGCGTCGCCGACCGAGCCGACCGACGGGTCGATGCCCTCGTCGACCAGGCGGCGGGTCAGCGCCACCGACGTGTATTGACTGCCCGCATCACTGTGACTGACCAGGCCGGTCAGATCACTGACGCCCTCGCGAGCGCGGGTGAACAGGGCGTGCTCGAGGGCGTCGAGGACCAGGCTGGTGGTCATCGACCGGGCCGCACGCCAGCCCACGATGCGGCGGGAGAACACGTCAACGACGAAGGCGACGTAGACGAAGCCGGTCCAGGTCGGCACGTAGCTGAAGTCGGCCACCCACAGCCGGTTCGGCGCCGGTGCCCAGAAGTCCCGATCGACCAGGTCCGCCGCCCGAGGGTGAGCCTCGTCCGGGATCGTGGTCTTGTGCTTCGAGCCGTACCGGGCGCCTTCCCAGCCCTGCTCCCGCATGACCCGCTCCACGGTGCAGCGGGCCACGTCGTGGCCCTGCCCGCGCAGCCGGATCCACATCTTGCGCGCCCCCAACGTCTGCACGAACTTCCCGGTCTTCTTCTCCTCCCGCTGCGCCCGGATCACCTCCACGAGAGCGGCGTCGGCCAGCTGCCGGGGGGTCGGCTGGCGGTCGACCCACTCGTAGAACGTCGACGGGCTGATCGCGATCCCGTGCTCGGACAGCACGGTGCACATGGGCTCGACACCCCAGCGCAGCCCCACCCCACCCCGGGGGTCGGGCTCGCGGTGGTCCTTGTGCTCGGCGATGAACCTGATCACCGCTTCTCGGGCCGGTCGAGCTCGGCCGCGAAGAAAGCCGACGCCGCCTTCAAGATGGCGTTCGCCCGGCGCAGCTCAGCATTCTCCCGCTTGAGCCGCCGCACCTCGGCGGCCTCCTCCGTCGACACCCCTGGGCGGTCACCCTTGTCGACCTCGGCCTGCCGGCACCACTTGCGCACCGTCTCCGCCGACCCGACCCCGAGCAGATCGGCGACCTGGGCCATCGCCGCCCACTCCGACTCATGATCGCCACGGATCTCGGCGACCATCCGCACCGCGCGTTCCTTCAGCTCCGGCGGATACCTCCGCGACGTACCGACTCCCGACATGACTCCATCCTTCCCACGGAACGGAGTCTCCGGACACGCCGGGGCGGGTCAAAGCCGCTTGACAACAAGACAGGAACACCCCCCCGGGGAGGCACCTTTTTTGGGCTACCGCCTCCTCGAACGGGCGACGAGAATGAAAGTCTGGGCAAGGTGCCCAGCGGACCCCGCTGTGGTGATCTGACATTCCAGCGACCGAAACCTCCGAAGGAGACCATGCAATGCCTGACAC
>Ga0316197_10003567_pt1 | contig 11072 bp, 16 predicted proteins | sample OudBiesiAoxic_MG_FD_204939 | JGI IMG/M metagenome (GOLD analysis project Ga0316197, IMG submission 204939) | Coastal sediment microbial communities from Oude Bieten Haven, Netherlands - site A oxic | ecosystem: Environmental > Aquatic > Marine > Coastal > Sediment | place: Netherlands...
CCTCAACCGCAGCCTGGTGCCGTTCGACGCCGCCATCGCCCAGCTCAGAACCTATTTCGATCTCCTTGGAGACCGAGTGGGGGCAGCGGCCGTAGCGCCGGCCGGGAGACCGTCTCTTGCCACGCCTTCACAAACCGCGGACTGGAGAAGCTGGTGAGCGGCGACGAACGCCACAATGGCGACCCTCCGATCACCGAGGACGAGATCCGACGACTCGTGAGTGTGGTGGTCGACGAAGCCATGGCCATCAAAGGAACAGACACGCCCCAGAACGCTGAGACCATCGCGGTCGGCGCCGACCACGGCGGCTACGAGCTCAAGCAATTGGTGATCGAGCACCTGCGGCAGCAGAATCTCTCGGTTCACGACTGCGGGTGCGTGAGCACGGAGGCGGTCGACTATCCAGACTTCGCACACGCGGTCGCCAACCTCGTTGGTACCGGGGTTTGTCGGTGGGGCATCATCATCGACGGAGCCGGCATCGGCTCGTGCATGGCGGCAAACAAGGTGCCCGGCGTACGAGCCGCCCTCTGTTACGACCTTTCGACGGCCCACAACAGCCGCGAGCACAACCACGCCAATGTCCTCACCCTTGGCGCCGGGCTGATCGGCGCAGATCTCGCCCGGCAGATCGTCGACGAGTGGCTGGAAACTCGGTGGGGCCCGGACCGACACGCCCGCCGGGTCGCCAAGATCACCGACATCGAGCAGCGTTATCTCCGACCAGGAGCCGAATGATGATTGATCGCAACGAACTCATCGAGGTCGTGACCCGCCAGGTGCTGGCGACCCTCGCCGGCCAATTCACCGATCAGGGACTGGAGAATGCTCCGCAAGTGGTCGCCAACGGCGCCGCCCGCCTCGGCTACTGCGGCGCCGGCGCCGACGTACCGAAGGATCTCGCGGAGTACATCGACCACACCCTGCTGCGTCCCGACGCCTCCCCGGCCGACATCGACCAACTCTGCGACGAGGCCGCGGAGTACGGATTCGCCGCGGTCTGTATCAACCCGACCTGGGTCGCTCGAGCCAAGAAGCGCTTGCGCGGCACCCGCATCACGGTTGCCTCGGTGGTCGGTTTCCCGCTCGGCGCCAACACCCCCGAGATCAAGGCCATGGAGGCACGCCGGGCGTTGCGCGACGGCGCCCGCGAGATCGACATGGTAATCAACATCGGCGCTCTCAAAGGTGGCGAGCATGAGCTTGTCAAACGCGACATTGCCGGCGTATCGGATGCCTGCCGCGAGGTCGGGGCGCTCAACAAGGTGATCATCGAGGCCGCCTATCTGACCGATGAAGAAAAGGTGATTGCGTGCCGCCTCGCCGTCGCCGGGCGCGCCAGCTATGTCAAGACTTCGACAGGTTTCGGACCGGGCGGGGCAACTGTGTTCGATGTCGCGCTGATGCGTGAAGTGGTGGGCGCCAAAGTGGGCGTCAAGGCCGCTGGTGGCATTCACACCGCGGCCGAGGTACGAGAGATGATCACCGCCGGAGCGACCCGCATCGGGGCCTCGGCCGGCATTCGAATCGTCTCCGGAGAGGAAGGAGAGTCCGGTGGATCATATTGACCTTCGCTCTTACGTATTTTTGGATTCGCTGCAGCCTCAGTACGCGGCGTTCCTCGGCACGATCGCACAGGGCTTCCTGCCCTTGGCGGGCGACGCGTCGTTGTGGGTGGAGATCTCGCCGGGGATCGAGATCAATCGCCTCACCGACATCGCGCTCAAGGCGACCCATGTGCGGCCGGGGATGCAGATCGTGGAACGGTACTACGGTCTGCTCGAGATTCACTCCGAGTCCCAGGCCGACACCCGTGCGGCTGGTGCGGCCATCCTCGAGGAGATCGGGATCGAAGAAAAAGACCGCCGCAAACCGAAAATCCTCTCGAGCCAGGTCATCCGTCACGTCGACGACCACCAGGTGCAGCTCATCAACCGTATGCGGCACGGCCACATGATCATCCCCAAACAGACCCTCTACGTCCTCGAGGTCGAGCCGGCGGCCTATGCAGCATTGGCCGCCAATGAGGCCGAGAAGGCAGCGGAGATCAACATCCTCGAGGTGCGGGCTTTCGGCTCGATGGGCCGTGTTTACCTCGGTGGTGAGGAGAAGGACATCGATGTCGGGTGGCGGGCCGCTGTTGCCGCCATCGAGGCCGTCGAAGGCAGGAAAGGCGACTAGACCTTTGAAACGAGACAAGAGACCCAGATGCTCGATTCTCGATCCTCGATGCTCGACCCATCGATCCGTCCGGGATGCTGGGCGGGCTGGTATCGAGTATCGAGTATCTAGCAACGAGTATCCAGATGCGAAAGGAGAATTCGATGGCTGAAGCGTTGGGAATGATCGAGTGCCGGGGGTTCACGGCGGTCGTGGAGGCCGCCGACGCCATGGTCAAGGCGGCCAAGGTGGAGCTGGTGGGGTATGAGAAGACGGGTGGCGGGTATGTCACCGCGATCGTGCGCGGCGACGTGGCGGCAGTGAAGGCTGCGGTCGAGGCCGGCATCCGCGGCGCCGAGACCGTCGGCGAAGTGGTGTCGACCCACGTCATCGCCCGCCCCCACAATAATATCGACGCCGTCCTTCCCCTCGGCCGTGCCGATCAGGCGGCCGGCGAAGGCAAGGCCAAAGGCAAGCGCTGATGTTGCTCGGGCGAGTGGCCGGCACCCTGGTCGCAAGCCGAAAGGACAAGGGGCTCCAGGGTCAGAAATTCCTGGTCGTTCGCGAAATCGGGACGGACGGCAAGGAGACCGGCGGCCATGTGGTGGCAGCGGATTCGGTTGGCGCGGGTGTCGGCGAGGTGGTGCTGTGGGCGTCAGGCTCCTCGGCGCGCCAGACTGAGTTCACCAGCGACCGTCCGTGCGATGCCGTGATCATGGCGATCGTCGACAGCTGGGAGGTCGGCGGCAAGGAGATCTACCGCAAGACCCCGGCCGACGGCGAGTGGGCCAGCTGACGATCAGAACGGAGCAGGGCGCGATCGAGGGCGAAGAGCGATCGCGCCGCGATCGGTGAGTGGAGGCGCGGCAGGTGGAAGCAGCATTTGACCAAAAGGAGATCGCGGCCGTCGTCGAGCGGGTGCGGCTGAAGCTCCGCGGCCAGGCGGAGGCGCCACCACCGATTCCGGTGGCGGCAGATACCGTCGTCGGCGATGGCATCTACCCGGATATCGACTCCGCGGTTGCGGCCGCGCGCACGGCCTTCGAAGCCTACAGAACAATGGGGCTGAAGAGGCGGCACCGCATCATCGACGCGGTTCGCGCGGCGATGCGTGACCGCGCCGAGGAGTTGGCGAGGATGGCGCACGAGGAGACCGGTCTCGGGCGCGTCGAGGACAAAATCCTCAAGAATCGCCTGGTCATCGAAAAAACCCCCGGGCCCGAGGATCTCGAGCCCCGCGTGTGGTCGGGCGACCAGGGTTTGACCGTCACCGAGTACGCCCCGTTCGGGGTGATCGGCGCTATCACCCCGACCACCAACCCGACCGCGACGATCATCAACAACACCATCGCCATTGTTTCGGCCGGCAACACCGTGGTATTCAACGCCCACCCCAGCGCCAAACGAGTCTCGGTTCAGAACATTCGTTGGCTCAACCAGGCGATTGTCTCCGCCGGTGGCCCAGCGGATCTCGTCACCGCGACACCGGAGCCGACGATCGAGAGCGCCCAGCAGCTCATGAACCATCCCCGCGTCCGCATTTTGATGATCACCGGTGGCCCCGGCGTCGTGAAGGAAGCGCAGAAGACCAGCAAACGGTCGATCTGCGCTGGACCCGGGAACCCTCCGGTGGTGGTCGACGCCAACGCCGACCTCGAACTGGCCGGGTGCGAGATCGTGCGCGGCGCCTCCTTCGACAACAACGTGATCTGCACCGACGAGAAGGTCGTCATTGCGGTCGACTCGGCAACCGACCGCCTCCTCGCGGAGATGGTGAAGAACAACTCTTACCTGCTCAAGGAGTACGAGCTCAAAAAACTCGAGCGGGTGATCTTCACAGAGATGGGCGAGCCCGGGAAACCGGGCCGCATCAACCCGCGATGGATCGGCCAGAACGCCGGAACCATCCTGTCCGAGATCGGAATCCAGGCTGGGAGTGAGCTCCGCCTGGTGCTCGCCGATGTTCCGGCCGAGCACAGCCTGGTGTGGACCGAGCAGATGATGCCGGTGATGCCGGTGGTGCGGGTGCGGACGGTCGACGAGGCCATCGATCTCGCGATCCGCGCCGAGCACGGCTGCGGCCACACATCCTCGATCTACTCGCGCGACGTCAACGCCATCACCCGGATGGCGCGCGACATTGATGTCTCGATCTTTGTCGCCAACGCCGCCAATCTCGCAGGGCTTGGCGACGGCGGTGAAGGCTATACATCGTTCTCCATCGCCAGCCCGACCGGTGAGGGATTGACCCGACCACGGAGCTTCTCCCGCGACCGGCGGATGACAGTGGCCGGCGGGTTGAGGATCGTCTGATGCAGCCGGCCATCGCCCTCCTCGAGTTCGATTCGATCGCCATCGGCATGCGCGCCGGCGACGCCATGGTCAAACGCGCCCCGGTCGATGTCACCTACGCCGGCACCGTCCACCCTGGCAAATACCTGGTGCTGGTCGGCGGCGATGTGGCCTGCGTCGAGGAATCCTACGCCGCCGGGCTCGCCCTCGCCGGCGACGCACTGATCGACAAGATCTACCTTCCGTCCGCCCACCCCGAGGTGGTGCGATATTTGCGCGGGATGCGGGGCCGGGTGACCGGCGAATCGCTCGGAATCATCGAGACCACCACAGTCGCCGCCACCCTCGGCGCCGCCGATCGCGGCCTCAAGGGCGCCGAGGTCGAACTCGTCGAACTCAAGCTCGCCGACCGACTCGGCGGCAAGGCCTATTGCATCTTTTCCGGGGCGGTCGCCGATGTGGAGGCGGCTGTCGAAATCGGCGTCGATCATCTGGACGACCCCTCCACCCTGATCGCCCAGGTCGTGATCCCCGATTTCCACGACGAGATGCTAGCCAACCTCGAGGCGGCAACCGAGTTTTCATCCCGCATCAGTGGCGGAAGGGGTTAGCGTGCTTCCCTCGACTGCGGAGTTTCGATCAAATCATGTGCAGGCGAGACGCCTGCACCACAAAAGGACAGGATTGTGGTGCAGCCGGGACGATTGCCCCACAAAACCTTCGCGCAACCGAGGGGCGGTTGTGGGGCAGCCGTCCCCGCTGCTGGGCGGAGGAGTGGATTAGATGGAGCTCGGACGCGTCATCGGAACCGTGGTCGCCTCCACCATTTACAAGGGTCTCGAGGGCGTCCGCCTGCTCATCGTCCAGCCGCTGGGCCGCAAGCTCGAGCCACGCGGCCGGCCGGTGGTGGCAGCAGATGGCGTCGCGATGGCCGCACCCGATGATCTGGTCACGATCGTGGCCAGCCGCGAAGCTTCGCTCGCGTTGCCGTCGCCACCCGGGCCCGTCGATCACGCCATCGTCGGCATCGTCGACGCGGTCGAGGAGTGGTCGCGGTGAAGATCGGACGCGTCGCCGGCACCGTGGTCACGACCATCTGCTCACCGGTCTTCGAGAACCGGACGTTGCTCTTTGTCGACCTGCTCGACCTCAACGGCAAAGAAACGGGAAAAGACGTGATCGCGGTGGATGCCGTCGGGGCGGGTGCAGGCGAGACTGTGCTCGTGCTCGACGAAGGCAACGGTGCGCGCCAGGTGCTCTCCGCTCCCGACGCGCCGGTGCGCGCGGTGGTAGTCGGGATCGTCGATGAGATCGAGACGATTCTTTAGACGTCAATTCGTCGCGACGTGTGGCAGTACCGCTTCGGCCGTCCGCCTCGCACCGTCGCGAGCCCGCTCGGCGTCCGAGCGCGAGTAGAACCCCGACGGGGTCAGGTCCTCGGCGCCGTAGAACGCCAGCTCGCGGTCACGGCGCAGCTCTCGAGAGATCGATGCGAGATCTTTGAGTTTTTGCTGGAGGCTGTCAGGGAATCTTCCCTTTTCTGCGATCAAAACCTCCGACACATCGTGGATTCGCGGCGGTTCGACACCATGCGCACGAAGCACGCCCTTAAGTGCGAGCTCGACCACCTCCTGCGATTCACGAACTACATCGGCCCAGCTCTCCCGGGCAAAGAGCACGTCCAACGCCTCGAGCCGTATCTCGGCACGCCGGATATGGTCGGCGGCAAGGCCGGTGTTGCGCACCATCAGGCCGCCTCCGTCCAGTAGGACTGGCCGTGCACCACCCGCCTGATGATCCGACCGGCGGCGATGTCATGACGGACACGCACCAAGAGGGTCGGAAGCAGGAGGTCGCGCGCAAAGAGCACGATGCCGTCAATCGCCACCTCCGCCCAAAGTCCGAGCGGCGGCCTCGCAGGATCCGGAAGATGAACAAAGTGCGGCTCGACCCGACGCCCCTGCCAACGGACCGGCGCCTCGTCCCATCTCAGATAGAGATCGCGAGAGAGCTTCAGCTTGTCGTCGACCACCACGAGGATGTCCACGTCCGATTCGGCGTGGAGTTCCGCCCGAGCCCACGAACCAAAGGCGACCACACCGACCAGATCCCCTCCGACAACCTGTGCTGCTCGCCCAATTGCCTCGCTCGTCATCTCCCAGCCGTCGAAGCTGCCAAGGGGCGTCGTGAGCTTGCGGGCACAGTACTTGTTCAGCGAGAAGCCGGCTGCTCGCGCCGCCTCTCGAAGGGCACCGTGCAGCCCTGGATCGATCCGCAGAACGAACCGGCCCGAACATCTTGAAGTGTCGTCAGTCTTCACTTTGATATCACCTTCAAAATTTATGATACTACCTGAGAAGTCGTCAGTCAATGGGCCAAGCCGACCATTTCACCACCCCCGGCCTGCCGCGGATGGGTCAAGCCTGGGCACTGTGACGGGCAAGTCGTCTCTGTTGTCACCCCGACCGAAGAAGCAAAGCGACCCCAATCCTGTCATCCCGACCGAGGGCCCATCGGGCCCGAGCGGAGGGATCTGCGGGGATCGGAGTCAGAGCGCTTCCGTCCTCTCCACAGATTCCTCCACTCACTCGTCACGCTCGCTCGGTCGGAATGACAAATTAAGGAGGCCTCGCTCACTCCGTTCACTCCCTCGGGATGACAACATGTGGTCGACTCGCTGAGGGTGACTGATGAGCGAGCCCGAAGGCACTGCGTTCTACCTCCAGATTGGTCACGCCTGGGCGCGAAAACTTCACATTCTGATGTCACGCCGGCCGATTCCGAGCCGAAAGGTACCGGGACCCCTCACCCTGTCGTCTTGAGCGAGGTCCGCCGCGGGCCGAGTCGAAGGACCCCCCTGTCATCCTGAGCTTTCCAGGGCCCTTCGGGCCGACAACACGAGGAAATAACTTGTGAGCATGCGACTCCTTCGCGAAATGATTCATAGTCGCCTATTTCATTAAAAACAAACCACATGAGGTTCGGATGGCCATTCAAGTTATTTGGAAGCGAGGTCCGCCGCGGGCCGAGTCGAAGGACCCCCCGACTTCTCCGGAGAGTGCTGAGCGGCGACAGTCTCAGGCTTTGGGGGATCCCTCGACTACGGCGTCGCTCCGCTTCACCTCCGCTCGGGATGACAGGTTGAAAGCCTCGATCAGGATGATGACGAAGAGTTCAGTTCTCCGATTCGAGTAAGGCGACGACATCTGCGTGGCCATTCTGCCGGGCGAAGGTCAGAGCGGTGTCGCCATCCGTGTCCTGAAGATCCCGGTCTGCGCCGGCAGCGAGGAGGAGCTTCACGACGTCCGCAAGGCCTTCCGCCGCAGCGGTCATCAGGGCCGTAAACCCTTCCAGGGTGCCCTGGACATTCGCGTCGGATCCACGCCTGAGAAGCAGATCAACGGTCTCCGCAAAAGGACCGCTCGCGGCATACATCAGTGCTGTTCTGCCGTTGCTGTCTTTGGCGTCGATCTCACCGCCCGCATCCAGGAGGTATTCGGCGACTGCGGTGTGGCCGTTGAAGGCGGCAAACATCATAGGTGTGCGCTTCTCGGCATCGGCCACGTCAACAGACGTTCCTTCGAGCACCAATCGCCGCACCTCCACGAGCTTGCCCATATACGCGAACTCCATGAGGGCCTGTTCGTCCGGGGTCAGTTGCACCGGCGTTTGCGCAGCCAGCGGGGCAGAAAGAACGCACCAGATCGCCATCAGTGTTACAACGGATTTCATGGCCTCAGCTTAACGGAGATCTAGGATGTGGGCGAGGAGAATCAACGGACCGAACGTTGGGAGACGCGGTCGTCACGATTTCGCCAACGGAAAGATATGAAGGCGGGCCGGTTAAAGCAATCGAGATACGCCCGGAACACCGTCAAAGTGGCGATCGAAGCTGAGAATCTGCTCGATGCCATGCTCCCGCGTGACGGCAAGGTGGATGGCATCTCGTGCGGTTAAATTCGGATGGCCGATGACGATATCTCGAGCACCTTCGATGATCTCGAGATCCACCGGGAGCACCTCGTCGACAACCTCGAGCAAAACCTCAAAACACGGCTGGATGGCGTCGCGACGATCAATCGCGACATATCGGTGAAGAATCTCCTGCAAAACCTCGGCGTCGGTTACGAGCCGCCGCTTTTCGGCGATTGCCCGTTCGAGCAGACGACGGGCGTCGACCTTGTGCGGATGCTCCCCGCCTACCAGGTACATCGGAACGTTGGAGTCCACCAGAATCATTCGCTTTCACCGTAACCGCGTTCTATCTCCCCCAGCATTTGGTCGATGTCGGCGGTGGGATACGCATGACGATCGGCGGCGCGTATCGCCGCGAGTTTTCTCTCCGTATCCCCGGAAGCAACCTTGCGGCGCGCTTCGCGAAGGGTCTCCCGAACAAACTCGGATACCGTCATTCCCCTCTCACGGGCGGCGGCGCGGATCGACTCCAGTTCATCCTGGTCCATGACGACTTGTAGCCTGGTACTCATAATATGAGTATAGCATGAGTATATCGTCGACCTATGGATCTCACTGCCTTGATCGAAATCCTTGATCTGGCACCCAATCATTAGCTATGGCGACTGAAATTCACTGTTAACATGTTCCGCCAACAATGATCTCGATCTCCAACCTCCGATTCCGTTATCCCGAGGGTGAATTCGAACTCAATGTCCCCGCTCTCTCAGTGGCCAACGGAGAGACGGTGGCGGTGATCGGACCGTCGGGGTCGGGCAAGACGACGCTGCTTCATCTGATGGCCGGAATTCGATTGCCGCAGGAAGGGATCGTAACGACCGATGACGTCGAGGTCACGGATCTTGACGATGGGGCGCGGCGAGACTTCCGAATTCGTAGCATCGGCATGGTCTTCCAGGAGTTCGAGCTGCTCGAGTACTTGACGGTGCTCGACAATATCCTCCTCCCCTACCGGATCAACGGGTCGTTAACGCTCAACCGCGAGGTCCGTGAACGGGCGGCCACGATCGCCGAACAGGTGGGGATCGCCGACAAACTGAACCGCCTATCGACGCGGCTGTCCCACGGCGAGAAACAGCGGGTCGCGGTGTGCCGGGCGCTGGTCGCCGAACCGGTGTTGCTGCTGGCGGATGAGCCGACAGGAAACCTCGATCCAACGAACACCCAGAAGGTCCTCGACATCCTCCTCGATGCCGCCGACGCCACCGGCGCAACCCTCGTCACCGTCACCCATGACCATGATTTGTTATCGCGCTTCGACCGCTCCATCGACGTCATGGACCTGCTGACCATTTCGGAGAAACCGCAGATAGCGCAGATAGACGCAGATGGAAGGACAGAGCTTTGATACTCGATGCTCGATGCTCGATGCTCGATCCACCCACCCTCCATTTGACGACTCCTCCTTCGGTTGCCCCGTCGGGGTATTGGATGGCGAGATCATGAGCTACCGAAAGCTCGAAATCTGGCGGCTGGCGCAGCGCCTCACCACTGACATACATTCGATGACTCTCAAGAAATTGCCGAAACACGAGATGTACGAAGAGGGCGGCCAGATTCGGAGATCGATCAAGTCCGTGAGATCGAACATTGTTGAAGGATACGGACGACGGAGATACAAGCGCGAATTCATAAGGTTTCTGACCTACGCACAAGCCTCTTGCGACGAATCTATGGATCATCTTCACATCCTGAAAGAAACGGGTTCGTTGGCTGATAGCGGACTTTTTGATTCCATTCAAGAAGACCTGGATCATTTGGGACGCAAACTCAACAATTTCCTCCATGCCGTTGAATCTGGTCACATCTCTGTCCGCGAGTCGGATTCAGAGTACGGCCGGATTACCGACGACGATCAACAATCGAAAATCGAGAATCGAGTATCGAGCATCGAGCATCAAGTATCGAGTATCGAGAATCGAGTATCGAGGATCCAAGATCAAACATCCGATGAAGAGAAGCCTCACTGATGAAGGATGTACTTTTTCTTGCGTGGCGGTATTTGGCGCACAATCGGGTGAAGACCGGGGTGCTGATCGGGTCGATCATGCTGATTGTTTACCTGCCGGTGGCGTTGCGGGTTTTGGTCAACCAATCTGCGGCCGACCTCACTTCACGCGCCGACGCGACTCCCCTTCTCGTCGGCGCCAAGGGCAGCCCTCTCGAGCTATCTCTCAGCTCGCTCTACTTCGAATCGGACATGCCCGAGCTCACCACCTATTCCGAAGCGGAGCGAGTCGCCGACAGCGGCCTCGCGCAGGCGATCCCACTTTACGTCCGCTTCCGAGTTCGTTCGCAACCGATCGTCGGCACTTCGATCGAGTACTTCGATTTCCGCGGTCTGCGTTTTGAGCAAGGCCGCACCATGGCAACGCTCGGACAGTGCGTACTCGGCGCGAAGGCAGCCGAACGACTGCAGGTCGCCAATGGCGACACGGTGATCACATCGCCGGAGAGCGTCTTCGACATCGCCGGCGTTTACCCACTCAAAATGCAGGTTGTCGGGGTGCTCGAACCAGACTTCACCGCCGATGACATCGCCGTCTTTGTCGACCTCAAGACATCATGGATCATCCAGGGTCTGGTCCACGGGCATCAGGACATGGCTGCGCCCGAGTCTGCATCCGGGGTGCTGTCGCGCGAGG
>Ga0316197_10003568_pt1 | contig 11071 bp, 12 predicted proteins | sample OudBiesiAoxic_MG_FD_204939 | JGI IMG/M metagenome (GOLD analysis project Ga0316197, IMG submission 204939) | Coastal sediment microbial communities from Oude Bieten Haven, Netherlands - site A oxic | ecosystem: Environmental > Aquatic > Marine > Coastal > Sediment | place: Netherlands...
CCCGCCCTCGCTGCGCTCGGGCACCCTCCCCCACTGCGTGGTGGAGGGGAGATTCCAGAGGCCGGCTCTCGGTTATCTCTCGGCGGCGGATCCGGGGGTGCCTTGGGCTCCGCGCGCAAACAGGCGGACCGGCCGGCGGATTTGGTCTTCGACGAACACGCCGAGGCCGATTGCGAGGAAGACATCGCCCAGCGAGATGACGCCGTACGGGAGCGGAATGACATCGGCGAGAAAGGCCAATTGGGTCTCTTCGGTGAGGAGCACGTGTTTTGCTCCGAGGGCCATGTCGGCCGATCCGAAAGCAACCTCAACCGCTTCGAGCATCACCGGCATGCCGCCGTTGGCGGCGATGACGGTGAAGTTCATGAGGATGCCGAGGCCCGCAACCCAGAGGCCCGCCATCTGCCGATGCATGAAGATGAATATCAGCAACAGCACGTACGAGGCCACTACCAGAACAACCGCAAGGTCGTGCATCGATTGGGGCAGGAACGTCGCGGTGATCAGCAGAGCGAACCCGACGATGAGGAGCCACCACGCGCGCACGCCGATCTCGGCCAGGTTCGAGATCTTTCCCCCGCGAGCCAGTCCGACGGCGATCGCAATGATGAGCACGAGCGGCATCCAGAACACGCCTCAACGGTAGTGCGGCCGGAAGCGCCCGGGGGGCGAGAAAGCGGGATTACTTGCCGGAGTAGCTGACTAGTGCCCGGCGCCTACCATTCGTTCATGATCCGGCTCACGATCTCCGACTCCACTGCCACGATCACCATCGACGATCCCGACCGCCGCAATGCGCTGTCGAACGTCACCATGCGAGAGTTGCACGCCGCACTGCGGTCGGCGTGTTCCGACGGGGCCGTGCGGACGATCGTGGTTACCGGTGCCGGCGACCGGGTTTTCTCTGCCGGTGGGGACCTCTCGGGTGGTTTCGTCGACGCTCCCCTTGCCGACCACGGGGACCGGAGTGCGCTCGCCGATCTGGTTCGTGCCATGCGCCGATGTCCGAAGCCGATCGTCGCGCGAGTCAACGGCCACGCTCTCGGAGGCGGGCTCGGGCTGGTCGCCGCTTGTGACATCGCAGTCGCCGCCGACCACGCCCGCTTCGGGACACCGGAAATCGCCGTGGGGCTCTGGCCCATGATGATCACCTCCGTGCTGAAGCCGCTTGTGCCGAGACGGTCACTCCTCGAGATGATGCTCACGGGCCGCCGGTTCGATGCGGCCGAGGCCGTTGAACTTGGAATCATCAACCGGGCCGTGTCTTCAGCAGATCTCGACCGAAGCGTCGACCAGACGGTCGCGGCCCTCGCAGAGCAAAGCCCGGCAGCGTTGGCGCTCGGGAAGGCAGCCTTCTACGCCGTTGAGGATATGGACCTCGACACGGCGCTCGACCATCTCCACATCGGGTTGACGGCAGTGGCATCAACCGAGGATGCGCAGGAAGGCGTGGCGGCGTTCCTCGAAAAACGCGAGCCTCAGTGGCGGGGCCGCTGACCTACGAGAACCAGCGTTCGAGCTTCTCGTCGATATCGGCCGCTGTCACAGCGCCGAAGATCTGTTCGAGAATGACACCGTCCGACGAGATGATGTAGGTCGCTGGCAATCCGCGCACGTTGTAGCCGTGCGAGACGTCACCTTTATCGTCGAAGCCGATGGTGTACTCAATCCCGTTCGACGCAACGAAGTCAGCCGCTGCCGCCGGATCGTCGTTGACGGCCACGCCAACGAACTTCACGTCTTCATGTGTCTGTGATGCCGAGTTGATGTCCGGCATCTCAGCCTTGCACGGTGGGCACCACGACGCCCACATGTTGAGGAACACCGGACGACCGTCGTCCGCGAGGTGCTCCGAGAGCGTGAATCCGGCGCCGTCGAGGGTCATCACCGTGAAGTCCGCGGCAATTTGCCCGTGGTTCGGGGGTGCCTCAGCATCCGCGATGTCGGCGAGATCCGGCACATCACTGGCTGCTTGATCCGCATCAGAGCAAGCCGCACCGAGGAGTGCAACGGCCATGAATAGCGCTCCGAAGCCAAGGCGCCGTCGATTCGCGAACTGGTTGCCGACCATGGCTGGACGATACCCATGGGCTTCCGATACCGAGGAGTCCGAGGAGCGCCTCACATGGGTGCGAGGGGGGCACGTTTGCCGCGTCGAACTCGGTTGACCGCGTTCAAATAGACGGCGACGCTTCCGGATATCATGACCATGACCCCAGAGTCAGACCGCGATACGCCTGCGAGGACCCAGCATGACCGAGAGCCACGATCCGTTCGGCGCCCGACGCACGATCGACACACCACTTGGGGAGCGGGTCATCTACCGCCTCGACGCACTCGCTGGGCTCGGCGACGTCGAACACCTGCCGTATTCGATCAAGGTCCTCCTCGAATCGGCCCTCCGGAATCACGACGGCCGCATCGTTACCGACGACGATGTGCACGCCGCGGCTCGCTACGACGCAGCGACGGTCGGAGAGACGGAGATTGCCTTCAAGCCGGCTCGCGTGGTTCTCCAAGACTTCACCGGTGTTCCGGCAGTGGTGGACCTCGCCGCCATGCGGTCCGCCGTTGTGAGGATGACCGGCCGAGAGACGGCGGCCGCAAAGGTGAATCCTCAAGTCCCGGCCGACCTCGTTGTCGACCATTCGGTCCAGGTTGATGCCTTCAACTCACCGAATGCGCTCCGCATCAACTCGGAGATCGAGTTCGAGCGGAACATGGAGCGCTACGAGTTCCTGAAGTGGGGCCAGGCAGCGTTCGACGATTTCCGAGTTGTGCCGCCTGCCACCGGCATCGTCCATCAGGTCAATCTCGAGTACCTCGCCAAGGTGGTGTGGGACCACGGGGGAGCCCTCTACCCGGACTCGCTCGTTGGAACGGACTCGCATACGACGATGATCAACGGACTCGGTGTCGTCGGCTGGGGTGTCGGCGGTATCGAGGCCGAGGCGGTGATGGTCGGGCAGCCGATCTACATGCTCCTTCCCGAGGTTGTCGGGTTCCGGCTCACCGGGATCCTCCCCGACGGGGCAACGGCCACCGACCTCGTCCTGCGCATCACCGAGATGTTGCGCAAGCACGGAGTGGTCGGAAAGTTCGTCGAGTACTTCGGCCCGGCCCTTGACGGGATGCCGGTCGCGAACCGTGCAACGATCGCGAACATGGCTCCGGAATACGGTGCCACCGTCGGCTTCTTCCCTGTCGACGATCAGGTGCTGGACTACCTGCGACTCTCCGGCCGCGACGAGGCGCTGATTGCAACGGTCGAGCAGTACTACAAGGCGCAGGGAATGTGGCGCGATGAGAGTCGTTCCATCACCTACAGCTCGCTTCTCGAACTCGATCTCGGGACCATCGTCCCGTCGCTGGCCGGGCCGACACGGCCGCAGGACCGCATCGATCTCGACAACATGAAGACGCAGTGGCGCACCGACCTCGAGGGTGGGCTCCGGCCAGACGGGGCGGTCGCCGGCACCACCGCAACGGTGACTGCCGAAGACGAGACGTTCGAGCTCGGCGACGGCAACGTTGTGATTGCGGCGATCACGTCGTGCACGAACACGTCCAATCCCGATGTGATGATCGGTGCCGGGCTCGTCGCCCGAAAAGCCAACGAGCGTGGCCTCACCCGCAAGCCGTGGGTCAAGACCTCGCTCGCTCCCGGATCGAAGGTCGTCACGGATTACCTGGTGAAGGCCGGACTCCTCGACGACCTCGAGGCCGTCGGATTCTGGACGGTCGGCTACGGCTGTACCACCTGTATCGGGAACTCCGGACCGCTGCCGGGGCCGATCGCTGCGGGTGTCGAGGAGGAAGACCTCGTTGTGACGTCGGTGTTGTCTGGGAATCGCAACTTCGAAGGCCGTATCAGCCCGCACGTGCGCGCGAACTATCTCGCCTCGCCGCCGCTCGTTGTGGCGTACGCCATTGCGGGCACCGTCGATATCGATTTGTCGACCGAACCGCTTGGCGTCGACCGGGACGGAGCGGACGTGTACCTCGCAGACCTCTGGCCGACCCAGAAAGAGGTGGCGGCCGTTGTTGCATCGTCGGTCAACCGTGATCAGTTCACCACCGAGTACGGCGCCGTGTTCCACGGGACGGAGGAGTGGCGGGCGGTCGACTCGGGAACCGAGGCGATCTACGCCTGGAATCCCGACTCCACGTATGTTCAGGAACCGCCGTTTTTCGTCGATCTCGCACCGAACCCAACCCCGATCACCCCGATCGACGGGGCTCGGGTTCTTCTGAAGCTGGGTGACTCGGTGACCACCGATCACATCAGTCCCGCAGGAGCGATCGCCGCCGACACGCCGGCGGGCCGCTACCTCATGGAGCAGGGTGTTGAGCCGGCGATGTTCAACAGCTATGGCTCGCGACGCGGCAACGATCGAGTGATGACCCGCGGCACATTCGCGAATGTCCGGGTCCGCAACCAACTCGCACCAGGAACCGAAGGTGGATGGACGCTGGACTTCCTCGACGGCGAGGTTAAGCCGGTGTACGACGCGTCAATGCACTATCAGGCCGAGGGTATTCCGCTCGTCGTGCTCGCCGGCAAGGACTACGGGATGGGATCTTCGCGGGACTGGGCGGCGAAAGGCACATTCCTCCTCGGCGTCAAAGCTGTGATCGCCGAGAGCTTCGAGCGCATCCATCGTTCGAACCTCGTGATGATGGGTGTGCTGCCTCTGACGTTCGCCGAAGGTGAGAGCGCGAGCCGGCTCGGTCTCGACGGCACGGAGGTGTTCTCCTTCGATGTCGATGACACCCTGACGCCGCGGCAGCCCGTGGCGGTCACGGCGACGAAGGCCGACGGGACGACCGTCGAGTTCACAACGATCGCCCGCTGTGATACCCCCATCGAAGTCGACTACCTCCGCCACGGCGGAATCCTCCACATGGTCATCCGCGAAATGGCCGGATAGGACAAGAGGCAAAAGAGCAAAGAGCAAAGAGCAAAGAGCAAAGAGCAAAGACAGAACACGCCGCCTGATCTATTTCGTTCTTTGTTCTTTGCTCTTGGCTCTATTCGTCGTTTGCGGCGAGCACCCTCAACGCGTTCTCGCCTAGCGCGGCTCGGATGTCCGGCTCTGGCCAACCGCGTCTCAACAGCTCAACTGTGATTGCCGGGTAGCAAGCAACGTCTTCGAGGCCGACGGGGGTTGTGTCGACACCGTCGTAGTCGGAGCCGAGGCCGACGTGCCGAACACCCGCGGCATTCGCGACGTATTCAATGTGGTCGACGATCTCTGAGATGGCGACCTCCGGGTACGGGTTCTCTTCGAGCATCCGCGCGAGTTCGGCTTCGACCGCGGCATCATCACCGAGTTCCGCCATCAATCTCCGTGCAACATCGAACTTGCCCTTTGCCTGCTCTGCGGCGTCACGGTTGACGAACGGTGGATAGAAGTTCACCATCACCACACCGTCGTTGGCTTGCACCATGGCCAGCACGTCGTCGGGTACGTTCCTCGGGTGCGGAGCGATTGCGAATGCGCTCGAGTGTGACGCCATGACGGGCCGGTCACTCACCGACAGAGCATGGCGCATCGTGTCGGCCGATACGTGGGAGATGTCAACCATCATGCCGATCCGATTCATCTCTCGAACGACGTCTTCGCCGAAGTCGGTGAGTCCTCCGTGCCGTGGTTCGTCGGTCGCCGAGTCCGCCCAATCGATCGTGTCACCGTGGGTGAGCGTCATGTAGCGAACCCCGAGTCGCCGAAGTGTGCGCAACGCAGCGAGCGAGTTTTCGATCGCGTGCCCACCTTCGGCTCCCATCAACGAGGCCGTCTTTCCAAGCTCCCGTGCCGTGACGACGTCCTCGGCCGAGTCGGCGCGTGCCAGCCGGCCGCACCGGTCGGTCATCCGCTGCACGAGATCGATCTGCTCGATGGTGGTGCGGAATGGCGTTGGATCCCATGCCGGAACGAACACGGACCAGAACTGCGCTCCCACGCCGCCCACCGCGAGGCGCGGAACGTCGGTGTGGTAGCCCGCGAGGGGTTGGCACGGGTCGGCAGCGTCAAGGTTGGAGTCTGCTCTGATGCGCAGTGCCCACGGGAGGTCGTTGTGTCCATCGATCACCGGAAGTGACGAGTGGATCGATCGGGCCTGCTGCGTGTAGTCAGCCATTGTCGAGCCCCGGTTCGACGGTAACGCCGAGTCCATCGGCGATCCGGTTGACATACGCGAAGTAGGCCGTCACTTCGGCGATGTCGAGGATGTCACGATCGGAGAATCCGACAGCCCGGAGGCTATCGATATCGTCTGAGTCCATATCGGCCGGGGTGCGGGTGAGCCGTTCGGCGTAGCCCAGCATCGCAGTCCGCCGTACGTCGAGGCCTGCAGTTCTCCAATCGTCCTCGATCGCGGCGCCGAGTTCGCCGTCCCAGTCCTCTGTGTTGATGGTCTCGATCCAGCTCACGGGGCGACCTTACCGCTCGAGATCAGGCCAGAATCCAGGTGGTGGAACGCATTGCAGTAGTGGGCAGCCCGGGATCCGGCAAGTCGACGGTGGCGAGGGCCGTTTCTGTTGCGCTTGGGATCCCGCATCTCGAGCTGGACTCGGTCTTTCACCTGCCCGGCTGGGCGGAGTTGCCTGCGGACGAATTCCGGGATGTGGTCCGTGCATTCACCGATGGGGATGCCTGGGTAGTGGACGGCAACTACACGAGCCAAGGAATCACAGACCTCGTGTGGCCGCGAGCTGACACCGTCGTATGGCTCGACTTGCCTCGTTCACAGACGATGCGGCGCGTTGGTGCGAGGACGATCCGGCGGATATTCCGGGGTGAGAAGCTCTGGAACGACAACCAAGAACGGTGGCGCAACCTCGTCGATCCGAGACCGGAGGAGAACATCCTCCTGTGGACCTGGACCCGCTACAACAAAGTCAAGCAGCAGTATGCCCAGCGCTTCGACGATCCGCAGTGGTCGGGCCTGAACCGTGTGCACCTCATGTCGGAAGACGCGATCGACGAGTTTGTGGCGTCCGTCGAAAGAAGCAGTTGAGCCGCCGGTCTGAAACCGTTTCCCCTCCCTCACGAAGTGGGGGAGGGTGCCCGAGCGCAGCGAGGGCGGGAGGGGGCGGCCTGGGAGGCTGGATCGCGCAGATGAGGTCCGCCGCGTCGTGGGAGAGGCGATTCTCTACTCGGCCATGCCGAAGCTCGTCACGCAGTCTCCCTCGTCGTTCCCGTGGGGGTTGACGACGGCGACCGGGATCTGCGTTGTGCCTTCGAGGAGACCCGAGACGAGTCCCTGGTCGAGTTGGCAGACGATGATGGGGTGGTTCTTTGCCGACTCACCGAACGGGCAGAACCGTGTTACGAGTTGGTGTTCGCCCGGCTGAGCCTCGACCTCGAAGCCGACGCCCATCAACGCCTTGGCAACGGCGATGGCTGCCGCTTCGTAGCCGGATTCGTCTGGGAACCCGATCTCTGCTGCAAGCTCGCGGCCGTACTCGCGGCCGATCTCGTCCGCGATTTCCGCAGCGTTTTCGGGTGCGACGCGTTCGATGACGCGAAGAAGGAGTTCGGTGAGGAGGTCGTAGCGTCGCGCGGGGAACTGCACCGACACGTTCTTGCGGGTGGGCTCGTAGTGTTTCGCCGGGCGGCCTGCACCCGGGCCGGTGCGCCCCGAAGGTCGTTTCCGCGTTACCTGAAGGTATCCGTCTGCGACGAGTCGGTCGAGGTGGTGGCGAGCCACGTTTGAGTGAATGTCGAAGAGGTCGGCGATTTGCGAGGCAGTGACCGGCTCCAGGGACTCACGAACCGTGACGTAGATGCCGCGACGAGTCGCGTCGCCGAGCGTGGCGGCGAGGTCGGCGACTTGTTGATCAAACGCTTCGGTATCCATGCCGTTCCCATCGAGATTCTGGGTGACCGGTCCTCACTATAGTTTCTATCCACTATCTCGATAGGAGTTGTTCGTGGTGGATGTCGACATGCTTCGAGCCGCCATTGGTGCGGTACAGGATCCTGAATTGCATCGGAGTCTTGAGGAGCTGGGGATGCTCCGTGACGTGACCATCGGACCCGACGGATCGGTCCATGTGATGGTGGCGCTCACCGTTCCCGGGTGCCCGCTGAAGGACACCATCACGGCAGACATCACGGCGGCCGCTTCGACCGTGGAGGGTGTCGCAGGCGTGAGCGTCGAGTTCACGTCGATGAGTGATGCGGATCGCGCGGGCATCGTCGAGCAGGTCCGGGGAGCGGCTACCCGTGAGGTGACCATCGGGAAGGCCGGTTCGAAGACCCGCGTTATCGGTATCTCCTCGGGCAAAGGCGGAGTCGGCAAGTCGTCGGTCGCGGCCAATCTCGCCGTTGCGCTCGCTGCGCGGGGAAACCGGGTCGGGCTCATCGACGCCGACGTGTGGGGCTACTCGATTCCAAAGATGCTTGGTGTTGATCGCCAGCCGGTGGTCCTCGACGACATGCTGATTCCGCCGGAGGCCTACGGCGTGGCGGTGATGTCGATGGACTTCTTCATCGCTCCAGATCAGGCCGTCATTTGGCGCGGCCCAATGCTGCACAAGGCCCTCGAGCAGTTCCTTGTTGATGTGTTGTGGGACGAGCCGGACTACCTCCTCATCGACATGCCCCCGGGTACCGGCGACGTAGCGATCTCGCTGAGTCAGTTCCTTCCCCGTTCAGAGACGATTGTGGTCACGACGCCACAACCCACCGCGGGGAGGGTTGCCGTGAAGGCGGGTCTCATGGCGGAGAAGGTCAACCAGGACGTGCTCGGCGTGGTTGAGAACATGTCGTGGTTCACCGGCGACGACGGCAAGCGATATACGATATTCGGCGAAGGGGGAGGCGCTGCACTTGCCGAGCACCTCAAGGCCGATCTGCTGGCGCAGATCCCGTTGGAGCCGACTGTTCGAGATGGCGCCGACCGCGGATTGCCGGCGGTGGCCGTTGACCCGGACGGCGAAGCGGTGGCGGCATTCAACCGTCTCGCCCAAGAGGTCGAGGACCGCACGCCGCATGTGCGCACGCACCCTGAACTCATCATCAACAACTGAGGAATCCGAATCCCACTACCGAGGAGAAATGGGACATGCCCGAAATGATCAGCGAAACCGTGAAGGTTCGCTTCGGTATGGCGGCCACTCGAGAGCTCGAGATCGAGGTTGAGCCGGGCCACAACATCGCGACCGAGTTCGAGACAGCCGTCAACGAGGGGGCCGAACTCCTGTGGGTCACAGACAACCGCGGCTACCAGCACGGCATCGTCCTCGAGAAGGTTGCGTTCGTTGAGATCGAGACGGCGACCCGACGTGATGTTGGGTTCTCCGGAACCGAATGACGCGTTCCGGACGATTGATTCGACGGGTCAGATGAGCCTCGGGAGCGTCTAGCTCGCCGCTTGGCGCTGACGACGACGCTCGGCCAACCAGCGCTTCCTGAGGCGGCGGCGGTCGTCTTCGGGGTAGGAGCCCCAGACGCCGGCTTCCTGGTTCGTCTCCAGCGCATACTGCAGGCATTCTTCCTGCATGGCGCAGGCCGAGCAGATAGCCACTGACTGGCGAATCTTGTCGGTGGCGGGGCCCGTTGTTCCAATGGGGAAGAACAGGTCTGGATCGGAGTCACGACAGGCGGCCAGTTCACGCCAGTCGGTCACGGTAAGCACGGTAATGTCTCCTCGAAGCGGATTCCTATGTGGCCTCGTGAATGTGAATCAGTTCACAAGGTGCCCCGCTCTAGAGCCAGCTCTCGGCGGGGTGGTAGCAGTGTATTGCCACGACCTGGAAGGGCGCAAACGATTTGTAAATATGGGACTTTGGTCCCGGTAGCCTTCCCGACAGTCAACCGGAGTTGGAATACATGAGCATCCAGGAGCAGCTGGCCGCTGAGCAGAAGGCGGCCATGAAGAGCGGGGATCGTGCGACCCTCAACGTGATCCGCCAGATCCAATCGGAGATCTCGGTGGCCAAGGCAGCACCCGGGTTCGACGGTGAAGTTGATGACGACCTCTATCTGGCGACGATCGCAACCTACGTCAAACGGATGGGCAAGGCGCGCGGCGAATACGAAACGCTGGGTGAACGAGGACGAGAGCAGGCCGACAAGCTCACGTTCGAGATCGACTACCTGTCTGCCTACCTCCCTCAGAAGCTGGACGAGGCGGCAACCAGCGCCCTCGTCGACCAGGCCATCGCAGATCTCGGCGCCACCGACCCGAAGATGACCGGCCAAGTCATCGGCGCGGTGATGAAGTCAGGCGAAGACGTAGACGGCGCGCTGGTGGCCCGTCTCGTCAAGGATGCTCTCGCGACCGGCGAATAGTCAGATCCGAGACCCGAGCCCCGAGATCCGAGACCCGGATCCCGAGGAGGGATGGGGGGTGACGAATCCAACGGCGATCTCGTGGTGCCCCAGGCAGGAATCGAACCCTCGCCCCCTCTGGTGGGAGCACTCGGAGGTTGACATCCGGCGAGGTGCTGATCCATTGGGAGGCAAGGGGGAGTGTCGGGTACCGGCTTTGGTCTCCGATCCCGAGGAGGGATCGGGGGGTGACGAATCCAACGGCGATCTCTTGGTGCCCCAGGCAGGAATCGAACCTGCGCTCCCGGCTCCGGAGGCCGGCGCTCTATCCCCTGAGCTACTGGGGCGCTTCAAACGATTGTAACCTCCGAGTCCTGACAACCCCCTAGGCGGATTCTCCCTATGTCCCTTCTCTCAGACCTCTCCGAAATCTTCGGCGACGCGTTCGCCGCTGCGGGGGTCGACCGGTCGGCCGGCCTGGTCGTCCCATCGCAACGTCCGGAGCTTGCGCAGTACCAATGCAACGGTGCCCTCGCCGCTGCGAAGGTGGTCGGCCAGAATCCGCGCGAGTTGGCGCAAACGGTGATCGACAACCTCGGTGATCGATCGGCGTTTGCGTCGCTGGATATTGCCGGACCCGGATTCATCAACATCGTTGTCACCGACGAATACCTTGCGCGGTACGCGCAGATGATGGAGGACGATGATCGGATCGGCATTGCCGTTCCGGAACCCCGGCTCAAGGTGATCGTCGACTACGGCGGTCCCAACATGTCGAAGTCGATGCACGT
>Ga0316197_10003572_pt1 | contig 11061 bp, 8 predicted proteins | sample OudBiesiAoxic_MG_FD_204939 | JGI IMG/M metagenome (GOLD analysis project Ga0316197, IMG submission 204939) | Coastal sediment microbial communities from Oude Bieten Haven, Netherlands - site A oxic | ecosystem: Environmental > Aquatic > Marine > Coastal > Sediment | place: Netherlands...
AGGAGATCGCCGGACTCCGGGGGTTTCGTACCGAGGCGAACCTGCGAGACGAACCTGGAGACCGGCGACCCCTCTTGAGTCACTGGTTGATCCTGGCGCCGTGCCTAGCCGGCCAGCTCCTGGATGATGTCGTAGTGCCCTTCGGTGAACGTCGAGGTCAGCTCTTCGTTGCTGAGCAGCTCGTCGAGCACGTGCGTGCGGAACGCATCACGATCGGGTTCGTAGACCTCGAGCCCTTCGCCTTGGAAGAAGGAGACCAGGTCGGCCTCCGACTGGAGGGCGATCTCGGTCGCGTATTCGCGAGCTCCGAGCCACGCTTCGGTGACCAGGCCCTGCTGCTCCTCGCTGAGCGACTGCCAGACTTCCTCGTTGATCGTGGGCCAGACGTCGTTCACCAGGTGACCGGTGAGGACGATCTGGTCGGTGACCTCGTAGAACTTGGCGTTGAAGTTCGTCGGCAGCGGGTTGTCCTGGCCGTCGACCGTGCCGGTCTGAAGGGCCAGGTAGAGCTCGCCGAACGCGATGGGCGTGGGATTCGCCCCGAGAGCCTCGCCCATGGCGATCCAACTGGGGGAATCAGGGACACGAAGCTTGACGCCCTCGAGGTCGGCCGGGGTCGTGATCGTTCCGACGTCCTTGAGGTTCAACTGTCTGGTGCCCAGGTAGATGGATGTGAGTGGCCGCACACCAGCCTCGGCGATTGCCGCCGCGAAGATGTCCTGGCCGACCTGGCCGTCCATCACCGCATAGAGGTGGTTGACGTCCGTGATCATGTAGGGAACGCCCACGATGCTGGCCGCGGGCACACGCTCCGAGAGCCACTGCGAGCTCGTGTAGGCCATGGCGATGTCGCCCCGGAGCAGTGCCGTCTGCTCGGCGTTCTGGTCGAACAGGCTGCCGCTGTCGAAGACGTCGACTTGGATCGAGCCGTCACTAGCGGCTTCGACGAGCTCCTCGAACTTGTAGATCGCCTTGGTGTGGTGATCGTCTGGCACGCTCTGGGTCGAGAATTGCAGCGTCACCGGCTCCTGGGCCAGCGCGGTCGCCATCGGCGCAGCGGTCACGGCAAGCGCCGCGGCAATGGCCAACATCCCAGTCCTTCTCATCGAGAGACCCTCCTCCAGATTGCTACCCAGAGCCGCCCCCAATGGCCAGGCCCCGGCTGACATGGATGGGTTACCGTGACCAGCATATCCGACGCGACTTCGCGGGCCACGACGATCCGGGTCGGATCCAGCTGAGGCCATCGAGATGGGATACGACCGAGAAGCAGGCTGGACGGCCTCATTCCAGGGAGTGGTTGCGGCCACGCTGACGCCCCTCGGCGAAGGTGGCGAGCTGCGGACGGACCTCGCTCCGGAGGTGGTCGAGTTCCAGCTCAAGGGAGGGGTGAAGGCGCTCCTGGTCGGCGGCACGACCTCCGAGTTCATCACCCTCGATCTGGCCGAGCGCCGTGACCTGATCGAGTCCTTCGTGCGTGCCGTCGATGGCCGCATCCCGGTCATCGCCCACATCGGTCACGTCGACCGAAAGAAGGCAGGACTTCTGGCCGTCCACGCGCAGGACGTGGGGGCCGATGCGACCACCGCCATCGCGCCGTACTACCACCCGGTCAGTGAGCTGGCCTCCAGGGAGTACTTCGCGACGCTGGCGAGCGCCACCCCCGACCTGCCGTTCTTCGTCTACAACTACCCCGGCACGACCGGAAATGCCGTGCCCTTCGGAGTGTTCGAGTCCCTGCTGGACATCCCGAACGTCGCCGGTGCCAAGCATTCGGTCGGCACGTTCAACGAGCTCGAGCCCTATCTCTCCCTTCCCCCGCACATCTGCGTCATGGCGGGCAACGACATGCTGGCCACGAGGTTCCTCCGCTCTGGCGGACGAGCCATCGTCTCCGGCAACGCGGCGGCCTTCCCCGAGGTCGTGAGCAGCGTCGTCGATGCCGTCCTCCAGGGTCGAGATGCCGATGCCGACCGCTCGACGGCCCAGCTCGAGCTCATCGTGGAGCTGGGTCGGTCGGGCGCACCCGACCGACTGCGGGAGCTCCTGACCCTGCGTGGCATCGAGATCGGTCGGTCCCGCTTGGCGACGTTCGTTCCCTCGGAGGTCCCCGAGGAACACGAGAAGGTGCTCCGCGACCTCCTCCAGCAGCTCGGCAATTAGCTCGACGACGGACGCAGGGACCTCGGATGATGACCTCCGTGGAGCAGGAGCGCGTCCGAGCCTTGGCCTCGCGCTGGGCCGAGATCGCGACGCTGCCGGTGATGGCCGAGCGCAGACGCCAGTGGCGCGCGCTCCATGACCTGCGCCCGGAGCGTCCGATGGTGCTGTTCGAGGTCGGCTCGATCGACGGGTACGTACGCGAGGATGAGCTCCAGTGCGAGCAGCCGGTGCTGCGAGCGGTCGAGGCCACGATGCTCGAGCACCTCCGACACTTCGACGAGGTCGGCGACGACATCGTCTTTGAGCCCTATTACCGGCTGGGCTGGGACATCCGCGACACCGGCTGGGGCGTGGACGTGGTCCAGATCCCGGGCCCGACCGCGGCCGACGGCTCGTCCATCGGCTACACCTTCAACTTCCCCCTCAGGACTCCCGAGGACGTCGCCCGACTGCAGCCTCGGCGGTTCAGCCTCGATCGCGAGGGCACGCTGGCCAAGCGCGACCTGCTCGAGGACACGTTCGGCGACATCCTGCCCGTGGAGGTGGGCAACTACGAGCACGAGGGCGTACCGAACCGTGCCGGCAACTACTACCTCGGCCTGACCAGGCAGATCTACCGCTTCATCGGCAACGACGGACTGCTCAGCTGGGTCTACGAGTCGCCCGAGACCATCCACGCGCTGATGGAGTACATGACCCAGGATCGCCTGCGCCAGTTCGGCTACCTCGAGTCGGAAGGGCTCATCGTGCCCAACACCGACAACATGCTCGCCGGTCCCCGCGCCTACGGCTACTGCTCGGACCTGCCCGCCCCCGAGGAGGCGCCGGGTACGCTCGGCGACCTCTGGTGCTGGGCCGAATCGCAGGAGTCGACGCCCATCAGCCCAGCCATGTTCGGCGAGTTCGTGCTGCCCTACCTCAAGCGTGTCACCGACCGCTTCGGGCTCGTGTACTACGGCTGCTGCGAGCCGCAGACCGATCGCCTGCAGCTGATCATCGAGGCCATGCCCAACCTGCGCTCGGTGTCGGTCACGCCGTGGGCCGACTTCGAGCGGACGGCCGAGCTGCTGGGCGACCGCTACGTCTTCAGCCGCAAGCCCGATCCGGTACCCATCAGTGGCGCGGAGCCGCACTGGGAGCGGGCCGAGGCCGACCTGCGGCGGACGTACCAGGCGGCGAAACGGGATGGCTGCAACGTGGAGCTGCTGTTCCGCGATGTCTATGACGTGGGCGGGGACCGGTCACGCTTGCGCACCTGGGTGGAGCTGGCGAGGAAGGTCTTCGAGGCCTGAAGCGCGTCGAGGCGCGGCCCCGCCGGCGCTACCCGGTTCCGGCTGCGACCGTGCCGAACGAGTAGGCCGCGCCCGGCGTCTCGACGAAGAGCGTCCGTAGCTCCCGGTCGCCGAAGCCGAGCTCGGCCCGCAGCCGGTCGCTGAACTCCGCCAGCAGCCAGGCCCAGCCGGGCGAGCCGCCGTACTGCTTCCAGTATTTCTGACGGGCGGCATCGAGACCGATGGTGATGTGGCCGAGCAGGCCGTCCTCGGCGGCCCAGGCCAGCATCTGCAGGGTGCCGTTCGGCCGGTCCTCGCCCCAGCGCACGTGCTGGTCGTACTCGACCCGGGCCCCGCTTGCCGCGATCTCGCCCATGTAGGCACGGTCCACGATCTTGTCGGTGTGGCTGAGCACGACGTGGGCCGGGTCGGCGCCGTGTCGCACCAGGAACTCGATCTGGGCCAGGGCCCCGGTGCCGTGCTCGCAGTGGGTCAGGATGGGGCAACCCGTGCGCTGTTGAGCCTGGGCGGCGGCCTCGAACACGACCTCGTCGCGCGCGGTCAGCCCGTCGGTCGAGCCGGCGATCTTCATCACGCCCGCCTTGTGCGGCGTGCGCTTGACCACGGGGCCGTTGTAGTCGAGCTCGTCGATGCCCTCCTCGATGTCGGCCACGAAGAGCTCGGCGATCTCCACAGCGGAGAGGCGCACCGACCAGTGGCGGTCGTGGTAGTAGCGCTCGTGGTGCAGACCCGACGGCGCGATGACGTTGACCCCGCTGGCGCGTGCGATATCGGCGAGCATGAGCACGTCGCGACCGGCATCGCAGGGCATGGCGTCGACGACCGTGCGCAGGCCCAGCGCCTGTGCCGGGGCCAGCTCGGCCACGGCCTTGTCGACATCGGCGAGGTCGAAGTCCGGCTGGTACTCGATGGGCCGGCCGCCATGGATGACGAGATGCTCGTGGGCGTAGACGACCCCCAGCTCCGCGGAGGGGATGTCGCCGAGGACGGTTCTGGCGAAGGACATCGGTCTTCTCCTAGCGGTGTCGTGGCGTGGACGCAGTCAGGATGCCGGGCCGCTGTCGGTGACCGTCTGCATGACGCGGGCGACGGCGCCGAGGACGCCGGCGTGGTCGGAGCGCTCGGCGCGCAGGATGGGGATGATGCGTCCCTTGGGGTAGCGGAACGCGTAGCGGTCGACGTAGGTCTGGACCTGGGGCAGGAAGTGGTCGGCCTGCGCCAGGGGCCCGCCGGCCAGCACCACGACCTCGGGATCGTAGGCGTGGATGGCGGTGACGATGGTGGCTCCGAGATCGCGACAGAAGTGATGCATGATCTCCTCGGCCACGCGGTCTCCTGCCTCGACGCCTTCGACCAGCGTCTCGAAGGTGATGGCTCCGGGGTCGTGCTGATAGGCGTCGGTGATGGTCGACGGCACCTTGCGGGCGACATAGTCACGCATGCGACCGACCACGGCGTTGGCGGAGACCAGCGTCTCCGCGCAGCCCAGATTGCCGCAGAGGCACGTGCGCCCGCCGCGCTCGATGGTGGCGTGGCCGAAGGAGACGCCTCCGGCCAGGTTGCGCGTGGCCAGGGGGCGGCCGTCGATGATGGCACCCGCACCGATGCCCGTACCGATGGTCAGGCCGACCACGTCGTGGTAGCCGCGCGCCGCGCCGAACCGCCACTCGGCCAGCGTGGCTGCCGCGCCGTCGTTGATGCAGCGGACGGGCACGCCCACGAGCGCCTCGAGCTCCTCGCGCATGGGGTAGCCCTCGATGCCCGGGACCTTGCCCGGCAGGTTGCGCACACCGAAGCCGGGCTCCACCACGCCGGGCGCGGCGATGCCGATCCCGGCCAGGCTGCTCCGGTCCGCCCGGGCGACGGCCTCGTGCACGTGCTCCATGAGGTGCGCCCATACCTGCTCGAAGGGCTGGCGGTCGGTGTCCCTGACGTGTGCCTGGCTGACCACCCCGTCGTCAGCGACGATGCCCGCCTTGGTGCGCGTGCCGCCGATGTCGAAGCCGAGCCACCATCGGCCCGCCTCAGGCATGTGCGTCCATGGGTACCAAGCCTAGCCGTCCGCTGCCCGTCTCAGGCGGGCACGTCGAGGACCGCGCCCAGGCCACGCAGCCGTTCGCGGAGCAGGGATGGATCGATCTCGCGCGGGTCGAGGCCCGAGCTCGTGGCCAACGCGGCGGCGCTGCCCGCAGCCTGGCCCATGGACATCGTCTGCGCCATCGAACGCACCGAGGCGTGAGCATCGTGGGTGGCGCTGAAGCAGCGTCCGGCCACGAGCGTGTTGGCCGAGTCTCGCACCAGGAGGGTGCGGAAGGGGATGCCCACGACCTCGCCGTCGGGCAGGTACTGCCACTTGGTGTCGGCGCCAGGATGATGGTCCTCGATGGGCGCACCGCAGAGTCCGACCTCGTCATCGAAGCGCCGCGCCGCCACGACGTCCTCGCGCGTGAGACGGTGGTCACCGTAGACCCGGCGGGTCTCGCGCACGCCGATCTGGGAGGAGAGCGCCACCAGCGAGGCGGCCTCGTAGCCGGGGACCTTGTCGCGCAGGAAGCGAGCGTACTCGACGGCCTGTCGGCGCCCTGCCATCTCGGCCTCGGCCAGCAGTTCCGGGTCGGTGGCGTTGACGACCTTGCCGTCGCGCTCGCGCACCGAGGGGATGCGCGTCATGACCGTGGCGATCATGCCCTCGACCGGGGTGATGTGGTCGGAGCCTTCGCGACGGGGGAGATCGTACTCGCCCGAGTCGGCGGCCTCACCCATGAGCGCATGCATCTCGGCGGTGCTGATGGACTTCCGAGCTGCGATGTCGACATTGACCATGCGGAAGGTCGTGGTCAGCGTCTGCGCCGGATCGGTCGTGCCCGCGAGCTCGTAACCGAAGCCCGCGTGATGGACCAGGTCGGCGTCGCCGCTGGCATCGACGAAGACACGGCCCGCCAGGCGCACGAGTCCGGCCTTGGTGGCGACCAGCACCTCGGTCACGCGGCCGTCGCGGACGGTCACGTCCTGCAGGAAGGCGTGCAGCAGCACGCGCACGCCGGCGCCGGTGACGAGCCGCTCCCACACCAGCTTGAGGTGCTCGCTGTTGTAGGTGACGCCGGTGCCCGCGCCGTAGGTATTGGGCCGCTCCACCACCGGACCCAGCTCGCGCAGTCCGGCCACCACCTCGTCGGGGATGCCGCCGGCGATCTTGAGCGAGCGGGTCCCCGGCGTGTAGAAGCCGTAGAACGTATCGAGCACGGCGGTGCTGGTACCACCGAGGAAGCCCTGCTTCTCCACGAGCACCACGGTCGCGCCTGCGCGTGCGGCAGCGATCGCGGCCGAGGAGCCGGCGGTGCCGGACCCGACGACCACCACGTCGGCCGTAGCCATGAGCGGCGGGTCGATGGTCAGCGCGCTTGCCACCTAGGATCGCTCCCACGAATCGGGCACCGCGATGGCACCCTCGGAATCGTAGGCCAGTCGCACGCGGCGGAAGTACTCTTCGTAGACGCGCTCGAGTTGCTCGTCGCCCACGGCACTGCCCACGAAGTGCGGGCTGGTCAGCACGGTCGGGATCACGCCTCGCTGCGCCAGCAGCTCTGCCGTGCGCGTCTTGAGCGCGTTGACCACGGCGATGGCACCGATGGAGCTGACCGGACCGACCTTGAAGGGCACGCCCTCGATGTCCGTGACGGCGTCGCCGGGCGGGCTGCAGTTGTCGATGGTGATGTCGGCGATCTCGGCCAGCTTCCGGCCCGACGGGTGTCGAGAGGGCGTGGCGTCGGTGTGTTGGATGGACGTGACCGCCACCACCGGCAGGCCCATGAGCTTGGCCAGCAGCGCCACTTCCACGACCGTGCCGTTGATGCCGGTCGAGCTGAAGATGAGGAAGGCGTCGCCGGGGTGGATCTTGAACTGCTGCAGGATGATGCGCGCGAAGCCGGGCACCTTCTCGAGGTACATGGCCTGGCGCAGGCCGTTGGGACCGACCACGCCCACGTGGTTCGACAGGGCCAGCTCGGCGACCGGGTGGAAGCCCGGATACGAGCCGATACGCGGGAACATCTCCTCTGTGTTCATGCGCGAGTGGCCCGAGCCGAAGACGTGCACCAGGCGGTCCGAGGCGATGGTCTCGGCGAAGACGGCACTGGCCTCGTCGATGGCCTCGGACTGGGTCGTGGCGACTTGCTCGAGAACGTCGCGGGCGGAAGCCAGCCAGCGGTCGGATGCGGTCACTCGGGTCCTCCTGGAAGTGGTGCCGGCGGTGGTGCGCTGCGCCGGGGGCGCGAGGTGCCGGCCGCGGCGTCATGGGCAGTGCGTCGGGCAGGCGTCGCGACGGTGCGCTTGTAGATGTAGCGCGAGCGATCGCCGCGCAGCAGTGCGTGCCCCAGGGCGACGACGACCCCGCTGCCGTCGGTGGTGATGCGTCGCGTCAGCAGAGCGGTGGTGTGCTGCGGCACCTCGAGCAGTTCGCACTCGCGAGGCGTGAGGATGACCGGCTCGAGCGTCTCGTGTGCTTCTGCCACCCTTCGCCCATGGTCGCGCTCGAGGACGTCGTAGAGCGAGCGGCTCTCGAAGTCGACCGTCTCGAGCCCAGGGAACAGCTCGGCCCGGAGGTGGGCCGTGTCGAGCACCATGGGTTCGCCGTCCGCGACGCGCAGGCGTTCGATGAAGACCACCGCGTCGCCCGGCAGGCAGGCCAGGTCGGACGCGAGCTGGCGGCTGGCCTCGATGACCGCGACATCGACCACGCGTGTCTCCAGCGTCAGCCCGTGTGCCGCGATGGCGTCGCGGATGGAGAAGACGCCGGCCATGGGCAGCTGCACGCGCGGCCTGGTCACGAAGGTACCTCGTCCCTGGTGCCTGGTGATCAGCCCACGTTCCTCCAGCTCGCCCAGTGCCTGTCGCAGCGTCGCGCGCGAGACGCCGAAGTCCTGACACAGTTCCCGTTCCGGCGGGACGCGATCGCCCTCGGACCAGCGCCCGGACGCGATGAGCTCCTCCATCCGGCTCGCGATCAGCGAGTACAGCGGTTCGTCAGGCATGACCCTCCCTCCAGACCACTGGCAGTCTAGCAGGGATTGGCCTGATTGGTATGTACCTTTGCTGGGGGGATGCCGCGGTCGGATCAGGCCAGCCGCTCTCCGAGCTGCTGCAGGAGGGCCGCTGGGAGCGACTCGCGCCGCACAAGAACGGGCCCGCGCGGGGGCTGCCGTATGATGCGTCCACGCTGCGGGGCACGGTGCCGAGGGCGGGATCAGAGGAGACAGCAGCACGGTGACGGCCACGGGCGTGGAGCCCAACGAAGCGAGACGCGAGCGCGCGGCCGGCCTGGCCGGGGTGCTGCGTGAGCGCATCCTCGTGCTCGACGGCGCCTCGGGCACCTTCATGCAGGGTCAGGGCCTGGAGGAGGCCGACTTCCGCGGCGACCGCTTCGCCGACCACCCGCGCGACCTCAAGGGCGCCAACGACCTGCTCTGCCTGACCCAGCCCGAGGTCGTGCGCGAGATGCATCACCAGTACCTCGCCGCGGGCGCCGACATCATCACCACCAACACCTTCAACGCCACTCGCATGTCGATGGCGGACTACGCCCTCGAGCCATGGGTGGCGGAGATCAACGAGGCCGCCGCTCGACTGGCGCGCGAGGCCTGCGATGAGGCGGAGGCGGCCGACGCGCGGCCGCGCTACGTGCTCGGCTCGCTGGGGCCCACCAGCCGCACGGCCTCGCTCTCGCCCGACGTCAACGACCCCGGCGCGCGCAATGTCTCGTTCGCCGAGCTGGCCGAGGCCTATCTCGAATCCGCACGCGGCCTGGCTGCCGGCGGCGCCGACATCATGGCCATCGAGACCATCTTCGACACGCTCAACGCCAAGGCCGCCATCTTCGCCGTCGAGACGCTGTGGGATGAGCTGGGCTTCCGCCTGCCCCTGCTCATCAGCGGCACCATCACCGACGCCTCCGGCCGCACCCTCAACGGTCAGACCGTGGAGGCCTTCTGGAACACCGTACGCCACGCGCGGCCCCTCGCGGTCGGCCTCAACTGCGCCCTCGGCGGCGACCAGCTGCGGCCGTATGCCCAGGAGCTGGCCGGGCTGGCCGACACCTTCCTTTCGCTCTATCCCAATGCCGGCCTGCCCAACGCCTTCGGTGGCTACGACGAGGCGCCCGAGCACACGAGCGGCGTGCTCGGCAGCCTGGCCCGCGACGGTGCCCTCAACATCGTCGGCGGCTGTTGCGGCACCGGACCCGACCACGTGCGGGCCATCAGGGCGGCGGTGGCCGGCGTGGCCCCGCGCGAGGTCCCCGTCATCGAGCCGCGCACCCGGCTGGCGGGCCTGGACGCGCTCTCGATCGGCCCCGAATCGCTCTTCGTCAACATCGGCGAGCGCACCAACGTCACCGGCTCGCGCAAGTTCGCCCGCCTCATCGCCGAGGGTGACTACGAGACCGCGGTCGACATCGCGCGCGAGCAGGTCCAGAACGGCGCCCAGGTGGTGGACATCAACATGGACGAGGGCATGCTCGACTCGGAGGCGGCCATGACCCGCTTCGTGCGCCTGCTTTCGGCCGAGCCCGACATCGCGCGCGTGCCGTTCATGATCGACTCCTCCAAGTGGTCGGTCATCGAGGCCGGGCTGGGCTCGGCCCAGGGCCGTCCCATCGTCAACTCGGTCTCGCTCAAGGAGGGCGAGGCGGAGTTCCTGCGCCAGGCCAGGCTGGCCCACCGCTACGGGGCCGCCGTCGTGGTCATGGCCTTCGACGAGGCGGGCCAGGCGGAGACCGTCGAGCGGCGCCTTGAGATCGGCCGCCGAGCGTTACGCCTGCTGACCGGGGAGGTCGGCTTCGCGCGAGAGGACATCATCCTCGATGCCAACATCTTCGCCGTCGGCACCGGCCTGCCCGAGCACGACGACTACGCCCTCGCCTTCATCGAGGCCGTGCGCCGCATCAAGGCCGAGCTGCCGGGCGTGCTCACCAGCGGCGGCGTCTCCAACCTCTCTTTCTCGTTCCGCGGCAACAACCCCGTGCGCGAGGCTATCCACGCGGTCTTCCTCTACCACGCCATCGCCGCCGGGCTGGACATGGCCATCGTCAACGCGGGCGCCCTGCCGGTCATCGACGATCTCGACGCGGACCTGCGCGAGCGCGTGGAAGACCTCGTGCTCAACCGCCGGCCGGACGCCACCGACCGGCTGCTGGAGATCGCCGACGAGGCCAGGAGCGCCGCCACCGGCGCAGCGCAGGACCTTTCCTGGCGCGAGCTGCCGGTGCAGGCGCGGCTGACCCACGCGCTCGTCGAGGGCCTCGGCGACTGGATCGTGGAGGATACCGAAGAGGCCCGCCTCGCGGCGACGCGCCCTCTCGAGGTCATCGAGGGTCCGCTCATGGCGGGCATGGACGAGGTCGGCGACCGCTTCGGCTCGGGGCGCATGTTCCTGCCCCAGGTGGTCAAGTCCGCCCGCGTGATGAAGCAGGCCGTGGCGCACCTCGTGCCCTTCATCGAGGCCCAGCGCGCCGAGGGCGACGGCAGCGACCTGGGGCCGCGCTCGGCGGGCACGATCGTCATGGCCACGGTCAAGGGCGACGTCCATGACATCGGCAAGAACATCGTGGGCG
>Ga0316197_10003573_pt1 | contig 11061 bp, 7 predicted proteins | sample OudBiesiAoxic_MG_FD_204939 | JGI IMG/M metagenome (GOLD analysis project Ga0316197, IMG submission 204939) | Coastal sediment microbial communities from Oude Bieten Haven, Netherlands - site A oxic | ecosystem: Environmental > Aquatic > Marine > Coastal > Sediment | place: Netherlands...
CGATCGTGCCGACCAACGGCCGCCCCTCGACCCCCGACAGGCGTCGCGTGCCCTCGATCCCGAAGCCCGGCCCCGGATTGGCGTCGGCGAATTCCTCCGGGAGCCGGATGTCGAGCAACCGCAGCCCCGAGAACTGCCCCAGCTCGAACAGATTGCCGCCAACCGCCGCCATCAGGTTCGGCAGCGACGGCCCCATGTTCCCGATCGGCCAGCTCAACGTCACGCGCCCCTGCCGGTGGGCCATGTCCGGCCGTCCCGCGCCGGGGAGCGACGGTCCCTCGACCGGCCCCAGATCCTCGAGCGCCTCGACCCGCGCCGCCGAACGCGCCTTCAATTCCGGCGTCTCGCCCGGAACCGGCAAAAACGTCCCCGAAGACTGCTCGCCCGCCATCGCCTCGGCGGCCTCGGCCAAGGGCCACGCCGTCTCGATCCAGTACTCCGCCTCGATCCGGCTCATCGCGCGCACCCGCCGGAGATGAACCGCTCCATCGGCTCGCGCCTCGGCGACCAAGCGTGTCCGGAGCCCACCGACTCCTTCATTGCAAGGTCGAAAAGCCCGCGTCGGGCCTCCCTTGACAGCCACTTGCACCGCAAACCCCGCCTCCAATCCGTCATGTCGCCTCGCTCCAATGCGCGGAAGTCATCCTTTCGCGCCCGCGTCGGGCACGTCTTCGCCAACCGGAAGAACCGCTTCCGCCGGTTCACCCGTACTATCGGCCGTGCCGGCATCGAGGTCAAAGTGGCGCCGGCAAACCGCGCCGACAACTCCGACCGCCTTAACTTCCATGACCGCAGAGGCGTCAAACGACGACTGCATCCAGGTGGCCAGCCAGGCACAATCAGGAATCATGCTCGCAAGCCCATCCACACACTCGAGCGGGAAACTCATCCTACGATTTCAACTTCGACAGGATCAGATACGCGGCCCCCGCGACGAACAGACCGACAAACCACGCGTAAGTATAAATCGTGGTGAAAACCGGCGATGTGCCTGCCGTCATTCCAACACTTGCAAACATTCCAGGAAGATTAGGCAAAACTCCGATAATCAAAGCCCAAATACCAGCCCAGTTTGTTCCATTAGTTCCTGAATACAGTCCATTGTGCTTGAACAAGTCTTGAACAACAAGGTTTCTTTTTCTCAGGATATAGTAGTCCGCCAGCATTATCCCTGCTATCGGACCCAGCAACGCCGAATATGCGATCAACCAACCTACTATATGATCCACGAGGAACCAAGGAAACATGGCGATACCAATTCCCGCCGTGATGTACCCACCTCTCCTCAGGTTGATGCTCTTCGGTGAAAGATTGGAAAACCCGTGCGCCGGAGCGATGACGTTCGCCGCGAGGTTCGTCGTCAATGTCGCGACGACCAGCGCGAACAAAGCGATGACGATTCCAAATCCGTCCATTTGCTTGGAGAGTTGAATGGGGTCCCAGATCGCCTCGCCGTATATGACGATTGTCGCGGAGGTGACCGCCGATGCGATGAACGCGAAAAGCGCCATCGGTATCGGCAGCCCGATCAACTGACCCAGGAACTGATCCTTCTGGCTCTTGGCATAGCGTGTGAAGTCGGGAATATTCAGGGCAAGGGTCGCCCAATATCCGATCATGCCAGTCAGGCTTGGCCAGAAAACGATCCAAAATCGCCCGGCCTGAGGCTGTCCTTCGTCGAATTGGCTTGGCGTCGAGAGCATTTCACCGAAACCGCCCGCTCTGACATATGCCCATGCGAGCAAAGCGAAGCCCATCAAGAGCAGAAACGGAGCCGCATAGGTTTCCAGCCAGCGAATGGAGTCCGTTCCGTTCTTTATGAAATATATATGCAATGCCCAGAACGCTAGAAAGCAGATGAACTCGGAAAGACTGATCCCGAGAAATGGCAGCGCCTCGCTTTCAATGGCTCCGCCTGTCAGGGTGTTGACGATTACAAAAATGGCGGATCCACCGACCCAAGTTTGAATGCCGAACCAACCACAGGCGACTATGCCGCGTGCGACGGCCGGGATCTTGGCCCCTTTCGGCCCGAAAGAAGACCGAAGCAATACGGGAAACGGAATCCCGTATTTTGTTCCGGCGTGACCGATCAGAACCATTGGAATCAGCACGATCGCGTTGGCCACCAGAATCGTCATGACCGCCTGGTCCCAACTCATCCCGGCGCCAATGAGATAGGAAGCAAGCAGATACGTCGGAATGCAAACGACCATTCCAACCCAAAGAGCCGCTATTGATACCCAATTCCAAGTCCTGGACTCCGGACTGGTTGGCAACTGGTCTTCGTTGTAAAGATCTGGATCCAATCCGGTCAGTTTTTGATAGACAATTCCAGAAGTGTTCGTTTCCATTGAAATGTCTGACATTGAAATACTTCCCTTCGACGGCTTGATCCGGATCAGGTTTTCACGCTGAAATCGGTGTGAGGCAGGCTACACGACCCGCCGCGACTTGGCCTGGCTTTTCGGGTAAGATCACGTGACTCCCCATTCTTTGACTCTCTGATGGTGCCGTCATGCCATAGGCGTCCATCTCCGCGCGGCGGATCGCGCCTGCCCGGGGCGGGTGCGACAATCGCACCCTGTCCGTCGTGCTGCCGGATCGCGTTTCGCATGACGGCCGGGCGGGCGCGAACCGCAGCTGAGGCCACGGCAGGAGAGCCGCTTCGAAGCGCGTGTCGCACACCTTTCCACGCGGTTAACGCGATCCGGAAACGCACTTTATTTCAATGCGATACCGAATCCGACACGCGTGACGCTTTTCTTGCAAAACACGAAAATCCGCCCCGTCAGGCCTCCACCACGCTCTCGTATCCCTCGAAAACCGGCGGCCCCAGATACATCGCCTTGCTCTCCCCCGCATCCGCGTGCGCTCGTCGGAAACTTGGGCTCTTCATCCAACCCTCGAACGCCGCGCGGGTCTCCCAGGTCGAATGCGAGATGTAGAGCGCGTGATCGTCGGCGGCCGGCCCTTTCAGCAGCTTGAACGCCACGAACCCTGCGACCTCCGACAGCCGGCTGTCCCGGCTTCGCCACATCTCCTCGAAGGCCTCCTCATGGCCGGGCGCGATCCGGAACCGGTTCATCGCGACGAACATCTCCGCCCCCTACCCGTGGAACGCGGCCAGCGCCGCCTTGGCCCCGGCCTCGATGAAGCGCGCGTCGGAGCCGATCGTCACCAGATCGAACCCGTCGCGCGCGCCGCCCGCCGCATGGGTCGGCGAGGCGCAATGCAGGCAGGCCCTGATCCCCTTTGCATGGGCCGAGGTCCGGATCCGCGCGATGATCTCCAGCAGCTCCGGCTCGGTCCGGTCCATCGCCGGCGGAAATCCATGCGCCGAGGCCAGATCGGACGGCCCGATATAGAGCGCCGCCAGCCCCTCGACCTCAAGGATCGCGTCGAGATTCTCCACCGCCTCGCGAGTCTCGATCATCGCGATCGGCTGGACATGCGCGTTCGCAGCCGCCCCGTAGCCGTCGCCGTGCGCCACCCGCGCCCGGATCGGCCCGAAGCTGCGCGCGCCCTGCGGAGGATAAAGGCAAGACCGCACGAACCGCGCCGCGTCGTCCGCCGTCTCGATCATCGGACAGATCACACCCTGCGCCCCGGCATCGAGCGCCCGCATGATGTGCGTCGGATCGTTCCACGGCACCCGCACCATCGGCGACACCGGCGCCTGACCGATCGTCGCCAGCAGCGCCAGCATCGATCCGTAGTCCGCCGTTCCATGCTGGAGGTCGACGGTCAGGGCGTCCCATCCCGCGCGCGCCATCACCTCCGCCGAGATGATCGACGGCACGGCCAGCCAGCCGTTGACGACGCAGCCGCCCTCCTTCCAGAACGGACGCATTGGGGTCTCGTGCGGCATCGTCTTCTCCCTGTTCTTTTCGGGCGCCATTCATCGTCAAACCGCCCCCCGGGTCAACCCGGCCCCCGCTTGCGACGCGCCCGCCCCGCCTCTAGGATCACCGCCCGTCCCGAGGAGCGCGCCCATGAAGATCGCCACCTTCAACATCAACGGCGTCAAGGCCCGCCTGCCCGCCCTTCTCGACTGGCTGCGCGAGGCCGAGCCGGATGTGGCGCTCCTCCAGGAGATCAAATCCGTCGACGAGGGCTTTCCCGCGACGCAGATCGAAGATCTCGGCTACACGGTCGCCACCCACGGCCAGAAGGGTTTCAACGGCGTCGCCATCCTCTCGAAGATCCCGTTCGAGGACGTCACGCGCGGCCTGCCCGGCGACGAGAGCGACGAACAGGCCCGCTGGATCGAGGCGACCGTGGTCGGCACCCGCGCCGTGCGCGTCTGCGGCCTCTACCTGCCCAACGGCAACCCCGCGCCCGGCCCGAAATACGATTACAAGCTCGCCTGGATGGAGCGGCTCAAGGCCCGCGCCGAAGACCTGCTCGCGACCGAGGAGATCGGCGTGCTCGCCGGCGACTGGAACGTCATCCCCGAAGGCCGCGACTGTTACAGCCCCAAGGCGTGGGAAACCGACGCCCTGTTCCTGCCCGAGACCCGCGCGGCCTACCGCCGCATCCTCAATCTCGGATTCACCGACGCGGTGCGCGCCTTCGATCAGAACGACGGAACCTACACATTCTGGGACTACCAGGCCGGCGCATGGCCCAAGGATCACGGCATCCGCATCGACCATCTGCTCCTGACGCCGCAGGCCGCCGACGTGATGACCGGCTGCGGCATCGACCGCGAGATCCGCGGCCGCGAGAAGCCGTCGGACCATGTCCCCGTCTGGGTCGAACTCGACGCCTGACGGAGTCCCCCGCTCAGGCCGTCGCCTGCGCGCTCACCACGTCCGCGCCGTAGAGCCAGTCGAACCGCCCGAGCAGCGACGACGGGGCCAATGCCGAAGCAGTCCGGAGCGCCATCTGCGCCGCCGCCCGCGCCGGCCCGTCCAGATGGTAGATCCGACCGTTGCGCGCCGCCGCCTGCTGGACCCGCGTCGCGCGCGGCCGCCGCCGCGCCTCGTAGGCCATCAGCCCCTGCTCGGGGCTCACCGCGACGTCCAACTCCGCCGCCAGCACCCACGCGTCCTCCAGCGCCATCGTCGCGCCCTGCGCAAGGAACGGCAGCATCGGATGACAGGCGTCACCCAGAAGCCCGATCCGTCCCTTCGACCAGGCGTCGAGCGGCGCATGATCGAACAACCCCCAGAGAAACGTGGTCTCGACCCGCGCCAGCAACGCCTCCGCCGACGACCCGAACCCGGCGAAAGCGCGCCGCAGGTTCTCCGGATCGTCGGGTGCTGTCCATCCCTCCTCGGTCCAGTCCGCGCGCTCCTCGACGGCCACGAAATTCATCAGCCGCCCGCCGCGCAAGGGATACGTCACCAGATGCCGGCGCGGCCCCATGGTCACGCAGGCGCCGTCCGGAAACAGACCCTGGGGCAAGAGCGAAACGTCCACCAGCCCGCGCCACGCCACATGCCCGGTGAACCTCGGCGGCGCCGCGTCGAAATGCGCCGCGCGGACCTGCGACCGCACCCCGTCCGCCCCGATCGCGATCGCGGCCTCAACCGATCCGCCATGGTCCATCTCGACCGCGACCCCGTCGCCGACAGCCGACACCCGCGCCACCTTGCGACCCAGATGAAGCTCGACGCCGGCCTCCGCCGCGCCCGCGACCAGCACCGACAGCAGGTCCGCCCGGTGAAACTGCCAATACGGCCGCCCATATCGCGCGGCGGCCTCATGCCCGAGCGGCACCCGCGCGACGCGCCTGTCCCCGCGATGGTCGCGCAGTTCGATGCATCGCGGCGTCGTCGCCAGCCGTTCGGCCCCGTCCCGCACGCCGAGCGCCTCGAGAACCGCGACTCCGTTCGGCCCGACCTGGAGACCCGCGCCCACCTCGGTCAGGGCCGGCGCCTGCTCGAACACCTCGACATGCGCTCCGCGTTCGGCCAAGGCCATCGCCGCCGCCAGGCCGCCGATGCCCGCCCCGATCACCGCGACACGCTGTTCCGCGAGGCTCATGCCAGTCTCCCGCCGCGCCCGGTTCCCCCGCCGGACGGCCGGACTCTAGGCCATCCCGGCCCGGGCGTCAGGCGAAATCAGCGACCCGCGACCCGCATCAATCGACGCGCCTCCGCCCTGATCGCGTCGGCGCGCAGCACGTAGGCCTCCGTCGCGCCGCCCCTGATGCCCTGACGCGGTGCGAAACCGGAGGCCGGACGCGCAGCGGAGCCTCGCGAAGGCCGGATCGCCGTGACCATCCCGAGCAGCCGCCCCTCGCCGTCGAAGAGCGGCCCGCCGGAAAAGCCCGGGCGCGCGCCGGGCAGCCGCGCCACGAGCCCCGGCCCGAACGCAGGCTGGCTGACCGACGCCTGAAGCACCGTGCCTGAAACCTCGAGCCTCGGCGCCGGCCATCCGCCGGTCGCGTCGACCCCGGCCGAAACCACCCTCTGCCCGGCACGGGGCGCCGCGTCGCCGCGCCCGCTCAGTGCGAGCGCGCCCGACGGCACCGCAACCAAGGCCATATCCATCGTCCGGCTGACCGCGACCAGCCGTCCCTCGAAACGCGCGCGCTCCCCGGTCGAGGACACGATTAGCACCGTCGCTCCGACCGACAGCCCCCGCACCACGTGCGCGTTCGTCACCGCGAGTCCATCGGCGATCATGAACGTCGAGCCGACCACGTTCCCGTTGACCAGCGTCGCGTGATAGTCCAGCGGCACCGGAGCCTCGCGCGACCAGGCGTCCGCCCGTAGACCGGCCGTGACCGCGAACACCACCGCGAAAAGGACCGCGACGCAGCCGTTTCGGCGCGCGGACATGCCGACGCCATCGGCGAATTGCCGTTCCCTCATGAAAATCTCCCCACGACGCCCATGCCTCCACAGCGGGCGCCCCGAAAGACCCTAGGCCGGCGAACCTTACCGGCGGGCTAATCGGGCCATGCGGGATCGGTCAACTTCGACGTTACCGAAACGAAAACGTTTCGCGAAGAATTCGCCGCCGTACGCCTGTCTCGAATGCGCCACAGCCGAGGGCGCGGACCGCGACAAAACGCGAATCACGTTGCAATAATTCGCGCAAAGCGTGTATTCAACTAAAGGTTGATATGTATTCGGAGTATGCGCGCATGAGAACGTCCTCTTTTTCCCGGCCCCTCGGAGCCTCCGCCCTCCCGGCCCGCGCCCTCGCCCTGCTCGGCGTCTCGATGCTCGCGCTGATGGCCCAACCCGGCACCGCGCAATCGCCCGAAGGGGGCAAGGTCGTCAAAGGCTCCGCCAGGATCTCCCAGAGCGGCGCGCGCACGACCGTTCGCCAATCTTCCGAACGCGCGGTGATCGACTGGCGCGGTTTCGACGTCGGACGCGGCAACAGCGTCGATTTCGACCAGCCGGGCCGCACTTCCGCCACACTCAACCGCGTCACCTCCGGTCGCGGCAGCGTCATCGAAGGCGCCATCCGCGCGCCCGGCACCGTCATCATCCAGAACAGCGCCGGCGTGCTTTTCTCCAAGGGCTCCAAGGTCGACGTGGGCGGCCTCGTCGCGACCTCCCAAGGCATCGACGCCGACCGCTTCCAGCGCGATGGCGGCCTTCGCATCGGCGGCGGCGAACGCGCCGGCGCCCGGATCGTCAACCAAGGCGACATCACCATCGGCGAGGCCGGCCTCGCGGCCCTCGTCGGCTCCGACGTCGAGAACGACGGCGTGATCCTCGCCCGGCGCGGCACCGTGGCGCTCGCGTCCGGCACCCGCACAACGATCGATCTGACCGGTGACGGCATGGTCCGCATCGCCGTCGACGGCGACCCCTCGGGCGGCTCGCGCATCGTCAACGGCGGCATGATCGACGCCGGCGGCGGGCGCATCCTGCTGAGCGCCGGCGACGCCTCCTCCGCGCTCGACAACGCGATCAACACCACCGGCGTGATCCGCGCGACCTCCCGCAGCGGGAACGGCGGCACCATCGAGCTTGTCGGCCGCGGCCAAGGCAAGGTCCGCGCCTCGGGCGACATTGACACGTCAGGCGCCCGGAACGGCGGCTCCGTCACCGTGACTGGCCAGAACGTATCTCTCAAGGGCGCACGCGTCTCCGCAAGCGGCGGCGCAGACGGCGGCGACATCCGCATCGGCGGCGACCGCCAGGGCACCGGCCCCCTGCGCCGCGCCGATCATCTCGACATCGCCGCCGACGTCACCATCGCCGCCGACGGCGGCACGGGTACGGGCGGCCGCGTCATCGCCTGGTCCGACGGCGCCACCCGCATGGACGGCGACATGTCCGCCACCGGCGGAACCTCCGGCGGCTTCGTCGAGACCTCCGGCCGCTTCGATCTCGCCATCGGCGAGGGAGCCACAGTCTCGCTCGGTGGCGGTGGCCAATGGCTGCTCGACCCCCGCAACGTCTCGATCGTCCGACCGAACGGAACGAACGTCTCCGGCGGCATCACCAACCCGCCGACCGGACGCGGCGCCTACACGATCAACGCCGATTCCATCGAGACCGCGCTCGACGGCGGCAGCGACGTGACCATCACGACGGAACAGGCGCGACGCAACGATCTCGGCGACATCCTCGTGCTGTCCCCGCTGAACTGGACCGGCACCGGCGCTCTCCGCCTCCTCGCCGACGAGGACGTGACGATCCGCGAGAGCATCACGACCGAACGCGGCGACTTCTTCGCCATCGCCGACGACGACGTCGAGATCGAGGCCCCGGTGACATCGACCGGCTCCGCCAATCTGGTTTTCCGGACACTCGGGATCACGCCAGTACTCGGATCCCAGATCCGCATCTACGACAACGTCATCGCCTCGGGAACCGGAAGCATCGAGGTCGACGCCCGGAAGGGCCCGGTGCGGTTCCTCGGAAACGCCTCCAACAATCTCATCATGCGGACCGTGAGCGGCGACCTGTCGATCAGCGCGGCTTCCGCCGACCGGCCCTCGAACCAACGGGATTTCGGCGTGGTGATCGCCGAGCGCGAATCGGACCAGTCCGGCAGCAACATCCAGATCCATTCCCGCAGCGGCGCCGTCGACATCTCCGCCGACACGAGGATCGATCTGAACGGCGGGGACGGACGAAGTGGAAAATGGGTGCGGGTCGGACGGACGGATTCCTCCTCCGACGTCACCCTTACGGCGCCCCGGATCAACATTTCCGGCGGGAACCGGACGAACAACTTCGCCGAGGCGGTGGCGGGCGGCGGCGGTTCGCTGTCCCTGCGCGCCGACACGATCACCTTGCAGAGCGATGCCGGTTTCGCCCGCGCCCTCGCGCAATCCGGCTCCGGGCTGAGCATGCTGGCGGAGACCCAGACATGGAACGGTCGTGTCGAGGCCGGCACAGACCCGGTCACCGGAGGCGAGACCGAGATCTCGGGCGCCATCACCGCGACCATCCAGCCGCGCTTCAGCCTGTCGGAAGACCGGAATTTCGTCATGCGCGCGACCACGCCGCGCGGAGCGCCGTCGAGCTACCAGTCGGATATCGACCTCGCCGTCGAGACTTCCGGCATCGGAACGATTGATGTCGGCGGCAAAGTCACGGCCCGCCAGGTCACGCTGCTCTCCGAGGCGCGCGTAGGCATCGGCGCCGCGGCAGGCATCACCGGGACGGGACCGGACGACGCCGTGATCATCTCGGCCGGCGCGAACTTTCGCAACGAGGCGGGACCAGGCTCGGTCCAGGCATCTGACCCCGGCGCGCGCTGGCTGGTTTACATCAACGAATTCAGCGGTCTGGACGGCGACGCTCCCGGCCCGCGCAGCTTCGACCTCTACAACCGGTTCTATGACCTCAACCTTCCGGATTCGCTTGGAGATTTCGACGGAAACCGCATCGTCTACGGCCAGCAGCCGGTCCTGACCATCACCGCCGACACGCTGTCCAAGACCTACGGCCAGACCGCCACGCCCGGCTTCACCATCGGCGAGCTCCGCCCCGGCGACACGGCCGCCATCGCCCTCGACGGCGCGCCCTCCGCCGGCAGCGCGGGCTCCCCCGCCGCAGCCGACGCAGGCTCCTACGCGACGCTCGTCTCCGCGCGCGCCTCCGACCAAGGCTACCGCCTCGACCTCGTCCCCGGCATCCTGACCGTGAACCCCGCCGCCCTCACCGTCACCGCGAACGACGCCACCCGCTCCTATGGCGGCGCGGACCCGGCCTTCTCCGCGACCTATGACGGCCTCGTCCTCGGCCAGACCGCGGCAGACCTGACCGGCGATCTCGGCTTCACCACCGACGCCCTGCCGGAAAGCGGCGTCGGCGCCTACACCCTCACCCCCGGCGGCCAGACCAGCGGCAACTACGCCATCACCTACGCCCCGGGCGCCTTCGACATCACCCCGGCGGCCCTCACCGTCACCCCCGAAGGCGTCCGCACCTACGGCGGCCTCGACACGACCTACTCCCCGACCTTCACCGGCTTCGTCCTCGGCGAAGGCCCCGACACCCTCGACGGAACCCTCACCCACAGCACCGACGCCACGATCGACAGCGACGCGGGAACCTACGGCCTCGCCGCCACCGGCCTCAGCGACCCGAATTACGCCATCACCTTCGCCGACGGATCGCTCACCATCGACCCGGCGACCCTCACGGTCACCGCCGACGACGCGACCCGCTCCTACGGCGCCGCCAACCCCGCCTTCACCGCCAGTTTCGACGGCTTCGTCCTCGGCCAGAGCTCCGCCGATCTCGACGGCACGCTCGAGATCGCCACCGACGCCCGACCCGAAAGCGACGTCGGCGACTACGCCCTCACCCCCGGCGGCCAGACCAGCGGCAACTACACCATCGCCTACGCCCCCGGCGCGCTCGCGATCACTCCCGCGGCCCTCACGATCTCCGCGAACGACGCCACCCGCTCCTATGGCGGCGCGGACCCGGCCTTCTCCGCGACCTATGACGGCCTCGTCCTCGGCCAGACCGCGGCAGACCTGACCGGCGCGCTGGCGATCACCACCGACGCCCTGCCGGAAAGCGGCGTCGGCGCCTACACCCTCACCCCCGGCGGCCAGACCAGCGGCAACTACGCCATCACCTACGCCCCGGGCGCCTTCGACATCACCCCGGCGGCCCTCAC